>WNGI01002515.1_pt1 | contig 15941 bp, 16 predicted proteins | sample 5400621 | NCBI WGS metagenome assembly WNGI01 (sample SAMN13153374, study PRJNA577476) | soil metagenome | isolation source: 20 cm soil or saprolite under Garry oak tree replicate 1 | place: USA:California | collected 2016-06-15 | reverse complement strand
CCCGCGCCGGCGACGATCAGGACCGGACCCTCCGTATGCAGGACCGCCTCACGCTGGATGTCGTTGAGGGGCTCGAGCAGAGGGGACATCGGCGCGGACATGGGTAGCGAACAGTCTAGGTGGCAACCCCGACGGGGCCTTCGGGCCGAGCGGGCCGGCATCACAAGGGTCTACGCTCCAGGAAGTGGGGAACGAAGCGCCGATCGCCGCCGGGCGGCGCGCCGTCACGGCCCTGTTCGCCGACGTGGCGGGATCGACCCAACTGGGAGCGGAGCTCGACCCGGAAGACGTCGTCGAGGTCGTCGGTGGCGCGGTTCGCCACTTCTGTGAGGTCGTCGAGCGATTCGGGGGGACCGTCAAGGACGTCGCCGGCGATGGCATCCTCGCGCTGTTCGGTGCTCCGGACGCGCACGAGGACGACCCAGAGCGCGCCGTGCTCGCAGGGTTCGAGATCCAGCGCGTCGCGGCGCACCACTCACAGACCGTCGGTGGTCCCGCCGGCTCGATCCTGTCGGAGTGCGGGTGGGGATCGAGACCGGGGTCGTCGTGATCGCACCGGTCGGAGGTGGGAGCCGTCTGGAGATGGGTGCGACCGGCGACGCCGTGAACACCGCCGCACGACTTCAGGCCGAGGCGGCGATCGGAACGGTGCTCGTCGGCCCGGAGACCCGGCGTCAGCTTCGCGACACCATGCTGTGGGGTCCGACGCAGCGGCTCGAGCTCCGGGGCAAGAGCGACATCGTCGAAGGAGCGGTGGCGCTCGGCACCAGAGAGCGACCCGCGGATCTCGACGTTCTGCTGGTTGGGCGCAGCGAGGAGATGGCGGCGATCGCGGGCCTGATCGAGGACCTCCGGAGCGGGGTCGGACGGACGATCATCGTCGTGGGCGAAGCGGGCATCGGCAAGAGCCGTCTGCTCGCCGAGGCGCGCACACGCGCACGAGACGCGAACGTGGCATGGCTCGACGGCCGATGCAGGGCATTGGAGGAGGGAACGCCGTTCGCGGGCTTCCGTGACCTCCTTCGCTCGTCCCCGTCTGACTTCGGTGTGAAGGGCGAAGCCGGATCGATCCTGCGCCGACTCGTCGAGGGGGAGCCCGCCCGCCAGGAGAGTGGCCGCTCGCCGGAGGCGTTGCGATTCGGCACCCTCGAGGCGATCGCGACCTTCGCGAGCGCGGTGGCCGGCCGCGGTCCCGTCATCCTGTGCTTCGAGGACCTCCACTGGAGCGATCCGAGCACCCTCGACGCCGTTCGCCGTCTTCGTGACGTCACCCGGGTCGATCCGGTCGCGGTCATCGCAACGGTGCGCGTCGTGACCGGGCACGCGTCCAGAGCCCTCCTCACCGAACTCGAAGCCGATCCCTCGACGGTCGTGCTCGCGTTGGGTCCGCTCGCGCAGGACGACGAGCGTCACCTGCTGGCGGAGCTCTCGGGACAGACGCTTCCGAAGGAGACGGAGGAGTCGATCCTGAGCGCGTCGGACGGCGTTCCGCTTTACCTCCGAGAATTCGTGCGCTCGATCGGCGGTGCCGAAGCGGACCGGACCCTAGCGCGTGGCGTTCCACCGACGTTGGATCGCTTGATCCTCGCTCGGCTGGATCGCCTCCCAGCTGCGGCTCGTGAGACGCTCACCGCCCTGTCCGTGTTGGGGAGAGATGTGGATCTCGCCGTCGCATGGTCATCGGTCCTGCGCGACGACCCCGACGCCTCCCTCAACGAGCTCGTCCGTCAGGGCCTGATCGACGTCGAGGGGGCCACCTGTTCGTTCTCGCATGGACTCGTGCAAGAGGTCGCGTACTCGACCCTGCTGCGCGATCGGCGCAGGGAGCTTCATCGGCTCGCGGCGGAGACGCTCGAGACGTCCTCGGTGGAGCATCAGGACGCGACGCTCGCATACCACTGGGAGCAGGCCGGAGAGCCGGCGGCGGCTATCGCGTACCACGTGGCCGCCGCCGACGCTGCGGAGGCCGTCTCCGGCCTGATCGAAGCGTTGGGCCACATCGACGCAGCGGTCCGCCTGACCACTGACGACGACGTCGAAGTCCCCCGGCTCATCCTTCGCCGCGCCAGGCTCCACGATCACCTCGGCAACGCGGCCGCGGCGCGTGAGGATGCCGAACAGGTCCTCGCCACGGCCCGCGCGCGGCGCGACCGGCACCTCGAGCTGCACGCCCTCGAGGAGCTCGGGTCCATCCTCGCCGGCGCGGTCGACTACCGGGCGGCAACCCCCTTGTTCGATGAAGCGCTTCATCTCGCTGAGGTGTCGGGAGACCGCGTAGAGCTGGTGCGTTGTCACGCGCGGCTGTCGATCGCCTGGACGAATCGCCTGCGTTTCGACCGGGGACTCGCACATGCCGAGCGCGCCTTGGCGATCGCTCAGGACGATCGATCTCCGGAGCTCGAGGCGGAAGCTCTCGATGCCCTCAAACAGGTGGAGCTTCAGACCGGAGACTTTCCTTCTGCCGAAGGTCACGCCTACGCGCTACTCGCCTTCGCGGAGCGCCGAGGCGACATCTGGTCTGCGCAGTTCTGTCCCCTCGAGCTCGGCATGATCAAGATCGCACAGGGACGATGGGATGAGGCCATGTCGCATCTCGATGATGGGCTGGGCATGAACCGGCGGGTTCGCGACGACGGGAACACGCTGGCTCATCTGGCCGTGCGCGCGTGGTTGGAGCGCTTGCAGGGTCGATATGGAGCCGGCTTGGAACTGGCGAAGCACGCCTGGAGCGCGGCCCTGCGACAGGGCCATGCCGAATGGACGGCTTGGTCTGCCATCTACCTGGGATCGCTCTTCCTAGACCTCGGGGCGGCCGAGGAGGCATCCGAGGTGCTGGAACGAGGGGCCTCGGCAGCCGAGCGCTCGGGTGCCGACCTCCACGGGGTTCGATGCTGTGCCCAACTCGGCCGTGCTCGGCTCGCAGCGGGCGACATGGCGGGAGCGGGCGAGGCTCTCGGACGGGCCGACGACGTCTTCGTTCGGGTCGTGCTTCCCCGTGATCGTGCCTTCGTGTTCGCGTGGGATGCGTACGTCGATGCCGCGTTGATGCGGGCGACGCTCGGAGACGGGACGAAGGCTGCGGCCGACCTCACGCCGCTCATCCGGATGTGGGAGCGCGATGGCTTCCGCGAGGCGGTCGCGGAAGGGCACCTTGCGCTCGCCCGGCTTGCATCCCGTGCGGGCGACATGGAGGGCGCCGCTCGAGCTGCCCACGCTGCCACCGCGGAAGCGGGAGCGGCGGGCTTGCCCGGAACGGCATGGAGGGCGCACGCTTTTCTCTCGACGTTCGAGGGGGCGGATCCCAAGCACGCCGAGGCCGCACGCTCCATCGTGGGGGGGTTGACCGCTTCTCTGGAAGACAACACACTCGCTGCGACACTCGCGACCGCCCTGGAGCGAGAGCTGGGAGACATGGGATGACGATCGAGGTCAGCGGACTGCACCACCTGTTGATCCGAGTGCAAGATCCCGAGCGAGCCCGCAGGTTCTACGAGCAGACGCTCGGATTCTCGTTCATCGAACTCCCCGTCGACGCGGCGTTCGTCGCCGAGTGGAAGGATCATCCGACGGAAGGGGTGCTCCTCGCCACCCCCCTGGGGAACACGTTCTTGATCCTCGCTCCGTCACTCGAAGGAACGCCTGATGACGACCGCTTCAGTGAACGCCGCATCGGCGTCGACCATCTTGCGTTCGGTGTGGACGACCCCGCCGTGCTCGACGAGGTGGTGTCGGCACTCGAAGAGGCTTCCGTCCCCACCGCGGGGATCGAGACCGATCCGGTCCTCGGCAAGCCGTACGTCGCCTTCCGCGATCCCGAGAACGTTCAATGGGAGTTCTACCTGGCGACCTGAGCACACGAGAAACCGGCGACGTCCGGCTGATGTTGGACCGGATGACTCACGGTACCGTTCATGCGGTGAGCGCCCTGGCAACTGACGTTCCCGAACGACGCCGTCTCGACCGGCGAACCGTCATCCGATGGTTCGGGCTGCTGTGCCTGATGGGGGCGGCGTTCTTCGGCGGATACGTCGCCTGGCTCCTGTGGGGGACGGGCCTGCAGACCCAACGGGCGCAGGACGCGCTGCGACCGGCCATCGAAGGGCAGATCGCCCATCCCCGGCCGCCCTCCGAAGGCCCGAAACCGGGATCGCAGGTCGTCCCCGGAAGCGCCTACGGGGTGATCATGATCCCCCGGATCGGCCTGGACATGGTGGTCGTCCAGGGCACCGACTACACGTCGCTCAAGGCCGGACCCGGACACTACTCCGACACCGCCGACCCCTGGGACGGGACCGGTCGCGTCGGCATCGCCGGACACCGCACGACCTACCTGCACCCGTTCTTCAACTTGGACCAGGTCCTGCCGGGCGACACGATCGAGCTGCTGACCGGCTTCGGCGCCTACAGGTACACGGTCACGAAGAACTTCGTCCTGCCCGAAGCGACGGCGGGCGTCGTCCTGCGGCAGACCAGCCAACCGACGCTCGTCCTCACCACCTGCAACCCGAGGTACGCGAGCTCCCAACGACTGATCGTGGAAGCGGACCTGACGCAGCCGCCCGCCTGAGGCTGGGCACGAGACTACGCTCAGCCCAGCTCCCCTCGGAGGGCTCGTGGCCGAGATACCGACGTCGTTCCCGGATGGATCCTTCCTCGCAGCACTCGATGCGCCCGATCGGTCCGACCTGATGCACGAAGGTCGTCCCATGTCGCTGCCTGCGGGCGCCACGTTGTTGTTCGAGGGCGACCTGTCCGATCGCGTGGTGGTCGTCCTGAGGGGAACCCTCCGCGTGTTCTCGACGGCAGCGACGGGGCGTGAGGTCCTCGTCACCGTCGCCGGACCGGGGGAGATCCTCGGAGAGATGTCCGCCTTGGACGGCCAGCCGCATTCGGCGTCCGTGAACACGGTCGACCCGGCGGAGGTCGTCCTCGTATCCGCCGACGTGTTCCGCTCCATCCTCGGATCGAACGCGCGGATCGCGACGGCTGTGGCACTCCGGCTCACGCGGGAGCTCCGTCGCGCCGTGCGGCAGCGCGTCGACCTCGAGGCGTACGACGTCCCGGCCCGCTTGGCGCAAAGCCTGGTCGACCTCGCCGAGCGGCTCGCGGCGGGCGGCGAGGAGGTCGAACTTCCCATCTCGCAACGCGAGCTCGCCGAATCGTGCGGCGCCTCCCGTGAGGCGGTCACGAAGGCGCTCGGGACGTTCCGTGCACGCGGGTGGGTCCGGACGGGCCGGCGATCGATCACGGTCGTCGACGTCGACGCCCTCCGCGCCCGCAGCATCTGAGTCGGCTCGGCACGGGGAGGAATACCCAAGCGCGAGGGTCATCGTCCCTCGTTCGGGCGAACCCACCGCCCTAGCTTCGTCCCATCGAGGCGGACGAACCGCCCGGGGGAAGGAAGGAGGAACGGCGATGCAGACACAGGTGGTCCACCAGCGCAAGGTGTCCATCCCGTGGCTCCCGGCATTGATCGCCGCGCTCGTCGTGGGGGGGATCGTCCTGACCGCGCAGCTCGCGATCGACCGGACGGGAACGACCGCTCCCGCGATCACCGTCGTCCGGGGGACCACGACCACGGTCGACCGGGAGGCCAACGCCCAGAAGGCGGGGATGGTCGAGGCCGGGTACACGAACGTCTCGGGGATCGAAGCCTCCACGGTCGGAGCCTCGAAGACCTCGGGTCTGCACCCGCGGACGAAGTTCGGTGGCTCGGTCGCAGGGAACCCGATCGAGGGCCGGGACGCAGCGCTCCAGGCGCTGATCACCCGGATCCAGCTTCAACGGAAGGCGAACGCGCTTCCGTGATGCGATCGAACGCGGAGGCTGGGCGGGCCGCTCCGGAGGAGCGGCCCCTCCGTCTCAGGCCCGGAGCCAGGAGGGTGGCACCCGGACGGCCGTCACGGCCGCCCGGGCGCAGACGTCGCCGCCCGCGACGAGCGTGCACTCCACGAGTGTCTTCCGGTCGCCCCGCTCGACGACCTCGGCATGCAGTTCCACCGCTCCGTCGATCGGAGCGGGCGCACGATACGTGACGTCGAGCGAGCCGGTCGCGAACCAGATCGTCTCCCCACGGCCGATCGCACGTCCTTCGTGCCGATACGCGCTCGCCACGGACGTGCACACCCCGTGGCAGTCGAGGATCGTGGCGATGATGCCGCCGTTCAGGACGTGCCGGGGACCCGCCATGTGCTCGGCGCTCGGACGGAACGTCGCGGTCGCGACCTCGGGATCTTCTGCCGACCACCTGCTCTTGAGCCGGAGGCCGGCCGGGTTGTCGGCGCCGCAGCCCCAGCAGTGGTTGAACGGCATCAGGTCCTGGAACGCATCGCCGGCCCCGTCGGCCGGCTCTACTCCCATTCGATCGTGCCCGGGGGTTTGGAGGTGATGTCGTACGCCACCCGGTTCACCCCCGGAACCTCGCGAACGATGCGTTGCGCGATCCGGTCGAGGACGTCGTGCGGCAGGCGCGCCCAGTCGGCGGTCATCGCGTCCTCGGACGTCACGACGCGGACGACGACGGGATTCTCGTACGTCCGGCCATCGCCCATCACGCCGACCGTGTGCACGTCGCCCAGGACGACGCAGAACGCTTGCCAGGTATCCCGTTCCAGGCCGGCACGACGGATCTCGTCGCGGACGATGCTGTCCGCGGCTCGGACCTTCTCCACACGCTCCCTCGTCACCTCACCGACGATCCGGACGGCCAATCCCGGTCCGGGGAAGGGTTGGCGTTGGACGATCTCCTCCGGCATGCCCAACTCCTCACCCACCTTCCGGACCTCGTCCTTGAAGAGATCCCGGAGCGGTTCGACGACACCGTCGAAGTCGATCTGGTCGGGCAACCCGCCGACGTTGTGGTGGGTCTTGATCGTGGCTCCCGTCTTCGACCCGCTCTCGATCACATCGGGGTAGAGCGTCCCTTGCACCAGGAAGCGAGGCTCGGTGTGCGGTCCCGCCGCCTCCTCGAAGGCACGGACGAATCCCGCGCCGATGATCCGGCGCTTCGTCTCGGGATCCGTCACGCCGGCGAGGCTCGCGAAGAAGTCGTCGCCGGCCTTCACGTGGATGAACGGAACGTGCAGGTGCCGAGCGAACGTCTCCTCCACCTGCTCGGGCTCGCCCTCGCGGAGCAGGCCGGTGTCGACGAACACACAGGTGAGTTGATCGGCGACCGCACGATGGACGAGGAGCGCCGCGACGCTCGAGTCCACCCCCCCGGACAACGCGCAATAGACGTTCGCGTCGCCGACCGTGGCGCGGATCCGCTCGACCGCGTCCTCGATGATGTTGGTCGGCGTCCAATCGGGGAGCAACCCGCACCCGTCCACCAGGAACCGCTTCATGACCGCCTGCCCGTTCGGCGTGTGGGACACCTCGGGGTGGAACTGCACCGCGAACAAGGCCCGGTCGGGATCCTCCATAGCGGCGATCGGGATCTGCTCGGTGGAGGCTGTGACGCGGAACCCTTCCGGGGCCCGCGTGACGGCGTCGCCGTGGGACATCCAGACCGTGTCGGTCGCAGGGAGGTCGCGCAGCAGCAGGCTCGGCTGCGACACGTGCAGGGCGGTCGCGCCGTATTCGCGCTGCCCGGTCGCCGCGACCTCTCCGCCCAACGCCCGCGCCATCAGCTGGTGCCCGTAGCAGATGCCGAGGATCGGCACGCCCAGCTCGAGGACGTCCGGATCGACCTGCGGCGCCCCCGGCTCGTACACGCTCGCGGGCCCTCCGGACAGGATGATGCCGGCCGGCCGTTTCGCGGCGATGCCCTTCGCGTCCAGATCGTGCGGCACGATCTCGGAGTAGACGTGTGCCTCTCGGACCCGCCGCGCGATCAGCTGCGCGTACTGTGCCCCCAGGTCGACGACGAGGATCGGCCGGGGTTGTTCGGGCATGGGCTAGTGGCCCATCCCCACCCGCTGCTGGGTCTGGTACGTCTTGCCCTCGGTCTTGATCGCCGGGGCGATCACCAGCTCCGCCTTCTGGAACTCCTTGATCGTCTCGTAGCCGGTCGTGGCCATCGACGTCGCGAGCGCCCCGAAGAGGTTGAAGGTGCCGTCGTTCTCGTGTGCCGGCCCCACCATGATCTCTCGGAGCGACGCCACCTGCTGGGTCTTGACGCGCGCACCGCGAGGAAGGGTGGGATGGAACGTCGCCATCCCCCAGTGGTAGCCGCGGCCGGGGGCCTCGAACGACCGCGTGAGCGGGGAACCGATCATCACGGCGTCCGCTCCGCACGCGATCGCTTTGGCGATGTCGCCCCCGGTGCGCATGCCACCATCCGCGATCACGTGGCAGTACCGCCCGGTCTCGTGTTGATGCTCCCGCCGCGCTGCGGCCGCGTCGGCGATCGCCGTGGCCTGCGGCACGCCGACCCCGAGGACGCCGCGGCTCGTGCACGCGTTCCCCGGTCCCACGCCGACGAGGACGCCGACCGCTCCGGTCCGCATCAGGTGCAACGCGGTCGCGTACGATGCGCACCCTCCCACGATCACCGGGATGTCGAACGACGGGACGAACTCCTTGAGGTTGAGCGGCTCGTGCTGGCTGGAGACGTGCTCGCCCGAGACGACGGTTCCCTGGATCACCAAGATGTCGAGCTCCGCCTCGAGGACCAACTTCGCGTAGCGCTCGACGCGCTGTGGGGTGAGCGAGGCACTGGCGACCACGCCGCCGGCCTTGATCTCCTGGATGCGACGACCGATCAGCTCCTCGCGGATCGGCTCGGCATACAGCTCCTGCATGCGCCGGGTGGCCTTGTCATCGGGGAGGCCGGCGATCTCGTCGTAGATCGGGTCCGGATCCTCGTACCGGGTCCACAGCCCCTCGAGGTTGAGACACGCCAGACCGCCCAGCTTCCCGACCTCGATCGCCGTGGCCGGTGAGACGGCCGCGTCCATCGCGGCGGCCATCATCGGCAGACCGAACGTGTACGCATCGATCTCCCACGCGATGCTGACGTCCTCGGGGTCGCGCGTCCTCCGCGACGGAACGATGGCGACCTCGTCGAACCCGTAGGCCCGCCGCGCCGTCTTGCCGATGCCGATCTCGAACTCCATCCGCTTCCCCCCAGAGAACGCGAACGCCCACCCGTCGCCGGGTGGGCGTCCAAGGCCTACATGGCGAGAGGGTAGCAGACGACCCTTCGCGACTCGGGAGGTTACATGGAGCGGACGGCGTCGAGCGCGCGCTCGGCTTGTGCCAGATGGAACCGGTCGTGCCCTGCGATCAACCGGAAGGTCAGCTCGTAGCTCTCGGGCCCGCGCTCCGCGTGCATCCCGATGCGATCCCTTCGCTCTTCCGGCGTCCGATGCCAGAGCGCGAGGTTCGCCGCCCGGAGCGGTTCGAACAGGGACAGCAGCTCGTCGGCGGACTCGGGCGGGCGATGGAGCTGGTCGACCCAGCGGTCCTGGTCGTAGCCCATCAGCGCCGGACGATCGTGGGCCAAGATCCACCGGTACCGCCCGCTCACGACGAGCTCGGCGTCCGTGACGTGCGCGAGGCATTGCACCACCGACCACTCGGTCGGCTCCGGCAGCGCCGTCGCGTCCGCTTCGGCGCTTCGGAGCAGGGCTCGGACCGAGGCCACGGTCGCCGACTGCACCGCGGCGGGATCGTCGTCGCCGAGCAGACCCAGCAGGTGCCGCTGGTACCCCGCGGGGTCGGCGATCGGATCGGGCGAGACGGGACGCACGAGCGGGATGGTAACGAGGCTCAGTGTTCCTTGACGACGTGCCCCGTCTCGTGGACCCGGAGATCGGTCATGCCCGAGTGCACGCGGTCGCCCTGGATCATCGATCGGTCGCTTTCGAGGTACCCGAGCGCAGCCAACGTCGTGAGCACACGCTGCAAGGACGCTTCGGGTGTCTCCACCATCGTGTCGACGACGAGCTCGGGGTGCTCCGGTGCTTCATACGGGGCATCGGGATCGACACCCGTGAATCCGGCCAGCTCCCCCGCCAGGGCCTTCTTGTAGAGGCCCTTCGGGTCGCGGTTCGCCGCGATCTCCGCGACGGTCGCATGGACGTAGACCTCGACGAAGTCCCCGATCTCCGCGCGGACGGCATCACGGGTCTCCCGGTACGGACTGATCGGGCAGCAGATCGTGGCCACGCCGTTGCGGGTGAGGAGGTTCGCGACGAACCCGATCCGCATGATGTTGAGATCGCGGTCCTCCTTGGAGAAGCCGAGACCTTTGGACAGGTTCTGGCGCACCACGTCCCCGTCGAGGATCTCCGTCTTCATACCCCGAGCTTGGAACTCGTGATACAGCATCTCGGCGATCGTGGACTTCCCGGCTCCCGAAAGGCCGGTGAACCAGATGGTGAACCCGTGGTGCTCGGTCATGCGAGGAAGCTCCTTCCGGCGGCCCCAGGCAACGCCGTGGATGCCTCGATGTCGTAGAGGGAAAGGATGGTCGGCCCGACGTCGACGAGGCGGAGACCCTCCACCTTGCCGGTGGGCTGACCCGGGGCGCCGCTCATGACGAAGATGCCCTCCCGGTCATGGTTCGCCCCATCGGGGCCCGTGTCGTTCTCGTAGGTGAACAAGCTCGCGTTGCCGATCGACCCAACGGAACGCCACGCGAGGTCGCCGAAGTAGACGAGGAGGTCGGGGGCGACCCCACGGACCTCGGGATAGACGTCCTGCGGCTTGAGGACCTTCGTTCCGAGCGGGGTACCGTCCGGGCCGGGAGTCGCCTCGAGCTTCTGGATCAGTTCGTCACGGGTCTCTTCGTACCGCGAGGGATCGACCACGCCATGCTCCTCGCGACCCTTGACGTTCAGGAACAGCCGTCCGTAGTAGCCGCCGTCGCCCCACGCGACCGTCCGGGTCCAATCGACCGATACGTCCTTGAACGGGATGGGACCTCCGACGACCGGGTGATCGAGGGCCAGGTATCCCTCCTGGATCAGCCAGTCGTTGAAGCACAAGCCGCCCATCATGGGACGGGCTCCGTGATCGGACATGACGATCGTCACCGCGTCCTCGGGGATCAGCTCGATCAGCGACGCGAGCTCCCGGTCCAAGAACCGGTAGTAGTCCTCGAAGACGGTCTGGTACTTGTTCCCGGGCTCGTGGAGCGGGTGGGTCGGATCGACGTACTGCCAGAAGACGTGATGGAGTCGGTCCGGGGCGATGTCGCAGAGCATGAAGAGGTCCCACGGCTTGTTCTGGATCAGCCTGCGCCCCACCCGGAACCGACGCTCGGTCATCTTGAACACCTGGTCGAGTGTGATATCCAAGCCGGCCGTCCGGAAGTTCGGGATGTCGAAGATGTACTGGCCTTTCCCCCCGAGCTCCTCTTCGATCTCCGCCTCGAGATCCTGCGGGAACGCGTACCGGTCAGCGGACGGCGGAGTGAGGAAACACCCGACGCGCCACCCGGGGAAGTCGGCGGGGGGCGGATACGAGGGCGGCACGCCGATCAAGACGGAGCTCATGCCCTTCGCACCCAGCGCGTCCCAGACGGCGGGCTCCTTCACCGAGCCCGCGTGCGCGATGGAAAGTCCGTCGTAGCTGGTGTCCTTGCGGTTACGGAACCCATAGATCCCGAGCTGCCCCGGCGTCTGACCCGTCATCGCGCACGCCCAGGCAGGGACCGTGATGGGAGGCGTGATGCTGGCGAGGTCGCCGTACATCCCGTTCTCCATCAGCTTCGCGATGGTCGGCACGTCGGCGCGGAGGTCGTCGAACAGGAGCGTGGGGGTTGCACAGTCGAGCCCGATGACTGCGACCCTCGGGCCCTGCTGCATGTCGCTCGTTCCCCTCCGCTCGCGGTCCGATCGGCGGACGGCGGGCGCGCTCGCGCCCCAGGAGCCATCCGCGGTTCGCGTATCCTACCAGCGACTTTGGGCCCCTTCAGGCCCCGAGCTCGGTGGAGGAGGGGCCGGAGATGGCGTTCTTGCGACGCGCGCTGCAGCTGTTCGCGACCGTCTGGGGCGCGTGCGGACTCGCGATCGCGTTCGTCCCGCGATGGATCCTCGTGACCTGGTTCGAGCAGCTGCCGTACCCCGACTACACCTACGTCCGGATCTGCGGCATCGCCGCCGTCTCCTCGGCGGCGTTGGCGTTGATGATCTCGCGCCGCCTGGACGACGTGTGGTGGTGGTCCTGGGCGTTCGTCCTCGAGACGGGCCTGACAGCGCTCGTGACCACGCTGCATGCGATCGGCTCGGTGCCGGCCGGATCCGCGTCGTGGTTCTGGTGGATCTTCGCGATCACCAACATCGTGCTGGCCGCGATGCTCGTGTCCGGCATCGGTCGCGCCGGCACCGAGAAGCCGATCGTCTGACCCTGCCGGGTGTCCGAAGCGGATACCCGCCGTATCGTTGATATCCGTGGATACCGCTCCATCGACCAGGACGAAGACCGCCGGCGAGGCGGGTGACGGTGCCGTGATCCGCGCGACCCAACTGACGAAGGTCTACACGACCGGCGTCAAAGCCGTCGACGCCCTCGACCTGGAGGTCCGAACGGGCGAGATCTTCGGCCTCCTGGGCCCGAACGGCGCGGGCAAGACCACCACCGTCGGGATGTTGACGACGCGCGTGATCCCCACGTCGGGCTCGGCGATCGTGGCCGGCATCGACGTCGTCGCGGACCCACCGTCCGCGAAGGCTCGGGTCGGCGTGGTCTCCCAGACGAACACGCTCGATCGCAGCCTGACGGTCCGGGAGAACCTCTACTTCCACGGCCGGTACTTCGGTATGGGTGCGCGGGCCGCCGCACGGACGGCGGATGCGCTCCTGGAGCTCTTCCGCTTGTCCGACCGGGCCGACGCCGACGTCTCCACCTTGTCCGGCGGGATGGCGCAGCGTCTGCTGTTCGCCCGGGCGGTGGCGCACCGGCCCGAGGTCCTGTTCCTGGACGAGCCGTCATCGGGGCTGGATCCGCAGTCCCGGCTCGCCCTCTGGGAGATCCTCGGTCAGATCCACCGAGAGGGCCAGACGATCGTGCTGACCACGCACTACATGGAGGAGGCCGACAAGCTGTGCCAGCGGGTCGCGATCATGGACCACGGCCGGATCCTGGCGCTCGACACGCCCGAGGACCTCAAACGGACCGTCGGCGGCGACACGATCGTTCGGATCCAGGCAGGTGATCAGCCGGACCGGCTCGCGGCCCACTTGCAGGGCATGGATGGCGTGACCGGGACCGCCGTCCTCGGGGGGACGGTCCAGCTCACCGTCCGCGGTACGACCGGTCTGCTGCCCCGCGTGATCCAGGTTGCCGAATCCGGCGGGTTCCCGGTGCGCGACGTGTCGCTCGACGAGCCCACCCTCGAAACCGTGTTCATCAACCTCACCGGGAAGGACCTCCGCGAATGAGCGCAACGACGGCCGGGGCGATCGAGGGCCTCCCGGAGACGGGAAGCTTCCGCAGCACGCCCGCGGTGGCGTTCGCCGCGCTCCTCCTCCGCGACCTCTCGGTGCTCCGCAAGGAGTTCGGACAGTTCATCGCGCGGACCGTGATGCAGCCGCTGCTGTTCGTTTTCGTGTTCGCGTACGTGTTCCCCAAGATCGGTCAGGGCGTCGGCGGAGCGGCGGGATCCGCTGCGTTCTCGAGCATCCTCGTCCCGGGCGTGGTCGCGATCGCCTGCATCTTCCAGGGCATCCAGGCCGTCGCGTTGCCGCTCGTTCAGGACTTCGGCTACAGCAGGGAGATCGAGGACCGGGTGATGGCCCCACTCCCGGTCTGGAGCGTCGCGGTGGAGAAGGTGGTGGCCGGAGCCACCCAGGGGCTGATCGCTGCTGCGATCGTGTTCCCGCTCGCGTTGTTCGTCCCGGCGACCCCCGTGCATCTGGACGTTCGCCCCGTGCTGCTGTTCACGCTCCTCCCCCTCGCCGCCGTGACGGCCGCGTCGTTGGGGTTGGTGCTCGGCACCCGCGTGAATCCGCGACAGGTGCCGCTCCTGTTCGGGATCGTGGTGATCCCCATCGTGTTCCTCGGAGCCACCTACTACCCGTGGGCGACCCTGACCCCGATCCCCTGGCTCAAGGCGGTCGTCTTGCTCAATCCGCTCGTGTACATGAGCGAGGGGATGCGGATCTCCTTGACGCCGCAGATCCCGCACATGACCTACGCGGCGATCTACGGCGGGATGATCGGGTCCAGCGCGCTGTTCCTGGCGCTCGGGATCGACGGGTTCCGGAAACGGGTGCTGTCTTAGCCGGCGACACCCTGGGTCGTGGTGCCCGGCGGGCCGGCCGCGAGCCGGGCGAACGCGAGCCGGTCGGCGGCCTCGACGGTGGTGATCCGCTCGGCGTCTGCCGTTTCGAAGATGCCGGCCAGGGTTTCGCCGATCCCCGCCAGGCGCGCGCGCATCCTGGCCTCGTCCCACCCGAGCGTCTCGTAGCCCGCCAGGTGGATCACGCCGCCGGCGTTGATCACGTAGTCGGGGGCGTAGAGGATGCCGCGCTGCGCGAGCAGCGCGGCATCCTCGGCGGTGCCGAGCTGATTGTTCGCCGCTCCGGCGACCACGCGACACGCGAGCCGCGGGATCGTCTCCGGCGTGAGCACCGAGCCGGCGGCGCAGGGCGCGAAGACGTCGCAGGCCGTGCCGACGACCGACTCCGGTTCGACGACCGCGCCACCGACGCGATCGGCCGTCTTCTCCGCCCGTCCCTCATCGACATCGGCGATCAGGACCTCGGCGCCCGCCTCGGCGAGATGATCGGCGAGCCGGTCGCCGACCGAGCCCGCGCCCTGCACCAGGATCACGGTGCCATCGAGATCCGCCGAACCGCTCGCATGGCGCCATGCAGCCCGGACGCCGTGGAACACGCCCAATGCCGTCCCCGGCGCAGGATCTCCCGAACCCCCCCGTTCCCGGGAGCGTCCGAGCACGTGCGTCGTGCGATCGCCGATCACGTCCATATCCGGGGCGCCGGTGTTCATGTCCGCCGCCGTGACGTAGGTCCCGTGGAGAGAGTCGACGAGGGCCGCATATCGGAGCAGGATCTCGTGGCGCGCCGAGGAGCCTGGTGGCGGCACGGTCGGGACGGCGAGGACGGCCTTGCCGCCCCCGTAGGGGAGGTGGGCTGCCGCCTGCTTGAAGGTCATCGCTTGGGAGAGGCGAAGGACGTCGCTGAGACCATCCGCGGGTGCGGGGTACGCCTTCATCCGGGAGCCGCCCATCGCGGGTCCGAGCACCGTCGAATGAACACCGATGAACATCCAGGTTTCGGTTGGGCCGTCGAAGCGGGTCACGAGCTCTTCGCCGTCCCAGCTCGCGAGCAGGTCCTCGAACACGGATACGAGTCTATGCAGACCTCCCGGCTACGAGAGGCGGAGATGACGGAGGGCGGGGCATGCGCCTCGCCCTCCGGCGTTCCTGGCCCGTCGGGCCTTAGTGCATATGGCCGCCGCCCGCGGGCGCCGGCTCTTCCTCCTCGGGCTTCTCGACCACCGCGGATTCCGCGGTGAGCACGATGGCCGCGATGGAAGCGGCGTTCTGCAGCGCCGAGCGGGTGACCTTGGCCGGGTCGATGATCCCGGCCTTGACCATGTCGACCCACTCACCGGTGGCCGCGTCGAAGCCTCGGCCGTCGCCCTCGGTACGGATCTGCTCGACGATGACCGCGCCCTCGTACCCGGCGTTCTGGGCGATCCGGCGCGCCGGCTCGGCGAGCGCGTGGCGGACGATGTTCGCGCCCGTCGCCTCGTCGTCCATCAGGTCGAGCTTGTCGAGGACCGCCTCCGCGCGGATCAGCGTGACGCCGCCGCCCGGCACGATGCCCTCCTCGACCGCAGCGCGGGTCGCCGAGACGGCGTCCTCGATGCGGTGCTTCTTCTCCTTGAGCTCGACCTCGGTGGCAGCTCCGACCTTGATCACGGCGACGCCACCGCTGAGCTTGGCGAGGCGCTCCTGAAGCTTCTCGCGATCCCAATCGGAGTCCGTCTTGTCGATCTCGGCCTTGATCTGGTTGACACGGCCC
>WNGI01005411.1_pt1 | contig 15942 bp, 10 predicted proteins | sample 5400621 | NCBI WGS metagenome assembly WNGI01 (sample SAMN13153374, study PRJNA577476) | soil metagenome | isolation source: 20 cm soil or saprolite under Garry oak tree replicate 1 | place: USA:California | collected 2016-06-15 | reverse complement strand
ACCGGCTCTTCGGGGCCGACACCCGGGTGTGGTTGTCGCACACCTCGGATCCCAACGCCAACGTGACGCCGACGGGTCCGACGCCAGCCCCGTGGTTCGGCTACTCCAACCCCGAGCCCGGACCCACGGTCAGCAAGGGCCTCAACGGCCTCCAGGTGACCTTCGACCAGGACGGGGTCTGGACCCTCGTCGTGGAGACGACGTCCGCCCCCCGCCAGATCGCCACGACCCTGGTACAGGTGAGGGACCGCTCCAAGGCGGACACGCTGCTCCCCGGCGACAAGGCCATCCCGAGCGACACCCCGACCGTGGACAACCCCCGTGGCGTGAGCCCGATCTGCACGCGCAAGCCACCGTGCGACATGCACCAGATCACGCTGCGCCAGGCGATTGCCTCGGGCAAGCCGACGGCGTTCGTCATCGCCACCCCGGCGTACTGCACCTCCCGCAACTGTGGCCCCAGCGTCGACGAGCTGCTCACCGTCGAGAGCGACCTCAGAGGGAAGGCCAACTTCGTCCACGCCGAGGTCTATCTCAACGACCAGTCCCAGACGCTGCAGCAGCAGATCCCCAGCCCGACCTTCGCCGAGTGGAAGGTCCAGACCGAGCCGTGGCTGTTCGTCATTGACCGCAACGGCGTCATCGCCTCCCGCTTCGAAGGTGGCTTCACGGCCGGCCAGGCGCGAGCGGCGCTGAACCCGCTCCTGGGATAGGGGTGGGATAGGGGCGATGAAGCATCGGCTCGACGCCTTCGACACACCCGATGGGGGGTCCCCGGCGCCCACGCCCAAGACCCTGCCGGCGAAGATGCGACGCCGGCTGCGCGTCCTGGCCTTCATCGTGATCCCGGCCCTGTTCATGGGCGTGCTGGCCGTCGGCCTGATCCGGACCCAGGCGCCGAAGGTCCGGGAGGGTGAGGTCGCCCCCGATTTCAGCCTGTCCACGGTCGGGGGAGGTACCCTTTCCAGCAGCGAATTGCGCGGGACGGCCGTCGTGATCAACTTCTGGGCCTCCTGGTGCGACCCTTGTAACCAGGAGGCACCAGACCTCGAGGCGACATGGGAGCAGTACCGGGCCAAAGGAGTGCGGGTGGTGGGAGTCGACTATGAGGATCAGCCGGCGGATGCCCAGGCCTTCATGAGCAAGTACGGCATCAGCTATCCGAGCGTCGTGGACCGGGGCGGTGAGTTGGCGACCGCGTTCGGCGTCCGGGGCGTGCCCGAGACATTCTTCATCGATGCCCAGTACCACTTCTTCGCCATCGGCCAGGGCGAGGAGCAGGGCAATCGCTTCGGCACCAGGATCCTCGGCGCCGTCTCGCGGCCCCAGCTCAAGAGCCAGATCGACGCGATGCTGGCGGCGGCGAAATCCAACGCATCGAATCCGGGCCTGACGCCGACGCCATGACGCAGAAGAAACGTCCGGCCAGCGGCCGGAGCCGCTCAGGGCGCCCGGGCAACCCCCCGGGTGGAGCGAACCGTCCACGCTCGCCGCAGCCACCGCGCAACGGCGGGCAGCCGCCTGCGGCGCCGGAGTCTCCGGTCTCGGGAGACGACGCTGCCGAGCCTGGAGCGACCGAGCCTGGAGCGACCGAGCCTGGAGCGACCGAGAGCGCACCCGGCGCCCCGGCCGGCGAATCCCAGGCCTCCGAGTGGCCGAAGCCTCCGTCAACCAAGGGCTCCCGCAAACCCGGGGTCGTGCCGGCGAAGGGGCCGACCGCGGAAGCGGCTGCCCGGCGGGAGGAGGCCAGGGCCGCAGCCCGGGAGCGCCGCCTCGAGGCGCAGAAGCGCCAGAAGGCGGCGGAGCGCAAGCGCAAGGTTCGGAACTGGGTCATCTACGGCGGTATCGCCGCCGTCGTCGTGGTGCTCATCGCGCTCGCGGTCGTATCGTCGCGCCATTCCACGCAGGCCTTCGCCACCCTGTCCAGGGCGGCGGGATGCACCGACGTCCAGGACACGACGAAGCTGACCGGCACCACGGACCGAACCCATCTGACCGACGCCCAGATCAACTCCGGTGTGACGGTGACCTACAGTACGTCGCCGCCCTCGGGAGGCATGCACCACCCGGTGCCGCTGCCCAAAGGGATCTACGGCCCGCTCTCGACCAATCCCAAGGAAACCCCCAACCTCTACCAAGCGGTGCACTCGCTCGAGCACGGCTACGTGGACATCTGGTACGGCAACAGTCTGTCCACCAACCAGATCGAGTCGCTGCGGTCCTTCGCGGATCAGGACAAAGTCCTCGTGATCTCGTACCCGAACCTCCCCGCCGGCAAAGGCGTGGCGATGAGCACCTGGGGCCGGCTTCAGTCCTGCGACAAGGTCAACACCGACGAGATCCAGGCCTATATCGATCAGTACCGGCTGAAGACGGCGCCGGAGCCCAGCGCGGCGTAGCGCTGCCTCAGGGCCTCGGCCTCAGGGCCTCGGTGCCGGGAGGTGAAGGGCGAACGCCGTCCCCCTGCCTGGCTCGCTGGCGACGTCGATCCGCCCCCCGAGGGCGACCGCCAGCTCGCGGACGATGGCGAGGCCCAGCCCGGTCCCCACCGGAAGCACTTTCTGCGACTTGCCCCACAGGTAGGACCGCTCGAAGACGTGGGGCAGGTCCGCAGCGGAGATCCCGGGCCCGGTGTCGGCGATCTCCACGACAAACTCGGCACCGTTGCGACGCCGTCCCACGCGCACGGTGCCGCCCGCCGGGGTGACGCGGAGGGCGTTGTCGACGAGGTTGCTCACGATCTGGCGCACCCGGAGCGGGTCGGTGACCACCGTCATCCCGCCGGAGCCTGCAACGAGGCGGCTGCGCTGGTCGAGCGGAGGGTCGCTGCCGTCGACGAGGGCGATGCCGGCCTGGGCCGCTCGGCCTGCGTGTGCCGCCAGCGCCTCGCTCAGGATGGCGTCGAGGGCCACCTCACGGGGCTCCAGCCGGAACTCCTTCGCCCCCAGCCGGGCCAGGTCCATGATGTCGCCCAGGAGCAGCTCCAGGCGAGCCGCCTCGTCGCCGATGACCCGCACCGCGTCGGCCCTGGTGGCCTCGTCGGCGACGGTGCCGTCCCCGAGCGCCTCGACGTAGCCCCGGATGGCGGTCAGGGGTGTGCGGAGCTCGTGCGAGACGTTGGCGAGGAACTCGTGCTCGCGCCGGCGGGCCTCGGCGAGGGCCCCGGCCATGTCGTTGAACTGACGGGCCAGGTCGGCCACCTCGTCGTCGCCCTCGACCGGCACCCGGTGGGCAAGGTCGCCCGCGGCCAGGTTGTGGGTGGCCTCGGCCATCTTCCGAAGGGGCTGGGCGAGCCGCCGGGCGATCCACAGCGATACCGCCACGGCGACGAGCACCGCGACCGCGCCCGCGAGCAGCACCCGGCCGATCACCGGGCGCCAGACCGTCGCCGCCAGGCCGACCGGCCGCGCGAGCACGACACCTGCCACCCCGTTGGGGCGGCGGCCTGGGACGGGCTGGGCGACGTAGACGAAGGTGCCCGCTGCGATGGCGACGGTGCCCTGCACCGTGCTGCCGTTGAGGACGAGCTGCAGGTCGACGGCACTGGCCACGGAGGTGGCGATGGGGTCGTTGCTGATGATCCGCCCGGTAGGTCCGACATAGACCACCCGGTCCCCGGACCCCTGGAGGAGCTGGCGGAGGGCGGCGGTCATCGCACTGCTCGGGGCGGCTCCACTGGACTCCCGGGCGATGGCGTCGGCGGCCGCAGCCGCCGCCTGCCGCTGGAGCTGGGTGAGAGCCTGCTCCTCGGCGTACTGCCGCACGAGGCCGAAGGTGATCAAAGCGGTGCCGGCGACCGAGAGCGCCGCGGTGAGGCCGAGCGCAGAGGCCAGGCGTCCCCAGAGGCTCCGGCCCCTCACCAAGGGCGCATCAAGCTTCTGCCTTGTAGCCAACGCCGCGGAGCGTTTTCACGATGCCTGCGGCATCGCCGAGCTTGGCCCGCAGCGATCGGATATGGGAGTCGACCGTGCGGGAGTCCACGGGCTGGACATAGCCCCAGACCCGTTCGAGGAGGCGGTCTCGGGAGAACACGATGCCGCGGTTTCGGATCAGGAAGGCCAGCAGGTCGAACTCCTTGGGCGTCAGTTCCACCGGGCGATCCCCGGCCCTCGCCTGTCGCCTGGCAGGGTCGACGACGACGGCCCCGAGCGACAGGACGGCGTGGTCACCCTCGGCCTTGCCGGGACCACCCGCCTCCTCGGTGCGGCGCAGGACCGCCTTGACCCGGGCCACCAGCTCCCGTGGGCTGAAGGGTTTGGTGATGTAGTCGTCGGCCCCAAGCTCGAGACCGACGATCCGGTCGATCTCGGAGTCGCGGGCGGTCAGCATGATGACGGGTACCCGGCTGCGGGACCGCAGGCGGCGGCAGATCTCGAGGCCGTCGACGCCGGGAAGCATGAGGTCGAGGATCACGAGCGCCGGGTCCAGCCGGTCGGCCTCGTCCAACGCCTTCGCCCCATCGGCGACCCAGGCAACGGAGAACCCCTCGTTGCCCAGATACAGCTTCAGCAACGAGGCGATGTTGTGCTCGTCTTCGACGACCAGGATCGGCTTCCCAGCCGCAACGCTTCGCATGCGTCCGATGATAGATCCCGACGTTGCTGCATTCGGCCTCGGTAGGTAAGCTTCCGGGGTCCCCAGAGCCGGACGGTTGTCCCTCGGTTGCAGCCGGACGCGTGCCCGGCGGCCGGTGTGCCGGTGCGACGGACGTCTCAGGGGCCACAGAAGTCCAACCGGAAGGGAATGTGCCCATGAACAGGAGGTCCGTTCGAGCGCGGGGCATCCGCTTCGCCGCTGTCGCCGGAGCAACCGCCCTCGTGATGGCGGGGTGCTCGCACAAGACCACGGCCAACAAGCCGGCAGCGTCCGCGCCCGCAGCCTCCCCGGCCCCCGCGGCCTGCCCCCTGACCGGCCAGCCCGCTCCCGGCGGCGCGGTGCCCAACCGGCCTGCGCTCGCCATCAAGGTGGAGAACTCCCCGGAATCCCGGCCGCCGACCGGCCTCGACGCCGCTGACATCGTCTACGAGGAGGCGGTCGAGGGAGGCATCACCAGGTTCGTCGTCGTGTACCAGTGCGGGGACGCGGCCCGCGTCGAGCCGGTCCGCAGCGCCCGCCTCGAAGACATCGACATCCTGTCCCAGTTCGGCAAGCCGCTGTTCGGCGACGCCGGCGGGAGCCCCCCCACCGAGGCCGCCCTGACCACGGCGGAAAAGGGCGGCACCCTGGTGCGGGTCAGCTCGTTCGGTCCCGCCGGGGGGGCCTACCACCGCGATCCCGCCCGCCACAACGACGTACACAGCCTCTACACGAGCACCCAGGAGCTGTACAGCCGGCCGGAGGCCAAGGGCCTGCCGGCGCCGAAGCCGGGGTTCCCCTACTCCCCTGCCGCCCCGGCGGGCGGCATCCCGGGTCCCACGGTCCACGTCGCTTTCTCCCAGTATTCCGACGTGTTCTGGAAATGGGACGCGGGGTCGAGCACCTACAAGCGCTACTACGGGACCACCCCCGCAAATGACTCCGCCGGCAAGCAGATCTCGACCACCAACGTCATCGTGCAGTCGGTGGCGGTCACGATGAGCACCTTCATCGAGGACCCGAGCGGCTCGCACCAGCCGATCGCCACCCTCGTCGGGTCGGGGGCCTCGCTCGTGTGCCGAGGCGGAACCTGCGTGCCAGGGACCTGGCGCCGGCCGTCCCCGTCGGACATCACGACCTACGTTGACGCTTCCGGGACGCCGGTCCCGCTGGCACCCGGTCAAACCTGGGTCGAGTTGGCGCCCGCCTCGGTGACGGGGCCCGGGCCGATCCCGATCGCCCAGGTGACGGCCACCGCCCATTAGCCCCATTAACGGGGGCGTCGCAGGCCGCACTGACGGAGGTTCGGAGCGAATCGCGTGTATGCGCGCGATTTGCTCCTACCCTCGAGCGGCCCTACAGCCCGAGCAGGTCCGGGAGGTCGGCCCACCGGTAGAGGACGGCGTCGGCCTCGACATCGGCCTTGCAGTCCTCGGGCATCCATCCGTCATCGTGCACACCGGCGAAGCGGACCGCCGCCATGCCCGCAGCCCGGGCGCCCGCCACGTCGGTGCGGCGCAGGTCGCCGATGTGGACCGCCTCACCTGGTTCGGCCCCCGTTGCCTCGAGGGCGGCACGGAACATCGGGGGGTGGGGCTTCGGGGTGCCGACCTCGTCCGAAAAAAAGGAGTGGTCGAGCGTGAGGTTGTGCAGGAGCAGCGCCTCACGGACGACCCAACTCGGCGTGAAGCCCGTGTCACAGATCAGGGCGGTGGGAATGCGGGCACGGCGCAGCGCCTCCAGGGCCTCGGCCGCCCCGTCGACGACCCCCGTGCCCACGGCGAGGGAGCCAATGGCGATCGCTTCGGCCAGCTCGTCGAGGTCCGGCGCCGTCGCAGCGAGGCCGAGCGCATCCAGGCACCAGCGGGCGGCGCCCTCCGGCCCGAAGGGCCTCCCGCCTCGCCACTCGTCGAGATGGAAGGCCCAGGACCGGTCGATCAGCTCCATCGCGGCCTCCGGGGTGATCTCCCGGCCCCGCCGTCGGGCGAGGTCCGCCAGCGCCGTGCCGCGCCGGCGCAGGGCACCATCCGAATCGAGCGTCCGGAGCAGTGTCGACCAGCAGTCGACGGTGACGGCCCTGGGGGGCCGGGGGATGGCAGGCACACCCGCAGTGTCGCATGGTCCTTCAGAACAGGTGACCCGATGATCGGGAGCACTCTTCTACGAGTCTTTGAGTATATTCTGTCGTGGAACAGCAGGATCTACTCACAGACCGTCTCGGATCTTCTTTTTTTTCGGCACTCATCAAAACGGGCGGTTTTTTGTCGGTACCTCTCCGTACGATCGTTCCCGCAGACATCGAGCAGGCAAAGACAAGCGGCAACAACCCAGGGAGGCGGCATGGACGGAGGACTGCTGGCGCTGGCGGCGGCGATCGTCGTTGCCGCGCTCCTGCTGCGCCGGCGGGGAGGCCCCGACGCCGACGAGGCCGCGAGGACGCTGCAGGCTCGGGTCGACCAGACGGCCGCCTCGCTGTCCGAGCTCCTCGGAAAGTTCGAGGAGCGTCGCCGCCTCGAGGAGGAGGCCACCGGGGCGGTGGGCCGCATCGAGCGGCTGGTGGCCGGATCGTGGTCCCGCGGCCGGGCGGGGGAGAACCTGCTCGCGGCTGCCCTCGGCGAGTTCCCACCCGACATGGTGCTGCGGGACTTCACGCTCGGCGGGCGCGTCTGCGAGTTCGCCCTCGCCCTTCCCGACGGCAAGTTCCTCCCGATCGACTCCAAGTGGCCGGGCGTCGAGATCGCAGCTCGCCTGGAGGAGGAGCTCGATCCCGCCACCCGCGACGAGCTCCGCCGCCGGGTCGAGAAGGTGGTCTGTGGCCGCCTCCGGGAGGTGGCCGGCTACGTCGATGCCTCACTGACGGCGCCCCTCGCGGTCATGGCGGTCCCCGATGCCGTGTACGCCTGCTGCCGCAAGGCTCACCGGCTCGCCAAGGATGCCCGGGTGCTCATCGTTGCCTACTCGCTGGCGGTGCCGGTGCTCCTTGCGGTCTGGAACCTCTACGGCGCCTACACGCGCGAGGTGGACGAGGCCCAGGCGCTTGCCCGGATCCACGAGGTTTCGTTCCATCTACAGGAGATGGGGGACCGGATCGAGGGCCAGCTCTCCCGCGGCCTCAAGATGGCAAGCAACGCGGCTGCCGAAATGCGCACACTGGTGACGAGCGCGCGCACCTCTCTCGACGCCATCTCGGCGCCGGCGTCGGGGCCGCGTGAGCGGGACCAGGCTCGATTGACCTGGGAAGAAGCCGACTCTATGGTCGGGTCGCCGACGCTGGCCGAGGCCGATGGGCCCGCGACATGAGCGTCCGGGAATGGGGGATCGTGAGCGAGGACGTCGGCGGGCAGCAGGCCGGGGACGGGGCCCCTCTGGAGCGCGCGCCGGCGCCTGCCCCCGCTCCTGCCCCCGTGACCCGCAACGGCTTCGAGGTTGCGGACTGGCTGATGGAGCCCCTGTTCGACGCCGCGGTGAACGGTTTGGAGACCATGGCCCGCACCGACGTCCCGCCCCGGCTGATCCCGATGACCGGCCGCCGGCATCCCAAGATCTCGCGCGCCCAGCGGGAGTCGATCCTCACCGCCCTCGGCCGCCACGAGAAGTTCACCGATGCCGCCTTCGACCGCCTGTTCGAGGACCACGAGGCCGAGGCTGGGTCCCTCGAGGGGGTCTCGGTCGAGAAGATCATCGGGATGATCGAGCAGGCAGAGGCGGACGCGGCCCTGACGGTCTGCCTGCTGTTCGCCGCTGGACGGCCAGACGAGGCACACCAGGTGGCGGCATGGGCCACCCAGAAAGACGAGGCCTCCGGCACGCTGGCGGGCATCATCGACGCTCTGTCGCGCGAGAACTTGGAGGCGCAGGAACGGCTGCGGCGCGCCGACCAGGAGCTGGCACAGGAACGGCGGGCGCGCCGGGCCCTCGAACGCAAGATCCGCTCCGCCACCACCACCGCGGAGTCGGCGCGGGCGCAGGCGACGAAGGCCGAGTCGCGGGCCGGCTGGACCCGGGTCGAGGCCAACGCCGAGGCCGCGCGCGCCGAGGCGCTGATGCACGAGCTGGCGACGGCCCATGCTGCCCTCGAGGCGGGCCGCAGGGAGCGACGCGACCTCCTTTCCGAGCTCCGCGAGTCCGAGCACCGCTACCAGCGAGCGCGCCGGGAGCTGCGGGAGGTGCGCGCACGGCTACCCGTCGAGACGGCCGCGCCCGAGCTGGAGCTTCGGTCCGAGGAGAGGGCCCCGACGACGGCAGACCTGCGGGAGCGCTTCGTCGAGTCCGGTGCCCGCGGGGTCCTCGATTCCAAGCGGCTTCTGCTGCTCGTTGACGGCTGGAACGTGAGCCTCGGCCACATCGGGGCCGCGAAGCTGGCGGACAAGCGCCGGGTGCTCGAGCAGGCCCTGGAGCGCTACAAGTCGCGGACCGGCAACAAGGTCATGGTCGTCTATGACGGGCGCAAGGTCTCGTGGTTCTGGATGCCCCGGGCCGAGGGCCGGACGGTCGCCCGGGTCTTCACCGAGGGCGAGACCGCCGACGACTTCATCGTCGCGGAGCTGGAGGCAGACTGGGGCAGGCCCGACGCGCCCGTGGTCGTCACGTCCGACCGGGAGCTGCGCAAGCGGTGCATCGCCCAGGGGGCGTTCGTGGTGACCTCGGAAGACCTGGCAAGCGTGCTGGGGCTATGACGGTCGCTCTCGATCTCCGGGCCGGGCTGAGCCCTGCGCAGGAGGAGGTCGTGGCGCACGAGGGCGGGCCGCTCCTTGTCCTTGGCGGTCCGGGTACGGGCAAGACGCACGCCCTCGAGCAGCGGTACCTCCGGCTTGCGTCCTCTCCCGGTCTGGCGCCGCACCGGGTCCTCTACCTGTGCACGAACCGTCGCTACTCGATGGAGGCCAAGGACCGGCTCTTCGGGGAACTGGCGCAGACGGTGGTCGTGGACGTCCCCGTCTACACGTGGCATGCACTGGCCTACCACCTCGTCTCCCGCCACTACCCGGCCCTCGGGTACCGGGAGTCCCCGGTGCTGCTGACCGCCGCCGAGCAGTGGGGCAAGGTCCGGGAGATGCTGGCGGCGGAGCGCCCCGTCGATTGGGGCGTCTGGGGCGACCGCCTCCGGGACCGGGCGTTCGTCGACGAGGTGGCCGACTTCTGCCTGCGGGTCACGCAGCGCATGATGAGCGCCGACGACCTGGAGGCCGTCGCCCGCCACCGTGCCGAGTGGCTGCCCGTCACGAGGTTCTACGAGACCTACCAGGCCGCGCTCCAGAAGGACAGCCGGCTCGACTACGCGGGCCTCATCGCCGCAGCGGTGCGGATGCTCGCGGAGCAGCCCGACCTCGCCGATACGTTGCGGCGACGGTTTCCCCACGTCCTGGTCGACGAGGCCGAGGAGATGAGCCGCGCGCAGCGGGAGCTGCTGATGCTGCTGGAGCGGGACAACCTGTGCGTGGCGGCGGACCCTGACTCGGGCGTCGAGGGTTTCCGGGGGGCCGAGCCGGAGTGGGTGCTCGGCTTCGAGCGGATCGCCGGCCCGACCAGGACCGTCGTCCTGGAGGAGGGCCACCGCCTGGGTGAGCCGCTGTCGGCCGCGGCAGCGGGTCTGGCGGCCCGCAACGACCCGGCGGTGGCTCGGACTCCCCCAGCCGTACCGGGGCACGCCACCACCTTCGTTGCCCGCCAGTTCGGGTCGCCGGCCGAGGAGGTGGACCACATCGCCCGGGAACTGCGGCGCACGCACCTGTTCGAGGGGGTGGCCTGGGACGACATGGCGGTGCTGGTGTCGCAACCCGCCTACCTGCTCGGGTCCCTCCAGCGGGCGCTCGCCCGATGGGAGGTGCCGCACCGCCAGCTCGCCGGAGAACGACCCCTGGGGTCGGAGCCGGCCGTGGCCGTGTTCCTCGACCTGGTGCGCGTCGCCCTCCCGGACGAGGGCTGGGAGACGGTGCTCCCCGGCCTGCTGACCAGCCCCCTGGTCGGCCTCGGCTATGCGGGGCGCCGCCGGCTGGAGCGCCTCGCCTGGCAGACCGGGCGGTCCCTCGCCAGGGTGCTGGACGATTCGCCGGATATCCCCGAGGTGGCGGCGCTGGCCCGATTGCGGGACCTCGTCGTGCTCCACGCCGGCGACGCCCAGGAGTGTTTCTGGGAGGTCTTCAACGCCGCGGCCTACTACCGCCGGCTCCGCGAGGCAGACAGCGCGGAAGCGTCCCTGCAGCTCGATTCCCTGGTCGCGTTTGACCATGCGCTCGGGCGCTTCGTCGAGCGCCGTCATGGAGTGGCCACGATTCGGGACTACCTGAACGAGGCGGCACGAGCCGACTTCGGCGGGGACCCATGGTTGCCCTCCGTGCCCACCGGGTCGGGGCGGGTTGCCATCCTTTCGTTCCATGCGGCGAAGGGCAGGGAGTGGGACACGGTCGTGGTCGCCGGCTGCCTCGACGCCTGGATCCCCAAGGGCCGGCGCGCCCAGGGGTTGTTCGACCCCCTTGCGCTCGAGATCGCCGATGCTGCCGACCGGGAGGTCGAAGCGATCGCGGCCGACCGGCGCACCTTTTACCTAGCGGCCACCCGGGCCAGGCGGCGGGTCCTCTTCACCGTCTCCCACGTGGTCTCCGGCCGTGGCCGGCCGAGCCGTTTCCTCGGCGAGTTCGGCTGCGAGCCGGTGGCACCGCCCGTCGAGGACCTGCCCGCTCTCACCGGGTCGGAGCAGCGGGCGCGGCTGCGCCGGATTCTCGAGGCCGAACCCACCTCCGGGCTGTCCGAGCTCGCCGAGCTGCCCGGCACCGACCCGGGGAAATGGTACGGGCGCTGGGAGTGGACCGAAGGTGCAGTCCCCGTCGAGGGCGAGGTGCTGAGGACCTCCTACTCCCGCCTGAGCTACTACGACAACTGCGGCCTGCAGTACCTGCTGGTATCGGTGCTGGGCCTGGACCCGAGCTCCACCCACTCGATGAAGTTCGGGACCTGGATGCATGCGCTGTTCGAGGCGGTGCACTCGGGGGAGCTCACGACGCCGCCGGCGCTGCTGGAGCGGTACCGGCAGTATTTCGACGAGTCCGTCTTTCCCAACCTCACCATCGCCCGCCAGTTCCGCCGGGACGGCGAGAAGATGCTCAGGGCCTTCTGGGACTACGAGCGGCGCTCCAAGACGGTCGCGGTCGAGCACGACTTCGACCTCGAGTACGGGAGCGCCCGGTTGCGGGGCCGCATCGACCGGGTGGACCAGATCGGCGACAACAAGCTGCGCCTCACGGACTACAAGACCGCCAAGTGGGCGGCGGGGGTGACCGAGGCGCAGGAGTCTCTCCAGCTCGCCCTCTACTACAAGGCCGCCAGGGAGGATCCCGAACTGGCGGCGTATGGGACGCCGATCGCCGCCCGCCTCGTCTATCCCGGCGCCACCTTCTCCGACGGCAAGCCGCTCGAGCGGGTGCAGAACCCCGAACAGGCCGACAAGGTGCTGAAGCGCCTTCCGGGCCTGGTCGCCGACATCCGGAACGAGAAGTTCGCCCCCTCGCCAGTGGCGGACTGCATGTGGTGTGCGGTCAAGCCGATGTGCCCGCTGTGGCCGCAGGGGAGTGAGCTGAAGTGAAGCGGCGGGCGAGTGAGGCAGTCCGCGCGGCCCTGCGGGGCCACGACCCCAGCGACGAGCAGTGGGCGGCGATCTTCCACCCCGCAGTGCCCCTTGCCATCATCGCCGGGGCCGGGAGCGGCAAGACCGCGGTCATGGCTGCCCGGGTGGTCTGGCTGACGGAGGAGGCCCAGTTCACGGCCTCGCAGATCCTCGGGCTCACCTTCACCAACAAGGCGGCGGGGGAACTGGAGGCCCGGATCGAGGAGGCATTCGGCGAGTTGGACCCTGTGCCCCATGAGCGTCCCCAGATCGCTACCTACAACGCGTTCGCTGACAGCCTGCTGCGCGAGCACGGTGTCCGGATCGGCATCGACCCCGAGGTGGGGCTGCTGTCCGAGGCACAGCGCTGGCAGCTCCTGCTGTCCTGCTTCGACGCGCTGCCGCCCTTCGAGGCCGTCGATTCCCGGTCGCCGGCCTCGATCTGCCGCAGCGTCCTGGGCCTCGCCGACTCCTGCGGCAACCACCTCGTCACCCCGGAACGGGTCATCGAGGAGGACGAACGCGTCCTGCGCGACGCCGCCCAGTTCCCCGATGACGTCGTGGCATGCTCCCGCAAACGGATCGAGCTGGCCAGGGTCGTCCGCGCCTATACCGACGCCAAGCTCCGCGCCCGACGCATCGACTTCGGCGACCAGGTGACGCGGGCGGTCGAGATCATGGAGGACCCGACGGTGGCCGCCGAGCTCCGGGCGCGCTACCCGGCGATCCTGCTGGACGAGTACCAGGACACCAACGTCGCCCAGCGCCGTCTCATCCAGCTCCTGGCCCCGACGGGCCACAACGTCACGGCGGTCGGCGATGCCCGGCAGAACATCTTCCAGTGGCGGGGCTCGACGCTGTTCAACCTCCTCGACTTCCCCGTCAGGCACTTCCTGCGGGCAGGCAACGAGCCCCACGAGTACCTGACCCTGTCGGAGAACTTCCGCAGCGGGCGGCGGATCCTCGAGGTGGCGAACCGGGTGATCGACCGGGTTCCCGGGCAGCGGCGGCCCGGCGGCGCGTTGCGCGCGCACGTGGCCAATGGCGACGGATGGGTCGGCGTCAAGCTGGCCGCCGACCAGGAGGAGGAGGCGTCGTTCATCGCCGGCGAGATCGAGCGGCTCCATGCCCCGGTGGAAAGGGCGGCGGAAAGGCCGAATGAAACGCCTGCGGGGCCACCCGGGGCTACAGGGGAGCCCGAGGCGCCCCACAAGGCGCCGGAAAAAGGGGAGCCTTCCGGCACCGCGACCCCGTGGTCCGAGTTCGCGGTCCTGGTACGGCGCAAGTCCCACATTCGCCCCATCCACGATGCGCTGCGGGCGCGGGGGATCCCCGTCGACGTCGTCGGCCTGGCCGGGCTGCTCGAGGTCCCCGAGGTCCTCGACACCATCGCCTGGCTCAGGGTGCTGGCCGACCCGGGTCCCATGGCCAACCGGTGGCTCGCCCGGATCCTGCTCGGCCCCCGCTTCCGCATCCACTACCGAGACCTGACCCGCCTGGCCAGGTGGGCGGCCGCGCGGACCAAGGAGCTCACCGAGGGCCGGCGAGTGCACCAACCAGGGGAGGATGGGCCGGCGGAGGTGGCGGCCGAGCCCGACGAGGTCGCCTACTCGCTGTCCGAGGCCCTTGACCACCTGGCCGAGATCGAGGCCCTCGGCCCGCTGGCGCTCGCTCGCCTCGGGCGGGCCCGCGACGAGATTGCCGCCCTGCGGGCCCGCAGCGGGGAGCCGCTGGCGGACCTGGTGCAGGCGGTGATGCGGGAGTCCGGGATCGCCGAGGCCATGGAGACGGCAGGACCGGGGGCATCGGTCAACCTGACCGGCTTCCTCGGTGTCGTCGCGGGCTTCGCCCCGGTGGCCGGCGACCCGTCACTGCCTGCGTTCCTCGCCTATCTCGACGCTGCCGAGGAGGTCGAGGAGACCCTGGAGGTCGGTGCCCCGAGCGGCGTCGACTCGGTCAAGCTCATGACCGTGCACCAGGCGAAGGGCCTCGAGTTCGATATCGTCTTCGTCCCGGGGGTCGCGGCGCGCACCAACGAAAGAAACGAGCGGGTGGACTCGACCTTTCCGGACGAGCGGACGTCCAACCCGATGACGTCGCAGGGGCAGCTCCCGCACCTGGTCCGGGAGGATGCCGGCCATCTCCCCAACCCGTGGCAGCCCGACGGCCGGCCCCGCAAGAAGCCCGAGCTGCAGCGCGAGCTCAAAGAGCGCGCGGTCGAGGACGAACGCCGGCTCTTCTACGTGGCGCTCACGCGTGCCCGCAAGCGGCTGTACGTCACGGCCGCCTGGTGGTACCACCGCCAGAGCAAGCCTCGAGGGCCGTCGGTGTTCTTCGACGAGGTCAGGAACGACCCCGCCAGCGAGGAGCTCACGCCGGCGGCGATGCCGCAGGAGAGCCCACTGCTCGCACGCCTGGGCGAGTTGGCCGTCTGGCCGCCAGACCCGCCGAACCGCCTCAGGCGTGACGCTCTGTTCCCGGACGGGTACCCGGCTGCGCTGGATGAACTGCTCGCCGGGGCCGTGGCGCCCGAGGAGCACCTCGCTCGCCTCGACCCTGCCGCCCGCGTCCGGGCGGAAGAGCTGCTGGCCGTCCACCGTGGGGTCGCAGCCGCGCTCGTGCGCTCGGCCGAGGATGCACGACAGGTCGTTGCACCGAGGGCGTCTCTGCCGCGGTCGGTCTCGGCCACCCAGGTCGCGGGCCTGCTGTCGGAGCGGATCACTCCGGGCGAGCTGGCCCGGCCCCTTCCCCGCAAGCCGTCGGAGGCTGCCCGCATCGGCGTCGAGGTCCACCGCTGGATCGAGGAGCAAGCTCGAGGTCTGACCGGCCTTGCGGACGAGGAGGCGTTCGACGTCCCCTCTGCCCCGCTGGCCGCCGGTCGTGTCCGCGAGCTGCGGGAGAGTTGGTTGGCGATGGGGTACGGGCAGCGCCGGATCGCTCGCCTCGACTCGGGAGAGCCGATGGCGGAGCTGCCGTTCGTCCTCAAGGTGGGACCCAAGCTGGTCCGCGGAAGGATCGACGCCGTGTACGAGACGGACGACGGCGGCCTGGAGGTGGTCGACTTCAAGACCGGCAGCCCCGAGGACGCCGACGGCGTGGACCAGCTCGACCTCTATGCCGTTGCCCTCGGCCATCTCGGCGTGAAGTTCCGGGGTCCGCTTACCCTGACCCACTGCTACCTGGCCCGCCACATCTCGAGGTCACGCACCATCACGCGGTCCGAGGCCGACGCCGCACTGGCGGCGGTGCAGGCTCAGCTGGCGCAGGTTGGGTAGCTGCCGCCCGGTCGGCCTGGGGCCTCAGCATCCGGTCGGGATGCTCTGCCCAGTAGTGGCGCCGCGCCGCCGAGCCCGCCGTCTAGCCCTCGGGGACCTCGATGTCCGCCCCGCAGGTTTTGCAGATTGACACTGCCTTCCTCCTTCCTGTAGAAGATAGTAAAAGAATATAGAGATGTGTAGAGTTGTCAAGGCACGGCAAGATCGCCGTGATAGTCTGCGGCCATGCTGATCGGTGCCCACGTTCCTGACGAGGACCCTCTCGGCGAGGCCCGGGCGCTTGGAGCTGCGGCGATCCAGATGTTCCTCGGCAACCCCCAGAGCTTCGAGAAACCGAAGCCGCGCGCCGACGTGGAGGCCCTGCGGTCGGGTGGCATTCCCATCTACGTCCACGCCCCCTACCGGCTGAACGTCTCTCACCCCTCGCCGCGCATCCGCGTGCCGTCGCGCAAGACGCTGGGGCAGACCGTTGACGCCGCCGCCGAGATCGGG
>WNGI01002513.1_pt1 | contig 15946 bp, 12 predicted proteins | sample 5400621 | NCBI WGS metagenome assembly WNGI01 (sample SAMN13153374, study PRJNA577476) | soil metagenome | isolation source: 20 cm soil or saprolite under Garry oak tree replicate 1 | place: USA:California | collected 2016-06-15 | reverse complement strand
GCGGCCACCACCGCCGTGGGCTGACGCGCGTACACCTCCTCGGCGAACGAGGGCCCCGACAGCACCGCGATCTCGGTTCCTGCGGGGAGGATCTCCCGCAGCACACAAGACAGCGTGCTGAGCCGGCTCGGCTCGAGCCCCTTCGAGACGCTCACGACCAGGGGGGGATGCCCGCCGAACGCCGCCGCTGCCCGGACCATCACGTCGCTCACGGCATGCGACGGCGCCGCCGAGACCACCACCTCCGCGCCCCGCACCGCCGCGCGCACGTCGCCGGTCGCCTGCACCCCGGGCGCGAGGGCCGCGCCGGGGAGGAAGAGCTCGTTCACATGCTCGCGGTTGATGCTCTCCACGACCTCCGGCTCGCGCGCCCACAGCGTCACGCCGGCTTCCTTGCGCGCCAGCAGGTCGGCGAGCGTGGTGCCCCAGGCCCCTGCCCCGACCACGGCGATGCGGGTCACGCCGACGCCCGCTTTCGAGTCCGGAACCGGTGCTCCGTTCCTTCCGCCAGCCGCCGGATGTTCGCCCGGTGCGAGTACACAATCAGGAGCGCGAGCAGCACGCTCGCCCAGAAGGTGTAGGGCGCATGCGGCCGCGTGAGCCGGGCCCACAACGGGAACAGCGCGGCGGCGATGAGGGAGCCGACCGAGACGTACCCCGACAGCCACAGCAGCGCCGCCCAGACGACCGCCGACATTGTGATGGCGAGCGGCGCGAGTGCGAGAAACATCCCCGTGGCCGTGGCGACGCCCTTCCCGCCTCGGAAGCGGACGTAGGGCGAGAACACGTGCCCGGTCACGGCGGCGACCCCCGTCGCCACCGGGAGCCACGGCGGCCCCGCTGAGAAGCGACTGCAGAGCAGCACGGGCAGCGCGCCCTTCAGCACGTCGAGCAGGCCGACCGGGATCGCATACCGCCACCCCAGCACCCGGTACACGTTCGTCGCGCCGAGATTGCGGCTGCCGTGCTCGCGTAGATCGATCCCGCGACCGAGCCGCCCCGCGAGGTAACTCGTGGGGATCGCCCCGATCAGGTACGATGCGGCGATCCAGAGAGCCGGGCTCATGACCGCCCCGTCCGCCCCCTGCCCCGCTTGCGTCGCAGCTTGATGTCGAGTGGCGCGCCCGTGAAAGCCCACGCTTCCCGGAAACCGTTCGCGAGGTAACGCGTGTACGACTCGGGGACCGCTTCCGGACGATTCGAGACGATGGCGAAGCGCGGCGGCGCCGTCCCGATCTGCGAGGCATAAAACAGCCGCACCGATTCGCCGACCGGCTGGGGCGGCTGGTGCCGCCCCACCAGCGCCTCGAGCACGCGATTCACCTCCGCCGTAGGCACGCGCTTCTCCCGCTCTTCGGCCACCTGGATGATGAGGTCGAGGAGCTTCGTCACCCGCTGCCCCGTGAGAGCCGAGATGTACAGGAACGGAATGAACTCGAGAAACGGTGCGCGCTCGCGCAGCGCGCGCTCACCGGCCACCGCCGTGTTCGCGTCCTTCTCCTCGATCAGGTCCCACTTGTTCACCGCCACGATCAGGCCGGCGCCCTGCTCCCAGGCCTGCGTCGCGATCTTCAAGTCCTGCGTGTGCATCCCGTCGCTCGCGTCCACGACGAGCACGCACACCTCCGCCCGCTCGATGGCTCGCGCCGTGCGAAGCGTCGAATAGAACTCGAGGTCCTCGGTCACCTTGGAGCGCTTGCGCAGCCCCGCCGTGTCGATGAAGACGATCGTGCGCTCATGGTAAGTGAGCCGCGTATCGATGGCATCGCGCGTGGTCCCGGGCTCCGCCGCCACCACCATCCGGTCCTCCCCGAGCAGCCGGTTCACGAGACTCGACTTGCCCACGTTGGGCCGGCCCACGACCGCTACGTGAATGGCGGCCTCCTCGTTCGCCGTGCCGGCCGACGGCAACAGCGCGACCACGCCATCGAGCAGGTCGCCGCTGTTCTTCCCCACCGCCGCGGAGACGGGCACGGGATCGCCCAGACCAAGCTCGTAAAAGGCGAGATGCCGAGCGTCCACGGGGAGCTCGTCCGCCTTGTTGGCGACCAGCAGGAAAGGTCGTTGCGCCTTGCGCACGATTTCGGCGATCTCGCGGTCCGCCGGGTGCACGCCGGCGGCCACGTCCACCACGAACAGCAGCACGTCGCTTTCCGCGATGGCGAGGTCCACCTGCGCACGCACGGCCCTGTGCATCTGGTCGGTCGCCTGCGGCACGAGGCCGCCGGTGTCCACGAGCCAGAAGCGGCGCCCGTTCCACTCGGCCGCCGCGAAGTGCCGGTCGCGGGTCACGCCGGGCTGCGCGTCCACGATCGCATCGGGTCGCCCGATGATCCGGTTGAACAGCGTCGACTTGCCCACGTTGGGGCGGCCGATGATGGCGACTGTGGGGGCGCCGCTCATCCCTTCCCCACCCCCAACGCGTTCCGCGTTCCGCGTCCGTCCAGTGCGTCCGCGAAATCATACGACAGCCCTATCTCCATCGGCAGCTCGGCCGCCAGGTCGGTCACCTTCACGTCGTCGATGAATGCCAGGTCGTCGTTCACCGCCTCAGCCGGCAGTAACGCCAGGTCCAGGTCGCCGCGCTCCTGGAGGGCGCGCCGCATCGCTTCCCCCGGGAGCAGTCCCGCCGTCGTGACCGTCGGGCCGAACAGCGAGTTCTCGAGGATCATCAGCTCGAAGGCGGCCCCGGTTGCGTCGGTGAGGCCGCGGAGCACCTGCGGCATGAGCGGCCCCATCGCGGTCCCTGTTACGACACCGATCCGCTTCCCCGCGAGATCCGGGAGTCGATCGCAGGCCGCGGCGATCCGACTCTCGAGGTAGCGGACCGCCCCGACCCCGTTCTCGCGCTGCTCGAACTCGCCATACCATTCGGCGCTCGGTAGCGGCTCCGCCGCCTGCAAGTACAGATCGTCGGCGCCGTAGCACCACGGGATCCCGCGCTCGACGCGCGCTCGGGTAGCCACGGCCCCCACCGTGGCCAACGCTTCCCGGCATTCGTCCTGGGTGGGCTGCCGCACCAGGTGATGCTTGCTGAACTCCGTCAGGGCGACCGGCACGACGGACACCGATAGGATCGGGTCGCCCAGCCCATAGAGTTCGTCAAGCGTTGTCTTCAGGACCGCTCCGTTGTTCACTCCCGGTACGAGCACGACTTGCGTGTGGAACGCGATTCCCCGCGCTCCCAATCCCGCGAGCTGCGGGACGATCTCGGGCGCGTCCGGGTTGCGCAGCAGCCAACGGCGCACCGTCCGGTCGGTAGCGTGGACTGAGACATACAGCGGAGAGAGGCGGTATTCGACAATCCGCTCCACATCCCACGGCTTGAGGTTCGTCAGAGTAGCAAAGTTCCCGTACCGGAACGACAGCCGGTAATCGTCGTCGCGGATGAAGAGCGGGCTGCGGAGGTCGTCGGGGTTCCCGTCCACGAAGCAGAAGTCGCAGTGGTTGGCGCAGCGGCGGATCCGGGGCGGCTCGAGCGTCACGCCCATCGGCCAGCCCTCCGGGCGCAGTACGTCGTACTCGATCTCCTCCCCGACCGGGGACCTCACGTGCAACATGAAGTGCTCGTCGGCTGTGAGGAACTCCCAGTCGAGGAAGTCCTCGAGCGGCCTCGCGTTCACGGCGAGGAGCTCCGTCCCAGGGACGAGTCCCAACGCGGCGCCGAGCGAACCCGGCGCCACGGCCTGCACACGAATCACGGCAGCCGCCTAGGGGTTCAAGGAGTTTGTGAAGCCAGGCATCGCAACCCCAACGCTGGCCGAGACTTCCGAACGCACAAATATCGCCTATGAGGGACGGTAGCGCCAGCCGAGCAGGGCCTTCCCCTTCACGTGAAGCTCGAACTCGTGGTTTCCCCCCGGCGCCAGGCTCGGTACTTCTGCGGCGAGTGTGGCCGCAACCTGCCCGCCGGGTCCCAGGAACTCGAAGGACAGGCGCAGGGGCGCGGATGGGGCGGACCTCAGGTTCGTCGCCATGCCTGTCAACACGAAGCCCGCAGAGTCGGGTGCAAAGCTCGAGACGGTGATATCGACGGCCAGCCCAGAATCGGCACGAGTCAGGTACTTGAGCGTCGAATCACGGCGGCCTTTCAGGTCCCAGCCCGCGGCGACGAGCCGGGTGCCGCTCCGGTTCAGGGGATCGAGCGCGAGCAGCTGCAGCGCGGTCGGCAGGGTGCGGGCCGAATCTCGCAGTGTGTAATAGGCCGTCGCGAGGTAGAACAGCGCATCCCGACGGTAGGGGTTCTTCTCGAGGCCCAACGTGAGCGCGCGGGTCCCGGGACGCAGCAGGCCGGTGCCGAGCAGGCGCTCCCCTGCGATGATGAGGTCCTCGGCTGGTGTGGCGTGCGCATGCGCGAGCAGCGTATCGAACACGGCAGCGGCCTGATCGGGCTCGCCGCTCTGGGCGTAGAGGCTCGCGAGATTGGCGGCGGCGTCCACGTCGTCCGGGTATGCACCCAGCAGATCGCGATAAGCTCGGACGGCGGGTGCGGCCACCGTCCGCGCCCCTTCCGCGGCTTCGGCGGCCTGGTGGGCTAGCGCGGCCCGCGACGCGTGCCCCCGGGTCACCGCCTCGGCCCGTGTCGACGAGTCCCGGGCGAAGGCTTGCTGGTCGGCGGGAGCGAGATGAGCCTGCCGCTTGTGACGGGACGCCGAGGAGGCCAGCATGCGGTCGAGGACGATCGAATCCGCCCCGAGCGCGCGCTCGAGGGAATCCAGGCTGGATCGGATCTTCTGACCCCGCTGCATGGCAGGATCGGATTGCGCACGCGTCAGGTAGATGCGGGCGACGTTCCCCAGCGCGTCGCGGCGGTTCGCGGCGAGGGAAGTGTCCCCGGCCGCGGCCTCGGCAGCGCGCTTGTAGTAGGCGGCCGCGGAGTCGAACTCCTGGCCGTCGGCGTACAACGCGGCGAGCGCGAACAACGGCCGTGCTTCGGTGGGTGACAACCGGTACGCCAGCCGGAAGTACGCGCCCGCGGAGTCACGGTTTCCAGCCTGCCAGGCCGCGGCACCCTTATTGTGCGTGGTGCCTGCGAGCGCGTGCCGGTAGGTAGCGAGGTCCGCCTTGCATTGCGGGGCGAGCGCTTCGGCACGCGCGAACGCGGTATCCGCGCCGACCGCGTCGCCGACTTCGTTGAAGTAGCGCCCGAGGTAATACCACGCGCCGGGGTTCTTCTCCTGATTGTCGCCCACGATCGCGCGAACCAGGACGTCCTTCGCCTGGGCCAGCATCCGCTCTCGCTGCGCCTGTTTTTCCGCGGCGAGTTTGAGATCCACCTGCGCCGTGGTCACTCGGAAGTGCCCGGGAGTGACGTCGCACGGCGGCTGGGGAGGAACCCAGGTCTGGGCGACGAGCAAACGCGCCGCTGCGGCGAGCATCGTGAGCGGGAGAGTGAAATAGCGGGGGCTCATCGCAGTTCGAGAATGATCCATCGAGTGCGGGGGAGCAAGACGGGCCGCGGTGCGCACCAGCGCCGCGGCCCGTAACTGACTCTGGTGACTAAGGTTACAAGGCAGAGCGGGCGACCGGATTCGAACCGGCGACGTCCAGCTTGGGAAGCTGGCATTCTACCCCTGAATTACGCCCGCAAGATGATGCGATCAGCCTGCCTGTCCGGGTAGTGCCCACCTCTCTCAACTTAGCGAGGTTCTGCTCAACGCGGTACTCCACGACCTCCACCCCAGCGGACTGCGCGATCGTGGCGGCGGCAAGCACGACCCCCTACCCCCCACACGGCCCCTCGCATTACTGTAGTACGCCATCCGGGTCCGGCCTGCCCGCGTCGACCACGATACTGGGCCCCCCGTCCGAACTGAATGTTCGTGCGTATCTTGGACAAGGAGGAGGTGTGCGCTTGCGGAACCGCATCACACCGCGGGTCCCGTTCCTGTTCACCGCGGGCGCCGCGCTGGCGCTATTCGCCGGCGGCGCAACGCCCGCTCGCGGACAGATGCAGATGCAACACCCGATGTCCATGAACGAGGGTCCGCTCGGCATCGCGGAGACGCGTCTGGGATCCGGGACCTCGTGGTTGCCCGAGGCGTCACAGATGCACGCCACCCATCTCGCTCTCGGACGGTGGACCGTGATGGTCCACGGCAGCGCGTTCCTGATGTATGACTGGCAGAGCGGGCCAGCGGACACCGCGCAGTTCGGCGGGGCGCGGGGCGGTAACCAGGCAGCCTTGCTCGACTGGTTGATGTTCGCGGCCAGCCGGCCGTTCCTCGGCGGACAACTTCACCTCCGCACCATGTTCAGCACGGACCCATTCGAGATCAGTGGTGCCGGGTATCCGGAGCTGCTCCAGACCGGCGAGTTTTACAAGGGCGTCCACATCCATGACCGCCAGCACCAGCACAACCTGTTCATGGAGCTGGCTGCGCTCTATGAGCGTCCGCTTGTCGCGAACAAGGTCGGCCTGTCCCTCTACATCGCGCCGGCGGGCGAGCCCGCCGTCGGTCCGGTGGCATTCATGCATCGCCCGTCGGCCCAGAACGATCCCTTCGCACCGATCTCGCATCACTGGCAAGACGCCACCCACATCACCTTCGGCGTCGCGACAGCCGGACTCTTCACCCGGGCGGTGAAACTCGAGGCATCCTCGTTCAACGGTCGTGAGCCAGACCAACATCGCACCCATCTGGAATTCCGGGACGTCTTCGATTCGTATAGCGCACGGCTCACCATCAACCCGGGGGCTCGCTGGAGCCTATCGTCGTGGTACGGCTATTTCTCCAGGCCGGAGGCGGGATTCCTCCCGAACATGCGCCGCTATGGAGCCTCCATCCTCGCGACGCTACCCCACGGCCAGAACGGGCAGTGGGCGAGCGCGCTGATATGGGGCGCGAACGCTCCGATCACCTACGAGCGGGGGTCGAGCAGCGTCTTGCTCGAATCCAACCTCGATCTGGACGACTTGAACGCCATCTTCGGTCGTGTCGAGTACGTGAGGAAGCAGGCGCACGATATTCTTCCCCTCACAGGCGTGCCGGCGAAGATCCTGTACGATCTCTGGGTGGTGGCGCTCGGCGTCCGTCGCGTCGTCGTGAACGCGGCGTGGTTGAACGTGGGGGTCGGCGTTCGCGCGGCTGCCAACATCGTGCCGCCGAGCCTTGAGAGCTGGTACGGCGGCTCGCGCGTCCTGCCGGGCGGCGCCGTGTATCTGACGCTCCAGCCTCGCACCGTCCCCAAGGGCGGCATGATGGACATGCCGGGGATGTCGCATTAGCGTAGCGGAGTAAGGTCTTAAACCAGGAGGACGTATGCGCTTCCCCACTCGGATTACTTCGCTGCTGCCGATCCCGTCGATCTCCGGCACTGGACCGGCGCTCAGGGCGGTTTCGCTGGCGGCCGTGCTGATCAGCGCACTCGGCTGTAGGACGGTGCAGCAAGTGCAGCCCACGCAGTTCATCCCGGCACATAATCCCGGCCTGATTTGGGTCGCCACCAAAGACACGGTCCGCGCCGTGGTGGGGGCGCAGATCGACGGGGACACCCTGAGGGGGAGTGACGTGGACGGGCCCCTCGCCCTTCCCCTCGCACACATCCAAAGCGTCCGGGCAAAGGCCCCAGCCCCTGACAGGACCACGCTCCTCGTGGCCGGCGTTGTCGCGCTCGGGATGTACGTGATCAAGTTCGGCAGTGTCGGCTCGTCAGGATCGTTCGCCTATATCCCGGATGGCGACTGTCACTGCGTCGCCGACGTCAGAGGGGGCAGGCAGTAGGAACTGAAAACACGACGGCCGGCGTCCTCAGACGCCGGCCGTCACTTTCGCCCTGTGAACTGGCCCTACGGCTTGACGTTGCCGAAGTTCACCCAACCGGCGCCCGTCCCTCCGGAGAGGCTGAACGACCACCCGAAGCCCCCGGGGCACGCCGCCCCCCAACTGGGCTGGGGGAAAGTCTGAACCCAGCCAGCCTGCAGGTCCTCGCAGACCGTGTAATCACCGTCGGGGAGACCAGCGAAGAAGTAATTCCCCGAGAGGTCCGTGAGCGCAGACGCCGTCACGGTGCCTGTCAGCTGGACACACCAGTTCGCGAGCGCGATCCGACCCGTGGAGGCGTCATTGTAGACCGTCCCATCGATCCTCGATCCCGTGGGACCAAGCGCGGACGCCACGCAGCTGGGCGGCGGCGTCGGGTCTGGCACGGGCCCCGGAGTCGGCGGCGGATCAGTGGGCGGAGCATCGCACTTGTTGATCTCCTTGCCCGGGTGCTGGGCCGCACGCTTGGCGCAGTGCGCCGCGTCGTGCCCCTGGCCCTGGGAGGCGCCCACCAGGAACGGCGTGGCCACCAAGGCGAACAGTACGATGAGGACTCGCTTCACGTGTCTCTCCTAGCTCGGTTAGGCTGAGGGAGGGGCGCAGCGGCCTCAGCGACTGTGCACGGTGTTCCATAATGAGACCACCACCGGGCACCACGAAGGTCGCACACATCCGCTCGGCGGGCTGTGTGGCGTATCACGCTGTCACATAATGGCTCATGTCACAATGACTTGCAGAACTGCCCTCCGGCCCTACCCTAGTGCCGGTACCGCCACGCCACGATCCCGCTGCCTTGGGCCTTGAGCTCGAACGCGCGATTCTCCCCCGCCGCGAGCGGCGCCACGTCCTGCGCCTGCTGCGCCACGACCTCGCCCTTGGCGTTCAGGAACTCGAACGTGAGCGTCACCGCGGAAGTCGCATGTGATCGCGGGTTCGCAAACACGCCACCCAGCGACGCATCGTGCTCACCTGGCGAGAAGCTGCTCACCGTAACCTCGAGCGAGAGCGAGTCCGCGACCTGGAGATAATGCAGCGTCGAATCGCCCCGCCCTTTCAGCCGCCACGACTGCGCCATCATGCGTAACGTCGCGCGGTTCAGCGGGTCCACGGCATAGAGCCGCTGTGACGCACTGAAGGCGCGTGCCGTGTCGCCCGCGAGCGCCGCCGCCCCGGCATAGGTGAACAGGGCTTCCCGATCGTAGGGGTTCTTGGCCAGCCCCGCTTCGAACGCTCGCGTGACGAGACGGTAGTCTTCCTTCGCCGCCGTGTCGTAATCCCGCATCGCTTTCGCGGTAACGGAGTCGCAGCGCGCCCCAACCTGGCGGGCGGTGACCGTACGGCTCGCGCGTCGCGCCTCGGCGCGGCACTGCGCGCCCTGGGGTGCGGTGTCGGGAGGGTTGGGGATGCCGTTCAGTATCGCCCGGCCGACACCAAACAGGTCGGCAGCGTCCGCCGAGTCGGCGTGCTCGAGAATCTGCGTGTACATCGTCTTCGCCTGGTCTCCCTGCCCCATGAGCGAGTATACCGCGGCGAGTCCGGCCGTGGCCTGCATGTCGTGCGGATAGGCCGCGAGGTACTCCTGGTACGCGGCGACGGCCTCGGCATAGTGCTGCGCGCCATGATAGACGCGCGCCAGGTTGAACAGCGCGTCCTTCCTATCCTTGGCGTACCCAGGCCCCTGCGCCGCTTGCACGGCAAGCTTGAAGTACTTCGCGGCCGAGTCGGGCTGATTGGCGTTCGACATGAGTGTGGCGAGGTACGCGAAGCTCGTCTCCGCTGCCCAGGCTTGGTTGGCTCGCCGTAACGCAGCAATGGCCGAATCCGTGTTGCCGGCCTTCCACGCGGCGATTCCAGCGTTGAGCAGCGGAACCCAAAGCTGGCGGCGATACGTGTTCACATCCGCAGCGCACGCCGGCGCCAAGGCGACGACGCGGGAAAACGCCGAGTCCATCCCGGCGATGTCCTTCGTCTCGACGTAGTAGCGCGCCAGGTAATACCAGGCCGCTGGGTTCTTCTGCTGACCCCCGCTCGTGAGCGCCTGCTCGAGCACACGGAACGCGTCGCGCAGGTCCTTTTCTCGCTGGTCAGCGAACCTGGTCTTAGTGGCGCTCTGGAGATACAGGATGCCGCTGTTCACCAGGAAGTGCCCGGGTTTCAGGTCGCAGCTGGCCCCATGCCACTCCTGCGCCGCGACCGTCGAGCCCCACACCGCCACCAGGACCGCCAGCACCACGCTCACCCGCTCGCAGACTCGCCTCACAGTCACTCCTTGGATTTGGCGACGAGCGCTTCCGCATCGCGCTGCGCCGCGCGTGCCACCTCGATCGGCGGCCGCCCCAGCGCTCTCGCAGCGGCGAGCACGTCGTCATATTCGGGTTTCACTCGCACGCCATCCCCCTCTGCCTGGTCCAGGACCTTCACCCTCACGGCCACGTCGGGGGAGAGCTGCACCGTGACCTGGCGTCGCGGCAACGTGGCCCGCTCGGCCACCCAGCGCCGGATCCCCGCCGTCGTGCTGTGCCGGAATAGCGCTGCGGTCACCTGCTCTGCCAGCTCCTCGGGAGCCACCACCTCCACCCGAAAGCCGGGGCGCCCCTTCTTCATCTGCACCGGCCACGTCTGCACATCCAGGGCCCCGGCGGCCGTCAGCGCCTGCCGCAGGGGCTCGACGTACTCCGGGCTCATGTCGTCGACGTCCGTGGCGAGCAGCGCTACCCGCCCCGCCTCGGCGGCCTGCTCCGCGAGAATGATGCGCAGCGCGTTCGGGTAGTGCTTGGGATCGCGCTGCCCCGCGCCCCAGCCGGTCCGCACCAGGCGCCACTCGGCCGGCGGCCGACCCGCCGAGAGGACGCGCAGCAGCGTCGCTCCCGTCGGCGTCGTCGCTTCGCCCTCCACCGGGCCCCCCACTCCCCCGCTCGCGACGTCGAGTCCCTCGAGCAGGATCGCGGTCGCAGGCGCGGGCACCGGCAACCGCCCGTGCGCCGTGTCCACCCACCCGTGGCCCAAAGCGACCGGCCAGTGGTACACCGCCTCAACGCCGAGCTGTTCGAACCCTTCGATCGCACCCACGATGTCGAGCACCGCGTCCACCGCGCCGACCTCGTGGAGATGCACCTTTTCCGGCGCCACGCCGTGCACCCGCCCCTCGGCTTCTCCCAGCAGCCGAAACGCCCGCGCCGCGCGCTCCCGCACCCAATCGGAGACTGGCGCCCCCTCGACGAGCCGCAGCAGCTCGCCGACGTGTCGCCCGTGCGGCTGCTCCGGGATCGCGAACTCGACCTGCTTGCAGCCGACGCCCGAGCGGCGCACATCCCGGATCCTCACGCTCACGCCCGCAAGCCCGAGCCGCTGAGGCAGCCCTTCGAGCCACGACGCGGGAAGCCCGAGGGCCAGGAGGCTGCCCAACGTCATGTCGCCGCTGATTCCTGCGGCGGGATCGATCACAGCGATACGCATCCCCGAATCTAGCCTCTGTAGAGCCACCCGGCGCCGGTGTTGAACAACACCGTCCGCTCGGCGCCCGTGAGGACGCCGCGCTCGCGCAGGACTCTTGCGCCCGCAAGCGCGGCGCCGCCTTCCGGGGCAGCGTCGATCCCCTCGACGGTCTGCAGCTCGCGCGCGGCAGCGGTGAGCTGCGCGTCGCTCACCGCCACGGCGGCTCCACCACTCTCGCGCAGGGCGCGCAGCATGAGCCGGCCGCCGAGCGGCGCCGGGACCCGGAGGCCGGCAGCCACCGTCACCGGGTGCGGCCATGGCTCGCACGCCTCCGCGCCCGCGTCGAACGCCTTGACCACGGGAGCGCAGCCGCTCGCCTGCACGCTGTACATGCGAGGCAGGTCGCCGTGGATCCACCCGCACGCACGCAGCTCCTGGAACACCTTCCACATTCCGATCAGGCCCGTTCCGCCCCCCGTGGGATACACAACCGCATCGGGCAGGGTCCAGCCAAATCGCTCGGCAAGCTCGAGCCCCAGCGTCTTCTTGCCTTCGATGCGGTACGGCTCGCGCAGCGTCGAAACGTCCACGGCACCCGTCTCGGCAGCGTAGCTCTTCGCCGCCTGGCCGCAATCGCCGATGTGCCCATCCACCAGAATCAGCTCCGCACCGAAACTCCTGATCTGCGACAGGATCGTGGCAGGCGTGGCGGACGGCGCGAACACCCGGGCGGGAACATCCGCTCGGCTCGCGTATGCCGCCAATGCGACCCCGGCGTTCCCCGCCGTCGGGACCACGAATCGGCGCGCACCCGCCCGCACGGCGCGCGTGACCGCCGCTGCCAGGCCGCGCGCCTTGAACGACCCGGTCGGATTCTTGCCCTCGTCCTTCACCCACAGGTCGCGGAAGCCGTACTGCTCGCCCAACCGGTCCACGGGGAGGAGCGGCGTCGCCCCCTCGCCCAGCGTCACCGGCCGTTCGTCGGCCTGAAGCGGCAGCCACTCGCGATAGCGCCACATGCTCCAGCAGCGACTCCGGAGCTGCGCCTTCGCTTCCGGGGATGGTGGGGACGCATACCGGACCAGGTAGGGCTGGCCACAGGACTCGCACACTGTGGCCAGCCCTGCACCGTCCCGCGTGGCGCCACATGCCGAGCATTCGAGGCTCCACGGGACGCTCATGCGCGCGCCCGCAACCGATCGAGAACCCGCTCCGCCAGCGTGGCCGAGAACCCGGGGAGGGTGGCGATCTCCGCGGGCGTGGCGGTCTTGACGCCTGCGAGCGAGCCGAACCGCTCGAGCAGCAGGCGCCGCCGCGTCGGACCAATCCCTGGAATGGCCAGCAGCTCCGACGTGATGGTCCGCTCGGTCCGGCGCTTGCGGCTGAAGCTCACGGCGAAGCGGTGCGCCTCGTCGCGCGCGCGTTGCACCAGCTTGAGCGAGGGGCTGCGTCGCGACAGCTTCAGCGGCTCGGCGCGGCCGGGAAGGAAGATCTCCTCCTCCCGCTTCGCGATGCTGGCGATCGGCAGGGACTCGAGCCCCCCTCCCAAGGCGCGCGCGGCATCGACGGCCGCCCCAAGCTGTCCCTTTCCTCCATCGATGAGTATCAGGTCCGGGAGGGCAAGCCCCTCGTCCCGCCGGCGCGTCAGGTAGCGCGTCACTACTTCGTGAATCGCGCCGTAGTCGTCTTGCGGTGCCGCCGCCTTGATCTTGAACCGGCGGTATTCCCCCTTCTTGGGGCGCCCGGCTTCGAACCACACGAGTGAGCCGACGGTATCCCGCCCCTGATTGGTCGAAATGTCGATGCAGACGAACGCGCGCGGCACCACAGTGAGCCCGAGGTCGCGGCCCAGCGCGTACACCGGGTCGGCAGCCCGCTCCTCCAAGTCGAAGGTTTCCATGAGCAGGCTCTCGAGCAGGTGCCGCGCATTCTGGTCGGCCAGCGCGACGAGCTTGGTCCCTGTACCCCGCTGCGGAACGTGCCACTCGACCGTGGCAGCGAGCGACCGGAGCGACTCGAAGTCCTCCGGCGCGAACGGCAACAGCACTCGGTTCGCCCGCGCGTCGAGGGGCAGGTAGAAGCGCACCAGGAACGCGGCGAGCACCGCGCCGTCGGCTTCGTGCTCCACGTTCTCGAGGAAGCGGTGCTCGCGCGCGATCATGCGGCCGTCGCGCACGCGGACGATCACGCCGCAGGCGTCGTCGCCGTCGCGCGCGAACCCGATGGCGTCCGCGTCGCCCCCTCCCACGAGCTCGACCGCCTGGGGCTGCTCCAGCTGGTCGAGCCACTGAAGCGCATCCCGCAGCTGGGCGGCCCGCTCGAAGTCCTGCCGCCCGCTCGCCTCGAGCATCCGCTCGCGCATCCGTCCCCGCACGTCGACGGTCTTCCCCTCGAGGAACAGGAGCACGTCGTCGATCATCCGGCGGTAGTCGTCCCGACTCTGGTACCCTACGCAAGGCGCCCGGCAGCGGTCGATGTGATAGTCGAGACAGGGCCGGTCGGGCGCGTCGCGCGGCAAATCCCAGGAGCACGAGCGCACCGTGAAGAGGCGCCGGATGATGTTGAGGGTCTGGCGCAGCGTCGCCACGTCGGTGTACGGCCCGAAGTAGCGGGCGTCGGGGATCATGACCCGCCGCACCACCAGCACTCGGGGGAACGGCTCGCCCAGCGTCACGGCGATGTGGGGATAGCTCTTATCGTCGGTGAGCCGAATGTTGAAGCGAGGCCGGTGCTCCTTGATGAGGTTGTTCTCGAGCAACAGCGCCTGCGCCTCGCTCGGCACCACGATCGTCTCGAGGTCCGCGATCTGCCGCACGAGGGCTGCATGCTCCGGACTGGCATCGGCGTCGGGACCGAAGTAGCTCGGCACGCGGCCGCGCAGGCTCTTCGCCTTGCCGACGTACAGGATCTCGCCCGCGGCGTCCTTCCAGAGGTACACGCCGGGCTCGTCCGGCAGCGCCTCGAGCTTCCTGGCGATCAGGTCACGAGTTTCCACAGGCGTGCGGCGTCGGGGTGCTTCAGGGCCAGAGCGAGCGCGGCGTACATCACCCCAAAGATACCCAGGGCGAGAAGGGCACTGAGGATCGGTCCCCCCCCCACCACCCCGGGGACGACTCCGACGACCGCAGCACCGGCGGCGGCCGCGGCACCCGCGGCGACTACGCTCACCCCCACCGCCCGCCACTCCACGGCGCCCAGGATCGCGCCGATGCGGCGGTCCAGGTCCCGGAGGTGCAGCGCGACGTTGAGTGTGGACCCGAGTGACGATCCCAGCGCGATCCCCGCCACTCCGTACCGCCGCATCAGCAGGATCGCGAGCCCCGTGGAGAGGACCAGCGAGAGGGTCGCGATCTTCACGGGGGTGCGCGTATCGCGCAGGGCGTAGAACCCGGACGCGAACAGCTTCACCGTGGCTTGACCCAGCAGCCCGACCCCGTACGCCGCCACGACGCCGCCCACCAGGGCGGTGTCGTCCGCATCGAAGCGGCCCGTCTGGAACAGCGCGGCGACGATCGGCGGCCCGAGCACCACGAGCGCGAACGCAGAGGGCAGCACGAAGAAGGTGATGCGCCGGAAGCCCGTGGCGATGCGACCGCGGAGCTGCTCGTTGGGCCTCGCGGTGGTCGCGTCGCGCGCCAGCTCGGGAAGTGACGCGGCGGCGAACGATGCACCGAACAGACTCACCGGCAGGACCTGCACCAATTGCGCATACCCGAGAGCCGACACGCCACCCGGTCCGGTGAACGAGCCAAGCACCGTGTCCACGAACCCCGAGAGCTGCGCCACGCCCGCACCGAGCAGCAGCGGCAGCCAGGCCCGGATCACGTCGCGTACGCCTTCCGGCGCCACGCTCGCCCGGAGGGCGATCCCTCCGAGCAACCGCCAGCACGCGGGCAGCTGCACGGCGATCTGGAGGAGCGAGCCCGCCACCGTCCCCCACGCCAGCGCGAGCGCCAGCCGGTGGAGCTGCCGGTCGAGCGGCAATGCGAGGTTCGCGAACCACGTCCCCGCCGCCACCATCGCGACGATCCCCGCGATGTTCCACAGCGCCGGCGCGGCGTACGGCAGAAAGAACCGGCGGTGGGTGTTGAGGACGCCCAGGCACCACGCCGAGACGACCATCAACCCGGTCATGGGAAAGAGAATCCGGACCAGCGTGATCGTTAGCTCGCGGCGCGGAGCGTCGAAGCCCTTGGCGATCAGTGTCGTGATCCCGGGCGCGAAGGCGATACCGATACCTGCGAGCGCGCCGGTAGCGAGCAGCAGCAGCGCCAGCACCGCGCCGGCGAGCGCCCGCGCGGCCCGGCGGTCGGCGCGCTGGCTCAGCGCCGCATACACCGGGATGAACGAGGCGGAGAGCGTGCCCTCGCCCAGGAGGTTGCGGATCGCGTTGGGGATGCGGAGCGCGGCCCGGAACGCGTCCGCGGCGACGCTCGCGTTCCCGAAGTAGTACGCGAACAACCGCTCACGCAGGTAGCCGAGGACGCGCGTCAGGAAGATGCCGGCCGCGACCTGAGCGGCGTGGCGGCCGCCTCCCGGCTCCCGGCCCGTCAAGACTTCTTCTTCTTGGGGTCTTCCAGCAGACGCTGCACGAACTGCAGCTCGTCGTGCATGCCCGACAGCGAACGGGTGAGATCGGCCAGCTCGGTCTCCAGCACGTCGAGCCGCCGCTCCAACGCTTTCACGTCACCGCCAGCGCTCCCGCTCGCCGGGCCCTCGAGGCGTCGCGCTACTGAGCGCCCGAGTGG
>WNGI01004869.1_pt1 | contig 15949 bp, 16 predicted proteins | sample 5400621 | NCBI WGS metagenome assembly WNGI01 (sample SAMN13153374, study PRJNA577476) | soil metagenome | isolation source: 20 cm soil or saprolite under Garry oak tree replicate 1 | place: USA:California | collected 2016-06-15 | reverse complement strand
GGCGAGGGTCAGGTCGCCGTGGCAGCCGAACGACATGCAGCGGTTGCGGTCGTCCGACATGATCGAGGCGATGATGAAGGCGACACCGGGATCGACGGCCCGGTACTCGTTCTTGGACGGGTCATAGGTGAAGACGTCTTTCCCGAGTCCGTCCTTGATGTTGAGGATTGGGGCCTCCCGGTGACGAACGCCGAGCGTGGCGAGGGTGGACGCGGCTGTCGCCATGTCCGCGAGGCGCACGGGATACGCACCCAGGGTCAGGCTCATGCCATAGTCTTCGGGTTTCTTCGAGCCGCAGGGTTCGCCCAGGCAGGTCAGGCCCAGGCGTGACGCCATGTCGACGACGGCCGGGATGCCGGTGCGCAGCTCGACCTTGAGCGCAGGAATGTTGAGCGAGTTGCCCATCACCATCTTCAGGGGGAGGGTGCCGTGGAAGCGGCGGTCATAGTTGAGCGGAACGTATTTGGCGAAACCGCTCACAAACCCCGGACCATCGCCACCGATGGGGAAGACCATGGCGTCGTCCAGCACCGGGCTCAGCATGTTCACCTTGCGACTCTCGATCGCGGCGGTGTAGGTAAAGATCTTGAAGCTGGACCCCGGAGGACGCGGCACGTCGTAGGCGAGGTTGAACTGTCCACCCGGCCTTGTGTAGTCATCCCCGCCGACCATGGCGAGGACCTCGCCCGTTTTCGGGTTCATGCTGACGAGGGCGGCATCGTGGAAGTTGTAGTAATTCCCCTTTTGCGCGATCTGCTCGCGCACCACCTGCTCCGCCATGTGCTGGAGGTTGAGGTCGAGGCTGGTGTAGACGCGATACCCCTTGCGGTTGTTATCCGAGTTGTTGATGTTGTAGGGGGGCTTCGCGAGCGCCTTCAGGACATAGTCGACGAAGTAGGGTGCCTCGAACTTCGTGATCGGAGGTGAGACCTGGAGCTTGACGGCATAGGCCGTTTCGGCCTGCGCAGGAGTGATGTACTTCTCTCCGACCATGGCGGCCAGCACCTGCGCCTGCCGTTGTTTGGCCGACTGAAAGTTCACGACCGGGTTGTACTGCGTCGGCGCCTGGGGTAAGCCGGCGAGCATCGCGGCCTGCGCCAGGCTGAGGTCGTGGGCGTTGGTCTGGAAGTAGCTGCGGGCGGCGGCCTCGATCCCATAGGTCTGACTTCCATAGAAGATCGTGTTGAGGTACATCTCGAGGATCTGGTTCTTGCTGTACTCACGGTTGAGCTCGATGGCGAGGATCGCTTCCTTCAGCTTGCGCTGGATATCCGCGGGAGCATTGGTGCCGATGTAGACCTGTTTCACAAGCTGCTGGCTGATCGTGCTACCACCCTGCTTGACCTTGTGATGCTGGTAGTTCGCGATCGCCGCGCGGACGATGCCGCCGATGTCGATCCCGCTGTTGGAGTAGAAGGTGCGGTCCTCGGTCGCGAGCGTGGCTTTGACCACCCAGGACGAGATGTAGTTAAGCGGCACCACGATGCGATGGTCACCCGCCTTGCCGATATCGGCAAGCAAGGTGCCATGGCGGTCGTAGATGAGAGTGTCCTGATCCATCTTGTTCGAGGCAAGCCCGCTGACGGCAGGGAGGGGACCAACCGCCTGCGCGGTGATCGCCGGGATGCCCATAAGCGGCAGGAGGACGACGACGATGAGGCCGAGAATGACCACGCGGCGAAAATCGCGGCGGCTCCGCTTGCGCCAGCGGGCGAGATGACGCTGGCTTCGCCGGCGGGCGGCTAGGCGCTCAGAAACCCGAAGATCCCGGAAAACAGGAGCCAAAGAGAGACAAGGATAACCGCTCCCCAGCCCGCGCCGCTGGCGAGGGTTCGGAGCGCCGACCGGCGCTGCCGCCGGATCTGGCGTCGCCGCGCCGCGAGGGATGAGAGCCCGCTGGCCGTCGCGGGGTGAGTCGCATGCCGGATGCTTATCAAATCAGGCCCCTTAAATCTTACTGTCCGACTTCCGAAAAAGTTGACTTCGTCATTATAACCTCTAAGGAGCGCCTTCGCACCAGGTGGCGCCTGAAAATTTCCCCGTGCTGCCTGTCAAACGGGGGGCGACGCGCTTTGGTTACGGCGCCCGGAGATCCACGCGGATCGCGAACGACGCCCGTATAATGGGGCCGCCTTGTCGAGTTCGGAACCACTAGCGAAAGCGGGGACCGTATTCTGCCGCTCGTGCGGCAAGGCGATCGAGGCGGGCGCCCGGTTCTGCCGGTTCTGTGGCAAGTCGCAGGTAGACCCGGTCGGCGGCTCGGCTTCCGCCGCATCGTCGTCCGCGCCGGCTCGCCAACCCGCCGGCGCCGGTCTCGAGCACCGGCTTCGCCAGATCTTCCCGCGGCATCACCTCCAGGACGAGTTCACCCATGCGGGCACGATCGCAGCCTTCCTGATGGCGCTGATCGGGTTCGTGGTTGGCTTTTTCATCAACTACAGCTGGCTCGGAACGAATTTCCTCCTCGGCTCGATCGCGCTCCTGCTCTTCCTGATCCTGCGCGAGTCGACGCTGAGCCACATCCGGGTGCGCAATGGCGGATCGCCGCCCTCATCCGAAGGCGCCACCCGTTATCACGCGGGCCGGCGTCCTGCGGGCGCCGCCGGCCCAGCGGAGGCGGCCACGGCCGAGTCATCGCCACCCGCCGCCGGAAAGCCCCCCGCCACGCCTCGATAGAAAAGGACCGGCCCGAAAACGGCCCGGCCCCGTCGACGTCGCCTAGAGGTCTTTGTCGGGGACCGTCTCTGGCGTGGTCGGATCGCCCTGGGTCATCTTGCGACCGGCCTCCTCGATCTTGCCCTTCGCCTTCTGGACCTTGCCTTCCCATTCCATCTTCTTGTCGCCGCTCAGTTTGCCGCCGGTATCTTTGACCTCGCCTTCGACCTTGTCACGCAATTCGCCCATGGTGTACCTCCGGTTTTCAGCGCGATACGGCGCTTGTTACGAAACATTATGGTGCGACACTGCTGTTCGGTCTACTACGTGAGCGTCGAACTGGGCCGTCAAGTGAGTTCACATCTATTTACGAAACGTGCGTTGAGCCGGCGCGCCCGGGTCCCTATACTCGGGAGGATTTTCGCCGGTCGCAGATATCATCTGGCACTCGCCGTATTCAAGATCGGGAGGCAGACACATCATGGAGGCTCCTATGGCAACTCTTGTCAAGCGTGATACCCGGCGCGACACGAATATCTCCCTCGACAAGCCGATCTACACCATCAGCGTGGCGTCGGAAATCCTCGAAACGCATCCACGGACGCTCATGATGTACGAGCACCTCGGCCTGGTCGTTCCCAAGCGGACGGCGACCAACCGCCGACGGTTCTCACAGCGCGACGTCATGAAACTGCAAACCATCCAGAAGCTGACCCGGCACCACTCGGTCAACCTGGCCGGTGTGCGCTACATCATGAAGCTGCTCAAGCTGCTCCACGAGCATCAACTTGCGTCGCCGGTCGAGCTGCGCGACCTCGACGTGTCGCAGCTGGACGTCTGAGAATTTTTGCGCCGCGTTTTGCAACGCGGTAGCACGTTATCGATAGTGGCGGCAGGATACTTCCTTACTGTCTCAGTGTTGACACGGCCGAGGGCCCTCCCTATAATCCGAGATAGTTCCTCTGCCCCCCTCTTCGGGCCCTCCCTTCGGAGGGCCTTAACTTTTCCGGGGACTGTCGGACCGGCGGGGCGTCGGCCCGCGCGAGGGGCGCGGGACGTGCCGTCCGAGCGTTTGAGGCGTGACCGTATGCCCTGCAAGGAGTCCGTCGTATTGCTTCCCGTAACCACCGCGAGCTGCGCGACGTTCGTCTATACTGCTTCGCGCCAAGGGGAGTGTTATGGAAAGTAAGACGCGCCGCAGCGCCGGCGCGAGCCCAGCCAGTCATGCGGCCCAGGTCGATGAGGACCTGGTCGACGTTCTCCTCGTGGAAGACGATCCTTCGGTCCTCGAGATGTACCGACTCAAGCTGGAGCTGGATGGCTACCGCGTCAATACCGCGCTCGACGGCGAGGAAGGCCTCAAGAAAGCCAGCGATCTGAAGCCGGACATCATCTTTCTCGATATTCGTCTCCCCAAGATGGACGGACTCGAGGTGTTGAGGAAATTGCGGGCACAGGATAAGACGCGTGAGATTCCGGTTATCATCCTCTCTAACTACGATGAAGAAGACCTGGTCGCGCGAGGGCTGCGGCTGGGGGCGCACGAGTACCTCATCAAGGCGCGCACGACGCCGACCAGCCTCTCAGAGGGCATCGAGGATTGGCTAAAGGAGTAACCCGCCGCGCACCGAGCGACACGAGCTTGTCCCTCGATAAGCCGATCTATACCATCAGCGTGGCGTCGGAGATTCTCCAGACGCACCCGCGCACGCTGATGATGTACGAGCACCTCGGCCTCGTCGTTCCCAAGCGCACCTCGACCAACCGGCGGCGCTTCTCGCAGCGGGACATCCGCAAACTGCAGGCGATCCAGACGCTGACCCGCCAGCACGGAGTCAACCTGAACGGCGCCCGCTACGTGCTGCGGTTGCTGCGCATCCTGGTCGATAACGGGCTCTCCGCGCCGCCCGAATTACGCGACCTCGACGTCAAAGAACTGGACGTCTAACCCCTCAAACGCCCGCCGCGATCCGTGACGCGCGCGAAACATCTTGGCGGCGAATCGGTGGCCGAAATGTTGGCTTTGATCTGCGCCGATACGGTATGAGCACGCATGAGTTTTCGGCCAGATAGCCCGCTGAACCGCCTCGTGATCCTCTGGCCCGGCGTGCCGATCGCGGCGTGTGCCCTGGGTTTTGTGCTGGCCGTCGTCGAGATTTCAGAGACCCATAGTGGATCGTTCGCAGCCCTCGCGATTGCGATGGGCTGCGGCATGGCCTTCAGCCTCGGTTTGCTCTTCCACAGCTTCTTCATCGAGTGGACGGAAGTGATCGTGACCCGCGAAGGGGTCGCCCTCCGGCCGATCGGCCATGCCTGGCTCAATCGCCAACCCCACCTGATCCCATGGGACCGGGTGCACGGGATGAACCAGGTCATCACCCGCAAGGGCGGTCACCTCGAGATCGCGGCGGGCAGCCAGGTTCTGAAGCTGGATCGGGCGCTCTTCCGTGAGGATACCTTCGAGAACCTCTGCGCCGCCCTCGCCCAGCGGACTCGGCAGTGGGGTGCCGCCGGTTACGACGATGAGCTGGCCAGCGCGGCCTGAGCCCGCGTTCTAGCCGCGGTCGTAGATCTGGGCCGAGTGCACCGCCTGCTGGTAGTTGCCGTAGCGCGCCTGCAGCGTCGTGCGGTCGCCATACCAGGGGTCGTTGATATAAAGGATGTGGTCCCTGTGGCCGGTGATCACGACGAAGTGCATCCCACCATAGAGGCGCACCTCAGCCACGACGAGCCGGCCGGCGTCGAGCTGGGCTTCAACCACTGACTGCGGGGGGAGGTCCTCGATATCCTGATCGCCAGTCTTGAGTTGCGACACGATCCCGGGCACGTGGAGCCACTGCCAGCGGACGGAGCCCTGCGTGGCGGCGGCCGCCTGGCGCCAGAGCAGCAGGTCGTTCTCGATGTAGCCGCCGTGGGCGGTGAGCCAGCGGTTCAGCTGTTGCGGGTCGGTCGAGTAACCGTAGGCCGCCGTCACCATCGTGACCGCGGTCAGAGCGCAACCGGCCGAGCCGATGGTATCGATCGGGTCGCTCCCGAGCGCATCACGTGACCACTGGTGCGACCGCTGGCTGAAGATGGGGACGGCCGGAGCGGCGGCAGCCGACAGTCCGGCATAGGACCATGACGCAACCGCCAGCAAGCTTGCCCCCAGCGCGCGGCGCCACCCCCGCTTCACGGGGCCAATCTTAAAGTCGAGGCTGAGTTAAGTCCAGCGGCAGCGGTGTCTGCTTTGACACAGCCCTGGGAGGTTGGCCGAGTGGATTGTTACGACCTGGTGACAGGGGTCAGCGCAGCAGGCTGGCGAAGTCACCCTCGAAGCCGGCGAGCGCGAGCCGGACATCGAGCACGTCGTCGGTCGTGATCGGCACCCCGAGCTCATCGATCGGCTCGTCCCGAACGTCGTCCACCACCGGCGCGGTCTCGGCCTCGGTGGCGATCGCGACCGCGATCACGCGGACGTCCTGGCAATGCACACAGGTCACTTTGACCAGGGACTGGTCATCGTGATGCGCCACCATCTCGAGCTGACAGTCGGCCAGGCTCTGCCCGCATTTGGGGCATTGAAACCGGCCCGCCTGGCGGCGAAGGATATCGAGCATGTCCACGCTATCAGCGTACCCCTGTCCTTGGGCCGACAAACGACGCAAAGCGGATTTGAGCCGAAGCAAAGCTGATAGTCCGGGGATGGGGTAAGGCGCTAACGGCTGAGCCTCAGTTGCTGCCACAACGATCGTTTGCGGTCCCGATGGCGGGCGCCGATACTCGCGACCGGCATGCGCCTTCCGGTTTTCCTGGGCGCCGGCGCCGTTACCACCGGCGTCTTGCTGATGGGGGGCCTGGCGGCGACCGAACTGAACCCGGTGCCGGTTGTGAACGTCGATGCCATGGAGCTCGACGGCGCGTCCATCCTGTCGGCGCCGCCGCCACAAGTTTCGCCCAAGCCCGAGTTGGTCGTGAGGGTGAGCCGCGCATTGCGCCCGGGCGACTGGCAGCTCTCGATGGACGGCCGCCGGGTCGCACTCGCCGCCGCACCGGTGGCGACGGTACTTCGCGTCGCGCTTCCCGGTCCGCTCCCGTTGGGCAGCAAGCACACCGTCCAGCTGTCGGCCGGGGCGATGCACGTCCGCGCCGGGTTCCAGGTCGTCGCGCCGCTGAGCGCGGAGGTGTCGATGCGCCTCTACCAACTGCAGATTGACGGGCCAGCCAGTATCGCGGCGACCGTCCAATTTTCGCGGGCAGTGGCGGACCGTACCCAGGCGCAGGCCCACCTGCGGATGACGGGACATCCGACGTTCACCTGGCGCGACTCGCGCACCGTCGAGCTGGTCTCGACCGGCTTTGCGTTATCGGACCACGCCGCCATCACCGTCGACCCCGGGATCCAGGCCGCCGATGGGACGTCGAGCCGTCAGGCCCAGAGTGCCGAGCTCACCGTGCCTTCGACCCTGACGCGAGTCCTGCCGGGCCGGATGGTCCAGATGTACTACGTCAACACCGATGAGGGCCGCGCCTCCCTCTTCGCCCACCTGCGCCAGATCGATGTGCTCAGCCCGGGCTGGTACGACGCGAATGCCGACGGCAGCATCACCGGGTACGCGCGACGCGACGTGATCGATGCGGCACACGCCGGGGGTGTCGCGATCATCCCGCTGGTCGTCAACAAGGACGTCGATCCCGACGTCGCCCATGCGATCCTGGCGGATCCTGCCCGACGCGCCACCCTTGCCGCCAACCTGGTCAATGAAGCGAAGACCTATGGTTACGCGGGCTTTCAGCTGGACTTCGAGCAGATCCCGTGGACCGACCGCGACCTCTTGACCGCGCTGACGCAAGACTGCGCCACCGCCTTTCATGCCGCGGGGTTGAACCTATCGATTGCCGTCATTCCGCGACTGCCGGGCGATGCCGGTGCGAGTGGGACGCTGCTCGACTATTTCCGGCAGTGGTCCGGCGCCTACGACTTCCCCGCGCTTGCCAAGGCCGCCGATTTCCTGTCGTTCATGACCTATGACGAGCACAATGGCGTGACGCCGCCGGGAGCCGTCTCGGGGACGCCCTGGATGCGCCAGGCGCTCGAGTTCTCGCTGCAGGGCGTCCCGCCGGAAAAGGCGACGCTCGGGCTTCCCACCTACTACCACGATTGGACGGGCGTCGGGCGGTTGACCTCGAGCTCGTACGCCGACGCGATGATCCTCGCGCAAATGCACGGAGCGACCCCGGCCTTCGACGCGGTCGAGGAAGAGATGCATTTCAGTTACAGCGCCTACGGGGTCCAGCACGACCTGTGGATCCAGAGCACCGACACCCTGCGACACAAGCTGCCGCTGATGTACGAGTACGGCCTGAAGGGAATCAGCGTTTGGCGGCTGGGCTTCGAAGATCCTTCGTTCTGGAACCTGATCCCGCCGCGGCGGTAGAAGGCAACAGCAGCTCATAGAGACGTTGCTGGCGGCGTCGCGCGCGTTCGTAGCGCGCGTGCACCGCGGGGCGTGGGCGGAAGCTGCGGCCGCGCGCCGGCGTGCTCGCCCATAGCTTCGGCAGCTTGCCCAGGGCATGTAGCACGAGCAGGGCGGCCCCGCGGCTCGAGGCTTCCCGCTCAGGCGAGGTCGTGACTCGGACGTCGAGCGCATCGGCGAGCATCTGGGTCCACACCGGCGAGTGGATCAACTGGCCACCGGTGGCGATCACCGAGTCCGGCCGAGGGACGACGTGCTGCATCGCCGCCGCGACGGCGACGAGCTGATAGGTAATCGCCTCCATCGCCGCCCGAAACAACTGCGCCGGCTGCGTGCCCAGCGAAAGGCCGGCAATGACCGCGCGCGCCTCGCCGTGCCAGTTCGGGCTCCGCTCACCGGCCCAGTACGGAAGAACCGTCAGGCCATGGCTGTCGGGCGCAAGGGCGCTCGCCGCGCGTTCGAATTTTTTTTTGGGTCGAAGCCCCAGGTTATCGGTGAACCAGCGCACCACGTTGCCGCCCTCGCTCAGCGCCCCGCCGAGCACGTAGCGGTGGCGGTCGATGCGATAGACGAAGGTTCCCCAGGGCACGGTCAGGCGAGGCCGATCGATCAGCACACGCAGGGCGCTCGAGGTCCCAATGGTGGCGCATGCCCAGCGAGGACTGACGCACCCGGCGCCGAGGTTGGCCAGACCCCCGTCGCCGAGCGGGAGATACCAGGGCGCATCGCGCAATTGCGGCCAACGACTGTCATAACTCGAGCGCAACGAACGGGCTGGTTGATCCCATTCGCTGAGTGGCGCGAGCTGTTCCGGTGTGATGCCGGTCAGCCGGAGGGCGGCCTCGTCCCACTGGCAGCGATTGACATCGAGCAGCCCGGTCCCGGACGCGATCGAATAGCTGACGCGGGTCTCACCGTGGAGCTGCTGGTAGAGGTATTCGCCCAGCGAGATCCACCGCACCGTCCGACGCACGGCGGCGGCGCGGGTTGCGCGCAGCCAGCGGAGCTTCGCCGGCCAGTAGCTGGCATGAAAGAAACAGCCGGTGCGCGCGTGGTAGGCGCGCTCGTCGAAACGCGAGCGCATGGCGCGGGTTTCCACTGCGCTGCGCGTGTCGGCCCAGGTGAGGAGCTCGGTGGTCGGCCGGCCTGCGCGATCGACACCCATCAGGCTGTGCCAGTAGCAGGAGACACCGACGCCCAGGATGGCGACCTTCTCTTTGCGCGCCGCCTTCAGCGCACCGTCGATGCTCTGCGCAATGAGCTTGATCAGCGCGTCCGGATCAGAGGAAACCTCACCCGCGTCGGTCGTGCGAACTTTGTATGGAAGATCGGTCAGGGTCTTCTCCAGCATCGCTCCGCGGGTGTCGTAGACGACCGCGCGGACGGAGGAGGTCCCGAGGTCGAGCGCGAGAACGCCTTCGCCGGATGTGGCCCTGGGCATAGCTGAATTGTGATCGACCCTCTGCTACACTGTCCCAGCCTAAGCCGTACCGCTGGGGCGTGGCCAAGTGGTAAGGCGCCTGACTCTGGATCAGGTAAACCTAGGTTCGAATCCTAGCGCCCCAGCTCTTTCGATGAGCTCGATCCGTTTCGGACAAGGCTGACCCACCGTCGGAGGCAGGTAGCTAGCTATATCAAACCCTCACGGTGCGGATCTCTCGGCCGAGGCTGACCCCCTCACCTCCCGGAAAGGTCGGTGCGAAATCTCCTAATCCGTGCATCAGCTCTTGTAGCTGCGCCGACGCAAGGACGGGGACCTGATACTTGTCGCCCACGACTTGGGCCAATGCGCCCTCGATCGCCTTCTGGGGCTTGGGCCTACCGACCGGCGGGTCAGGAAAGGGAAAGAAGCTAAGAACTTCATCGGAAAGCCCGACGATGTCAGCGAACTCCGCCCGCCAGCCTTTCTCGTGAATCCGCACCGTTCCTGTTCCGGCCACACCTGTGAGCATCATCCAATCTCTCCGGTGTGGGAACCTCCAATGACGCTTGAAACGCCATCGGGCCGCGGGAAAGTATCCGAGCGGACGGAACAGAGCATCTAGAGTGTGCCAGGCATAGAAGCCACATCCACATCCCGATGCGGGCGCCTTGTGCGGACTGTCATGTTCCTCTTGGGCGCCACTACCCGTGGCTACCTTCGAACGGCCCATCGGATCGCAATAAGAAACGTTCATCTCTGCCCGCCACACGTACTGCGCAACAGGGCTGGCGAGAGTGCCCTTGACGCAGTCTTCGAGGTCGGCGACACAAACGCGGGCCAGTCGGAACCCGAGGATTGGACGTGTCCCTATTCGCGTCTGGCCAGACACACTGGAGAGTTTACGGGCCTGCATGCGATTAAGCGGTCGAAGGATGACGCCAAGGTTCGGCACATCAGCAACGAGAGTTGCAACGCTGACCAATTGACCCAGGCATCGCCCTCGGATTGCCTCCCTCTGATTCGGCATCATTTAGGTGATGGACGTTCAAGCCGAGAAGCGTCACGTGAGCAAAGGCCCGACGCGGGCGAACGCTCGAGCTATGGAACCGACCGCCTCATCTTTCGTTCGTCGCAACCAGCCGAGGTCCTAGAGAGGGCCCGAGCCGTTCTGCAAGTCGTGCTTGACCGCGGTAGATACGGCCTGGTCACTCTCGAGCTGGCTGTATTGGTTTGATCCCAGCGGGGATGCGGACCGTGGGTGGGCCTGGTGGGACGCGGGAGTCTACGACTCGGCCACGGGTTGGGTCGAGATCGATGTTGAGGGGGATCCGTCTCCAACCGGCGCTCTACCGTGGCTGCTGCGCGCTTGCGGTGGTGTCCCAGTCGAATAGCCCTCCAACCGCGTAGGGACCGCCTGAAGCCGGGCAACCACGGCTGCGACGGCGCCTCCTAAATCGTCGAGCAGAGTTGCCAGACCTGACCAATTGACCCAGCCATCGCCTTCAAGACGTCCTGGCCGTATTCGCCCCCCGCGCCGTATCCGCTGTCACGGGACTGCCATCGACTGAATCTCGCACGGCCGCGGCAGCCGCCGTCTAACGTTGGGCATGTAATGCGAATGTCAGGCGCCGAGTTCCTGTTCCCGCGGAGTCTCGTAGCTGCCGCTGAAGAAGAAGGCCGAGAAGACTGGCTGGCTAGCCTACCGCCAACAGTGATGCGGTTCTCGCACGAATGGTCGCTGACCATCGATCGGCCCTTTCAACCCGGTGGGCAGACGGCTTGGGTCGCCCCCGCATTAACTTCGAGTGGCGAGGAACGCGTGTTGAAGGTGGCGTGGCGTCATCCCGAGGCGGATCACGAAGCCGATGGCCTTCGCGCTTGGGATGGACATGGCGCTGTAAAGCTGTTTGGCGTCGCCGAGTTCACTGAGACGATCGTTTTGCTGCTCGAACGGTGCCGTCCGGGGCTTCCGCTGTCCGGGCACCCTGACGAGAGCCAAGACCTGGTGATTGCGGGCTTGCTCCGTCGCCTATGGATCAAACCGCCCGCCAAGCACCGGTTTCGGCCGCTGGCGGAAATGTGCGAGCGGTGGGCGGAACGTTTCGAATCGAAAGCGGCTGCAGGACTCGTTCCTCTCGATCCCAGCCTTGCCGCAGAAGGGATAGCGCTCTTCCGATCCCTGTCGACTACGGCGAACCGGGAGGCGCTATTGTGCACCGACCTGCACGCTGGCAACATCCTCGCGGCTGAACGGGAGCCCTGGCTCGTGGTCGACCCGAAACCCTACGTCGGAGATCCCACCTACACCCGGACACCCTGATCTCGCGATTTGCCGATCTACTCGACCTCGATCGCGACCGCTTACGGCTGTGGTTGTTCGCGCGCTGCGTGCAAGAGTCAGCGGACTCGCCCGAGCTCGCTGATGTAGCCCGCCAGCTCGCCCCCAAATAGCGCCGCCGATTCCGTCCCTCGTGAGCGGGTTGCAATGGCTCCCTGGGCGACCTGCCAGACGAACCGGTGCGTCGCGTTGTACCGGGGTGAGCGCCCTCGCTGATCTGGCGCGCTTACGCAGCAACGGCCACGGGCTCTACGGGAGCGGCGACCGGCTGTTCAGCTACGCGATCTTCGGCCGCGACTCGGTGACGGCCGGCGAGACGCTCCTCCACCTGCGGCCGGACGTGGCGCGCGACATCATCCTGACCTTGGCCCGGCTGCAGGGTACGGTGGACGCTCCCATCGGTCCCCACAGCAACGAGGAGGAGCGCGGCAAGATCCACCACGAGCACCGGACGCTCTACGTCGACGGCCGGCGGATCCCGCCGCCGTCGGAACGCCTTCTCAGGGAGCTGGCCAGCAAGTGGGGTGGCGACGAGACGAGCCTGACCTACTACGGCAGCGTCGATGCGACGCCGCTCTTTGTTCGCCTGGTGGCCCGCTACTGTGCGACGCACGGCGAGTCGATCCTGGCCGATAGTGTCAGCCGCCGGGGCGGTGGTCAGATCACGCTCCGCGAGAGCGTCCTTGCGGCCGTGAACTGGATCACCGGGAAAATGGACGCCTCTCCGCTCGGGCTGGTCGAGTTCCAGCGGCGAAACCCACAAGGCATCCCGTTCCAGGTCTGGAAGGACTCGAACACTTCGTACATCCACCGCGACGGAACCCTCGCAAACTCAGACGCCGCGATCGCCGCCGTCGAGGTGCAGGGCTACGCGTACGATGCGCTGCTCGGCGCCGCACGCCTTTTCGAACGTCGCGCCGTGGAGTGGCGTGACCGAGCGCAAGCGCTCCGCGAGCGCGTGATCGCGAGTCTATGGATGCCGGACGAAAGCTATTTCGCGATGGGCCTCGACCGAGACGGTTCGGGCCGAGCGAGATGGATCGACAGCATCGCGTCAAACGGCGCCCTGCTGCTGGACACCGCCCTGTTCGACGGACTACCGGCTGCCGATCTGTACGTGGCCGGGCTGGTGCGCCGGATCTGCGGCCCCGACTTTATGACCGAGGTCGGCATCCGCTGCCGCAGCGCACGCGAAGGCGGCCTGGTGGACTTCCAGGACTACCACGGCGACTGGACGGTCTGGATGAAGGAGACCTTCGACGTCGCCAGGGGCCTTGAGCGGCAGGGTTTGCCAAGGCTGGCCCGCCAGATCGGCATCCGCTTACTGAACGCGGTCAATGTTGCTGGTGCTCACGTCGAGTTCCTCTACGTCAGCCCCGACCAGCGAGTCATGTACGACTTCCGGGCCTGCGACCTTCGCACCACCGAGCCGGAGGTGATCACCGGCACCAATCAGCCCGAAGCGCCCATCACCTGGACGGTGACAGCGGCCCTCGCCCTCAAGTCGTGGCTGGGCTCGAACCGGAAGCTTATCGGCACAACCGGTGCGCCCGATGCAAATACCTGGCGCCAGGCCCTGGAGGCGGACGTGCTGGACCACGTTCCGGAACTGGCTGTCCACCGCACGTCGGCGGAGCTCCGCAGTGCCTATGCGGGCCGGGGGGACTTCGTCCTCAACCTGAAGGGCGGCGTGGAGCGGGACCGGCGGGCCCGAGCGCGCGGGCGGGGAAGCGACAGACTCGGTGAGATCGCTGCATAGATGTAGAGCATGAGCGAGTGCTTGGCTCAGGTCGATAGAAGCGTTCGGGCCAGCGTGTCGCTAAGCCAGTCGCGGAAACGCTCAGGTGACCATCCCCGATCGACGCGGAACAGGTGGTGAACCTCTGGGCTGGTCAGTGTCCACACGATGGCCGCGGCGTGATCGACATTACGCTCATGGCGCAGGGGGCCATTCGCGCGCAGCCAACGCACCAGGGTCGTCATGTTGCGAAACCGCTCCTCCTGGAGGCTCCTTCGGAGCGTCGAGATCTCGGGATCGATGGCGGCGGCGCTCCGCATGATGTCGTCTACCGGTCGTGAGCGCTCGATGGCATCGGTCACGCCCGCCACGAAGCGGGCCAACTGGCGTCGCTGATTGGGTTCACGACGCACCGACTGAGCCTCTGGCCGGTCCAACATGGCGATGGGCTGGTCGTCGCCCCCGACCTGTCGTTCCATCAAACCGGAGAGAACCGCTCGCTTGGAACGGAAAACCGCGTAGACGGTATCAATGGCCACGCCGGCCTCCGCGGCGATCCTCTCGATCGTCGTCGCTGCATACCCATACTCGCCGAACAAGCGGTGCGCCGCGTCGAGGATCCGAAGGCGCGTGCGTTGGGCCTGCTCCTGGCGGACTCCCGAAACGTAACGCCGCTGTGTCTTGACACGAGGCACAGGAATAGCCTAGCATGACCGTATTAATCCGAGTCAGACTGTAACGAATAGTCGGAAGGAGACCGAGAGTCATGGCAGAAGTGGCGACCAGGGGACAGGTGATCGTACGTCACCGAGACGAGGGCGAAGCCATCTGGGCGGTTGGGTCGCTCTTTATGGTGAAACTGGCGGTTGAGGAATCGGGCGGCCCGCTCAGCGTCATGCAGGTGGTCAGTCTGCCGGGCGGTGCGACGCCGATGCACGTGCACCACGCGGAGGCCGAAGCCTTCTACCTGCTCGAGGGAGAAATGACCTACCAGGCCGGCGAGGATGTCTTTCAGTTACGAAGCGGGAGCTTCGTCTATCTGCCAAAGGATGTTCCGCATCGGTTCCGGATCCGAGGGACGACACCAGCGAAATTCCTCGCGGTGGGCACGCCGGGCGGCGTTGAGCACCTCTATCGCGAGGTCGGGATTCCCGCTCCCGGGCTCATTCTGCCACCGCCCCCCACCCCGGACGAATTCGGACGCTGGCCTGCCGCCGCGCCCAAGTACGGACTGGAGTTGCTCGGGCCGCCGCTTCCCGAGTAACTCTGCTTATTGCTCCAAGGGGCTATTCGGATTGAAAGAGAGCAAGGGTATTCCCATCCGGGTCTTTAAACCAGGCTGATCGTCCTACTCCAGGGACCGTGGCAATATGATTGACCGTTTTTATTGCGCCCATATCCAGTTCATCGAAAACAACTCCTGCTGCCGCAAGCTCCTTTACATCTTTTTCGATAGCAGTCGACCAGAAGCGCATCTGCGTGTGGTCAGCCTTATTTGGTGAGGAACGACCGTAGATAACGAGGCTTTCACCATTACCAAACTCATACACAAGATGATTTCTAATCGTTCTTGGTGACAGGACAAAACCCAGTCGTTTTTCATAGAAATCTCTGCTTCGTTCCAAGTCGGTTGAGCACAAAACGGCGGAAACTTGGTGGTGAGACAGCATCGACGATCTAGAGTCTAGCTCGATCGGACTTGGCTAAAGCGCGCAAAAGAAAGCGATGACCCCATGCCATCATGTCCCCATGCGCGGGTCGGGAAGGGCCCGCGCGCGTGCGACCTCGCCGAACCAGTGGGCACTCGGCTTGGGGCGACGCGCGAAAGTCTGACGATCGACGGCAACCATGCCAAACGTTGGGCCGTATCCCAGGGACCACTCGAAGTTGTCGAGCAGGCTCCAGTAGAGATAGCTCCGTACCTCGATGCTCGCCGCGAGACAGGCGAGCACCTCTCGCATCGCAGCGTCGACATACCGGATGCGCTTCTCGTCGAACGCGGTCGCGATCCCGCTCTCGGTCACGAGGATCGGCGTCCCGCCGGTACGCTGCCAGGCCCGCCGGATCGTGTTGCCGAGGGCCTGCGCGTACACCTCCTGACCCAGCTGGGTCGTGTCGGCCTTCTCCGGCGGAAGCCTTTTGCCCAACTCGACGTGCGGCCCGCGCAGGCCTTGCGGTCCGAACCGGTTGCGGGTGTAGGTCTGGACGCCGACGAAGTCGTCGTCGCGTGCCAGCTCGAAGAACTGATCGCTGACGCGCGCGTTGAGCTCGAGGGGATGGGCGCCCGGCGTGGCCCCGTCCTCGTACTGCAAATCCGGCAGGGCGAGCGTGACGCCGGC
>WNGI01003054.1_pt1 | contig 15951 bp, 9 predicted proteins | sample 5400621 | NCBI WGS metagenome assembly WNGI01 (sample SAMN13153374, study PRJNA577476) | soil metagenome | isolation source: 20 cm soil or saprolite under Garry oak tree replicate 1 | place: USA:California | collected 2016-06-15 | reverse complement strand
CACCGCTCGCGCAGCGTCCGCCAGCGGCTGTGGAGACGACCTGCTTCCGTGTCGCGCAGGAGGCACTCACGAACGTCATCCGCCACGCGCAGGCACATGTCGTGGACGTCGAGCTCAGCGCGGCCAACGGAACGCTGCAACTCGTGGTGCATGACGATGGCCGCGGCTTCGATGTCTCCGCCGCACGCAAGCGCGCTGCGCACGGCGGGAGCCAGGGCCTGCTGAGCATGCAGGAGCGCGTCGCACTCGCCGGCGGCGACCTCGACATCGACTCGGTACCCGGCCAGGGAACGACCGTTCGCGCCCGCCTGCCGCTGACGGCCGCCGTATGAGCGCGGATGCGATTGTGCATCGCGGCGTGCTTGCGCCGAATACCGCGTTCATCAACAAGGCGTTCTCGGGCGAGAACCTCGCGGCGAAGGTGCGGGAGGTTCTAGACGGCTCTCGAGCCCCCGGTCGCGCAGCCGGATGACCTCATCGAGCGACGGCTTGCCGTATCCGCGCGACTTCACGCGTTGAATGAACCCTCTCGTCACGCCGTGGTCGCGGGCCCGGCGAAGCTCCTGCAGGGACAGCCGCTCGTACCCCGCCTCTTTGAGCGACGAGATGTAGGGCGGATCGACGCCATGATCGCGCGCTTCTACCAGCTCCTCGGGGTTCGCGGGCGCGTAGCCCATCTCCTTCATGTCCGCGAGGTAGTCCGCATCGACACCGTGATCCCGCAGGCGCACGAGTGCCTCGGCGCTGAGGTTCTTGTAGCCTGCGCTGTCCAGTGACTCAATGAACTCGGGGTCCACACCGTGGTCCCGCAGGCGGACGAGCTCCTCCGCTTCGAGGTCCCTGTAGCCGGCGCTATTCAGCGACTCGATGAACTCCCCGTCCACTCCGTGATCGCGCATCCGGATCAAGCTCTTCGAATCCCTGAGGTGGTATCCACGCGCCCCGATGTCCCGGACGTACTCCAGATCCACTCCGTGCATCGCCATCCGCGCGAGCTCCGCGGCGGTTGGGCGCTCATACTTCTGGCGCGCCAACTCGTCCACGAGATCCAGTCCCACGCCTGCCATCGTCATCTGGAACTGGTCCCAGGCCGTCGGCGCGTCGATGCCGCGCTTGGCCAGCTCGGCCACGAAATCGGGATTGGGCTGATAGGTGAAATGGCCGGAGCCCTTGCCATCCTCGAACCAGCCCTCACAGGTGAGGGTGCCGGCGGACCGCACGATCTTGAAATGCACCGTGGCTCCGGCGCCACCCATGTCCGCTGCGGAGAGGCCCACGAGCTGGCTGTGAGCCGGACCATGGCCGAGCGCTCACCCGGTTCGATCAGCCACTGCCCGCCGGACGGGACCGTGTGTTGGGCTGACAGTACGGGAGCTGCGAGGAAACTGGCCAGGAGAAAAACGGCGAACCGCATAGGGACTCCGGGGGTGGATTTAGGAAGTTGGATGGGAAGGGCGCCCCGATGGTTGCAAACCCACCAGAAAGCGTAGGAAAACGGCGTCGAGCACAGGCGTCTAACAGAGACGTCGAACAGATGGACGATGGTTTCGTAAGACCCTGACCAATCATCAGAGATGGTCTTGTATGCGGACCCGAGGAGACTTCGTGTTTCCGCAGTAGCGGAGGAGGTTGCGAACGGCTGCGCTGAGCTGACGCCAGACGCCTGGTCCGCTCGTTACAAAGCCGAACAGTACTGGTTCTCAAGATGCTAAATCGTCTTTACGGCCATCCACCTCCGGACCGGTAACGCCGTCACGCTCCTCCTCGACGCCTTTCATTACGTCGTTGTTCGACGCCTTCTTCCTACGATTCTGTTCGACGCCTTTTTCTTACGTCGTTCATGACGAACGCGACCGAAGCCGCCGCCATGACTCCTCCCGTCAGCAGCCACGCCTGCGCCGTGGCCCGCGCCAGCAATGCCACGATCAAGGCTGCCGCGACCCACGGCACAACGCGCCCGCCCGGCATGACGAACGGCTTGTCGGCCGCGCCCACATGAAGCCGCCGGAGCCGCCACGTCGCCAGGCAGCACGCCAGATACACCAGCAGGATCGCCACGTCCGCGACGATCGCCAGTTTGACGTACGTGCCGGTGATGGCGATGGCGCACACGATCACGCCCTGGACCGCGATCGCGACGTGCGGCGTGTGATGTGCCTGGTGCACGCTCGCGAGCGGCCGGGGCAGGTAGCCGTCTACCGCGAAGGCGAAGAGCGTCCGCGGAGTCGCGAGCATGGTGGCTGTCATGAAGCCGAACGTCGACACGATCATCGCGATCAGGATCAGCGTGGACCCAGTCGGTCCAGCGAATTGCACGGCCGCCGCGGCAAGGGGAGCCTTGGCGGTCTCGGGGGCGGCGAGGGCGCTGCCGAGGATGCCCTGGGCGACGAGCTGGACGGCGATGTACAGCACCCCTACGCCAGTCACGGCGAGGGCGATCGCCCGCGGCACAGCTCGGGCCGCATCGCGCACTTCGCCGCTCACTTGCAGCGCGGATTCCATCCCGAAGAATGCAAACATCAAGAGCAGCCCGGATTCTCCCAGGCGTGAGAGCGAGGGGAATGATCCCAACGCGAGATTCTCCGCCCGGACATGCGACAGGCCGAGCGCCACGAATGCGATGAGGGGGACGATTTTCGCGACCGTCGCGATGCCGCTCACATTCGATCCTAGCGCGGCACCGCGGATGTTGACGACGGCAAGGCCGGCAATGACCGCAATGAGGAGCACGGCGCGCGGCAGCGGGCCGCCTACGCCGGGCAGTAACGCGGCGACCGCGTCGGCGAATACGGTGGAGACGGCGCCCATCGCGAGCGTGATGCCGAGCCAGAGCAGCACGCCGCACAAGAACCCCGCGTAGGGGCCGAGCGCCGTCCCGACGTACGCGTACGGGCCGCCGCTCTGTGGGACCCGACTGCCGGCCTCTGCGATGCAGAGGGCGACGAGCGCCGTCGCCACGGCGCACACGAGGTAGGCGAGGGGAGCCGCGGCACCGAGGCCGGCTGCCATGTGCGCGGGGAGCACGAAGATTGCCGCGCCGATAGTGATGTTGAAGATCGCGGCGGCGAGCCCACGCATACCAATGACTCGGCGCAAGCTTGGTTCGTGGGTGGGAGGCGCCGGTGAGGTCATGCTCCAAGGTATAGAAAAGCAGGTCCTTCGCTACGCGCGCGTGCCGCGCGCTTCGCTCAGGATGACAACGCTGCGCGCTTGCTTACAAAAATGGGTTAGGGGGAGAAGAAACCAGTCTTTTCGCCTTCTCCTTCTCTGTTTTTCTCCTCTCTCACTAACGCGACGCGCTTGTCATCCTGAGCGAGCGCGATAGCGCGAGCGAAGGACCTGCTTTTTCAGGCGTCAGCTCCCCGGCATGAACGCGCAGCCGGCATTCTGCGCGCGAATCAACGCGTAGACGCCGGATGGGACGATTATCGCCTGCGAGGGCCGCTGCGACGAGTCCTAGTTGCGAGAGAAAGTCTCTGCGTCGCGGCATAAGGGGCTGTTGGTTGGAGGTGTTCTTAAGCTAACGTCATCAACTATGTCCGCCATTTTCTGCGTAGTGGTGATGCTGGGACTCGAGGCAACGGGCTCTGCCCAAGAGAAACCCCGCGTCGTCGTCACAACCGATCCTGAGCTCGACGACGCGAACTCCCTGATCCGCTATCTGCTCTACAGCACCGATTTTCGGACCGAAGGACTCATCTACGCCAGCAGCGGCTTCCACTGGAAGGGCGACGGCACAGGAAAGAAATTGTCCGTCCCGAACCGCGAGTATTCCCGCTGGGGGCTCAATCTCTGCCCGTGCGCCTCGTGGCGCTGGGCGCCGGACGAGCACTACATCGACATCGCCGTAGCAACCTACGCGCAGGTGTACCCGAACCTGAGGGTGCACAATCCGAATTACCCGGCGCCCGCCGACCTGCAGTCGAAGATCAGGTGGGGGAACGTGGAGTTCGACGGGGACATTTCGCAGGACACTCCCGGATCAGACTTGATCAAAGCGCTGCTCCTGAACGACGAGCCGGGCCCCGTCTACCTGCTCGCGTGGGGTGGACAGAGCACGATCTCGCGCGCGTTGAAGTCGATTCAGCTGCAGTACTCGGCGACGTCAGAGTGGCCCTCGGTATATCAGAAGGTGTCGCGCAAAGCCATCCTCTCGGCCTCTGGCGATCAAGACGACACGTACGCGACTTACATCCATCCCAACTGGCCTGACATCAGGACCCTCCCCGCCGGCGTAGGCGGCGTCCCCCTGGGGTACGAGGCGCAAGTCACGGTGAGCGCCGAAGATTCCGTGTACTACTCCACCGATTGGACGCGGGAGAACATCTCGAGCCGCGGTGCATTCGGCACGCTGTATCGGGTGTGGGGTGACGGCAAGCAGATGGTGAAGGGCGACAGCTTCGACTACTTCGGGCTGTCGGGCTACACCGCGGACCAGCTCAAGGCAAGAGGCTACATCGTCTGGACACCGCCCCGCCCGAAGGGAGAGTTCCTCGGCGAGGGCGACACGTTCACCTACCTGAACCTCATCGACAATGGACTGCGAGGATACGAGGCCGGCACCCCGGGGGGCTGGGCCGGACATGGGGCGAGTGCAGCGACCGCGGCCACGGGGCAGAGCCCGCTGCCCCGAAGCACGATCAACTCGTACGACGATTTGCTCCGGTTGCAGGAAGCCCGCGGACGTTCACCGTCGCCTGACCCCGATTTCATACCGGCAGCGCAGTATGGGCTCGCCGCTCGCCTATTGTGGTCTGTGACCCCGACGTTCGCCGGCGCCAATCATGAGCCAAGGGTGTCGGTTCGCGGAAGCACGGCGGTCTCCGCTCGTCCGGGCGAGACGATTCGATTCGAGGGGCTCGCGTTCGATCCGGACGGGAACGCGGTCACAGTGCGGTGGTGGCAGTGGCAGGAGGTGGGCACGTATCCAGGCAAGGTCACGTTCTCGACCCCCACCGCGCTCGCCACGAGCATGCAGGTCCCGACTGACGCCGCCCAGGGACAGACGATTCAGCTCGTCCTCGAGGCAACCGATAACGGAACCCCCGCGCTGACCCGTTACCAGCGGGTAGTCGTCACCGTCACGCGCTAGCACCGGGGTTAATCCTTAAGTGTCCCGACCTGGTACGCGCGCCGCCCGGACAGACTGCTGGGCGGTTCCGTTTCAAGACCCGAGGGGTAAACCAGTGGTTCATTCCTGTGGGATGTCGCTGAACAATTGCAGAAAGGAGACTCCTATGACCGCTCGCCGTCTTCTCGGCAATTCGCTCGTGCTCGGTGCGGTGCTATCGCTCGCGTGCTCGGGAGAACGCAGCACCGCTCCGGCCACCGCCGACGTATCGCCCTCGTTCTCACGGCAATCGGCCTCGCCGAGCGCGCGGTTCTACGCGCAGCACAATTTCGTATCCGACGGGGCCGTCTCGGCCGACCATGTGGACGCCGCGCTCGTCAACGCCTGGGGGCTGGTCGCGAGCACGACATCGCCCTGGTGGGTTGCCGACAACGGCAGCGACTCCTCGACCCTGTATAACGGCAACACCGGCGCGACGATTGCGCTCCGAGTCGGCGTCGCGGGTGCGCCGACCGGTGTGGTCTTCAACGGCGGGACGAGCTTCGTCGTGACGAACGGCACCGCTTCGGGTCCGGCGCGTTTCATTTTCGCGACCGAGAGCGGCGCGATCCTCGGCTGGAATCCGGCGGTCGCGGTCACGCGGGCGGGCCTTGCGGTCGACAATTCCGCGGCGGGCGCCGTGTACAAGGGTCTCGCGATCGCCGCAACGGCCGCGGGGGACCGCCTCTACGCCGCCAACTTCCACGCCGGCACCGTGGACGTGTTCGATGCCGCGTTTCATCCCGTCCCAGGCGGCTTCAGCGACGGCGCGCTACCGCCAGGGTATGCGCCGTTCGGGATCCGCAATCTGGGTGGGACGATTTACGTCACCTACGCGCTGCAGAACGCCGAGCAGCACGACGATGTCGCCGGCGTAGGGCATGGGTTCGTGGATGCGTTCGATACGCAGGGCAATCTGCTCCGTCGCGTGGCATCGCGTGGCCGGCTGAACTCTCCCTGGGGGCTGGCTGTCGCCCCGAGCGATTTCGGCGAGTTCAGCGGGAACCTGCTCGTCGGGAACTTTGGGGATGGCCACATCAACGCCTTCGACCTCGGGCGCTTCGAGGGCACCGGCGAGCTAGTGCAGCGCGGTCAGCTCCATGCCGCCGACGGCCAGCCGCTGACGATCGACGGGCTGTGGGCACTCGCGTTCGGCAACGGCGCGGCGGCAGGGCCGACGAACGCGCTCTTCTTCACGGCAGGTCCGTTGGGTGAGCAGCACGGGCTGTTCGGCAAAGTCGTGACTTCTACGGTTCCCGATTAGCGGGCCTGCGAACGGGTAGGAACTGCATGCCACGAGGCGCGGCGGGTACTCATCACCGCCGCGCTGCTTTTTTGAACCTGCTTTTCCAGTCAGCCCGCGGCAATCAACTCTGAGAACTTCTCCAGGTCGATATTGCCGCCGGAGACGATCGCGACTATCGGTCCCGAACCCGCCTTGCCCGTGAGCGCAGCCGCTAGGCCGAGCGCACCAGCTCCCTCGGCGATGACGCGCGCCTTCTCCGCCATGAGCCGCATGGCGCGCTTTATCTCGTCCAGGCTCACCACGATGGAGCCCTCCACGACCGGCCGCATGCGCTGCCACATCCGCGGAAACACGCTCTTGCCGCCTGCGCCATCGACGAACGTGGCCTTCCAGTCCGGGAACAACTGTGCCGAGCCTTTGGCGAACGAGAGCGCGGCGGGCGCAGCGGTCTCCGGCTCGGCGCCCCACACTTTGATCTCCGGGCGCAACGCTTTCACGGCACTGGCCACACCAGTGACCAGGCCGCCACCGCCGATCGCGGCGATGATGGCGGCCGTGTCCGGCGCATCCTCGAGAATCTCGAGGCCCATCGTCGCGTGACCGGTTATGAAGTTCTGATCGTCGAATGGATGGATGAACGTCCCGGAGACGCCGGGATACGAGCGGTCATCGAGCGCCTGCCAGGCGACGCCATACGGCACGAGCACGAGCTTCGCGCCCAACGCGCGCATGCGCTCGAGCTTCGCGGCGGGCGCCGTCTCGATCGCGACAACGGTGCACGGCACGCCCGCGGCCCGCGCCGCGTATGCGACACCCTGACCGGCATTGCCGGCGCTGATCGTCCAGACCCCGCGCCGCCGTTCGGCTTCGGACAACAGCGCGACGGCGTTGGCGGCGCCGCGCAGTTTGTAGGCGTTGATCGGTTGGAGGTTCTCGAGCTTGAGCCGCACGTCGGGGAATCCCGGCCCGAGCTCCAGGCGAACAAGCGGCGTGCGAATGATGGTCCCGGCGATACGCTTGCGGGCGTCCCGGATCTCGCTCAACGCGATGGGACGGACCGGTTCAAGCACGCAGCACCAGCGCCGCGGCTGCCACGTCCTCGATCGCGACGCCCACAGACTTGAACAGCGTTATCTCCTCGGCGTTGCGCCGGCCGGGATCCGACCCGGACACGACGGCGCCGATCTCGGTCACCTCGCTCCCCCTCCGTGACGCGATGACGTCGCCCGATTCGCGCAGCGCCGCCTCGCGCGAGTCGACGAAGACGCGGGCCGTTTTGACGAGATCATCGTCCAGCTCGCGCCAGTCGGGACGGGTCGCGCCGATCGCATTGACGTGAGTCCCGGGGGCGAGCCAGCGCCCCTGGAGCACGGGCGTCGTCGCATTCACGGCGACCACCACGACGTCGGCGCCGCGCACCGCATCGGTCGCCGTCGCTGGAGCCTTCACACCATGCCGCTCGGCGAACGCCGCAGCATTCCGGGGACTCCACACGCGCACTTCCTTAAATGAACGGACGTGGCGCAGCGCGGCGAGGTGACTCTTGGCCTGCACGCCGGAGCCGAGGATCGCAAGCACCGACGCATCGGCCCGGGCGAGCCGCTCGGTCGCGACCGCCGATGCCGCGGCGGTCCGCATCTCCGTGATGAGCCGGCCGTCCATGACCGCGACCGGCTCCCCTGTCTCGGGCCTAAACATCACGATCAGGGCGTGGTGCGTGTGCATCCCGACGTTTTTCGGATAGAACGTGACGAGCTTGGCGCCGAGGGCGCCGGCGTAGGCCGGCATGACGGCGAAGAAGCCGTGATGCGGAGCCACGGGAAGCACCGATCGAACCGGTTGCACCACCTTGCCCGACGACAATGCCGCGAGCGCGTCCGCGATGGCGGGAATGAGGTCCTGGTAGTGGAGCCGTTGCTGGACGGCCGGTTCGTCGAGGACGTGCACGGCCGGGGCGTTACCGCAATCCGTAGACGACGACACGGTTGGAAAACGTCGGCAAGTACACGTGTCCGTTGGCTACCGTCGGAGCCGAGAATTTCGCGTAATTGCCCGCTCCGTCGCGGGCGACATTCTGACGATTGTTCCACAGCTCTTGGGTGACGTCATTCGCGTCAAAGGCCCTCAGAATGCCAGGGCTCGTGCTATGCTCCGCGTCACCGCTGAATGGATATGACGCCCACAAAACGCCCGTCCCGTCTTGAGAGCCGTTGGACGAAACCGACAAGACCGCCCCGCTTTGCCCCGTTGGCCCACCACCCGCCTGAATCTGGCCCGACGGATCCATCAAGCCGCTGCCAGGGTCGAACGGAATGGCACGCAACGGCTGATTCTCGGGCCAGACGTAGATGAATTCCTTCGCGCTGCCTTTGTAGTAGGCGGCCTGGCAATGCATGTTCGCGCTACTGCCCAACGCGACGACCTGCTGCACCTGGTTGGCGGACGGCGAGTACCCGCCCATGGCATCCTTGTTCAACAGATACAGGTTCCCGTCCTTGCCCCCGGTGAGGAAATAGAGTGAGTTCGGAATCAGGAACCCACCCATCGCTCCGTAATCTGTGTCGGTGTCATTGAGAGCCTGGTAATCCTGAGGAGTGAAGTAACTCGCCACCTGCAGGGTCGATCCGGACGGTGTGAGCTTCAGGGCACTTTCGCCGCGATTCGTCGGGCTCGTCGGATCAGCGGTATCCCCGACCGTTCCGTTGCCCGTCACCACATACAGGTTGCCCTGCGCATCAGCGGCCATGCCGGTGCCGCTTTGCCACATGCCGCCGGCGTATCCGTTGGGCGTGTCATTGTAGACAACCTGTTGCTGCAACGTCGCGGCGTCGTATCCCAGAATCCATCCATGATACGGCCCCCAATCGCAGTGGGATGAAAACGTCACGTACACGACGCCGTTGAGCAGCGTCAATCCCTGACGCTGGTTCTGCCGCTGGGCATCAAATGTTATGACGCCGTTGACGCTTCCATCCCCATTCCCGCTGGAGGTGGCGGTGATCGCGGTCGGGCTGCCGGCGAGTTCATTCCCGTCGACGATGTTCACGGCATGCAGGTACTGCACGAACGTGCTGCCCGTGGTGCTGCGCGCAACGAAATACATCGTCCCCCTCGCGGCATCTATCACCGGGGTGCCTACGATCCCGATATTGCCGCTGAAATCCTGGTACGAGCCACCACATGCCTCCGTCATGTCGGTGTTCCGAGGCGGCCGCATGCCCGGCGCCGTGAAGCTCTTCCGCCAGTACAGTCTGCCGTTGTCGCCGTCAAAGGCATACAGCGTGTTGTTTACCGTGGCGATGTAGACAACGTTGTGGTAGAAGCTGCCGATCAAGACGTGACCGACGACCAACGGCTGAGCATACACTTGGTCGTCCACGGTGAGCGTGAACACTGCGCCAAACTGCTGCACGTTGACGTTGCTGGTGGTCAACGCGATTTCGTTGTCGTTCCAGCCGGACCTCGTGTTGTCGTTGTGCTGCGTCAGCACCGACACGGACTGGGGATTGGTCGTGCTCGCGTCCGTAGGGTTGTCCGTGCACGTGGCGAGCAACAGCAGGAGAAGGGGCAGAAGCAGTTTGCGTTTTAGCATGAGCATCGAGGTCCGTTAGGAGCGGGCAGGAGCAAAAATGACACTAGATCCAAACGGCGAGCAAGTCCGCGATTACTCGAGGAGCGCCTGCACTTCAGCCGCCGCCGCAAGCCGGCGGTCCACGTGGTCCCCGATCTCCCTGGCGCGCTCGAGAACGATCGCTCGAGCACGCGGAGCTCGCCCGGTCGCCGAACTCCCTAAGCGCTCACTGAGAACAGAGCGTCTCGCCGGCCGCCGGCGCGGCGAGCGCCGGCATTCCATGACGCGCCAGCGTCTGATTGAACGCCGCTAGGTCTACTCGAACGACCTGTCTCCAACGCGCGACCAGCTTCCCTAGCTCGGAGCAGCTCGAACGGGCCACCGCCAGCGCCGCCCGCGTGGGCGCGTGGTCGGCGTTGTCTTGCGCGGTCAGTTCGATCCCGAATTCGCCGTTCAGATCCACGAAGCTCCATACCGGCGGCGGCGCATCCCAGACCTGGCGCGCATCCTTCAATGAATCGCCGGCAATGGAATCCAACGTCGTCACGAGCGTCTTCACAGCTTTCCCGACTTCCGATACCGTGTCGCCCCGGGTGATCTTCGCGACCGTAGCACGCAGCTCGGCCACAGGCCTGAAATCAGCCCACGCCGCCTGGAGCCCGGAGTACAATCGCATGTTCAGGGCGTGCTGTCCGGCGAGCGCGGCGGGGACGATGTGCGTGCGGGGATCGGCGCGCACGGTGAGCGTCTGCGTAAGGGATTTGCCGTCGACCGTGAGTCGAATGCTGTACACGCCCGCCAGAGCCAGCGGTCCTTCGGGCGCCGCCGGGGTCGAACCGGGATTGCCGTTGAAGACGTAGCTGTGCGCGAATGCGGGCGGTGGGTCGTAGCGCAGGTCCCAGGTGGCACGATTGAGCCCGGCACTCGTGGGTAGCGGGCTCGGCTGCGCGAGCCAGAAACTCTCCATCGGCGCCCGCGCCGTTTCGCGCAAGGGCGTGGGAGCAGCACTCGTCATGTGGCGCACGACAGTCCCCCGGGCATCGAGCACATCGATCGCAATGTCCGTCGATGGTTTGCCACCGAGGGAATAGTAGATGATGGCGCCCTGCGGTGGATTGGGGGCCTGCGGCTCCTCCTTCGGGAACGGCGTGTTGTAGTTCACGTTGCGCCGCACGCGCACGGCGTCGCTCGGTCTGAAGAGATGCGCGCCAGCCGGTGCGGCGTCGAGCTGGCGGAGCACCGCATAGTCGTCGAGGACCCAAATCCCCCGGCCATAGGTGCCAATAATCAGATCGTGGTCATGAAACGCGATGTCGCTGATCGTGGTGGTCGGGAGGTTGAGCCTCAGCGATTGCCAGTGATCGCCGTCGTCGAACGACACGAATACACCGCTCGCGGTGCCCGCGAACAGCAGACCGTGCTGTTTCGGATCCGCGCGGATCACATGCGCGAGTGCGCCGCTCGGCGCGGTCGCGGGCAGTCCGGTCACGATCTTCGTCCACGTCTTCCCATAGTCCCGGGTGCGATAGATGTATGGGGCGAAGTCGCCGCGAAACTCCAAGTCGAATACGGCGTACGCCGTTCCTGCGTCAAAGGGCGACGCCTCGAGCCACGTGGGGGTTCGGCGGAAACCGGCTGCGATTTCTGGAGTCGTGACGTCGCTCCATGTCTTCCCATGGTCACGGGTCACCTGGGCGATCGCGTTGGAGGTCCCGATCCAGATGACGCCGGGCCGCACGGTCGATGCCGCGATCGACCAGAGGTTCGCGCGACGCGGGATGCTCGTATCGCTCGGCGCAGGGTGGGCCTGCGTGACGGTGAGATCTGGACTCAGCTTCGTCCAGGTCGCCCCGCCGTCCGGCGACGCCATCACATATTGATAGCCGGCGAGCAGCTCACGCTTCCCGTGCCACGTCGCAAAGACAATCGGCGCGTTGAGGCCCATGCGCAGCTTGAGCGACGGATCCTGATCGGGGCCGACGTTGATCCATTCGCCGGTGGGGTAGGTGATCTTCGAAATGCCGAGTCCACTCGAGTACACGATGTTGGGATCGCGCGGGTCGGGCAGGATCGTCCCCCACTCCCACCCCGGCACCGGCTTCCAGTCGATGGGCGTGACCGCCCCCAGGTTGCCACGAGTTCGCGTGGCGATGGCGCCGGCGTCCTGCTGCGTCGCGTAGATCCAATAGGGGAACGAGTTGTCTGCGGCGACGTGATAGACTTGCTCCGTGGACTGGTTGTACCACGAGCTCCACGTGTCGCCGCCGTCGAACGAGACGATCGCACCCTGGTCATAGCCCAGGAGCATGCGCTTGCCGTTCGTCGGGTCGATCCATCCCACCTGCGGATCGTCGCCGCCGGGCGGGCCGCCTTTGAACGCGGTGAACGTGTTGCCGCCGTCGGTGGACTTGTAAGCGGTGACATGGAACGTGTAGACGATGTCGGGATTTTTGGGATCGACGTAGACGCCGGAGTTGTAGCCGCCTTGGGCGTTGGCGATCCGATTGTCGTCCGCGGCCATATGGCGCCACGACGTGCCGCCATCGTCGGAGCGATACAGTCCAAAGTCGCCGATGAGATAGACGCGCGGTGCATTCGTACCGACCGCGACCGCCATGGAGATTCGGCCAGAGAGCGGCGGCAACCCGCCGCCGGAGATCTCACGCCAGGTGACGCCGGCATCTGAGGACTTGTAAATGCGGCTTCTGGTGCGGGCTGTGTCCGGCTTGGGAGGACTTCCGACTCCGGAGCCAAAGTAGCGGAACATCGTTGCGGCAAAAACGACGTCCGGCGCGCCTGCCGCGGATACGAGCGTCCCGATACCGGTTTGATCGTCGACGTAGAGCGTCTTGGTCCAGGTCGCTCCGCCGTCGGTGGAGCGGAAGACGCCACGGGCGTCGCTCTGCGTCTGGAAGAAGCCGCCCAGCGCCGCGACTAGGAGGACATTCGGATCTCGCGGATCCACGAGGACCGCAGGAATCTGCTGAGTGCTGTCGAGGCCGATGCGACGCCACGTGCGTCCGGCATCGGAGGACTTGTACATCCCGTCGCCAAGCCCGGCGAAGAAGGAGTTGAGATCGCCGGTCCCGACGTAAATCACATCGGGGTCCGAGGGTGCCACCGCGACGGCGCCGATGGACGAGACGCTCTTAATCGAATCGAAGATCGGGTACCACGTTTCCCCCGCACTCGTCGTCTTCCAGACACCGCCGTTGGGGGTGCCGACGTAGAACACGCCCGGTTGCCCAATCGCGCCCGACGCCGCGGAGATACGTCCCCCCCGGAAAGGGCCGACATTGCGCCAGACCAGGGCGGAATTGAAACGGAAATCGATAGACTGCGCGCCGAGCGGAGTCGCGGCGAGCGTGACGGCGCAGAGCGCCAGCAAGGACGGTGCGCGCATTGCTGAGTCCGATGAGAGAGACGACGTCAATGTATCCCTATCGGACTACGGCGTCGAACAACTCACCGGATCACTGTCTGCGACCCCGGGAATACGGACGCGATACCTCCGGCCGGTTGCCCCCGACCACCGCAGCTCCCACCACGCCAGGCCGCCGCGCCGCGACCGCAAGCGCATCTCCAGCGCCGGATCGTCGTCCCAGCTCACCGTGCGGGTCGCGTCGTCGACCACGATCTCGACGCGCGCGTGCGCCGCGACGTCACCGGTAGCAACCGGCCACTCCGCCGCCGCGCCGAGCTGTAGCCAGGCGTACAGCGTGTCGCCCCCCCCTGAGCACCAGACTCGTTCGATCCGCGGCGGCGGCACTCGACTGGCCGATCTGCGTGGGACCACGTGCCGCTGGTGACCGACGACGAGATCGAGCGGTGGTGCCGCAGTCGCAGGCAGACTATCTCCGGCCGATACGGACGCCGCGAGGCGAGCCAGCGTGCGCCCGAACATCGCCGCTTCGCCCGGGCCGTAGATCGTCGAGCCGCCTTCGTAGTACTGCGCGGAATACTCCTCGGCGGTGGTGACGTACTCCATGTAGCCGTTGGCATGGCCCAGGATCAGCGCTGCACTCACCGGCAGCCCGGCCTCGCGGGCGCTCGCCAGCATCTGCTCGCGCATTCGCCTTCCCGCCGTCGTCGTCACCTCCGCCGGGACCGCGCCGATCACGCGACTCCCCAGACGCAGCACCGTAACTTGCGCGGAGGAGGGCAGACTCCCGCTGACGAAGAGATGGTTGGCGAGGCCGCCGAACGCTGCGTCAAAGAGTTGGCGCTTCTGCGCCTGGCATCCGGGTACATCCGGATTGGGCGAGCCCTGCTTGAGGCCGACGTCGAACAGACCGAATAGCAGCCACCCCTGAATCCGCGTGTGAGCGTCGTCCGCACCGACCAGCGTGCTGAGGCCGAGCGCGGGCTCGGCGCAAATGCCGAGTGCGCGCGCGCTGTCGCGCAGCGCCAGCGTGGCAAATGCCCGCCCCAGCTCCAACCGGTCCGTCAGCGCCGCGCCGAGCGCGTCGAATAACACGACCGCGCCGTCCCCGACACTCTTCCCGATCACGGTGATCGCCTCTCGCGCGGCATGCCTACATGCCGCGAGGTGCGTCGCGGTGGGCGAGCGCCATTCCCAGAGGGACCGGGTGAATGGTCCGGCGAGCGCGGGTAGCGGGACGAGTGTCGGGACGTCGCAGCGGCTCTGGGGCGGCCACGCCGGCGACACGTCGCCTTCGGCCCCGTTTGCGAACAGATAGACGGCGCGCGGCACGAAACCGCCGTCGGTCACACGATTGAGATCCCCGTCGATGTGCCGCTCCAGCCGCCGCTCGACCAGGCCCTGAATGTCGGGGTCGAGCAGGTCGTTCGAGGGTGCGTTGCCTGTCCCGTGCATCGCGAAGATGCTGAACGCGCCGGCGGGCCGGAACGCACCGCTCACAGGGTCGCGCAGATCGACCCGCAGCATGGCGAGCTCCGGATCGACGAGCCCGTATTCCCGCGGCAGCCCGGCGGGCGCGTCCGCCGGCGCGGTGGGCAGAGGAATGTTGCGAAGGATGGCGGGAAGGCTGCGGATCCGCGTCTCACCCCAAACGGCGCGACTCCCCCACGCGACTCGCGCCGGCCGAAGATCGGCCACCGCGGCATGAACTGCTCGCGCAATGCGCGCCGTGAGCGAATCCACCATCACGGGGTCGTAGCCGAGGACCGAGCTTCCCGCGTCGTTGTAACCGGCGGCTTCGAAGTAATGACCGGGACCGGCATGCGTGTGGGTCACCGCGATTACGAGGCGATCCACGCCGATCCCGTCCGTGCGCGCGGTCAGCGCCGCAACGCGGCGGTGCAGCAGAGCGGAGCTGAGGCCGAGATCGGCGACGACGAGCGCCACGCGGTTGCCGCCGCCGTCGGCCAACACGAGTACGCGCGCATAGAGTCGGAGCCGGTAACCGCGAGCCTCGGCGCCCTCGGGGCCGTTGCCCGCGAGCCCCACGCCTGGCGGCGGCGTGATGTCGACGCGAGCGAACCCGGCCCGCAACACCGTCTCTCTGCCTGGTTGCGGCGCCGGGGGGGGGCTGAGCGTCCCAGGCACGTGCAGGCGCGTGGGCCCGCACGCCACCAGCAGGAAGGCCATGGCCGGGAGCAGAACCGGACGACGGCTCATTGCCCGTTCCGCCCGTTGCCGGCCAGGACGATCGTGACCCCCGTCCACAGCCACACGACGAAGTCTCGACTCCGGCCGGGGCCGTCGAACTTCGTGGCATCATCGGTATTGAGTTGCGACCGAGCCCCGAAGGCGATGGTGGTCGATCCAATGCCGAACACGCGTCCGGCTCGCACCTCCGTCCCCAGACCGAGTCCGACATGCGTGATGCCCCGGGTGGCGAAGTTGGCGAGCTCTCCGGGTCGGGCGGGATTGGGCCCTTGCCCGACGTTCAGCCCCATTTCGCCCTGGACGAACACGAATGCATACGGTGGAAAGGGCCACCCGAGAACCGGAAGATCGAGCGACGCCCGGAGATAGGCTCCACGCACCCGCTCCACATCCCACCAGGCTTCGAAGGTTGGGTTGAGGTACCGGCTCGT
>WNGI01006325.1_pt1 | contig 15952 bp, 17 predicted proteins | sample 5400621 | NCBI WGS metagenome assembly WNGI01 (sample SAMN13153374, study PRJNA577476) | soil metagenome | isolation source: 20 cm soil or saprolite under Garry oak tree replicate 1 | place: USA:California | collected 2016-06-15 | reverse complement strand
CGTCACGGCGGGCCTTCTCGTCGTGGGGTCCGCTGCGGTCGTGCTCGTGCTGGGGGTCCTTGGCTTCGTCGTCGGGGCCACCCGCTGGCGCGGTCGGCTCGACCGGGGCACCGCCCTGCGGCGGGAGCGGCTGCGGGTCGAGCTGTACACCGTCAATCAGCTCCTGGCCATGCACATCAAGACGGGAGGGGGCCCGATCCAGGCCACCCAGCGGATCGTCGCCCGGGGGTCGGGGGTTGTGGTCGAGGAGCTGGCGGAGGTGCTGCGGATGATTGCCGGTGGCACGTCTCCCCGGGAGGCCTTCGCCCGGGCGGCCGCCCTGACCGCCGAGCCACAGGCCGCCCGCACCTACGAGCTGCTGGCGGCGGGGACCGAGCGTGGCGTGGACGTGGCGGCGGCGCTGCTCGCGTTCAGCGAGGACATCCGCGACGACCGGCGGGAGGACCTGAAGAAGGCGGCGACGCGGCGGCGGGCGGCGATGCTCGTGCCGATCATCGCCCTGCTGGCCCCGGTGATGCTGTTGTTCATCCTGGCGCCGATTCCACGTATCGTGTTTGGACTGCATTGAGGGGAACGGGGGAAAGCTTGGACAACACTTCGTTGCGTCTGGTTGTCCTGTGGCACCGGATGCTCCAGGTCCTGGAGGACCCGAGCGGGTTCTCGACGGCCGAGCTGCTCGGCAACGCCGCCATGGCAATCGGAGCCCTTGTCGTCATCTGGGGGGCGCTCCGCCTCATGGGGATCAACCTCCTCACGGAAATCCAGAACGCCATTGAGAGATCGATGCACTAGCCGGCCGGAGGCCGGCGAAGACGCCAGTGGCGGCTTCGTCACCATCGAGTACGTCATGGCGGTGCTGATCTCCATGGTCGTGCTCGTGGCGATCACCAACCTCATCGTCTTCGAGTACGGCCAGGGGATCGTCCGCGCGGCCGTCGGCCAGGGGGTCCGGCAGGGCGCACGGACGGCGACGCCGGTGGCGTCCTGCCAGGCCGCCGCGCAGCAGGTCATCACCGACCTCCTCGGTGGCCGGGCGGGGTCCATGGGGGCCGGCGTCTCGATCGCCTGCACGCAGGCCGGGGGCCGGCTCGACGCCAGTGCGACGGGGCGCTTCAAGGCCTGGCTGAGGCCGATGCCCGACTGGTCGTTCACTTCGACGGCCACCGCCGCCGTCGAGCCCTCGCCGTGAGGTCGTCGGGAGACGGTCTCGAAATCAAGTGTCTGGTTGACCACGCCAGGCGCGGTCAAACAACCAAAAGATTTCCGGAGACCAGCGTCGAGGAGGGCTACGTCTCCCTGGAGCTGGTCCTGGGGCTGGCCCTGCTGGTTCTGCCGATCGCCCTGATCGTCCTCACGTTGCCGACCTGGCTCGCCCGCCAGAACCTCGCCCGTCTCGCCGCCCAGCAGGCAGCCCGCACCGGCGTGATCGCGGCCTCGCCCGGAGAGGGTGCGATGGCGGCCGGCTCGGTGGTCGCCGACGCCGGCCTCGATCCTGCCAGGGACGTGAGCGTGGCATGGGATCCCGCGTCGAACTTTGCCCGCGGCGGCCTCGTGACCGTGCACGTGACGGTCGAGAGCCCAGCGATCGACATCCCGTTCCTCGGCAGGTTCGGGTCGTTCCCGCTGACCGCTTCGTTTTCGGAGCGGGTCGACCCGTACCGGAGCGGACCGTGAAGACAAGCGGGGACGAACGGGGCTTCCTCACCATCTGGCTCCTGGGGCTCTGCCTCCTGCTGCTGGTCCTCGGCGGGGTGAGCCTCGATCTGTGGCGCGTCTTCTCCGAGCGCCAGGCCCTCGCAGGTCTCGCCGACTCGGCGTCGCTGGCGGGAGCCGCCGGCCTGGACCTCGACGCCGCCCGCAGGGGGTTGGTCCAGCTCGACCTCGCGGATGCCGCCGGGCGGGCGCGGGCGAGCATCGCGGCCCAGGCCGACAAGGGCTCTTTAGTACTCTCTAGCGTGAACATCGTGGTCGGCCAGGATCGATCGGAGGTGACGGTGAGCGCGGACGGACAGGTGCACCTGCTCCTGCTGCGCCTGCTGCTTGGCGACCGGCCGGTCTCCCTGCACGTGAGCTCCACTGCTGCGGCGAGGTCGTCGTGAGGGTCCAGGATCCGCCCGGGCGCGGGTACCACCCGGGCATCGACTCCGACGACGAGGAGCAGCTGAACCGCTCCTGGCTGCGCCGCCATGGGGCCGCCATCTTCCTGGCCTGCCTCCTGGTCTTCGGCGGGGTGACGATCCTCGTCGAGGTCGGCCCCAAGGGCCTGCTCGGCTTCAGCCCGCAGAGCAAACCCACGGTGGTCAACCCGAGGCAGGCAGAGTTTGAGGGCGTCATGCGCCACATCTATGACGTCGCCAACCAGGCAGTCCGTGAGCGCCGGGTGGACCTCCTCTCTCAGGCCTACTCCGAGCACTGCCAGTGCTACGCCCAGGTGAAGGCGACCATCGACCACCTGCTCGCCACCCACGAGACCCTCGGGGGGGCCGGGATGCAAGTGACGGCGGTCGAGGTGGAGCTGGCCACCGCCAACGCGGCGATCCTTCGGGTGACGGACAAGATCGACCCCTATCCGGAGTACAGCGAATCGGGAGCGCTCCTCGCCACGGTGCCAGGCCGGGATCCGGTGCAGTTCACCGAGACCCTCGAGTTTCGCAACGGTGCCTGGCTCATGACCGACGCCGTCCCCGCCGCCAACGCTCTGCCGTAAGAAGCCCCCCGAGCGGGGCTTCACGCATGTTTCAGACCCGACGGAAGCCCAGCTTCCTGTACAGCCGCTCGCCGGAGCGGCTTGACTGCAACCACGCCAGGTCGGCGCCTGCGGCGAACCCATCCAGGACCGCCCGGCTCGTGACCGCCCCGCCGTACCCGCGCCGCCAGTGGGCTGGCAGGGTAGCCACCTGGAAGATGCCGGTCGCTGCATTGGCGGTCCAGCCCATGGCCGTCGTGACGGGCCGGTCCTCCACCCGCCCCACGTAGATCCTCAACCCCGGGATCGAGGCGACCTCGGGCTCGTACAGGGCCGGCAGCGGCCTGGCCCCATTGCCGGCGGTCGCCACCCGCCGGGCGTCCTCGAGCGTCTCGAGGTCCGTCACCCGGTCGATCTCGAAGCGAGGCCCCGAAGGGGGAACGGCCGGGACGAACTCGTCGGGCGTCGTGACCATGCCGGGCAGCCGGACGTGCGGGGTCAGCCCGAGGTGGCTCTCCACGAGCAGGAAGTCGAAGCTGGGATCCAACGACCTCCCGACGAACGCCTGGAAGAGCGACCGGAATGCGTCCTTGAGGCCATCGTGGAGCCGTGCCGCCTCCCGATCCTGCACCGTCTGCATCCGCGCACTATTCCTCGGTCAGCAGGCTTGCGAGCTGGCGCGCGTTGACGACCGCGTAGTCGCGGTAGCAGTTGTTCATCAGGACATGCACCTCCTGGGCCTCGCTGGCGAGCTGCCGGATCCTCGGGACCCACTCGGCCAGCTCGTCCTCGGTGTAGAGGTAGGCGAACCGGGGGGTGGCCGTGTCGTGCTTGCGTTTCCACTGCTCGACGTTGCGGCCGTGGAAGCGGACGTAGGCCAGGTCGGGTGCGGTCGCAGCGGCCACCAGGGGCATGCTCGAGCGGAACCCCTGGGGCATGTCGAGGGAGGTATACGGGATGCGATGCTCGGTGAGGAAGCTCAGGGTGCGCTCGGCGTTGCGCTCGTTCATCCAGGCGGCGTTGCGGAACTCCACGGCGACCCGGTAATCGGGCAGGCGCTCGGCCGTTTCGAGGATGTAGGCGCGGCTCTCGTTGCCGGGCAGAAACCACTCCGGGAACTGGAAGTGGATCGCGCCCAGCTTCCCGGCAGAGTGCAGTGGCATGAGGGCGTCCCGGAATCGCTCCCAGACCTCGTCGACGACGTGGGCGGGGAGGTGCGAGGCGTACAGGAAGCGCTTGTCGCGGTGCTCGGCCGGTACCTCCGCCCGGAGGTCTTCGGCGAGCGAGTTGGGGCGGGTGGGGTGCTGCGTGAGCAGCGAGTAGGCCTTGACGTCAAAGGTGAACTCCGGCGGCGACCGCTCCGACCAGAGAACGGCGTTGCGTTCGGTCGGGGGGTAGTAATAGGTGGAGTCGACCTCGACGATCGGGAACTGGCTTGCGTAGTAGCGGAGCCGATCCTCAGGTTTCTTGGCCTCAGGAGGGTAGAACTGCCCACTCTCCACCAGGGACTTGTCGGTCCAGGAGGCGGTGCCGACGAGCACCCGGTTCCCGCCGGAGCCTCCTACCGGGCGCGCGATCCTGCCTCGTTGCGAGCATGCAGAGGGTCGAGCCGGAAGACTGCGGGCAGCGGCCCGGGTGCCCCCTGAGCCTCGGCGCCTGCGGCGAGGCCCCAACGCTGGACTTCGGCTTCCCGGCGCCCACCGGGCATGCGTGCGGGAGGCGGGCCCGGGATCGAGCGCTGCTTTGGCTTTGGCTCGGGCGTCAGGTCGATGACCCGCCAGCGCCCGGAGCTCTTTGCCGGCGCAGCGCGGCCTGCCTGACCGGTGGCGGTGTGGCGGCGCTCGTCGAGTGAGACCCTCCGGACCGGTTCTCTGGCTACCGGCTTTGGCGCGGGCGGGCGGGGGGCCGCCGGGCGCCCCGGGGCTGGCTGGCGTGCTGCAACGCTCCCTCGGGCCCCGGCCATTTGCGGCCTCGACGCCGCTGACTTCCGATCCGGCGCCTTGACGCCCGCCTCGGGCCGGGGCCGGTTCCTTGCGGCAACGTTCGACTTCGGCAGCGGGGGCAGCGAGGACGACGTGGGGCGCGGGGACGTACGGCCGGCACCGGGATGGGCACTTCGTCCGACCTCTGGCCTCGAAGGGCGGTCCACCTCGCGGCGGGCGGCCCGCGCGACCTCAGCAGGGGCGTCGGTCCGCACCGGTGGGGAGGCGCCCGACGTTGCCCAGGCGACGCGGGGGCCGCTCGGGGCGACGCTGCCAAGCGACCAGCCGTCGGCTGGCCAGCGCGCGGGCCGGGGCTCCGGGTCGCGTTCCCGCAGGTCGATGACGCGGTGGCTCCGGCTTCGGCGTTGCGTTGCCATCACGACCACGGTGGATGTCTCGGAGGTTGACGACGCCGGTGCCCGGTGGCGGCGACCCTGCGGCGCAAGGCTACGGCGAGCCTTGCGGAAGCGCTGGATGCTGCGGTTGGAGTCGGGCGTTGCGTGGACCATCCATGCGACTGCGGCGATGACGACGACTGCGGCGATGACGACGAGCCACAACCCTACTGCGAGCAGACTAACGACAAAGCCTCTAATAGGACCTCCCCCCTTCCATTCCTGGGGCATCCTAGCGGACCGGTCACGGCGAATGCATCTTTTGAAGGCTACCGAGTTACGTACTGAGACCTTCGCGATGTCTTGACACGGCGAGGCAATGGGAGCAGTATTGAGCAAATGCTCAAACCATCCGCTCAAAGTGACCAGTTACCTGCGACGACGAAGGAACGGATTGTCGTAGCTGCCCTGGAAACCCTGAAGGAAGAAGGGTTTGCGGGGACGAGCGCCCGGGCCATCGCCCGGCGGGGCAACTTCAACCAGGCGCTGATCTTCTACCATTTCGGGACGTTGAACGATCTGCTGCTCGCAGCCCTCGACCGCACCAGCGCGGAGCGGATGGCCCGGTACCGGGAGGCAGTCCGGCGCCCGGGCACGATCGAGGACCGGATCCGCATGGCCACCGACCTGTATCGCGAGGACCTGCAGACCGGCCACATCACCATCATCTCGGAGCTGATCGCCGGAAGCCTGGCGAGGCCCGACCTCGGACCCGAGGTGGTGGCCCGCATGGAGCCGTGGGTCGAGCTCGTCGAAGACGAGCTCTCCGACCTGCTGGCGGGGTCGTTGCTCGGCAGCCTGCTCGGCGGCGTCATCCAGCCCCGGCCGCTGGCCTTCGGGATCATCGCGCTCTATCTCGGCGTCGACCTGCTGTCGCACCTCGACCACGACCACTCCCGGGCGGAGGCCCTGTTCGAGACCGCGGGCAAGCTGGCGCCCATGCTGGCGCCGCTCTTGGGGGAGCTGCCGCGCGGCCCCGACCCCGGCAGCGGCGGAGGTGCTGCCTACCCGGCGTAGCCGCCCAGGTCTGCCTTGCCCTCGAAGGGGGTGGAGGCCTCGGCGTGCAGGCGCCGGGGGATCCTCCCCGCTTCGAAGGCCAGCCGGCCCGCCGCCACGGCGAGGCGGATCGCCTGTGCCATCGTCGGTGGCTGCTTCGCCCGGGAGATGGCGCTCGCGACCAGCACGCCCTCGCAGCCGAGCTCCATCGCCAGCGCCGCGTCCGAGGCCGTCCCGATGCCGGCGTCGAGGATCACCGGGACGGACGCCCGGTCCACGATGATGGCGATGTTGTAGGGGTTGCGGATCCCCGAACCGCTGCCGATGGGCGATCCCAGCGGCATCACGGCGGCGCACCCGGCGTCCTCGAGGTGGCGGGCCAGGATGGGGTCGTCGTTGGCGTAGGGCAGGACCACGAATCCCTCGTCCACGAGCTGGCGGGCGGCCGTGACCAGCTCTGCGCCATCGGGGAGCAGGGTCCGGTCGTCGCCGATCACCTCGAGCTTGATCCAGTTGGTCCCGAGGGCCTCCCGGGCCAGGCGGGCGGTCAGCACCGCGTCCCTGGCCGTGTAGCACCCGGCGGTGTTGGGCAGCATCTCCACCCCGGCCGCTTCGATGGTGTCGAGGACCGAGCCCCGGGACGCAGGGTCGACGCGGCGCATCGCCACGGTCGCCATCTCGGCGCCACTGGCGCGGAGCGCCTCGCCGAGGACGTCGAGGCTGCGGAAGCCTCCGGTCCCGAAGATCAGGCGGGAGCCGAACACCCGCCCGGCGATCTCCAGCTTCTCGCTCATGCGGCGCCTCCCTGGCTGGCCCGGACCACCTCGATGCGCTGGCCCTCGTGAAGCTGGCGGGCCGCCCAGTTGCTGCGCGGGACGACCTCCTCATCGAGGGCAATGGCCACCCCCCGGAGGTCGCGCATGCCGGCGGCGGCCAGGACGTCGAGCAGCGCCGCCCCGGTGCCGGGGACCTCGACGGTGGTGCCGTTCACGGTCAGCAGCATGCGCGGGCGAACCGGTCGGGGCGGAAGGGGGCAATGGCCTCGGGAACCACGCCCTCGCAGACGACCGAGGCGATGGCATCGGCGGTCACGGGGGTGAGCAGGATGCCGTTGCGGTGGTGGCCGGTCGCCACCACGAGGCCGGCAGGCCCCCCTCCATCGAGCCGGGGGCCGAGCGGGGGGCCGACGGGGCCGAGCAGGGGAGCGTTGTCCCGGCTGCCGGGGCGCAGGCCCGCCGAGGCCTCCGCCAGCTCCATCTCCCGGACGCCCGGGACGACGTCGATGGCAGCCCGCAGCAGCTCGTAGACACCGCCGCCGGTCAGCGAGGTGTCGAATCCCTGCTCCTCGACCGTCGCCCCCACGACGATCTCGTCACCGCGCATCGGGGAGCTCCGGGGAACGAGGTAGACGTCCTCGGTCCTCAGGAGGTGGCGAATCGGGAGGGCCTCCCCGGGGCGGGGCCGCAGGCGGAGGATCTGGCCCTTCACCGGCCGGACGGCATCGGCCACCTCCTTCGGCACACCTGCGATGCCACCGGACCAGCATCCGGCAGCCAGCACGACGCTGGGGGCGGCGATCTCCTCGCCGGTGGTGAGCACCACCCCGGTGATGTGGTCTCCCGTCCAGAGGAGCCCGGCGACCTCGGCGCCGCTGCGGACGCGCCCAGCCGCCGCCGCAACCGCGCACCCGAGGGCAGCGGTGAGCGCTCGGGGGTCGACCTCCTTCTCCACGGCCCCGATGCCGGCGCGCACCGCCGGGTGCAGGGCCGGCTCGAGCTCCCGGCACCGGCTGCCCCGGAGCCACTCGACCGCGAGGCCGAGCCCACGCTGGAACTCGTAGAGGCGCTCGAGGGCCTCGACCTGGTCCCGGTCAAGGCCGACGAACAGGGTGCCGGGGGCGTCAGATTGCAAGGAGCGCCCGGTTGCGGCGGCGAGGTCCCGGAGAAAGGCGGGGTAGGCCGCGGCGCTGGCCAGGTTCAGGCGGAGGAGGGTGTCCTCGCCGAAGGTTGCCTCGGTGATCGGGGCGAGCATCCCGGCGGCGTGGTACGAGGCACCCGAGCCTGGTTCGGCTCGGTCGAGTACGAGGACGTCGCGACCCCGCTGGGACAGGCGCCAGGCGATCCCGAGGCCGATGGCACCGCCCCCGACCACAATGGTCTCCACCGATCACATCCCTTCGCGGGCATTGTCCCGATCAGGTCGACGGGTCGTGGGCAAACCCACCTCTCAGCCTCCGCCCGAGGCCCCCCTCAAGGGGCCGGGTGAGAACGGAAGCTCCCCGAGTGCTCGACGAAGTATAGGCCGCCGCCGGGATCCGGCGAGCGGCAGCAGGAGGGCCCGGGAGGCCTGCCTTCTCCAGTCGTCGTCCACTCCTACGGAGTGTCCAACGACCCAGGGGGGGATCCGCAGCTCATCCGGCTCCGCTGCGCTCCGCCGGGCTGCTACTCCCCCCTGGGACCCCCCTCAGGTGTCGCCTTTTTGCAGGCGGCGGGCGTACTGGAAGATCAGGAAGGCGACCAGGATGACGAAGATGGCCGTTGCCAGGTACGGCAGCTTGTGCGCCAGGGTGGTCTTGGCGTAGCCGCCGCCTTCCGCGGGGAGCGCTGCGTGTGCGGTGGTGGGGGCCGGGGCGTCCGGCAGCGTGGCGGTGGAGGTGGGGACCGCCTGGGCGAAGGGCAGGGTGGGGGCAAACGTGCTGGAGGGGTCCTGGGCCGGGGCGTTGTTGGAGGTCGATCCCGTCGTTCCCCTCGTGACCGGGGCCGGGGCCACAACGGTCGGCGTCACCGGCGGCGCCGAGACGACGGCACCGGTGGGGAGCGAGGCCGCCGAGGCGATGCCGTTGGCGTCGACCGGCGATCTGCGCACTGCCACGACCTCGTACTTCAACGGCTTGCCCTGCGGCGCCTTTGTGTCGCGGAAGCTGTTGCCCGGCGACGTCCCCACCGGCGCGTAGGCCCCGCCACTCGTGGAGCGAAGGATCCGGTAGCCGGTCAGGTCAGGCTCGGAGTTGGCGGTCCAGTTGAGCACCGGCACCGTACCGTCCAGGGTCGCCGATGCGCCCGGGGGCTGGGCGGGAGGATTGTTGATGAGCAGGTCGCCGACCAGGGCATGGGCGGTGCTGTTCAGCATCGACACCGCGGTGGCCGAGATCTGGTAGGTCCCGTTGTATCGCATCGACCCGGTGTCCCAGGGCATCTCGATCGTGTCGCCGATCTTCCCGTCGCCGAGCACCACCAGCGGATAGGTCCGTGACGTCGTGGCGCTGGCCGGGAGGTCCGGAACGGAGGGGTCCGCCGGGGCGATGCTCACCGAGAAGCTCTTGAGCGACGACAGGCTCAGGGCATCCAGCCGGATGTTCCAGGATCCGGTGAGGGGCGATCCCGAGGGGGGAGTGCACCGATGGGCATCGGCGGGCGACGTGTCGGGGCCCGGCTGCCAGACGGTGATGGAGACGTCGAGCTGGGAGGTCTGTGTGCTCGTGCAGGGGTCGGCAGCGGCCGACGCCGGCACGGCGGCAGCCGCTGAGGCGATCACCACGGCGCAGGCAAGGAGGAGCAGCCAGCGCTGCGCGGCGGAGTGCCGGAGGATCACGTGACAGGTTGCGACGAGACCATCTCTGCCCGAGCGACCAGTCGCTGCGTCTGCTGACCCTTCGGGTTGCAAGTGGTCAGCGTGAGCAGATGCGACTGGGTCGTGACGGAGACGACCGTCCAGTCCTCCGGATCGGTGATCCAGGGGTTGGCGTGCCCGTCGAAGCCCGGCACGATCTTGTAGTTGTAGGTGGCAAAGGGGGTCTGCAGGATGACCTCGTCGCCCGGGACCAGTTTGTCGAGGTCACCGAACGGGTGGCCGTTCATCGTGCGGTGCCCCGCGATCGCCACGTTGCCCGCATCACCCGGTAGTGGGCTCTGCGGGTAGTGGCCGGCACCGGCGGCCAGGGCTTCGTCGGACGTACCTTCCACGACGACGGTCTCGACGCCCAGCTTGGGGATGATGATCCGTGTCACCGGGCTGCCGACGGCGAGGGTGCGATTCTTGTACTGCTCCAGGAGCTTCGTCCGGTCCGCCCCGTCCTTCGCTGACTGGTCGAGCTGGCTCTTCAGCGCCCTCTGGTGCCGGGCCGCCTGGAAGTCGGTGTAGAAGGGGTATCCGCCCACGCCGACGGCCACGAGCACGAGGGCGGAGGCAATGGTGAGCAGCAGGAACGCGGCCAGCTTGCGCGGCCGGCGCCGCCGGGGGCCGGACCCCTCAGGGACCACCGGGGGAGCCGGGGGCGGGGGTGGGCCGGGACGGTGGCGGTCGTCCTCTCGTCCGGGACCTGACCCCGAACCGCCACGCGATCCTGAGTCCGTACCGGCGGTGTCGGGGTTCAGCACGCCGACCGGAGCTCCGGGCGTGCGCGAGGTTCGCGGGTCTTGCGAATTCTCCATTCTGGTTCCCCCCCGACTTGCCGCTCGAGTCATTTGCGTCGACGTCCTGGCTTTTGACGTCCCGGCCGTCGACTGCTTGGCCGTCGACCCCGGAGTCACGCCGTGGCATGGGCCTACTTTACCCGCTCTCCAGATCTTGGGGCACGGAAGGCTGGTCAGAGTTGCTTAGACCGGAGCGTTGCGGAGCTTGCGGGCGAAGCGGGTGACGTGGACTGCCGCGACGATCAGGAAGGCGGCAGTCGCCACGTACTTGATGGCGTCCACCGGCGTCACCTTGTCCCCACCGGGCATGACCACCGCCGTCGACTGCCCCTGGTCCGCCTGGGCAGCGACCGGCGACGGCACGTTCGAGCTCACGGGGACCTCCGGGACCTTGCCAGAGTAGGGCAGCAGGGGGGCGAACTGAATGACGTTGGGCTGGGGCAGTTGCACCACCCGGGTGGGCAGCGTGGGGGCGGCGAGCGGGGTCGGCTTGGCCTGGCTGAGGGCCACCGGCTGCTTCACCGGCCCGGCGGCCGCGCCGCCCTTCGCCGGGTCCGCCGTGGCGACGTTGCCCGGGGCCGCGCCGTCCGCCGGCGCGGGAGCGGTCACGGCCTCCGTCTGGGCGGACGTTGCGGAACCGATCAGGCCGGACGAGTCGACCGGGCTGAAGCGCAGGGCGGACACCTTGTAGCTGAGGGCCTGCCCCGTGGGGGCGCTCGCGTCCCGGAAGGTAGTGCCGGCGACGAGACCGCTCTGGAGTGCCCCGTCGGACCGGTAGACCTGGTAGCCCTTGATATCCGGCTCCGGGTTGGCGCTCCAGCTCACCACCGGGACGCCCGAGGAGTCGAGGGTCGTCTGGACCCCGGTGGGGGCGATGGGCGGGTTGTTGACCTTGAGGGTCGCCTGCGTCGTTTCCTCCGGCTGGGCGAGGAGGCCCAGTGGGTCCCCCTGGGCTGCCTTGGCCGCGAAGGTGTAGTTGCCGTTCTTCTTGGCGGTTGGCTGCGTGTCCCACGTGGTGCTGGCCGAGATGAAGTTGCCGTTGTTCGACGGAGCCGAGCCCGAGGCCACCGTGTTGCCGTCGGGGTCCTTGACGCTGAACGAAAGGCTGGACATCGAGCAGACGAGGGTGCAGTCGGACTTTGCCGACACCGTGAGGCGGATGCCGTGAGGGTCGAGCTGTCCCGGCACCTGCGTCCCGTCGGACGGGGTCATGGTGAAGGTGATGTGCGATGCGGCGAACGCCGGGACCGCGGTACCGATCGATGCGGCGGTGAGTGTCCCCGCAACGGCGAGGGACCCGAGAAGACGCTTGACCTTCATCGTGCGGGACCCTCCTTTTGATCCGGCGCCTTGAGGGGCGCCTCGGGTGAGCTCAGACTCGTTGACGGGCGACCAATTCTGCTCCTCGACGCTTTTGTTTCGCTACTTGGATATTTCTGCCTCACGGCTGCTACTTCACCGAGGCACCCGGGACCGTGTTCGTCGCGGAGACGAGTTGGGCGCGGGCAACCAGGCGCTGGCGTGCGGTTCCCTCGGGTGTGCAGGTGCTCATCGTGAGCATCGGCTTCGCTGTCTGGGCGATGACCGTCCAGTCGTTGGGATCGGTGACGTACGGGTTGGCGTGGCCGTCGACGCTCGCCAGGATCTGGTAGGTGCACGTCTGGAACGGTGTCGTCAGGATGACCTTGTCCCCCGCGGCGAGTTGGTCGAGGCGCTGGAACGGGTGACCGTTCATGGTCCGGTGCCCCGCGATCCCCACGTTGCCCTGCGGCGAACACGGCAGGGGCGTTTGCGGGTAGTGGCCCGACCCGGCAGCAAGGGCCTGGTCGGACGTGCCCTGGACGACCACGGTGTCCAGGCCGATCTTGGGGATCTGGATGCGGGTCACCGCGGAGCCTTCGGCGAGCGTGACCTTGCTTCCCGAGGCGCCCCCGGAGGAAGCCGCCTGGTACGCCTGTTTCAGCTTCGAGGATGTCAGGAACTCGGTGCGGAGGGCCTTCTGCTCTCGGCTGGCGCGGATGTTCGTGTACGTGGGGTACCCGAGGAGACCCACGGCGCCCACCACCATCGCTATCGCGAGACACGACAGGATGGTGGCGAGCGCACGCCGAGCCTTCGGGGTCGCTAGATACCTCACTCAGCGATCCCTCTACCTTTCTTTGCTCATCGTTCCGGCTCCGACAACTCAAGCTGCTTCATCTGGTGCCTGGTGCTTGCTGCCGGCCCTGCCTAGCCCTTCGCCCCTGCCCGGATACGCCGGGAGCTGCGGATGACGTGGGCTGCGGCAATTGCCATGAACGCAGCACCGGCGAGGAAGACGTAGCTCCGTCCGCCGGTGATGGGAAGCGAGGGAGCAGCCGCCTGGACCTTCAGGATGTCGCCGGCGACGGAGGCGCTCGACGAGGCAAGCTGCAGGCGGAGACCGCCGTCCATGGCTCCGAGCGACGAGGCGCCGAGGCCCTTCAGGGCGAGGATCGAGACACCATCCGACGAGGAGGTGACGTTGCGGCCCGACTGGTGCGGCGTTGCGCTGGCGATCTTGATCGTGGTCTCCAGCGGCGTACCGGCCAGCAGGGTCAGGTCGCCCGCCTGGTCCGCCTGGGTGAGGCCACCCAGTCCTCCCAGCAGACCGCTCAGGCTCGGGAGGCTCAGCGGGAGGTTCAGCAGGGGAGCGCCACCAAGCGGGTTGGCGATCTTGATGGTGGCGATTGCGGGCGAAGCGTCGCCGCTTGCCTGACCGGTTGCGTCGTTCCAGCTCACCGTGGAGTTGGCTGCGCCCACGTCGATCTGGATGAGGTCGGCGATGAGGCCGATGTGCGCGCCGGCTGCCTGCGTGGTCTCCTGCGTGGCCGAACCGTTGTTCGACACGACGGACGAGCCGGAGCCGAGGCGGATGGTGATGAGGTTGCCGGCGTTGCCGAGCACCTGCTGCAGGGTGTTGGTGAGCGTGCTCACGATGTCGTTTGTGGCAAGCGGGACGCCGGCGCTGCCGGCGACGCCCTTCAGCAGGCCGTTGAGCAGGTTGTCGACGAGCGGGCCGACGGGCAGCTGGCTGACGACCGGCAGGGAGCTTGCCGTGCCCGTCGTGCCGCCCAGCACGTTGCCGAGCCCGAGGCTGCCGAGCAGGCTGTTCAGGCCGAGCCCACCGAGGACGTTCGGGAGCAGGGCGACGTCGATCTCAGCGACGCCTGCGTTGTTCTGGCTGACCGGACGGCCGCCGTCGATCGTCGAGTAGGACTGCGAACAGGCGGTCTTGATGTCGAGGATGGCGATGTTCAGGTCCGAGCAGGTCTGGGTCGTGCTGCCATGGCTGCCCACCGAGCTGGAGGTCGCCTGGGTCTGGCCGCTGCAGAGGCCTCCGAGGTTGGGCAGGCCGCCCAGGGCTGGCAGCGTTCCCGGAAGGGTGCCGCCGGTGGCCGGCAGCGAGAGCAGGTTCTGCCCCAGGAGGCCGCAGAGGCCGATGGCGAGGCCGTTGACCGAGGCGTTGGTGAGACCCTCGAAGGTGGACTCGGTGTGGCCCGCGGTGATGCCCTTGCCGAGTGATCCGAGGTTGCCGAGGATGCCGCTCAGGATGCTGGTCGGAAGCGAGTTGAGAAGCGGGACCGACAGGTTGAGTGCGTTGCTCTGTCCCTGGCCCATGAACACAACGTTCGGGGTGTCGGCGCTAGCCGCCGGCACGAACGCTGCCAGCAGGAACATCATCACCACGGGTACCACCACCAGCCGTTTCACTGAGCAGTTCCTCCTCTCGGTCTTCCGATCCGTTGATGTGATCGGTAGCTCTTCTCGGGCACTTAACTAGCCCTTTCACTGGGATTAACGGGCCGGTCCCCGAAATCACACGGGCTGGTCACCCGAAATTCGGCAAAACGTCGCCCGGAGCGGAAATATCATCCGACTTCCCGGTCGAAGAGGGCAAACCGGGCGGAATTTCGCTCGTACGGACCGGGCCGGCGTCCCCCGAATGCCTTGGGCGCGCCACCGAGACGCGCCGCCCCTTTTTCGGCGGCTGGGGGGGTGCGATGCCCGGTCCGCGACGGGCGCCGCGAAAAGCTTGCGAATCACCCCGCCGGACGGCTAGGGTTCCACCCGAAGCACCGCCGTGTGACTAGGCAAATGACTCGGGCGAGGCGACGTTCGTCGGGGTGCCCTGAAAATCCCAAACATTGGAGGATTTTGAACGTGTAGCAACTTATGACTGGTTCGTGTCGTATGGCGGATAAGTCCCTTAACGCAAGGAGGTCAATCTTCTCGAACGGAAACGGTACATGACAAACTCCATGACTTGGCGATGTAGTTTCGGCTCGTCATGCGTTTGCCTACAGAGAACGGGCTACAAAGTTTCACCGATGGGAAACAAAGCCAGACGGACCGGAGGGCTCCGGTTCACCAAAGGGTCGGTATGACGGCCAAGAAGGAAGGAGGAGGCGTGGGGGCATCAAGTACGACACGGAGAACTCTGTCGAGGGCTCTTGCTTCAGGAGTAGTGGTGTCCCTGATGGGGGTGGCAGGGGTACTGGGATTCGCGGCACCCGCCCCGGCACAGACTCCTGTGGCCTCGGCGAACTTCAACGGCTACGCCTCCGGCGCTGTCGTTCACACCGGCGTCCTGAACCAGGGTCCGACGACGCTGGCCGAGCTTGACCAGGCGTTCGCAGGGGCGGCACTGAACTCGCAGGGCTTCAACAACCAGATCGACAGCAAGATCAACACGGTCATCCAGGCCGCCGACCCGAGCAAGAAGTCGGGCGCCCGGGGTGCCGGCATCGAACTGGGCATCGGCCAGAACAACCCGGTCGCCACGGCCAGCGCCCTCATCACCCAGAAGGCGACCGCCACGGCCCCGCCGAACAGCGGGCTGATCGACAACAAGACCAACCTCGCCCTGGACCCCGTTCTGAACGCCACCCTCGCAGAGGGTCGGGCCCAGGCCAGTTGGGACACCGACCCGCAGGGCAACAACGGCTGCCTGCTGGGTCAGGACATGAGCAACGGCTTCGGGCACCTCGTCAATGCCACGGCGGTCGGCTCGCCCAATCCAACGGCTCTCGTCAACGCTCCGGGTGAGCTCTCGACCACGTCCCGCACGAGGTTCGTCCCGCAGACCGATGCCAACGGGAACACGGTCGGGGGCGGCACGGGCGTCGGACTCATGTCCGAGAACATCCAGACCTACGCTCCGATCGGGCTGCTCGGTGGCGCCGTGACCATCACGGTCGTCGGCCCAATCCACCTCCGGGCGGTCGCCACCGGTGTTCCCGGCCAGGCCTACATGCAGTACGGCCCTCCGGACGGGACTCCGGGCACGACGCCGATCCTCACGATCCAAGCCGCCGGGGGTCCCCCGACCATCATCACGGCCCAGCAGCTCATTGGGGGCCAGGGCATCGACATTGACCTCGGCCTCATCCACGTCACGGTGGCCACGCCGCCGCACGCCCTCGGAGGCTCCACCACGTCCGCTCCGGTGGCCGCAGCCGA
>WNGI01002509.1_pt1 | contig 15958 bp, 25 predicted proteins | sample 5400621 | NCBI WGS metagenome assembly WNGI01 (sample SAMN13153374, study PRJNA577476) | soil metagenome | isolation source: 20 cm soil or saprolite under Garry oak tree replicate 1 | place: USA:California | collected 2016-06-15 | reverse complement strand
TGAAGCGGGACAGGCCGCCGCCCGAGAAGAGGTCGAGCAGCCCAAGCAGCGCTTGCGAGTTGAAGAGCTGGGCCAGCGCCGCCTGGCTGGCGCCGGGCACCGCGACGTTGGAGAAGAGCCGGAAGATGACCAGGATCCCGCCTGTGAACAGGATCTTGTTGCGGAGCTCCGGCAGCCGGATCGCGTTGATCAGCGCCTCGAGGAGATTCATCCTCTACCCCCTAAGACTCGTCGGGAGGGGTGGCCTCCTCGACTGCTGCCGCCGGCGGGGTCGCGCTTTTCTTCTCACGCTGCTCACGCTGTGGCTTGGGTGCTTCTGATTCTGCCGCGGCGGCGCGTGGACCTTCTGCAGCCGGGAGTGGCTTCGGGGCCTTCGCCGCTGTACGGCGCTCGCCGATCTTGCGCGGCTCGCCGAGGACCTTGACGCTGCCGCCGCTCTTCTCGATCGCCTCACGGGCGCTCGCGCTGAAGAAATGGGCCTCGACCGTCAGCTTGCGCTTGATACCGCCAGTGCCGAGGATCTTGACTTCCTTGCCTGGGTGAACGAGGCCGGCCTCGACCAGGGTCTCGACGTCGACCTTCGTGCCGTTTTCGAAGCGGCTGAGCTTCGAGAGGTTGACGACGGAGAAGATCCGCTTGAACGGGTTCTTGAAGCCGGGCAGCTTCGGGATGCGCTGGGCGAAGGGCATCTGGCCGCCCTCGAAGCCGAGCCGAAAGCCCTGGCTGCGCGCGTTCTGGCCCTTCTGGCCGCGACCCGACGTCTTGCCGCGGCCCGAGCCGGTGCCGCGGCCGACACGATCGGCCTTGCGGTGAGCTCCGGGCGCGGGCTTAAGGTCGTGCAGCTGCACCTTCTACTTGCCTCTCTGGTGTTTCTTGTTCGAGCGCGAGCGCCAGATCTTGTACTGGCTGCGCTTCGGGCGGATGTAGGGCTCGCCTTCGACGGCGACCAGGAAGTTCACGGCCCTGAGCATCCCGCGGACCGCCGGGTTGTCCGGGAGCTCGCGGGTCTGGTTCATGCGCCGGAAGCCAAGCGACTGCACGGTCGCCTTCACCGCGGGGATGGCTCCGATGGTGCTCTTCCGCAAAGTGGCTTTGAGGGTCTTGTTCTTTTCCGGCGTCACTTCGTCTCCACCGGCGTAGGTTCGGCGCTGTTGGTGGCCGTCCCCTCCTGGCGACGGTATGCGTTGGCCAGGCGGCGGCCGACGATCTGCTCGACCTCTTTGCCCCGAAGCTCCGCGACCTGCTGAGCCGTTCTGAGCATCTGCAGCGCGGCGAGCGTGGCGCGCACGGTGTTGATCGGGTTGTTGGTGCCGTGTGACTTGGTGAGGATGTCCTTGATCCCCGCGGTCTCGATCACCGCGCGCATCGCGCCGCCGGAGATGACGCCGGTGCCTGGAGCGGCGGGCTTGAGCATGATGCGAGCCGAGCCGAGCTTGAGGCGAACCTCGTGCGGGATGGTCGTCCCGACCATCGGCACGGTGATCATGTTGCGCTTGGCGACTTCCATGCCCTTGCGGATCGCCTCGGTCACCTCGCGAGCCTTGCCGATGCCTGAGCCGACGCGCCCGTTCATGTCGCCGACCACGATCAGCGCGCTGAACGAGAACTTGCGTCCGCCCTTGACGACCTTGGCCACGCGGTTGACGCGGACGACGCGGTCGGCAAGCTCGGAGCGCTCTCCGCTCGAGTGAGGGTATCGGCTGCCCATTGGTCTTAAAACTCCAGTCCGGCTTCGCGCGCCGCGTCAGCCAGAGCCTTGATTCTGCCGTGGTAGAGGAACCCGCCGCGGTCGAAGACCACCGAGCTCACGCCGGCGGCCTTGGCCTTGGCGGCGATCGCCTTGCCAACCTTGGCGGCTTCTTCCATGCCGTTTTTCTTCGACTTAAGCTCGACCGTCGAGGCGGCCGCGAGCGTGCGGGCGGCGCCATCGTCGATGAGCTGCGCGTAGACATGGTTGGTGCTGCGGAAGACGGCCAGGCGCGGACGGTCGGGCGTGCCGCTCACGTTGACGCGCACGCGCTTGTGTCGCTTCAGGCGGTTTACCTTCCGGTCGGTCCGCTTGATCATGCGGTCCCCCGCGAGCCCCTCTCAGCTGCGTTCATGCGCTGGTCTTGGCCCCCTTGCCGGCCTTGCCGGCCTTGCGGCGGATCTTCTCGCCGCGGTACATGATGCCCTTGCCCTTGTACGGCTCGGGCGGCCGGAGCCCGCGGAGGTTCGCGGCGACCTGTCCTACATCTTCGTTCGAGATGCCGGAGATCGAGAATTTCGTAGGGTCCTGCACGTCGATCGTGATGCCCTGTGGCGGCTTGAACCTGATGGGATGCGAGTAGCCGAGGTTCAGCACCAGCTCCTCGCCCTGCTTGGCGACGCGATAACCCACACCGACCAGCTCGAGGTACTTGACGAAGCCGGTGTTGACGCCTGTCACCATGTTGGCGACCAGGCTGCGGACCAGGCCGTGCATTGCGCGATGGCGATAGCCGTCGGAGGGACGCTCGAAGACGAGCTCGCCGTCGACCTGCTTGACCGAGATGTCGGCGGGCAGGGTGCGCTCGAGCTGGCCCTTCGGGCCTTCGACCTTCACATGCCCAGGCTGCAGGGTGACTTTCACCGCCCCCGGCACCTGAATCGGCAGCTTTCCAATCCGCGACAACTCTTTCTCTTACTCCTACCAGACGAACGCCAGCACTTCGCCGCCGAGCCCCTGGCGGGTCGCCTGGCGACCGCTCATGACTCCCTCGGCAGTGCTGAGGATTGCAATTCCGAGCCCGCCCAGGACTCGCGGGATCTCCGTCTTGCGTGCGTAGACACGCAGGCCGGGGCGGCTGATCCGCTTCACACCCGAGATCACGCGGGTGCGGTCGGGGCGAGACTTGAAGATGATACGCATCGTCTGGGTGGTGCCGTCCGTGTCGACCTCGTACCCGGCGATGTAGCCCTCATCCTTCAGGACGCGTGCGATCTCGAGCTTCAGCTTGGAGGCCGGCACCTTCACCTCGGGATGGCGGGCCGTGTTGGCGTTGCGCACACGTGTGAGCATGTCCGCGATGGGGTCGGAGACGACCCCGGCGGGTGCTCGCTTCACCGGCTTGGCGGTAGCGCTCTTCAAGGCGGTAGCCATCACCAGCTCGACTTCGTCACGCCGGGGATGCGTCCCTCGGCGGCCAGGTTGCGGAAGCAGATGCGGCACATGCCGAACTTGCGGTAGTAGGCGCGAGGCCTTCCGCAGATGCGGCAGCGGTTGTGGAACCGGACCTTGAACTTGGGGTGAACAAGGTCCCTCTTCCAGCGCTCGAGTGCAGATTTCTTCGCCAAACTTTTCTTACCTCTTACGGAATGGCATACCGAGCCGCGTCAGCAGGCTGCGCGCCTCGTCATCGGTGCGGGCTGTGGTGACGATCGACACTTCCAGCCCGCGGAGCTTGTCGATCTTGTCGTAGTCGATCTCGGGGAAGACGACCTGCTCGCGCAGGCCGAGCGAGTAGTTACCGCGACCGTCGAAGCCTTCGGGAGTGACGCCGCGGAAGTCGCGGATCCGTGGGAGCGCGACGTTCAGAAGCTTGTCGAGGAAGTACCACATGCGGCGGCCGCGCAGGGTCGTCTTGATGCCGACGGTCTGGCCCGCTCTCAGCTTGAATGCAGCCACGGATTTGCGGGCCTTGATGAGCGCGGGCTTCTGGCCCGTGATCGTGACCACGTCGCCGACCGCGGCGTCGAGCGCCTTGTCGTTGTCCTTGGCCTCGCCGATACCCACGTTCACGATCACCTTGGCGATGCGCGGCACCTCCATCGTGTTGCCGTAGTCGAACTCCTTCGTGAGCTGCGGCACGATTGTCTGGCGGTAGATCGTCAGCATGCGCGGCGGCGCCTCGGCCTTCGTCCCGGGCGCCTTGGGCGCCTCCGGCTTCTTAGGGGCGGCCTTCTTCTGCTTGCTCACTGCGCCTCCGTCTTGCGCACGCGCTCGTACGGCTCGCCGCAGTGGCGGCAGACGAGCACTCGCGCGCCGGATTCGAGGATGGTGTGCTTGGTGCGGGTCGGCCGGCCGCATGACGGGCAGACCAGCATCACGTTCGAGTAGTCGAGGGCCGCTTCGAAGTCGACGACACCACCCTGCGCGACGCTCACGCCGCCGCGCGACTGGCCGGCCTTGGTGTGGCGCTTGAGGATGTTGACGCCCTTGACCACGATCTTGTGCTTCTCGGGGATGGTGCGCAGCACCTCGCCCTGCTTGCCCTTGTCCTTGCCCGCGGTGACGATCACGGGATCGCCGGGGGCGAGGTCGAGCCAGCGGCGCTTGGGTTGTGCTTTGTTACGCAGCATTTGGTTAGAGGACCTCCGGGGCTAGAGAGATGATCTTCATGAAGTTGCGCTCGCGCAGCTCACGGGCCACCGGGCCGAAGATGCGCGTGCCTCTTGGGTTGTTCGCGGTGGCGAGAAGGACGGCGGCGTTGTCGTCGAAGCGTATGAGTGACCCGTCGGGGCGCTTGTATTCCTTGGTGACGCGGACGACGACGGCCTTGACGACCTCACCCTTCTTGACCTGTCCGCCGGGCTGAGCCGACTTGACGGTCGCGGTGATCGTGTCGCCCACCGAGGCGTACTTGCGGTAGTGCCCGCCGGCCACGCGGATGCAGAGGATCTCCTTTGCTCCCGAGTTATCCGCGACCTTGAGGCGGGTTTCTTGCTGGATCACTTTCTACTTGGCCTTCTCCACGATTTCCAACAAGCGCCAGCGCTTCTCTTTGGAGATGGGGCGCGTCTCGGTGATGCGGACGAGGTCGCCCACGCCGCACTCGTTCTTCTCGTCGTGGACCTTGAGGCGAGTGCGCTGGCGGACGGTCTTGCGGTACAGGCGGTGCGCTTTGGACGTGCCGATCTGGACGATGATCGTCTGGTTCATCTTGTCGGAGATCACAGTGCCCAGCCGGACCTTGCGCTGGCCGCGCTCTTTAGTCTCTTCGGTTCTTGTCGGGGCCTGCGTTGCGGTGTCGGTCATGTGGGTTCCTCGGTCTTCTTGCGGCCGCGCTTGGGCTTGGCTTCTTCTTTGGTCTCTGCCGGTTCAGGCGCGGCGGCCGGCAGGACTTCCTGCGCAGCGGGTGCCGACGCGGGGACGCCAAAGTCGCGCTGGCGGAGAACGGTCATGATCCGCGCGATGTCGTGGCGGACCTTGCCGATCTGGCTCGAGTTCTCGAGCTGTCCGACGGCGTGCTTGAAGCGGAGCTCGTAAAGCTCTCGGCGGGCCTGGCGCAGGCGGCCGTCCAGCTCGTCGGCCTCGAGCACTGTCAGCTCATCTACCTTCATCGCGCACCTCCAGCGGCAGCCGACTCCGAGACTACGAAGCGGGTCTTGATGGGAAGCTTGGACGCGGCAAGCTTCATCGCCTCTTTGGCGACCTGAGGTGTCACGCCGCCCATCTCGAAGAGCACACGGCCGGGCTTGATCACGGCGACCCAGCCTTCGGGGTTGCCCTTGCCGGAGCCCATTCGGGTTTCGGCGGGCTTCTTGGTGATCGACTTGTCCGGGAAGACGCGGATCCAGATCTGGCCGCCGCGCTTGACGTGACGGGTCATCGCCCGGCGGGCCGCTTCGATCTGGCGGTTGCTCATCCAGCATGCTTCCATCGCCTGCAGGCCGAAGTCGCCGAACGCGACGGTCGCGCCTCGGGTGGCGATGCCCGTGCGGCGGCCGCGGTGCATCTTGCGGTACTTGACTCGCTTCGGTATCAGCATCTGGCTAGCTCGTCTTCTTCTTTGACGTGGTGGGCTTCTTGGCTGGAGCCTTCTTCTCGGCCGCCTTGGCCTTCGGGGCCGCCTTGGCTTTGGGCGCGGCGGCTTTGGGCGCGGCGGCTTTGGCCTTCGGCTTGGCAGCGGGCTTGGCGGTGGTGGTCGTAGTGGTGCGGGCGCGTCGGGGCGCCGCCACCGGGGTGGCGACCTCGGGCTCGGCCGTGGCGACCTGGGCTTCCACCTGCGGCTGCTCGGCCAGGACCGCGGCCAGCTCGGGCTGCGGGGCGATCTCGGCGATGGGCACGGCCGCGTCTGTCACGACCGGCTGCTTGCGCAGCGGTGCGGCCACGTCTTTATAGATCCAGCACTTGACGCCGATGGCGCCGAACGTGGTGTTGGCGGTGGCGCGGCCGAAGTCGATGTTGGCACGCAGCGTGTGAAGGGGGACGCGACCTTCGCGGTCCCACTCGCGGCGGGCCATCTCAGCTCCGCGCAAGCGGCCGCCGCAGTAGATGCGGACGCCCTTTGCGCCTGAGCGCATCGTGCGCAGGATCGCCTGCTTCATCGCGCGCTTGTAGCTGATGCGACGCTCGATCTGCGAGGCGATGTTCTCGGCGACGAGCTGCGCGTCGAGCTCGGGCTGCTTGATCTCCTGGATCGAGATGCGCACGCGATTGCCGAAGCGCTTCTCGAGGTCTTCGCGCAGCTGGTCGACCGACGAGCCGCCCTTGCCGATGACGATGCCGGGCTTGGCGGTGTGGATGGTCACGGTGAGCTGGGCGTTCGAGGAGCGCTCGGTCTCGATCTTCGCGATGCCGGCGTTCCGCAGGCGGGCGAGGATGACGCGGCGCATCTCGAGGTCCTCGTGCAGCATCTTCGTGTAGTCCTTGGGGTTGGCGAACCAGTTCGCCTCCCATGGGCGGAACACGCCGAGCCGGAATGCGTTCGGGTGAACTTTATGTCCCAACTACTTCTTTACCTCTGGACGGTCTTCGACGACCGCGGTGATGTGGCAGGTGCGGTGGAAGAACTCGTGGGCCATGCTCCGGCTGACGGGCCGGCGGCGGCGGAAGGTCGGACCTTCGTCGATGAGGATCTGCTTGAGGACGAGGTCGTCGCGGTTCAGGTTGAAGTTGTGCTCGGCGTTGGCCGCGGCGGACTTGATCGCCTTGGCGACATCCTTTGCGGCGTGCTTGGGCGAGAACTCGAGCTGCGCGAGAGCCTCTGCTACTCGCATACCCTTCACCGAGTCGGCCACCAGCCTCGCCTTGCGCGGCGTGCGGCGGACAAACCTCTGCACTGCGGAAACTTCCATCGTTGCCACTTTCTCTACTTCAGCGCCGTCGACTTTTCGGTGTGGGTGCCATGGCCGCGGAAGTGTCGCGTGGGCGCGAACTCGCCAAGCCGGTGGCCGACCATGTTCTCGCTGATGAACACAGGCACGTGCTTGCGCCCGTCGTGCACCGCGATGGTGTGCCCGACCATGTCCGGGTAGATGACCGACGCGCGAGCCCAGGTGCGGATCACCTTCTTGTCGCGCGACAGGTTCATCTTGTCGATCTTTTCTTTGAGGGGGGCGCTGATGAACGGCCCCTTCTTCGTCGAACGTGACACTTACTTCTTTCGTCCTTTCTTTTCGCGGCGGCGAATGATGAGCTTGTCGGAGGCCTTCTTCGGCTTGCGCGTGCGGTAGCCGAGTGCGGGCTTGCCCCAGGGGGTCTTCGGGTTGCCGCCGGGTCCGGTCTTGCCCTCGCCTCCACCATGCGGATGGTCGCGGGGGTTCATCGTCGAACCGCGCACGGTGGGCCGAACGCCGAGCCAGCGGCTGCGTCCGGCTTTGCCGCCTGACTCGTTCTCGTGCTCGATGTTACCGACCTGGCCGACAGTGGCCTGGCAGCGGACGTGGATGCGTCTCAGTTCGCCGCTCGGCATGCGGACCACGGCGTAGTCGCCTTCCTTGGCAAGGAGCTGGGCCGATGCGCCGGCGGAGCGGACGAGCTGGCCGCCGCGGCCAAGAGTGAGCTCGATGTTGTGGATGGTCGAGCCGACGGGAATGTTCAACAGCGGGAGAGCGTTGCCGATGCGCACCGGCGCTTCTTCCCCGCTCTCGATGGGGTCGCCTACTTTGAGCACGAGGGGTGCGAGGATGTATCGCTTCTCGCCGTCCCGATAGTGGATCAGGGCGATGCGGGCGCTGCGGTTGGGGTCGTACTCGATGGTCGCGACCTTGCCGGGAACGCCGTGCTTGTCGCGCTTGAAGTCGATCTTTCGGTAGAGCTTGCGGTAGCCGCCGCCCTGGTGGCGCGTGGTGATGCGGCCCTGGTTGTTGCGGCCGGCGTGCGTCGGCAGTGACTCGACGAGCGTCTTCTCGGGCTCGTCGGTTGTGACCTCGTCGAAGCCGGAGACGGACATGAATCGGCGTCCGGGGCTGGTTGGCTTGAACTTTCTAATCGGCATTCTCTGGTCCTATACGCTCCCGAACAGCCCTTCGATCTTCTGACCCTCGCCGAGGGTGACGATCGCCTTTTTCCAGTCGGCGGTGTGGCCGGTGGACGCGGCGCGGCGCTGGCTGCGGCGCTTCTTGCCGCGCATGGTCACGGTGTTGACGTCGCGGACCTTGATGTTCTGCGCGCCGTACTGCTCTTCGAGGGCGAGCTTGATCTCGGTCTTCGAGGCTTTGGGCGAGACCCTGAAGGTGTAGCGGCCCTGCGTGTAGAGCTGATAGGTGCGCTCGGTGATCACCGGGCCGATCACGATCTCGGAGGCGGCTCGTGTCGTCACTTTTGTTTCTTGTCCCTTGGGCTGAAGTTCTCTTCGAGGAGCTCGAGGCAGTCCTTCGAGAGCAGCAGGTAGGTGTGTGTGAAGAGGTCGCGGATGTTCATGTTGCGGGCGAGGATGGTCGTGGCGCCGTCGAGGTTTTCGAATGAGCGGGAAACCACGACATTGGGCGCGGGGAGGACGACGAGGATCGAGTTGTCGAATCCAATCGCGTCCATCAGGTCGGCGGCTTGCTTGGTCTTCGGCTCGTCGAAAACGAAGCTCTCGATGACGCGGATCTGTCCGTCGATGGCCTTCTGGCTGAGGGCGGAGCGCAGGGCGAGCCGGCGCATCTGCTTCGGCATCTCGTGCGCGTAGCTGCGCGGATGTGGGCCGAACACGACGGCGCCACCCTTCATGCTCGGTTCGCGGATCGAGCCGTGGCGCGCGCGGCCAGTGCCCTTCTGTCGATAGGGCTTGGCGCCACCGCCATGGACGGTCTCGCGCGTCTTGGTCGATGCGGTGCCCTGGCGGCCGTTGGCCTGCTGGCGCAGGAGGGCCTGGTGCATGACGGGGATGTTGGGCTTTTCGTCGAAGATCGCCCTGGGCAGGTCGACCTCTCCGTTGCGCTCACCGAGCGCGTCGAAGAACGGGACCTGGAGAGGGTTGGTCTCGGTGTCCTGGGTCTTCCTCTTGGCGACGGGCTTGGCCGCTGTCGTGGTCTTGGCGGCCTTGGTTGTCTTTGCCGCCTTCGTAGTCTTGGCTGCCGGCATCAGACCTTCCTCCCGGTCGGCTTGCCCGAGGGTCCCTTGACCTTGACGGGCTTGGTCGACTGGCGCACCAGCACGAGGGCACCCTTCGCTCCGGGCACGCCGCCTTTGAGGAGGAGCAGGTTTCGCTCGGCATCGACGCGAACCACCTTGTAGGCACGAGCGGTGGTCCGCACGTTGCCCATCTGGCCGGACATCTTCAGGCCCTTGAAAACGCGAGCCGAGTCGGTCGAGCCGATCGCGCCGGGTTGCCGCACGTTCATCGAGCCATGCGACTCGGGGCCGCGGCTGAACTTGTGTCTCTTGATCAGGCCCTGAAAGCCTTTGCCCTTGGAATGCGAGGTGACGTCGACGATCTCGCCGGCGTTGAAGATTTCGGCTTTGAGCTCCTGGCCGGCCTCGATCCCGTCGTAGCCGCGAATCTCAACCACGTGGCGGTGCGGTTCGAGATTCGCCTTCTTGAAGGATCCCAGCTCACCTCTACTCAGCTTGCGCTCGGGCACGACCTCGAACGCAATCCGGGCGGCGGAGTAGCCGTCCTTCTCGGTGGTGCGGAGTCCGAGCACGCGACATGGGCCAGCTTCGAGCACCGTCACAGCGGTGGTGGTGCCGTCCGCGTTGAAGAGCTGCGTCATGCCGAGCTTCTTGGCGAGTAGGCCTTTCAACTCTTGATCTCGATGCTCACGCCGGCTGGGAGGCTGAGACGCATTAGCGCGTCGACGACGCGCGGGTTGGGGTCGAGGATGTCGACGATGCGCTTATGGGTTCGCATCTCGAACTGCTCGCGTGAGTCCTTGTCGATGAAGGGCGAGCGGATGACGGTCAGCTTGGAGATTTCAGTCGGAAGCGGGATCGGGCCGGCAGTGCGCGCGTTTGTCCGGCGGGCGGTGTCAACGATTTTGTCCGCCGCTTGATCCAAGACCCTGTGGTCATAGGCCTTGAGTCGAATCCGAATTTTTTGCGCCACCTGCTGCCCTTTCCCTCTTCCTTACCTATATGCCTACTTGACGACCTCGGTCGCCACGCCGGCGCCGACGGTCTTGCCGCCTTCGCGGATGGCGAAGCGGAGGCCGGGCTCGATGGCGATGGGCTCACCGAGCGTTATGTCCATGACGATGTTGTCGCCCGGCATCACCATCTCGACGCCTTCGGGGAGCTTGACCTCGCCGGTGACGTCGGTGGTGCGCATATAGAACTGCGGGCGGTATCCGGTAAGGAATGGCGTGTGACGGCCACCCTCTTCCTTCGTCAGCACGTAGACCTGGGCCTTGAACTGCGTGTGCGGCTTGATCGAGCCGGGCTTGGCCAACACCTGGCCACGCACGACGTCCTCACGCTTTACGCCGCGCAGCAGCGCGCCGATGTTGTCGCCGGCCTGGCACTCATCCATGTCTTTGTGGAACATCTCGATGCCGGTGACGACGGTCTTGGTGCTGTTGGGGTGGATACCAACGATTTCGATTTCTTCGTTGCGCTTCAGGCGGCCGCGCTCGACCCGACCCGTAGTGACAGTGCCGCGACCCTCAATCGTGAACACGTCCTCGATTGGCATCAGGAAGGGCTTGTCGACCGGGCGCTCCGGCTCAGGGATGTAAGTGTCGACGGCGTCCATCAACTCCATGATCTTGGGCGCCCACTCGGGGTCGCCTTCGAGGGCCTTGAGCGCCGAGATGCGCACGATCGGGATGTCGTCACCTGGGTACTCGTACCGGCTCAGGAGCTCGCGAAGATCGAGCTCGACCAACTCGATGAATTCCTTGTCGTCGACCATGTCGCACTTGTTCAGCGCAACTACGAGGAAGGGCACGTTGACCTGGCGCGCCAGGATGATGTGCTCGCGGGTCTGGGGCATAGCGCCGTCGTTGGCTGCCACAACGAGGATCGCGCCGTCCATCTGAGCGGCGCCGGTGATCATATTTTTTATGTAATCCTGATGCCCCGGGCAGTCCACATGTGCGTAGTGACGCTTCTCGGTCTCGTACTCCACGTGGGTGATCGATATCGTGATGCCGCGGGCTTTCTCCTCAGGTGCCTTGTCGATCCGGTCGAAGGGCGTGAATTCCGCCAGACCCTTCTCCGAGAGCACCTTCGTTATGGCAGCCGTCAACGTCGTCTTCCCGTGGTCGATGTGACCAATGGTCCCGACGTTGAGGTGCGGCTTGGTCCGCTCGAACTTCTTCTTCGCCACTGTTTCCTCCTAACTAACTTCGCGACGTGGTACGGCGGCCCACAGCTTCCGCCAGGTTTCCAGGCATCTCTGCGTAGTGACTGAACTCCATCGAATATGTCGCACGCCCCGAGGTCATCGACCGAAGTTCGGTAGCGTAACCGAACATCTCAGACAGGGGCACGCTGGCCTTGACGTTCTGCGACGTGCCGCGGCCTTCCATGCCCAGGATGTGCCCGCGGCGCGACGAAAGATCGCCCATCACGTCGCCGAGATATTCCTCGGGCATGACGACGTCGACCTTCATGATCGGCTCGAGCAGGTATGGCTGAGCCTTGTGCTCGGCATCCTTGACAGCCATCGAACCGGCCACCTGGAACGCCATCTCACTCGAGTCCACCGCGTGGTACGAGCCATCGACCAGAGTGACGATGATGTCGACTACCGGGTAGCCGGCGACCACACCGCTCTGCAGCGCCTCCCGAACGCCTTTCTCGACAGCCGGGATGAACTCGCGGGGGATGCGTCCCTGCGTGATCTTGTCCTCGAACACAAAGCCAGTGCCCGTCTCGCCGGGACGAACGTCCACTTCGGCGTGGCCGAACTGGCCCTTGCCGCCTGACTGCCGGACGAAACGCCCGACACCATGCGCGGGTCGCTTGATCGCCTCTTTGTAGGCGACCTGCGGCTTGCCTTGGTTGGCGTCCACCTTGAACTCGCGCATGAGGCGGTCGATGATGATCTCCAGGTGCAGCTCGCCCATGCCGGCGATGATCGTCTGACCCGTTTCCTGGTCCGTGTGAACCTTGAAGGTCGGATCCTCCTCAGTGAGCCGCTGCAGTCCGATGCCGAGCTTGTCCTGGTCGGCCTTCGTCTTGGGCTCGATTGCGACCGAGATCACCGGCTCGGGGAACGTGATCGACTCGAGCAGGATCGGGTGCGACTCGTCGGCGAGCGTGTCGCCGGTGGTCGTGTACTTCAGGCCGACCGCGGCGGCGATATCGCCGGTCCATACCTCGTCGACGTCCTCACGGCGGATGGCATGCATACGCAGGATGCGGCCGATCCGCTCCTTGCGTCCGTTGGATGCGTTGAGCACGCCAGAACCGGCCTTCAGCCGGCCTGAGTAGACCCGGAAGAACGTCAGCTTGCCGACCCCCTGGGGGTCCATCTGGATCTTGAACGCGAGCGCCGCAAAAGGCTCGTTGTCGTCGTGCTCGCGGACAATGAGCGCACCGGTCTTCGGGTCCACACCTTCGACCGCCGGTACATCCGCCGGTGAAGGCAGGTAGTCGACGACTGCGTCCAGAATCGGCTGGACGCCGCGGTTCCGCAGCGCGGCGCCGCAGAGCACTGGCACCAGGATGCCCGCCACGGTCCCCTTGCGGAGGGCAGCGTTGATCTGAGCCTCGCTGGGCTCTTTCTCGTCGAGGTACAGATGCATGATCTCGTCGTCAAAGTCGGCCACCGCCTCGATCAGGTCGTGGCGGTGCTGCGCGATGAGGTCGGCCATGCCGGCTGGAATGTCTAACGACTCGGTGTTGGTCGTCCCCAGGTCGTCGGTGTATTCGATCGCCTGCTTCGTGACCAGGTCCACGTAGCCCGTGAACGAGTCCTCGGAGCCGATCGGCAGCTGGATTGGCACCGCCCGGGCGCCAAGGCGCGTCCGGATCGAGTTGAGCGACCCATAGAAGTCGGCTCCAATGCGATCCATCTTGTTGATGAACGCGATCCGAGGCACGCCGTAGCGGTCGGCCTGACGCCAGACCGTTTCAGACTGGGGCTCCACGCCCGCGACTGCGTCGAAAACGGCCACTGCGCCGTCCAAAACTCGCAGACTTCGCTCGACCTCGACCGTGAAGTCCACGTGCCCGGGTGTGTCTATGATGTTGATCGCGTGCTCGCGCCACATCGCAGTGGTCGCCGCTGACGTGATCGTGATCCCCCGCTCCTTCTCCTGGACCATCCAGTCCATGGTGGAAGCGCCTTCATGAACCTCACCCATCTTGTGGATGCGGCCGGCGTAGAAAAGGATCCGCTCGGTGGTCGTTGTTTTGCCTGCGTCGATATGCGCCATGATCCCGATGTTTCGGACCTTGTCGATCGCGACCGGACGTTCCTGCATCTTCAGTGCCACGCTCATCTCTCTAACTAGTACCGGAAGTGGGAGAAAGCCTTGTTGCTTTCCGCCATCCGGTGGGTTTCTTCTTTGCGCTTGACCGCTCCACCGGTGTTCTGGGAAGCATCGAGCAGCTCGAACGCGAGCTTCTCAGACATGCTCTTCCCGCCACGCTGGCGAGCGAAACGGACGATCCACCGGCGAGCCAGGGCGAGCCGGCGCTCCGGGCGAATCTCGACCGGAACCTGGTAGGTGGCGCCCCCGACCCGGCGGGGCTTGACCTCTAGCAGCGGCGTCGCGTTGCGAAGCGCCAGGTCGAAGACCTCCAGAGGCTCCTTCTTGGACTGCTTGCTGGCTCGGCTGAGCGCGTCATAGACGACCTTTTCCGCGGTCGACCGCTTGCCTTTGCTCATGACGACGTTCACGAACTTGGCGATCGCTTCCGACTGGTAGACGGGGTCGGGCGCGATGACACGCTTGACTGGACGGCTGCGACGAGGCATCTAGGCCGCCTTGGCCTTTTCGCGCTTGGCGCCGTACTTGGAGCGCGCCTTCTTGCGATTCTTCGTGCCGGCGGTGTCCAGGGTGCCGCGGATGATGTGGTAGCGGACGCCCGGAAGGTCCTTGACGCGACCGCCGCGGATGAGCACGACTGAGTGCTCCTGGAGGTTGTGCCCGATGCCGGGGATGTATGCCGTCACCTCGATGCCCGTGGTCAGCCGGACGCGCGCCACCTTGCGGAGGGCTGAGTTCGGCTTCTTTGGTGTCTGGGTGTAGACGCGTACGCAGACTCCCCGCCGCTGCGGTGAGCCCTTGAGGGCCGGCGCCTTAGACTTCGCTCTGGCCGCCCTGCGCCCAGTGCGGACCAGCTGTTGGATTGTGGGCAAACGTTTCTCCGAATGACGGCTGAAATCCCATGCGGCATTAGCCGATTGGGCGACAAACGATGAGTATACCCAAAAAGCGGAGGCCTCTATCGAGCTCCCGGGGAGCCCATTACTTCGACCCCACGCCTGCGGTCGCGTCCAAACCGCGCCTCGTCCACCTCCACCTCGGTGAGCTGGCGATTGACCTTCAGGCAGACCGTGGCGTGTTCGGGTCGAGGGGCGTCGACCTGGGCACCCTCGTCCTTCTCAAGGAGGCTCCGCCACCCCCTGCTCGGGGAGAGATCCTGGACCTCGGCAGTGGCTACGGCCCCATCGCGATAGCTCTAGCTCGGCGGGCGCCGGAGGCCCGGGTCTGGGCCATCGACGTCAACGAGCGTGCACTGGAGCTGACGCGTGCGAACGCCGTCACCGCCGCCGCCGCCAATGTCACGGCACAGTCGGCCGCGGACATCCCGGCGGACCTGCAGTTCGAGGCGATCTACTCAAATCCGCCTGTGCGGATCGGCAAAGCAGCGCTTCACGAGCTCCTGCTGACCTGGCTCCGTCGCCTGCGGGCGGACGGCAGCGCATACCTGGTCGTACAGCGCAACCTGGGTGCGGATTCGCTTGCGAAATGGCTTGCTGCCGAAGGTTTTCGGGTCCAGCGGCTCAAGGCGAAAAAGGGATATCGAGTCCTTGAGGTCAAGCCCCCAGCGTCTTAACAGGCTGGGTTGACATGATTTCTGTCGCGCCCTAGCTTGACGCGAGGAGTGCCGGCGGGGGAGGGCCGGCTGGAGGAGGAAGGGAGGGCCCTACCGGAGGTCCGCCTTAGACCTCGCCGGCGAAGTGGCACGCCGCCAGCTGGTCCGGCTGCCCATGCGGCTCGAGGGGAGGCTCCTGCTCAGAGCAGATCCCCGGCGCCCGAGCAATCGGGCAGCGCGTGTGGAACCGGCACCCCGACGGTGGGTTGACCGGCGACGGAATCTCCCCCTTCAGGTTGATCGGCGCCCGCCCCCTCTCCACCACCGGATCCGGCACCGGGATCGAGCTCAGCAGCGCCTTCGTGTAAGGGTGCTGCCCGTGGTCGTAAATATCGTTCCGGTCGGCCGTCTCGACCACCTTCCCCAGGTACATCACGGCGATCCGGTCGGACAGGTGCCTCACCACCGCCAGGTCGTGCGCGATGAACAGATACGTGAGGTTGAACTCCTTCTGCAGGTCCTGCAGCAGGTTGATGATCTGAGCCTGGATAGACACGTCGAGCGCCGAAACCGCCTCGTCACAAACGATGAACGACGGATTCACAGCCAGCGCCCGGGCGATCCCGATGCGCTGCCTCTGCCCACCCGAAAACTCGTGCGGATACCGGTTCGTGAAGTTCGGGTTCAGCCCCACCAGCCGAAGCAGCTCCTGGACGCGGCGCTGCCGCTGCTTGCCAGAGCCGATGTCGAAGTTGTCCAGCGGCTCCTGGATGATGTCGCCCACCGTCATTCGGGGATCGAGCGACGCGAACGGGTCCTGAAAGATCATCTGCATCTTCCGCCGCATGCGCCGCA
>WNGI01003092.1_pt1 | contig 15963 bp, 17 predicted proteins | sample 5400621 | NCBI WGS metagenome assembly WNGI01 (sample SAMN13153374, study PRJNA577476) | soil metagenome | isolation source: 20 cm soil or saprolite under Garry oak tree replicate 1 | place: USA:California | collected 2016-06-15 | reverse complement strand
CCCGTGACCGACGTCGGGGAGCGCGTCGTACTCCGCGAGCAGCGCGACCGCGGGACCGGCCGGTCCGATCCGTGCGCGGAAGGCCGTCGGCAGACCGCCCAGACCCGTCTCGACGCGGTGACCGTGTTTGGAGAGCAACTCGCCGATCCGTGCGACTGCGCGGTGCTCCTCATACGCGAGCTCGGGATCCGCATTGATCTCACGGGAGAGTCGCACCAGGTCATCCCGGTACGGATCGACGACGCTCACCTCGCGATCCGCTCGCGGAGCGCCTCGTCGGTCGCGACACGTACCGCAGTCGCGCCGAGCGCCTCCGCGGTGATGATCGCGTTCCGATGCGCGAGCTCGCTGACACTCGCCTCGCGCATCGCGTCGGAATGTCCGGCGATGACCGTCTCGCTCACCGGGAACCGCACCCAGTCCGTCGGCACTTTCTGCGAGACGTTGCCGAGATCGGTGGACGCGGCAACCAGCACGCCACGCGCGGGAGTCACTCCGAGGCGGCCGAGCTCCTCGCTGAGGATGTCGCCGAGCAGCTTGTTCGCGTTCACCGGCGCGTAGTACGGCAGGTATTCGGCGATCTCGACCTTCGTCCCCGTGAGCAGCGCCGCCCCCTTCGCGATCTCACCGAACCGCTCGACCATGCCGTCGAGCGTGCCGCGTTCCTTCGCGCGCAGGCCGAAGATCGCCTCGGCGTGCGCGGGCACGACGTTCATCGCCTTTCCGCCGGCGGTGATCACGCCGTGCACGCGCGAGTCGCTTTCGAGATGCTGCCGCCAGCCGTCGATGCCGACGAACAGGCGAATGACCGCGTTGAGCGCGTTGCGACCTTTCTCGGGCGCGGCGCCCGCGTGCGAGGCGACGCCGCTGAACGTGACGCGCTTGCCCACCACTCCAAGGCCGGTGCCGCTCACGGCCCACTCGCCGGACGCGGGGTGCGACGAGAGCGCGAGGACCGTCTTGTCGAAGACGCCCTTGCGCAACAAATCGATCTTGCCCCCGCCGCTCTCTTCAGCGGGGGTGCCGATGAGCTCCACTCCCACCTCGAGTCGGCTCGCTTGTGCGGCTGCGACGAGGAAGGCCCCGACGTTGCTGATCGCTATCAGGTTGTGACCACAGCCATGTCCGACGTCGGGCAGCGCGTCGTATTCGGCGAGGAGCGCGAGCGCGGGTCCTTCCTTCGGTCCGACCCGCGCGCGAAAGGCGGTCTCAAGGCCGCCGATCCCGCGTTCAATCGCATGGCCGTGCTTTTCAAGCACCGCGGCGATCGACTGTGCGGCGTGACGCTCCTGATATGCGAGCTCGGGATGAGCGTGGATGTCGCGCGAGAGCGTCACAAGGTCCGCGCTCGCTGCGCTGGTGAGGGCGGGCATCGCGCTGTATACTGTCCCCTTTCTCACCAGCCGGGTGCGTGCGCACCTCGTGCGCCCCCCGGAACCCACGAAGCCGAAGACCCACCTAGGGCCACAGGCAAGCTAAGGAGCGAACACACCGCTTGGAAAACCCAGAACCCACCCCAGAGCAACCCGTCAAGGAATCTCCAACGCCCCCCGTCGCGACCACAACAAACGGACCCACCAATGGCAACAGCGGCACCGCCACGGTGCAGCGGCGCGAAGCCCCTCCGGCCTCGCCATCGCGCAAGTACTACACGATCACCGAGCTCAACGAGAAAAAGCCGAAAGAGCTCGCGGAGATCGGCAAAGAATTCAACGTCGAAGGCGCCGCCGGTCTCGGCCAGCAGGACCTTGTCACGCGCATCCTGCAGGCGCAGACCGAAGCGCAGGGGAACATCTTCGCGCAAGGCATCCTCGAGATCGTCGAGGACGGATTCGGTTTCCTCCGCCGCCGCACGCTGCTGCCTTCACCCGAAGACGTGTACGTCGGATCGAGCCAGGTGCGGCGTCTCGGCCTTCGCACCGGCGACTTCGTCACCGGGCAAACGCGTCCGCCGAAGGACAGCGAAAAATACTTCAGCCTGCTGCGCGTCGAGGCCGTCAACGGGATCGACCCCGAGCAGGCCAAGCGCCGTCCGGTCTTCGAGAACCTCGTCCCGGTCTTTCCCGACGAGATGTTCGACCTCGAGGTCGACAGCGCGAACCTCAGCCAGCGCCTCATCAATTTGGTGAATCCCCTCGGTTATGGACAGCGCGCGCTTATCGTGTCGCCGCCGAAGGCCGGCAAGACGCAGCTCCTCAAAGACATCGCGAACGGGATCTCCGGGAACCATCCGGACGTCCACATCATGGTCGTACTCGTCGGCGAGCGACCTGAGGAAGTGACCGACATCCGCCGGTCGATCAAGGGCGAGGTGTTCTCGTCCACATTCGACGAGCCAACGGAGAACCACACGCGCGTCGCGGAGCTCGCGCTCGAGCGTGCCAAGCGCCTCGTCGAGACCGACCGCGATGTGGTCATCCTGCTGGACTCGATCACCCGTCTCGCCCGCGCCTACAACCTCGCCGTCCCGCCGTCCGGACGCACCCTCTCAGGTGGTATGGACCCGGTCGCGCTCTACCCGCCGAAACGCTTCTTCGGCGCCGCGCGGAACATCGAAGGTGGCGGGTCGCTCTCGATCTTCGCCACCTGTCTCGTCGACACCGGCTCCCGGATGGACGACGTGATCTACGAGGAGTTCAAGGGCACCGGCAACTCCGAGATGATCCTCGACCGCAAGCTCCAGGAGCGCCGTACGTTCCCGGCCATCAACATCCCCGCCTCCGGTACGCGCCGCGAGGAGATGCTCCTCGCGCCCGAGGTCATGCGGCAGGTCATCCTCCTGCGCAAGATGCTCTCGGCGGTGGGCCAGATCGAGGGAACCGAGCTGCTGCTTCAGCGCCTTGGCAAGACGAAGACGAACAAGGAATTCCTCGCCGCCATCGCGAAGTCGATGGAGGAGAAGTAACCCGCGAAACGCGTTAGAGACGACAGCACCGAGGTCCGAAACAGCGCGTTCCTGCTCTGGATCTTCGCGTTCCTCGTCTGCCTCGCGGTCCTCGGCTTCATCGCTTTCGGCTACGTCGGCCACGCGCTCGACGGTCTCCCCAAGCTCGGTTAAGCGCGAGCGCTTACCGGAGGATCGTACCGACGGCGCGAACGGATTCGACCGCGCCGACCGCAACAGGAACGGCCAGAACCGCGTAGCCCAACGCGCCGACTCTCCTGCGATCGTTGACCGTGCCTCGGCGCGCTTCGAGCAGCCAGCGGAGCGTGAGCACCATCAGAACGAGCAACACGATGAGGATCGGCCCGATGGCGGACTCATCGAGCGGCCCGCGAGCCAGACTCACCACCTCGACGACCGCTGACCCCGCGAGCAATCCAGCCGGGAGAAGCGCGAGGATCACGGCGGCCTCCGCGATCGTCGCCCCGATCCCCTGCGGGCGGAGCTGCAGGTCGGGCACCGCCCGCCGCATTCGCTCCTCGATCGGCACGAGTACCACGCCGAACAAGATGAAGAGCAGCGCGAACAGGAACGTATTGAGGGCGGGCGACCCGAAACGGCGAAAGTCGATGTTGTCCGGATTGATGATCACCGATCCGATGGCGGCCAGGAGCACCAGCCCGAATACGGATCCGCGCCAGCCTCCGAATGTGGCGAACCAGGGCCGCACGACCTCGTAAGCCAGACCCCCGAGGATCCCGGCGAAGATACCGCCGAACAGGATCAGGCCCACGGTTCCTTCCACCGTGATGTCGCCGACCCGATTCCCATTCTCGGTGGTCTCCCCGACCATACCCGGACCGGCGACGATCGCCGAGATCCGCATCGCCAGGCGACCACCGATCCCGCCGACGACAAAGCCTGAAAGCGCGCCCGCGAGGCTACCGATCCCGGCTGCGCGAATGAAGCTGACCACCACGACCGAACTCTAGCCTCAACAAAGACGAAAAAGGCTTCTAGCGCTCGCTCGGAAGCGGTAGTCGCGGGAATGCGTAGAAGATCGCGGTGAGGCCGTAGACGATAAGGCTCGCGACCGGAGCGACGAAGGCGAGTCCGATGCCCAGCGTGTACGCGCCGAGACCGATCGGAAAGAAACGGCCTTCATCTCGAATGCGGCGCGCTGCTTCCCGGTCGCCCACCAGTCGATGATCGTGCGTCGCGTACAGGAAGACACCCGTGAACGCCAGCGCTATCAGTACCGCTCCGAGACCGTACACAACGAGCGCGGCCGTCGCTCCATGCTCCGACAGGATGTATTGGTCGACGAGGGCGGTCGGGAACGGGACGATCCCGACCGCGATCAAGAGCAGGAGGTTCAGGTACAGGAAGGGCCGGTCCACCCGCCGGCAGTGCTCGAGCAGCGTGTGGTGGTTCACCCAGATGATCCCGATGGTGAGGAAGCTGATCAGGTACGCCGCATACGCCGGCCATAGACCGATCAGTGCGTGAACGAGGTCCGGCTCGTCGGGCGGCACGCGGAGCTCGAGCACCAGCAGTGTCGCGGCGATCGCGAAGACGCCGTCGCTGAAGGCCTCAAGGCGGTTCGTGCGCACAGGGACAGTCTGACTGGGCCTCGGCACGGCGCATGCGACGTCGGTGACCGTGGAGCAGACCCGCCTGGACATGCACATGCATACGGAGTACTCCCGCGATAGCCGCGTCCTCCTGGCGGACTTCGCCGAGCTCGCGCGAAAGGCGCAGCTCGGCGCGGTGTGCATCACCGACCACGACACCATCGAGGGCGGTGTGCGCCTCCGTGACATGAACACGGGTCTGCAGGTGATCGTCGGCGAAGAGATCACCACCGCCGATGGCGAAGTGGTCGGCCTGTACCTCGAGCGGAGGATCTCTCCGGGCCATAGCGCAGAGAAGACGATCGCGATGATCCACGAGCAGGGCGGGCTGGTGTACGTTCCGCACCCCTTCAGCCGCAACCGGCGACGACATCTGCGGCGGAGCGTGCTCGAACGGCTCGCGCCCACGATCGACATCGTCGAGGTCTTCAACGCGCGCGAGATCGCCTCGTCGAGCAACGTGCAGGCTTTCGAGTTCGCGCGCGCGCACGATCTTCCCGGGGGTGTCGGCAGCGATGCGCATCGTCGTGTGGAGATCGGCCGCGCTTATGTGGATGTCGCCGCCTTCGCGAGCCCACAGGAGCTTCTCGTCGCGCTGCGCGAGGGGAAAGTCACCGGCACGCTCTCGGGCATAGGCATCCACGTCCGGACCTGGGTCGACATGGGACGGAAGCTCATCCGTACACGCGCAGCGCGCCTGCGCGACAGCGCACGGTGACCGGGAGCTGTCCGGCGATCTGACCGTCGGCATGGACGGGCATCCGCTCCGAGGATGAGATCTCGATGACCTTGCCGCGCTGCGTGCGCGGCGGTGTGCCGGGTCTGCCGCGCAACCAGATCTCGACGAGCGAGCGGATGAGATCGAGCCGTCCCATCCTTGGGAAGAGCGCGACGTCGAGCTCGCCGTCCGTCATGTCGGCTCGAGGCAGGATCGGTAGCGCCCACGCGTAGTAAGGGCTGTTCACGATGAGGATCTGCAGAACCTCATAGCGCGCGGTCCGTCCATCGATGGTGATCTCGATCCGATGCGCGTGTGACGTCGCCCAGCGCGCGAGGCGACGCCAGGCCTGGGCCCAGCGTCCTCGCTCGATATGCCGGGCGGCCCCGAACGCGTCGGCGTCGAGCCCGATGCCGCACGTCTCGAAAAAGACCTTCTTGCCCACTTCGCCGACGTCGCAGCGCTTGGACTTTCGCTTCGCGATCACGCGCGCGGCATCGATCGGCTTGAGCGGGATCCCAAGACCATTGGCCACGTTCATGAAGCTGCCGAACGGGAGGATGCCCAGGGTGACGTCGCTCTCGAGAAGCGCCTCCGCGGCGGGCGCGACGGTGCCGTCGCCGCCCGCGACGATGACCGACGAGAAACCCTGACCGATCGCGGCCTTCGCGAGCTCCGCCGATGTTGGATGCTCGGCACCGGTCTCACGCGTCTCGATCACGAACCCCGCCGCCTGAAGCAGCCGAACGCATTCAGCGAGATCACCGTCCTCCGCGGTCCGTTTTCCGGCGGCGGGATTGTGGATCAGGAGCGCGCGCTCACCCATCGCGTGAGTCTCATGGCACGTGTGAGGCCACCTCAAGCCCTGGCCGTTTGGTAGTGCGCGATGGTGCGCGCGGCGGCGACTGGCTTGGCCACGGCATTCTTTCGCCTCTACCTCCTGGAGGGGCTCGTGCCAGGGCCAGCACGCCCCGCCGCACTGCTCGCCGCGATCGCGGCCGAGCGGCTTCCGTTCGCCTCAGGCGCGTTCGGACGGGCGCTTCAGTCGTTGATCGAAGGCGGTTACCTTGCGCCGGCCCCGGCCGCGACGGTCAGCCTCACCGCGCTCGGCGCAGCGGAGCGCATGGCCGAACGGGAGCGCTGGTCGACGATGTTGCCAACGCTCCTCAGGTTGCTCGGTGACGCCGACGCACGACCGTTTCCGCTGGTCGCGGAGGCGGCCCCGCCGAAAGCGCAGCCCGTCGCCGAGGCCTATCTCGACCGCGTCCTCGTCGCCTCAGTCCGCGAGCGGATCGCCGCGGCGCGAGACGGCGGTCCGAGTTTCGCCGTGGTCCTCGCGCAGCTCGATGTGGATGGCGTGACCGAAGCGCATCGGCGCGCGATGGTGCATCGCGCGATCCGGGCGACGCTCGGGGCGACCGCCACGCTCTTGGGAGGAGACGTCTCTGCGTACCGCTACGGCGAGCGCGGGGTCGCGGTCCTCGCGCCGGTCGCTCGGGACGTGACCCGCGGGGGCCGCCTCGCAACGCTGGTGCGGGCCCGTCTCGACGAGCTCATGAGGACGATGACGTCGACGGTGCGCGCCTTCGGAAACGCCCGCTGGAGCGTGCGCGCGGGCGCCGCGACCTGGTCTCAGGAAACCCCGACGAGCACGGCGTTGCTGCGCGCGGCTGAGGGTGCCCTGGCGTCCGACGAGCCACGCCGTGACGCGGCCTGATCTCCTAGCGGCATGCCTGCCGGACACTTAACTCACGCGCTAAGATACCTAAGCATTCATGCCTAAACGGACCCAGGAACCTAGGAATGGTGACGCAATGCGGATCGGCCCAGCGGCCGAGCAGCTTGGCGTCTCGACTGACACGCTGCGTCGCTGGGCGGCATCGGGAAAGATCCGCGTCCGCCGGTCCGCCGGCGGCCAGCGCCTGGTAAGCCTCGCGGAGCTGCGCCGCCTGCAAAGTGAGCGGCGTCAGCGGGGGCGCCAGCGGCCGATCGCGGCGCAGTCGGCGCGCAATCGCTTTCCGGGGATCGTCACGCGCGTCGAGAAGGACCGGGTCGCCGCTGTGGTCGAGGTGCAGGCGGGCCCGCACCGCCTCGTCAGTTTGATGACCGCGGAGGCGGCGACCGAGCTCGGTCTCAAGCCGGGCGTCGGTGTCGTGTGCGTGGTGAAGGCGACGAACGTCGTGGTCGAGGTGCCGGCGACGCGATGATCAGAGCGTTCGTCCTGCTCCTCTGCTGCGCCGTGATCGCGTGCGGGCCGCTCACCCAGAGCACAGCGGAGCGCCCCGAGGTCCTCCTCGCGACGACGACGAGCTTCCAGGATTCGGGACTGCTCGACGTCCTGGCCGCCGACTTCCAGAAACGCACGCCGTACCGGCTACGCGCGACTGCCGTGGGCACCGGCGCGGCGCTGGCCATCGGGGCCCGGGGAGACGCGGATGTGGTCTTCGTCCATGCACCGAACGAAGAGCTCGCGTACATGCAGCAGGGAAATGGCGACCGGCGACTTCTTGTGATGCACAACGACTTCGTGCTCGTCGGTCCGCCCGCCGATCCAGCACGCGTTCGTGGCAAGAACATCTTCGAGGCGCTACGGGCGATCGCTGCGTCGGGCACGACCCTCATCTCGCGTGGTGACAAGTCCGGCACCGACATCTTCGAGAAGAATCTTTGGAAGCAGACCGGGATCGCGCCCACAGGATCGTGGTACGTGGAGGCGGCGACCGGGATGGGTCAGACGCTGACCATCGCATCGGAGAAGCGCGCTTACACGTTGTAAGACCGCGGTACCTTCCTCGCGCGCCGGGCTCAGATCGAAGTCACGATCCTGGTGGAGCGTGACCCACCCCTCATCAACGTCTATCACGTGATCACCGTCAATCCGAAGAAGTTCCCGAAAGTGAACGCGGTGGGAGCGAATGCGTTCGCTGACTACGTGGTCTCGGCCGAGACCCAGCGACTCATCGCGTCGTTCGGGGTTGAGAAATACGGCGAGCCGCTCTTCTTCCCCGATGCGGGCAAGAGCGATGCCGATATCCATTAGATGGACCTGATCGCTCAAGGCCTTGGCGAGGCGGCCTCACGGTTGGTATCGCTCGATCCTGATGTTCGCGAGGCGACGTCTGCCGCGCTCGTCGTCAGTGGGATCGCGACGCTCCTGTCGGTCGTGACCGGGATCCCCCTGGGTGCCTGGCTTGGGCTCAGCCGCTTCCCAGGGCGGAAGTTCCTTCTTTCGCTCGTCAACACCGGAATGGGTCTCCCGCCGGTCGTCGTCGGTCTCTTTGTCGCCGTGCTCGTCTGGCGAAGCGGACCCTTCGGCGGTCTCGACTGGTACTGCACGCGGCAGGCGATGGTCGCCGCTCAGTTCATCCTCGCCGCACCGACCGTGGTCGGCCTGACCGCGATCGCCATCCAGTCGATCGACCCGATGCTGCGCCTGCAGCTCTCCGCGCTCGGCGCGACGAGAGTCCAGACCGTCGGCATCCTCGTGCGAGAGGCGCGACTGCCCATCCTCACCGCCGCGATGGCCGGGTTCGGTGCCGTGATCAGCGAGATCGGGGCGTCGCTCATGGTCGGGTGCAACATCAAGGGCGACACCCGCATCCTCACGACAGCGATCGCCCTCGACACCAGCAAAGGTGAGTTCGGCTCGGCATTCGCGCTCGCATTCATCCTCCTGTTGCTGGTCTTCGCGGTGAACGCGGTGACGACATGGGCGCAACAGCGTCGGAGACCCCTCTGATGCCGGCGATCATCGAAGCCACGGATTTCGCCGTGTCCCGCGGCGAACGCGAGATCGTCCGTGTCGGGCGGATCACGATCGAAGAGGGAGAGACGCTCGCGCTGCTGGGCCCGAACGGCGCCGGGAAGAGCACGCTCGTTCTCGCCCTCGCCTCGCTGCTGCCGGCCAGCGGGGAGCTGCGATTCCGCGGCGAGGTCGTTCGGGACGAAGTCGCATACCGGCGTCGGATCGCGGTGGCGTTCCAGCGCCCTCTGCTCCTCGACCGTTCCGTAATGGACAACGTCGCGCTGGGCCTCGAGCTGCGGGGCGTGCCGCGCACGGAGCGCACGCGTCGCGCGCAGGAGGCGCTGACCCGGATCGGCGTGGGCGAGCTCGGGCGTCGGCCGGCGTGGGCCCTTTCCGGTGGCGAGGCTCAACGTGTCTCCATCGCGCGCTCACTGGCTGTCGCTCCGGAGGTTCTCTTCCTGGACGAGCCATTCGGCGGTCTGGACGCGCCCACACGCGAGCGTGCCATCGCGGACCTGGGCAATGCCGTCCGGGTCGATGGCCTCACCACCGTGCTCGTGACCCACGATCGCGACGAGGCCTTGTCGCTCGCGGACCGCGTCGCCGTGCTCATCGACGGCCGAGTGCGCCAGGCGGACCGGGCGGAGGTCGTCTTCGCGACGCCCGCCGATCCCGATGTCGCGGCATTCGTCGGCGTCGAGAACGTCCTTCCCTCCCGAGTCGTTTCGTCGGACGACGAGCTCACGCACGTCGCAGTGGGTGAGCGCGTGCTCGAGGTCACCGCGAGCGCTCCGCCGGGCGAGGAGTTTCCCTTTGTGGGTATCCCTCCCGACGACGTGGTCATCGCGCGACAAGCGTCCGCGACGAGCGCTCGCAACACGTTCGACGGGCGCATCACTCGGGTCGAGCCCATCGGGCGGCGTGTGCGAGTCGTGCTCGATTGCGGCTTTCCGCTGGTGGCCCACGTTACCCATCGCTCCGCGCGTGAGCTCGGTCTGCGCGCTGGAGACGCCGTCGTCGCCTCGTTCAAGGCGACCGTGCCGCACCTCCTGCCGCGCCACCGTCGCAACTAAACTCGCGTCGTGCCGATCAGCGCAACCTCAGCGCGGCCCGCGCAGCGCCTCATGAGCGCGGACGACGCGCTCGCGCGGATCCTCGCAGGCGTCCCGGCACTGCCGGCCGTTGACGTCCCGCTCCTCGAGGCGCTCGGGCTCGTGCTCGCCGAGGGCATCGCCGCCGACCGCGACGTCCCGCCCTTTCGCAACTCGGCGATGGACGGCTACGCCGTGCGGGGCGATGACGTTGCGACCGCCCCCGCGCGCCTGCGCGTGGTGGGCGAGGTCGCGGCGGGCGGATTTCCAGACCGGGCGGTCGGCACAGGTGAGGCGATGCGGATCATGACCGGAGCGCCGATGCCCGAAGGCGCCGACACGGTGGTACGCGTCGAGGACAGCGACAACGCGAGCGACGTCGTCACGATCACGGCGGCGACACCGAGAGGACTCTCTGTGCGGCAGGCCGGGGAGGATCTTCGCAAGGGCGAGGCGATCCTCACGGTTGGCACGGTGCTTCGGCCGGCCGAGATCGGCCTGCTCGCATCCGTCGGTCACGCGAAGGTGCGGGTCCGCAAGCGCCCGCGCGTCGCGGTCTTCTCGACCGGCGATGAGATCGCCGATGTCGACGCACCCCTGGAGAAGGGGCAGATCCGCGACTCCAATCGCTACACGCTGGCCTCGGCGATCCGCGCCGCTGGCGCCGAACCGTGGGTGCGCGGCATCGTGCGCGATTCACCGGACGCCCTACGCGCCGCATTGCGCGAGGCGAGGACCGCCGACGCCATCGTGACGAGCGGCGGCGTATCGGTGGGCGATCACGATCACATGAAGCCGGTGCTCTCGGAGCTTGGGACCATTGACTTCTGGGCCATCGCGATCCGGCCCGGACGGCCGCTCGCCTTCGGGGAGCTCAAGGACGGCGAACGGCGCGTTCCGATCTTCGGCCTGCCGGGCAATACTGTCTCGGCACTTTTGACGTTCGAGATCTTCGTCCGGCCCGCAATTTTGAGGATGCAGGGCCGCGAGCACGTGACCCGCCCGCGAACGACCGCGCGGCTGCTCGAACCTGTCGACAAGGTCCCCTCACTCAGGTTCTTCGCGCGCGGGATCCACGATCCGGAAAAGGGCACGGTGCGCCTGACGGGCCCGCAGGGCTCGGGGATCCTTCGTTCGATGTCGCTCGCGAACTGCCTCATCGATCTTCCGGCCGGGCGCGATCGTCATGAGGCCGGCGAGACCGTGACCGTGATCCTCACCGAGCAGCCGGAGCCGCGTTAGATGCCGGCCTCGCCCAGGAAGGCGCAACAGGCGGCGTACCTCGAACGGATCAAAGGTGAGGCTGTCTCCACGCGGACCCGCGGGACGAAAACGAGCCGCCGAAGCGCCCCCGCCCTCACTCATATCGACAGGAAGGGTGCCGCCCGCATGGTGGACGTCGGCGGCAAGGCGATCACCGAGCGGCGCGCGGTCGCGCGCGGACTCCTCCGCGTATCGCCGGCGACCCGCGCCCTCGTGCGCGACGGCGCCACGCCCAAAGGCGACGTGCTCGCGGCCGCGCGCCTCGCGGGGATCATGGCCGCAAAGAAGACGAGCGAGCTGATCCCGCTGACCCATCCGCTCCCGCTCACCCACGCCGCGGTCGAGATCACGATCCAGCAGGACGGCCTCGCCATCGAGGCGACGGTCTCGACCTCGGCCCAGACCGGAGTCGAGATGGAGGCGTTGACCGCGGTCTCGGTCGCGGGGCTCACGCTCTACGACATGCTGAAGTCGGTCGAGCGCGGCGCGCGGCTCACGGACATCCGGCTTGTCGAGAAGACCGGCGGGAAATCCGGAACATATCGCGCGCCGTGAGACAGGGACGGGCAACGTGAACGTGCGGGCGGGCATCATCACGGTGAGCACGAGAGGCGCGGCCGGGGAGCGCACCGATGAGAGCGGTCCGGCGATGCGCGAGGCGCTTGTCGCCGCGGGTTTCGAGGTCGTGCACAGCGCGCTCGTGCCCGACGACGTCGAGGGCATCGCGACCGCCATCCTCGGCGCCCTCCGCGCGGGCGCGAACGTCGTCCTCACCACAGGCGGGACGGGCCTCTCCCCGAACGACGTGACACCCGAGGCCACGCGGCGCGTCATCGACCGCGAGGTCCCGGGCATCGCCGAGGCGCTGCGCGCCAAGTCGCTCGAGAAGACGGCCCACGGCATGCTCTCCCGCGGGGTCGCGGGTGCGGTGGGCCCGGCCCTCGTCGTGAACCTTCCGGGATCGCCGCGCGCGGTGCGCGAATCGCTCGAGGTCCTGCTTGCGGTGCTCCCCCACGCCGTCGAGCTCCTGGCCGGCGAGACCGGCGAGCGGGGCCACGCGGCCGGCAGGCGATGAACCTCGCGATCTCGCCCGAGGTGAGCAAGGCGCTCGCCGCGGTCGGGGCGGTGGTGGCGCTCGAGTCCACGGTTATCGCGCATGGCCTTCCGCGCCCGCGGAATCTCGAGACCGCGCACGCGCTCGAGGCCGACATCCACGCGCTCGGAGCGGTGCCCGCGACCATCGCTTTGAGCGATGGCCGCGCCGTGGTCGGCGCCGGCGACGTCCTTCTCGCTCGGCTCGCGAACGAAGACGGCGTGACGAAGACGTCGCTCCGCGACATCGCTCCGGTGCTCGCGTCGCGCGGCCTTGGTGCGACCACGGTCGCCGCGACCGTGGAGATCGCGGCCCGCGCCGGCATCCACGTGATGGCCACCGGCGGCATCGGAGGCGTGCACCGCGGCGCCGAGCGGAGCATGGACGAATCCGCTGACCTCGAAGCGATCGCGAACAACCCGGTGTGCGTCGTGAGCGCGGGCGCGAAGCTCGTCCTCGATCTCGCGTTGACTCTCGAGCGGCTGGAAACACTGGGCGTGCCGGTGATCGGATATGGCACCGATGAGCTGCCGGCGTTCTACGTCCGCTCCAGCGGCCTTCGGCTGTCGCATCGCGTCAACGACGCGCTCGGGGCAGCACGCATCGCTCGCGAGCAGTTCACGCGGGGCTCCGGCATGGTCCTGGCGGTCCCGGTGCCCGCCGAGATGGCGCTCGATCACGACGAGGTGGAGAGCGACGTCATGCGTTCGATCGGGGTGGCCGAGCGTGAGGGGATCCGCGGTGCCGCGCTCACCCCCTATCTCCTGCGGGCGCTTGGTGAATCCACGCGAGGCCGCGCGCTCGACGCGAACATCGCGCTCTTGCGATTGAACGCCCGCGTTGCGGCGCAGCTCGCTCTCGCTCTCTGCACCTAGGGCCATCCACCGCTAGATTTCGTCGCGGCCATGCAGCGCATCCTCACGACCCCGCCCTCGCAGGAGGAGGTCGGGCAGGCGGCCGACGAGATCTCCGGCGGTGCGCTCGCGCGGGTCAGGGTCGATCCCTGGCCGCGCGGCCGATCGCATCACGCCTATGTGCTGACCACGCCCGGCGGCGAGCAATTCCTCTTTAAGGTCCATCGCCGGCCGCACGCCGGACGCATGCGGCGCTTTCTGCATCTCGCCGAGCTCCTTCGGGCGAAAGAGGTCCCGCATCCGGCCGTCCGCTGGTTCGATGTGGAGAAGCGCACGCTCGAGGTGCCGTACTACATCCAGGACTTCATCAGCGGCGAGGACGCCGCGCGCTCGCTGGGGACGATCTCGTTCGCCGACCAGCACCGCGTCGGGGCCGAGCTCGGCGGCGGACTACGTATCCTGCACCGCGTCGAATACGTCGACACGCCGATGCCGTGGTCCACCGAGCTCGACGATCGACTCCGCACGCGCGCGGCAGAGTGCCGCTTCCTCGATGCGCTCGATCAGGAGTCGCATGCGACGGTCATCGCCTACTACGAGGAGCGCCGCGACGCGCTCGAGGGAGTCGAACGCCATTTGACGCACGACGACCTCAACCTCGCGAACCTCTTGCTCCAGCGGCGCGCCGACGGCTGGCACTTCGCCGCGTTTCTGGACTTCGAGCGCGCGCGCGGGCGCGATCCGTTGCTCGACCTCGTGCGCCTCGAGAGCTGGACGCTTCCCGCCTGTCCCGCGATGGTCGCGCCCTTCAAGGACGCCTACGCGTATTTCGAAGACGACCAGACCCGCCGGCGCTCGGAGATCTACGAGGTGTACCTGCTGCTCGCGGGCATCGTCTGGTATCGCCAGAACGAGCTCCCCGAACGCGAGCGCTTTTGCCGCGAACGCCTGGTGAGCTGGCTCGCGAAGGCGAAGTGACCGCCGGCCACGGTCAGCGCCAAGTGGTGGTCCCGGTCTGACGGAGCAGCGGTCGCCACTGCCGCTCCCATCGTTCCTCGATCCCCTGACGCCAGGTCGTCGCAGCCTCACGCAGCTCGCGCGTGATCTCGGGATGGCTCTCGCGGAGGTTCGTGCGTTCCGCCGGGTCGCTCGCGAGATCAGCGAGGAAGACCTCGTCCTCCGGAGGGGCGCCCTCGACGAGCTGACCGTGCAGGACGAGCTTCCAGGGACCCTTGCGGACCGCGGTCTGCCGGCCCATCTCCCAGAAGAGCGCGTCATGCGGCGAGGGCGCCCGATCCGCCAGCATCGGCAGGACGTCGCGGCCGTCGACCTCGTAACCTCCGGGATCGCCGCCCGCCGCCTTCACGACCGTCGGGAAGATGTCCATCCCGATCCCGACCTCCGCGATGCTCTGACCTGCGGGAATCCGCGCCGGCCAGCACGCGAGCGCGGGTGAGCGGATGCCACCCTCGTAGAGACTGAACTTGTGGCCCTTGAGCGTGCAGCCGCCGCCGTAGAAAGGATCGGTCCGGCCATCGAGCCAGTTCGCAGTCTCACGCGACGGTCCGTTGTCGCTCTGGAAGAAGATGAAGGTGTCCTCGAAGCGACCGGCGCGTCGTAGGGCCGCGACGACCTCGCCGACGCCGTCGTCCAGAGCCCCGAGCATTGCGGCCATGATCCGCCGCTCGGGGGGGAGGCCCGGGAAGCGGTCGAGGTATCGCGCCGGCGCGTGCATCGGATAGTGCGGCGCGCTGTATGGCAGATAGAGAAAGAAAGGCTCGTCGCCCGTCGCGGCGCGGTCGATGTACCCGACCGCCCGCTCCGTCACCATCTCGGTGAAGTACTGGCCGTTTCGCCACACCTCGCGGCCGTCCTCCCAGAGATCGTGTATCCCCTCGAGTCCCTCGGTCCAGTGGTGGATGTGCGAGTAGTAGTCGACGCATCCCGCCATGAATCCGAACCACTCGTCGAACCCATGGTCGTGCGGGCGCGAACCCTCGGCGACCCCGAGATGCCATTTGCCGAACAAGGCCGTGCGGTAACCCAGTTCGCGTAGCGCCAGCGCGATGGTCGGGACGGTCGTGTGAAGGCCGCTGGCGGTGCGATGACCGGTAAGGATCGAGCGGACGCCGGCGTTCCCGGGATAGCGGCCGGTCATGAGACTCGCACGCGAAGGCGAGCACACCGGGGAGTTGCTGTACCAGCTCGTAAGGAGCGCGCCACGCGCAGCGAGCGCATCGAGGTGCGGCGTCTTGAGGTCCGTCGCGCCCATGCACCCGAGATCACCGTACGCCTGATCGTCGGTGAGGATGACGACAAAACTCGGCTTCGGCACGGCGCGACTCTAGGCGAACGCCGCCGCGACCTCGCGCGGCGTATTCGTGGTGACGATATCGACGCCGCCCGCGAGCGCGCGTGCCACGCGCTCGCGCCAGCGACGCGTCCCTGCGTCGATCGTCCAGACGTCGACGAGTGTGCCGGTCGCGTGGAGGAACGCGGCCGCATCGAAGCCGTCGTCGAGCATGTGCTCGAAGAACCCCAGGCGTAGATGCAGCTCGCGAGCGCCAGGGACGAGACCGGTTAGCGTCTCGAAGCGCTCGCGAAGATACTCGGCCGTCGCGACGGTGCGGCGCAGCGCGAGCGGGTGCGCGTCCTGGTAGCCGTATGCCCCCGTGCGCCCG
>WNGI01002507.1_pt1 | contig 15968 bp, 20 predicted proteins | sample 5400621 | NCBI WGS metagenome assembly WNGI01 (sample SAMN13153374, study PRJNA577476) | soil metagenome | isolation source: 20 cm soil or saprolite under Garry oak tree replicate 1 | place: USA:California | collected 2016-06-15 | reverse complement strand
AGAAAACTTCTGAAACTCTAGCAGGGCTGTCCAAACCTTCTCCTGTATCTCACGACATCGTCTGCGGCCTGCCTCGATTGAGCCTTACCGGAATGAGAGGTGTGCGTGGATGGCCGAAAGTGGGACTGCTCGGGATTACTGGATTTGTCGTATGCTTGCCAGATATGTATTATGTAAGCCTCGGCACTGTTTCTCCGCTCAGAGCAAGGCCGATCTCATCAGCGTCACACAATCCACTGCACTGGCCCTCGTCCCGACATTTACCTGAGGGTATTTTTCCCAGCAACGAGGACAAGGTATGATGCCCAATACGCATATATCCTCATATACTCATTCGATTCGATGCAAATAGTCACTTCTAGCTCTATACCCCAGAATGCGAATGCCATCTGCAGTGCCCGAGGGTACAGAACAGGAAATCTTGCTGCCATCTTTAGCGCAAAATCAGCCATTCTCCAGTCAGAATCGTTACCTGACCCATTTGTCGTCCCTTCAGCCCCGGCCACCTATCCTACCCCAACCTTCTCTTCCTCCAACGCGTGGTTCCACTCAGCTATCGCTTCCTCCGCGTCAGACGTTTGACCCTGATATTCTGTCACATAGCCGTTCCCAATTAACAGTCTCGCTTCCCCGACCCGCTCCTGTTCTCACCTCTCAACAGACAGTTAAATCACCCATGTCGCCAAATTTTGAGAAATACACACAAACACCCGTTGCGACGGAAAATGTGGATCCAGGCTTGGAACGCCAGAAGCTCGATGCACTTGTCGTTGCGTCTGGCCTAGCGGACAAGCACGAATTGCGAACTAACGGGCCTGCCAATAATTCTAGTCCATCCCGAGTATATCTTGAGCCAAATTGGAGTGTTCCGATTGAAGTCAAGTCATCGCAGGATGAGGATACCAAAAATTATGTTGCACCCATCATGCCTCAGAAACAATTCGTTCTTAATTCCTACCCCTCGAGAACATCTACCTACCCTCAAGATGAATTTGATGACTCGGGGGATGCGTCCTATTATGTTAAAGAGACGAATTCTCTCTTGCCCCACTGCCACCCATCGAAAGACTCCGTTTCTCCTGTTTCAAAGTGGTCTCTATCATCATCCGTGGAGATGGATCTGGTAAACAAGCGAAGCAGCCAATCAAAGTCCCTGAAGACCAGGGCAGTGAAGTTCTGGTCATTCATTTTACGCTTCAGTTTGAACAGCCAATCGTCCAGCAGGGAAAAACATGGTCTTTCCTCCGCCGTTGATGCACAGGAGAAGTCAATTCGCCGTCAGCGTTCTCACTCTGACCTCGTTGGATCGGTTGCTGGGTGTTCCGGTGTATCTTTACAGACTCCAGCCTTCACCTATGGTTTGTGGAATTGTGTACCTCCGACCCCCACAACAGCTCTTTCGATGGCCAGAATCAGCTATTCATCGGCGACATCAAACAATCACGAGGTCGATTCTGATGACCAAGCGAGTTCTGGCCGCCGCTGCTTTAATGAAAAGCTCGCAACAAGGAAGTCTATTTCGAGCATCAGATAGCCGGTAGCCCCGACCAGAGATCCTTCATCGAGCCTTACCTGGTCAGGAAAGAACACTTCAATTGCAAACAGTGTAGACACCCCTGTACCCCCGCTGAAACATACGACCGTGTTGACTGCCTACCCTACAGCGTAACGCCGAAAGCCGGCATTGTCACATTGTATGAACGAGTAAGGTGATGGCAGCGTCAGCCTATCTTGGACCACAAAAGGTTTCTATCACCACCTTATCATCGTGCCGGCGCTCGTAGCGCCCGAGTGCCAGCAGGCAAGCGAGATACAATTTAGACGTGCGTTACCCGTGTTTTCGCAGAATAAGACTGAGTTCTTACGGCCTCGGACTCGGAATCTGTATACCACCTAATCGACTTCGAATTCGGGACCATTTGAAAGAACCACTCACTCGATGGTAACGGATCAGAGTCCACAATATGGTTGTTTTCGGTAATTGGCATCTCAAATATAGCTGCCCAATTCAGAACTCATTTGGAACCAAACCATTTTGATTTTCGGCTGCTTCCTCTCGAATGGAGCGTATGGCACTGTCCCCGGCGATCTGACAGGTCCATTCCCGATATAGACCGTTTTTGATCGGGGACATTAGTACAGGCCTATCCAGGCCTATCCTCAGTCGTTTGCGCTCGCGCCTCGTTAAAGCTACGCCCCCTATTAGTATTCGTACTTGCATTATGCTGGACTCATCCCTTATAGGTTCGTCGAGTAAAGGTTAATAAAGTGGTTTGGGTTAAGCGGCCGCGAGTTTCCTCCTTATTTGAACTTGAAGCTTCTGGGAAGTTGCATCTTTGAAAGATCCTCAGTTGAGAAACGCGGAACCTGTTGCCATGAACGCAAGGTTCGTGGAAGAGCCGAGAAGTTAGGGAGATCGTAAGCGAGAGTTGCTCAACACACGCGGCACGCCCAATCCGACTACTCGAGTCTCCCGAAGGCAATTGTAGACCCGACCCCCTCGTAGGCTTTAGCATTTATAGATGTGAAGAGTTCCTGGCATGGTAATGAGCGCTATGAGTTCCCGTTGTAGCAGCGGCTCGGATGATGTTCAGGTAGTCACTCTTCTTCAGCGAATCTTGCATGCAATTGAAGAACTTTCTGTCGTCATTCGGCACGCCAATGGTATGTGTTCCATTTTCTGTTCATTGGGGTCTTGCTCAACATAATATAAAACATCGACATGAATCCCTCTATCCCTTCAACCAGTCCTAATCCTCTCCCTTCCCATGCCTTTATTTCTAACACTGGAGAACATGGCACGCCTCAGGCTATGGCCGACTTGTTATCTGCAGCATTCTCGTCGGGGGTTTCGATACAGGACAATCCATCTACTGGGGGTGGATTTGTACCCCATGAAGATCGCTGGTACTGTATTTTCCGAGGACGACATGTGGGACCAATCCAGGGCTGGTGAGTAACCATGGTACCCTTCGGTAATAGGGTTGCAATTGATCAAACTGAAGGAATAATGTATTAATGCATACAAGCGGTTGAAATGCAGCACGGTATAGGCGCTACGCGTCTCAGGCGGATGCCTTCGCCGCGTTTCAAAGGGCCCTTGCGCAACCCAACAATGTCCGCTTGTTTTAGATCTTACTTTATGCTATGTATTCCAGTAGCCTGAATTATGATGACAGTCGGTATCGGGCAAAATGTGACCTAATGTTGAAGCATCTGCAGAGAGCACAGTGCTATAGCTTCTCTTGCAAACAGAGTAAAGCATACGCAACCACTTACTTAGCAATTCCTGCAACGAACCTGAAAGGTGGAGGGTCTTATCGGGCACTTTCTGCTTCCCAAAATAAATCTACTTGACGATGTGGGCCACCACTTCGTGTGGCAAGACCGAGGCCTACTAATAGGCTGTCAACAGACTTTTACTGATATTACTCCACAAACATTAGGGTTATCTCTACACTAAATCCAATGCAATGTCACCCAAAATTCCATCATAAATAACACTTACTATTTCGCATTGAAAAATACAAACGGCAATACTAAGTGAGTCAGACGTCCAAAACGGTCTGCCACTCAGCTATTCTAACCTAAATATGTGCAAGATACGAGCCAATCGCTCCCGTGATGTTCAGGAAGGGTGATATTGTTGAGGCGCAAGTTACAGCGAAGATGGTCCCTATGAGAGGGGGAACCTTCAAAATGATTGCTGTTCCTCGATACTTAACTCTTCTGGATTCAACATATTCCCTTGAAAGTCAATATAAACATGGTCTGAAATTCGACTGAAGTATGACAATAGGAAGCAATCACTCGAACTGCCGCAATGTATAGATCACTTATAACACCGGGACGTTTACTAGATCTGGGAAATACTCTCAAGCGAAAGATAGGTTATGAGGAAGAAGAGATCCGTTCCACTCGCGATAGGTTGGCTCGTATGGATATCGATAAAGCATCCGACCGATCCCCAGTCGAGGTGAAGTAGTTGAATGTGAACTGCAATGCCAGTGACAGATATTTACTGCACGGAACCCATACAGCCAATCAACCGATCCCTACGATTTTCGATTGGCGGTTAGGATGACAGTGACCGAGAAGACTGATACGGAGCGCAGGTCAAGAACGAGTAGTACTGGTGAGTAACAGCGAGTAGAGGAGGGGATGCTCGCAAGTGATTCAAGGACAGTGATTAGGAGAGGTGAGTGAATCTTGCGACCATCCATGTAATGAAGCTATGTCATTCGGACGGGTTCACATGAGTTTCGCCTGGTGACGACCAGGTGCCCCCAAAATGGGAGCAATGCATGTCTAAAATGACGCTAAAATAATGAAATGTATTCGTATTATACCGATCATCACTTAACGCGAGATCGGGGCCCCCATCATGTTCACTGGAAGCCGCATCCGTATGGAGAGGAGGACGAGGAATCCGTGAGAATTGAAGAAACATTACTCACGGGTCTAAATTTAGACATAACCCTAAACCCATTTCATCGTCGCTACTTACCAGTTACAACATGACTGAGATCAAAACCGCACACCTTCGTTCTGCAAAGGGAAGAGCCGCGCAAAACAAGAGAGCTAGAGAAAGATTGAAACGGCTGAAAATGGAAAAGGCTTTGATTGAAAAGGCATCACGTCCGACTCCGCCTGAGCCACGTCGTAGATCAGGTGAGGCATATGTTGGAATAAATCTAGCAGCCACTAAGAGTTGAATAGATAGGCCTAGAGGTCGCAGGTCCAAAGAAGCGACTCAGCGTCGATATTCGAGACGAGCTGCACAGCGAATGATAGCGAAAATTAAAGCAGAGAAGTATATTGGTACGTAAGGCAAATGAAATGAATAACATAATGACAAGAAGGCAGTTTCTCACCCATGTGGATCGCTTCCTATCGAATTTTTGAAGAAACGGTCGCAGCAATATATACAAGATACCATCGATTCCCGCTACAAAAGGGTCAAAATGCTATATGTTGAAGGAAACATCGAGATTGAATGTCCCTCCTATGCGTATTTCGTAAAACAGAAGAGGGGACTCAAAATATCAATCAAGCGAATAATGACACTGTCGCTTCGGATGATTCAGCCATCATTTCTAGTGAAAAAATTTGGAGCGGTCATCAGCGAACGACAAATGAAAGACATAACAAACAAATGGGAATTGTTCGTTAAAACTGGTGCGAAATGAGTAAATATAAGAAAATTGACGATTTATTATTAAGATAGGAGCAAAACCTTCCGTGAAGAAGCATATGGGCAGGGGGAAAAAGGCTGCGTTTCACTTCGGAGTATGGAGAAGATATCAAAACAAACCGTTCATCACAAAGGACAGTAACTCAAAGAATAAAACGCAAAAGAAGGCATCTGATGAGTTTTTAACGGTTGTTCGTAATTCAGTTGCGAGGAACATCGCAACCTTTACGGAAAACTACGCTGCCAAACTCTGGTCGAAACAGAAGGGGTAAGTGTCAAATAATCCTAATCTCTAAGTTATAGCTGAGTTGCCTTAGGATCGCATGCTACCTTTCTCAATTTGAGAAAATATCATCACGTCCAGCTCTGGATTTTGAAAGCGGCTTCACGACAGTTGCAGTAAAACAAGGAAGCAGCGAGCGCGTTCACATTGACAGAAATGATCAAGGTATCACTTGGGTACTGCCAATTGGTGAGTGGGAGGGAGGGAATTTGGTTATCCCTCAACTGGGAGTGGAAATTCCTGTCAGGCCAGGAGAATTGCTTGGATTCAAAGCCAATTTATTGGCTCATTTTAGTACACCAATAACCTCAGGTGACCGTCTAGTTATCACCCTGTTCACTTGTCGTAACATATTTAGCGATTCACTCCTGTACGCTCAGCTTTAGATGTTCATTATGACATTATCCAATATTGTTCAACAAATATCAGAGAGAGATAAGTATGACTGTTGTATCGTGGATACATAGTGCGATCACCGTGAACCGTTGTGAATCACCATGGCCCGTAGTCAACCGCCGTGAAACAGCGTGGTATACATGAACCGCTGTGAGCCTCGCTACTACTCCGCAGTTGATTGGGACCCCAACGACAATGTGTGCGATGCAGATTTGGGTGATGAGAAACCTTTGGTAGGGTGGTGGGGCCGCATGTGGCGGCCTGATGCATGGGAGGGAGGGAGGGCCTGAAGGCAGGGATGAGGGGGTATTGGAAGTCGTGGGGAGAGAAAAGGGGAGGAAGGTGATGGGATTGGAAAGAAGGCAGCATCAAGTGTGTATTACCATTGGGCGACATCTATTTCGTCATGGTTACGTCGAGAATGGCAGGTGTAGGTATAGGATATTACGAAATGGTACAACAGTAGCACATACGTGAAAAGTACATGAATGGCATTTCATTGTCGATTTGACCTGACGTGCTTATTTCAAAAACGAGCGAAAGTTGTTTATGTTCAAAAACATACCATTCTCATCTTCATCATACTCCTCGTCTACCTCTACGAGTCCCAGCAAAAGCACCACCGAGCAGAACGAGTAATAAAACACGCTCGTTACTCTGTCAAGTTATGGGCCAGGATCCAGCGGAGCAGCCGGGCTAATGGTTGTCTGTTGCGGGTTGTGCCGCGCAGCCGGGCGTAAAGCTTAATTAATGAATATAACTCGAGTGTTATTGCCACTGATCACGCTCTTGCCATCATGGGTGTACCAGGGCTTTGGGAGGTGCGTAGCAAAAGAACTTCGGGGATCCTCTACTGAAAACATCCAGGTGTTGAATCCAGCTGCAGAAACTCGCTCAATGACGGAGCTAGCAGTCACCGAAGGCTTTATTGCCAATCCCCAGGGATATCGCGGGTTTCGGATTGGAGTAGACGCGAGTATATGGTTCTTTCACGCAGAATATGGGCGGGAGGGCGAAAACCCTGTGCTCCGTACCCTATTTTTTCGGTGTGCTACTCTGATGCGCACAACGTTCTTGCCATTGTTCGTTTTTGATGGTCCGAAACGTCCCGACTTCAAACGTGGCAAAAATATTAACAAAGCAAGCCATAAACTTATTCCCGGTATGAAAGCTATTATCGAGGCGTTCGGGTTTGAGTGGAGAATGGTGCGTACCGCTGGCCTTTCAATTTTTTTCAATCTGTGACGGTTTGTGAATTTAGGCCCCAGCTGAGGCTGAGGCCGAGCTGGCGTACCTCAATAGAGCTGGGATAATTGACGCCGTTCTCTCAGATGACGTCGATAACTTCCTCTTTGGCGCGGCCACTGTAATCCGCAAGTGCGCCTTTCTCGGCCCCAATCACGGTTGTGATGATCTAACTCATGCCCCTTTGCAGTATAAGCAATAATCTTTCTGGTAACAGAGCAAATCCCATTTTGAATAGCCAAGGGAGGGATGACAAGAATCATACAAGGTTATATCGAGCATCGAAGATTTGTTCTCTTCCATCCATTTCCCTCACCAGGGGTGGCTTCATACTTATAGGCCTCTTATCAGGTGGTGATTACGCGCAAGCCGGTTTACCTGGATGTGGTATTGCCACGGCTCGCGCGCTTGCGTCCTGCGGTTTCGGGGACTCTTTGTACGAAGCAGCCACTAACTTACCCCGTGACGCTCTTCCTGATTTCCTGACTTCTTGGCGTCAAGGGTTACGGGAAGAGCTCCAAACAAATTCTCGACGAATTATAGGTCGCAAACTTGCGAAATTAGCCAAAAGCGTACCCGAGTCTTTTCCCGACATTGACATCCTCCTGTCGTATACAAGTCCTATCACCTCTGAGAGTCTCGGACGCGCTGCCGAGAAAAACCGGAAGCTAACATGGGGGAAGGAACCGGACGTCGGTAAACTGGCCGCATTATGTGAATTTTACTTTGAGTGGGGCTATAAAGAAGCAATTATCAAGCGTTTCAGGACGCTCTTATGGCCCTCGGTCGTGGTACGAATATTGAGGCAAGCCGTGATTAATGCGAGAGCCTTGGACTATAGACCGTCGTCGGCTATCGTGCCCTCCATTCTGTGCAAGGGCAAGGAACGCGAACAGACACCTATAATCAACACCCCATCTAAACTTGTTGCAAAACACTTTGTCTCAATGACCCTCAACTCATCTGCTACCCAACCGCGCGAAAGAACGGATTTAGAATCTGACGAGGACGAGCCTCTCGTCGTCAAGATCCGCTCTTCGCGCAACCACCCAAGCACAGATGGGCTTCTAGAATACCGACTCGAAGTCGCACCTGCACAGCTTGTAAGATTAGCAGAATCAGGAATCAAGGGAACAAGAGAACCACCAGAGAAAGATGAGTGGGCTTCTGAGGACGATACTGCAGGAAACGATGACGACTCTAATGTCGGGCAGAAGATCAATGGACCAAAGCCGCCTCCAGATCCGACAGGCCATTTACGCTTATGGATCCCAGCGTGCATGGTGGAGTTGGCAGAACCCGGGATTGTTGAAGAGTATAATCAGCGAAAATCAAAGAAGGCGGCAAAGGGGGATGATAAAGCTAGGAGAGAACTGGGCGTTACAAAAGAGATCAAGAAACCCTCGAAGTCCATGGTTTCAAGGAGACCGACCGCGACACGTTCAATTCCTGGACGGGCAGCGAATGTTCGGAAGACCAAGGTACAGCACGAGGAAAGCGATCATAGTACCCTTCTTTCAATGCCTCTTTTTACCCGAAAGGCGTCGCCGCCATCAGAACCCCAATCACGCGCAGAATCTTCAAAGGCACGCGCTGAACGTGAGAAACATACAAAGTCAGTTTTGAACTATCTATGGTTATCAGATGAAGACGAGAAATCTGAACATGTCAAGCCACCTCGCGCTCCGTCTATTATGCCCGAGAAGCCAGCTACACGAGGTATACCTGCGCCCTTCCCAATTTCATTGGACAAGGGCGACGTGTCCCCGTCAAGTGATACCCATGCTCAGCAAACCATATCAAGACCCACGAAAACACGCTTTAACAGTACTCACTCCCAGACTTTGGAGTCTAAGCGATACGAACCACCAGTTAAATCCTTAAAGCACACCCAGGTAGAACACCATACACGTTCCAGCTCTCCATCGTGTATACGACCCGCTCAAGGACCAAAGGTGATCAATACATCCATCATCGAGATTTCGTCGGATGACTCGGACGATTCTGACATTGATCCATTAACTGTCTCCGTCCAGAGGCCTATCTTTCCGCCGCTAATGCTCACCAAGGCAAGATCATGGAATAAGGACAAAGATAGTGCAGGGCCTGTACGAAGGCAAAGAAAGACAAAACCGATATCAAGAGATGGAGCTAGGGCTCATGCCGTGATTGATCTAACGTGATTACAGTAGGATGTATTCTTGTCTCATACTTGACCATGTTATTTTTGTTAGCAGTACTTATCAATGCATGTGCGTCAAATAATCCAAATTGCAGCGACATCAATAGCCATGGGTATGTCAAGATCATAACGCACAGCAACACATGTGGCTTTCTGGTTTGTCGGGAAGGTCCTCTCTTCGAACTTTGCCAAGAGGAATAAGTTGTCTTGGGAGGTGTATCGTTACTGGGGATGTGTCATCAATCCAGAGGAGAAACCCGCGTAGATAGATAAAACTTGCAAGTTAGTCTTAATGAAGCAATGCCGGGAGCTTGCGAAAGCTAGTCCGTCTCTGCATGAAAACTGGTGCCCTGTTCCTAGATGAAGGACCCAGCGTCACGAGAGCTAGAGGTGCGGAGAGGGAAGAAGAGGCAGATGCGGGATGGGAAGAGACAGCCTACGGGTCTCCAACCACGGGTGAAGAACCGGTGTGAGTTAGCTTGACCGGACTTGCCACCCGCTCCGCGACCAGGCGATGTAGATAATTTTGACAGCGATCCGCGCGCCGTGGCTTTTTCGCTAATAATGAGGAAGCTAAGGTTTGTTTTGCAATGGTTACAACAAAGATGAACCTTGAGGTGGCGGTCTCTTGATCGGGGAGTCGGCGGAGGTGGCGGAGGACCCTGACCAGTGCTGGTCATCAGGATCAGAGTGAACATCGATGATCATTAATCACCGGTGATTCACTGGTGATCGTGATTGCTGAACGATGCTCTGATGACATGGCCATTTGGGTGGGGGCAGAGTTAGACGCCCGCGTACTCGGGAACACCGCGCTAGCAAATCCTGCAGTCAGTATAAATACGAGGAAGCAAGAATGTAAGGCCCACTCGCAACATAGCCGACACCCTACCCCTCACGCGCTCGTTTTGGTATCGATTCAATGAGTGAAAGGGTGACGTGGCGTCCAACCCTCGAGACCGATGAATTGGCTAGGTCTTGGAATCTTCAAGAGGACTCGTCGTGCTGAGTCCTCTCCCTTAACGACCGACGTACCAGGATGACTGCGCCTACACGATGCAGTCAATGTAAATCAAAAAGAGGAGAAATATGAGACTACAGACCTATTTCTGAAGCCGCCCTCTTTCATCTGTCCCCTTTTCTCTCTCTCTGTTGTAAACCAATCACGGCGGGCAAAACGACGACTTGAGATCAATCGTTGAATCCAAATGATGGAGAGTTCCATTCGCGACTCGAACGACTCCCACACTTGGATGATTAACCGCTGACTTGTTTAAAATCCTGCAGGCCTGGCGGCGGCGGCAGTAGACATTTCGGTTGAGGCATGGTCGGAAAGCACCTGTAGGAAACCTGTGGGTGTCGGACATTCAATTGCGGGTTGCAGTTGAACAAGTGGGATGATTCGGTGCGATCGTCAGCGGCGAACTCTATCTCTGCTGCATTGGGCGCTTCGGCGAGACGGGAGGAACCTCTGGCTTTACTATGCGTCGGACGGGGGATTTGCTGCAAAGGCAAGCAGCGGTAAACACGGCGAGGTTTACCTCTGCGATATCCACGCCAGGCTGGGGTCAGTACGTCTACAAAAGTTCTCGACCGTGATCAGGTTTAGTCGAGATGACGACGCTGATGTCAGCCTGTAATCGGGTTGTTAGCCTGATCAGGACCGGTTGGAAAATCACGAGTTCCGGGCTCTTGGCTGACAGGGCGCATCAGGCTGATAACGGGAGGTCAAGTTTTGAGTAATCGCTACTACTATTAGTAGTCTCTAATACTATCTGTGTCACTGGGCTACCAGTACTACTACAAAGAAACAGTTTCCTCATCATTTCCTTCAGCATCGACAGAATTGTCATCAACCTCCGGAGTCGCCTGATTCGCTTTCTTCATCACTGACGCCGTCGTCCTCCTCGGACTCATCGTCTCCTAGTCCATCCTCTTCCGGATCTTCTGCTGTGGTATCTAACATTTGTTCATCGTCATCTAGCCCATTACTTTCTTCTCGAAGGGCCGAGGAGTTTGCTTCTGAGACTGGCATATCTGAGGGATCTCGATCATGTAAAAATCGGTTCGTGGATTTACGGATGGTGTGATGGCCGACTCCCCCACCACGGAACCGCATGAACATGTCTCGATCTACAAAACTGTGCCAGCATGTTAACCAATAAAAAGACACAAGGGACTGACTCACATATTTATATAGAAGGCAGCCCATTCACCTTCAGGCGTGCCCCCAATGCGGCCATACCCAAATGCAGGTATCAAATGCACGCCACGTATGACTTCCGATGGATTTACAAACCCATAAGCCCCAGGGTCATCATTGTCAACAAAACATATCCGGTGGAGACGGCGGTTCTTCCATCCTGATTGGTAATTTAGCTCGCTTCCAAACCATCGAACGTGCAAAAAATCCATGCGCTGAGGTAGATTGCTTTGTGATGACGGACCAGTGTGGGTTACTAAGGTATGGTAGACACCGACGACCCATGCATACCAATAAGGGCGGCTGGATCCATCTTCTGGGTCTTCCGAGCGTGATAAGACCATTAGGTCTGGATGTGTTCGGGGATTTATCGAGTCTTGCTCACGGCGCATGTCATATGTAGTATAATTGACACGAAGAACATGATGTTTGTAAAGAAATCCATTTGAAATGCTCACCGAGCACTGTTCAGCAGGTGTAAATGGAGTTTCGTCACCATCATACTCACGGCCGAGTAACCGCCCAAGAAGGTGGTCTAGTAGCCGAGGAACAAAGTCCTAGATTCCCATGAACAATGAGTTAAATTGAACTTAGATGTGAGACTGAACGTTACCCGGTAGGCACAGTCATCTCGAAGATCTTCTCCCGGCCACCCTCTATATATGCTCACCCCATCTTTCATGTCGTTTGCAATGTGGTAATGAACCTCTGGGTTCGTGTACGGCAACATCTCAGTGCCACCACGTTGTCCGGGTATCCGAGTCTGGTTCTTTTTGGACCTTGATTTACGGTCCGTCTGATCTTTCGCTTGCGCCACGTCATGGCTCTCAACCACTGTCCGTAATATCTTCTCGCGCTGTTACTGTTTGGCGATGCTTCGTGTGAACTGAGCTTTCGATGCACGGGAAAAATACTGCACCCTGCAATAAATATCAGTTTTAGCTTGTTCTGGAGAGCTAAGGACGTACAACTTGAGTTGTATAGTTATCACTAGTGCAGAATTGCCTTATAGTATCTGCGTAGTCACCCAAGGCATGAAGTTTGTACGGCGAAAGGTTGAATTCCTTATCTTTCTTCCCCCTCCCGTCCTTTTCTCTTGCAGGTTGCTCGTTTCCGTTAATTGCTTTCTTTTTGGCGAGTGCCACCTTACGCCGCCCACGTGCAGCCTCTTCGGATGGTAGCTCTGTCGTATGGTAAGAGGCACAGACGACCTTTTTGAACTCCCTCAGAGCAAACCCCAGGCGTCGTGTCGAATTTTCTAAGTCTCGAACTGTCGTTTCAATCTGTGTGTAGTCGTAACTTGGCAAAGGCATGCCATGAACATAATTCAAATAGGAGGTCCATGGTGATTTTCTCGTGCGCAGAGGGCATCAGAGACTCAAAAACTGGGATCGAACACTAGAAAGTCGTTAACAGACTGGTAGATCACAATATATCCATGCCGACATTACCTGTAACAAATCTTCAAAGTCCCGTGCTGCCAACTTTTTCATGGACGCCGCATTTCTGGAAAACCGCCGTATGACTCCTCGGCCAAATGTGGGGATTGCACGGTATCTATCCCATCTGTTAGCCATTCCATTCACCCAAGCCATTGGGCTAGCAATATACCTTTTATTTAGCTCCTGGACTACAGTTCCTCCCATTGCGTACAGAATACACATCAAATGAGTGAATGTAGCCTTCCAGACACCCAATTCAAATTCATGTAGAAGGTCGGGAACGAACATTTGGTAATGGTTGAAGCCATGCGAGAAAAGCCGTTGGGAAAACGCGCTCTGCATGTTCGCTATGGAGTCAATTTGATTGTTAATGCAGTTCAGGCACGTACTCGGATGGGCCTCAAGGAAAGGGGATTCAATAAGTTTCCTATGTAGGTGCTACCAATGGGCATTCCATCCTGGTATATCCACCTGCGGGAAAGACCAATGGCTTTATGGAGTATGTCATTGTCGTTTCGGGAATTCTTGAGCCGATTTCGCAGGTCATGTTTCTTGCCCATATCACAAATCTTGATTTTGGCAACGTAGCAGCGCGGGCATGGACAACCCGCAAGAAACTTGATGCAGGTCATAAGCACCCTTACCGTGCTCGTATGAGTAATGTGCGAGAGTAGATTTTAAATTATAACATACTTTTCAGCATAGTCTGCCGCATAGGTGAATATCCGTGGGTATATTATCCGTGTCTGGCCATCCGCAAATTGGTGCTTGAATCCATGAACATACGCATGCATGAAGTCGTTGTCGAGAATAAGTAGCCAAATCAGGTGGACTAGCTGCTGCTTTGTGAATGTAATGACATCTGCACTTGCTGCTTCACCACTAACTTGAAATACAGAGGTACAGAAGTCTTGAAAACGATCGATTAACTGTATTCTGCATTAGTAAGAAACCACGGTTAAGGTAAGACTGTACCTTGGGTATGTACGCTAGATGATGGGCACTGCTGAACGACGTGACTTTACTGCGGATATATTCAATGGACTGATTCCCAAAGTACATGTAGATCGGCCAAAGCGACGCTGTCCCAAAGCTGGTGAGAAGTGTCGAATCTGACCAAAACATGATTGACATGATAACAGTTTCCAGCTGTGAATTTGTTGTCCCTGCATTCAGCTGAACTTCTATTGCGTGCTTCTAACTGGCTACTGAACTTGCTCTAGTATCTAATGTGGCTGTTTATTTAGCTATGGCATTGCTTTATCCTATACCATTTTGAACGTTTGTGCGCCCTTTCTATATGAGAACGCTTCTTGAAAATCGTGATCGGTGTTATGTGCTTTCCTCACTGCATCAGTGTCCGCTTTTTCAGCGCCCTTCCTCTTTTTCGCCAACCCAACCAAAATCTGTGACAGTGTGCATCTTTTTCCATCCACAGACCATCTTTCCCAAAATCTTTGTGCACCTGATGATGCATATTCCTCCATGAGGAACTGTAATTTGTCCAAAAGAAGACTTATCAAATGCATAGTAGTATCATAGTATGATACTATATAAGGCTACACTTCGTTTCGGCCTCGGAAGTGGAACTGACAGCATGTTGGCATATCAACAAAAGGTCCCGAATCTTGTTAGCAAGAGATTCCCCATGGAATCTGATGTCGGTAATATTAATGGGCGAATTAGTCTACCAGCAGACCTGATATCGGGTTCAATTCCGTTTTGGTTGCTTCTACGCGCGCGTTACTTAAGTTGGCACTCTTTCTGTTTCCCTCGAAGTTTACTATGATAGAAATTGCCTCAAGGTTTGGCTCAGAAGCGGCGAAACGAAAGCCAAATTCGACTGCCAAAGAGGCGCAGTCAGCTAGAATACAAACAGCGCGACACCGACCGTTTCTTTTCCTGCCCTGATTCATCATGTCTGGCCAACTCCAATCTAGTCCAACCAACTTCCGCCCTCGCAAGAACGGAATAAAGAGAAGAAAAAGCTGGAGCCATATCCTGGAGCATTATGTCTTCTCCCCCTCCGAACGGTAGGTCGGCCGTTCCAAGTCCCTGTATTGGTGTTGAGGTCGGACTGCGTAGCTTAACCTTGAGCACGCCACAAAGGCGCAGCATTTACATCTCAAGCTTAGAAGCACACATTGACCGCTTAATTGCTCAACTGCTGGGGATATTTTCCTGTCTGGTGAAGGTGTTTCTAACGCTCTAGAAGGGCTGGATTATGGCCAGTTGCATTCGACGATTCGGACTACAAGTGCGTAAATGCTAAGATTGTCAAGGTGATTGATTCCCGACGGTTATGCGAAAGAAACTAAGAAAAAAAGGGCGTAGTTGCCACATTACAGCATAAAGCGACGGCTTCAAAGCAGAAGTTGGTTGAGCTGAAACGCGCTGTATGTATCTGAAATCTTTTTACATATTTGAGATACACGTCGCAGTCACAGAACGAGAATTTAATGGGCATCTTGCAAGACGGTTCATATTTGTGGGGCGTTGTTGGGAAAGCTTTGCGTGAGTACAACTTTTTTCTGCGACGCAAAGTTCTAACTGGACAACTGAATTCAACTTAGCACCCATGTCTCCAACCGACAACTTGAATGAGAATCAAAGCAACTGGTCCACTGAATTCAACTTAGCACCCATGTCTGGGCCAACCGACAACTTGAATGAAAGTCAAAGCAGCTGGTCCACTGAATTCAACGTAGCACCCATGTTCCCCATCAACGACTTGAATGAGGATCCCAACATTCATCCGCTGCCCTTCTCTATCAGCAGGTCGAGTAATGAATGCCTAAGGAAGTAGGGCTTTGAAAAGTTGTTACATGAGAACATACATGTTTGTACACTAATCTCTATACATCAAGTTTAAGAGCAAATTCCGGACTGTCAAAATCAGTCTCGGAAACATGAGAGAAGTAGCGCGTGGCAAACGAGTCACGACTGAGGAAACGGGTATGTACGAGCAGGCTATATAGCAGTAACGAGTAGGGGTCGAGAGCGACCCTAGAGTTAACGGTAAG
>WNGI01002502.1_pt1 | contig 15977 bp, 10 predicted proteins | sample 5400621 | NCBI WGS metagenome assembly WNGI01 (sample SAMN13153374, study PRJNA577476) | soil metagenome | isolation source: 20 cm soil or saprolite under Garry oak tree replicate 1 | place: USA:California | collected 2016-06-15 | reverse complement strand
GCTATTGATTATGAGCTGTCACTACCGATGGACCGAACAGTGGATGATATAGGCTTTTTCGACTCGATCATGCTTGCTCGTCCGTACCGATTGATCTTGAGTCTCTCCGGCTCGCCGCGGGATTTGAATATTCAAAACTTCAATGGTTCCAAAATGTCCTCGCGAGGTCTTACCGCAATGGGCGTCAAATTCGTGCTCACGGCGGCCAAACGCGACGATCTTCATAGCGAAGGACAGATTCACAGCATCAATCTGTACAGTATTGCATCACCGTCAAAGCGCGCCGCGTTTTTCGACAACGATCAAACCCAACATCTCGCAACCGACGAGATTGATGCCAAATTACGCGAACCCGGGTTCGACCTGCGTTCTGTACTATTGTTACCACGCGATCTGACACCTCGACAGAGATCGGCGATGAACGCAAAATCGAAAGAGGCTGCAGTTATAGAATACCGTCGGCCCGATAGCGATCATATTGAATGCACCGTGACAACGGGGCGATACGGTTATCTTCGCGTTATTGAATCATGGGACCCCGGCTGGTCGGCTACGATGGACGGAGCGCCCGTCCCGATCATTCCCGCTCTGAACGCGTTGTTGGCAGTACCGATTACTCCGGGGCGGCACGTAGTGCAGTTTGTATATCGTACTCCTGGTGTAGGCATTGGGCTGACGATATCCGTTATCAGCCTGACGTTGCTGCTATGGGGACTGATGTGGAACTTTCGAGGGACGCGGCAACGTCAACGCTAACTTACCGAAACCATCAGGCCGATGGCTCCGCTCACAAGTCATCATCTCGGTTGCAAGCGCTGCGAAACTTTGGGATATGATCTGAAAACGTCTTGCCTGGATTGGCTGACCCGCGAATTTCGACGCGTAATATTACAATTGAAGGACAATCGATGGAACGCACAACCACGAACCATGACGCAACGTGGGACCACGAAACAGATGTCATAGTTGTGGGCTCGGGAGCGGCGGGGTTGCCGGCAGCGATCAGAGCAGTCGAAGGCGGCGCGTCGGTTATCGTCGTGGAGGCAAATTACGACGTTGGCGGGCATGCGATCATCAGCGGCGGCCATATGGCTCTTGGTGGCGGCACTAGCGCGCAGAAAAAATACGATATTCCCGATTCACCGGACACGGTGTTTTCCGATCTGACCGATTGGTCGATCGTGCAGCCCAACGGGTCACCGGATTTCCGCTACAACGACCGGGCGTTGATGCGCGCCTTCGCGGATCACTGCGCGCAAACTTTTGAATTCTTGCTGGCCAACGGCGTGGAGTTTACCGATAAAGCGCCCGACAATCATGGCGCGTCGACGACCGGCAACTCGGCGCCGAGAGAAAGTCACGCGTTCTGGACGAAAGGCGCCGGATTGGAAAGTCCCAACGCCGCGGCGGGAACGGGCGTGATGCGGCCGCTGGAAGCGAGCGCGCGCGCCAAGGGCGTGAGATTTCTGCTGAACTATAAAATGACGAGCCTGATTCGTGAGCCGGCCACAGAGAAAAAATCGGGGCGCGTGATCGCTATCACGGCGCAGTACAATCCACGCATCATGCCCGGCGCAACGACGCCGTTAAAGAGCTTTCGTTCCGAGGGCAATATGGAAAGCACGCTGCCGACGATGAAGCTGCGCGCGCACAAAGCGGTGATTATCGCCACCGGCGGCAGCACCAGCGATATCAATTTTCGCCGCATGTTCGACCCGCGCTTGACCCCGGTGATCCAAGTCGGCGGCGAACCGTATACTTTTCAGGACGCGAGCGGTGAGCTCGCGGCCATGGCCATCGGCGCGTCGCTTTGGGGCCTGGCCAACCAAACATTGGAAAACGGCGCGACCATGCGCACTCAACGCGCTTTGGCGACCAAGTACAATTACACGACGTGGAAGCTGGAGAGCCCGATTTTTCCATTGGTGCGCGCGACCGGTTTCAACGTGAAGGACTGGCAGGACTTAATTCTCGTCAACCAGGTCGGCAAGCGATTTTACGACGAGACCAAAGGCGACGTTCCCCACGGTAATCTCGCCGGCCAAGTCACGCCGTACACACCCAATGACTATCGCAACGCCGAAAACGTTAAGTTCAATCCGACCAAGCACAGCTTCACGCACGCGGCCCTGGCGATGAACGAGTACTCGGAAGCGCCGGATTATTGTGCGGGACCGGTGTGGGCGATCTTCGACGCGGACGCGGTGCAAAGAGAAGGATGGAAGGTGGTACCTCCGTACGTCGATCCGGACGGTTATTTCTTTGCCGGGAACACGCTCGAAGAGCTCGCTGCCGCGATCAAGAACGAGTATCAGGCGAAGCCGATAAAGGGTTCGACGTTAAAAGCGACCGTGGAGCGCTACAACTCATTCGTCGACGGTGGGAAAGACAAGGATTTCGGTAAGCCGGCGCCGAAATACAAAATCCAAACGCCGCCATTTTACGCGGCTTGGGGAACGCCTGTGGTGCACGACACGCGCGCGGGTTTGAGAATCAATGCCAAGTGCCAGGTAATCGACATGAGCGGCAAAGTGATCCCCGGTCTTTACTGCGCCGGCGAGTCGGCCGGCGGATTCAACCAACACGGCATGGGCCGGTGTGCTACGCAGGGTTTTATCGCCGGTACGGACGCGGCGAAATTGGAGAGGCATGAGTAAGCTGTGAGCGGTAGAACTAAAGTGTCCGATCCCCCACCGGGCGGACGCTCCACCGTTGAAGTTTCACTGCAGACACGCGGCGGTGGGCAAAGTGACGAGCAAACCCGGTCACCCTGAGCGAATCGAGGAAAGGTTTCTCCCTTCAGTCGAAATGACAAAGAAGTATTTTGCGCGAGAAATTTCTTGCGGTCGTTTGCTTCTGATTGGCGCTAAAACTGAAAGACCAATGATTTGATCGTCACTGGTACGGTACCGGATGGCTCCAGGGTCTTTCCTAGATCGATGAAGTCGAAGTCGCTCAGCGTGACGCCGTCCAGACAAAGCAGAGCGTTATCGATCGCAAAATCATCTCGGAGAATCGTGCCGACCAACCCCGCCAGGTCATGGTCGAAGACGAGATAGATCGGGCGGCCGTTTTTCAAAGTTTCCGGCAAACCATCGATCAGGCCGCGGCAAAAACCGGCGATACGAACCGCCGTCGGCGGACCGCCCCAGCGAAAAACGAGGGCGACTTCTGCTAGTCCTTCCACCAAATCGAAGACGCGAAAATGTTTCTGGATCGCCTCAGCGATGGTGGCGCTGACGATCTCGGTCCTCAAATCGACTTCCGGCCGCAGCACCTGCAAGTTTTTTTGCGGCAGTAAATTTTCGTCGGTGCGGTGAATCGTATTGCCACTCACTTGCACCGTGTGTTGCGCCGCGCCCATAACCGTGGCACGGATGCACTCGCGCGCGGGCGCGAGCGCGCAGCGCAGCGCTCCGTTGCTTATTTGAACCTGGAGTGCTTGTCCCAATGGCGCGCCGAGATCGCCGAATGATTTCGTTTCCTTGCCATAGACATATTCGCCGACCCCGCCGGAAAAAATAACTGCATCATACTTCTTCACACCGCTCAGAGGTGCCGTCAGCCAGAGCTGGGCAACCTCGGACGCTGGTTCTTCGTCCTGCGTAAGGCTGAGAATTGCCTGCGCCATGTAATTCGCTAGACGCTCGACCTCCGCATTTGTGACCCGGCTTCCAACCTTCCATGCAAAACCAACCCGGCGGGCCAATGCTTGGCCGCCCGGTTCTAACAAGTTGACCGTGCCCGCACTGTCGGTAGCCAACAGTCGTCCGCCGACGTGAAACGCCGCGGTGCTGAGCACGCGCCCGCATTCGGCGACGGCTAACTTCGTCGTGCCGCCGCCGATGTCGACGTTCAGCACTCGGCATTGCTTTTCAGCGGAGTACGCGACCGCGCCCGAGCCGTGCGCGGCCAGCAGAGCTTCGAAGTTGTGACCCGCCGTGGCGCAGACGAAGTTGCCGCGCTGCGCCGCGAACAAGTCGGCGATGGCGCGTGCGTTGTCGCGGCGGATCGCTTCGCCGGTGAGGATGATCGCGCCGGTGTCGATGTCGCGTGAGGTCAAGCCGGCTTCCTGGTACGCGGCATCGACGAGACGACCCAGTGCTTGATCGTCGACGCGTTCACGACCCGCGCTATACGGTGTCAAATAAACCGGCGACAAGTAGAGCGTGTCGCGTTCTGTGACGACGAAGCGGCTGGACAATTCTCTGCCGAGTCGGCGAAGGACCAATTGCGAAAAAATAATCTGTGAGGTCGCCGTGCCGACATCGATACCCACACTCGTAAGCGTGATCGTGTCGAGCTTCCACAGGGGATGCTCTTCCTCTACGTCGAGCCCGTGCGCGTCGTGGTCGTGATCGTGTGGAAGATCGTGCATTTTGCGGCTTCAGGAAATCATTGCGGCCGTTACTCTGTTATGCGACTGAAAATTTTCACCACGAAGGACACGAAGAGCACGAAGTTTTAGAAAACTAGAATTCCGAGCCCTTCGTGTCCTTCGTGGTGAATCAACGCTTAGCCTACGCGACTTCGCCATGCTCGTCGAGAAACAGCGCTTTGGCGCTTTCCGCGCCGGCTTCGCCGGTGCACCACGACACCATTTTTTTCATCTTGCAGGTGATGCCACACTTTTTGAGCTCTGCTTCGAAGATCTGATGGATCTCCGGGTCTTCATCCTCATACTCGACTTGATAGCCGCCTTTTTTCCCGCTGACTTCGCCTTGGCGCAGTACGGTGGATTGACTTGCTTGCCAGCGGTTGGCGGCGTGCTTGCGCGAGATGCCCTGATTCATGACCAGGTAAGTTGCGGGCGTTGAACCGACGTTGAAGTGTTGGTGCAACCACAGCCCCTCGCCGGCGCCGGAAAGATAGAGGCTGCCCTCTTGCCAGTCGCAGCGGATGCGCGGCTCGTTGCCGCGCTGGGTCAGCACGTAGCCTTCACCCTCGGTGATATAGAGATGCGCGCCTGGGCCGTGGCGATGGCCTTTTTTGTAGTGGCCCGATTCGAAGCGCGAGACGTGAGACTCGATCATGCCGGCGCCCATCACCATAAACGCGTTCGTCCCTCCGCCGCCGCGGCTTTTCCACTCGTAGAGCGGCAGTTTCTTGATGTCGGGAATGAAATTGGTTTCCCACACCCGTCCCTTGTAGAGCTTGGCCTCGGCGGTGAAGTAGTCGGCGCCGCCGGCGTAGCGGTCGGTGAAGTCGTAAGGATTGTTGAAAATGAAATCTTCGCTCGCCCATTGGCGCAAGAGTTGCGGTAGATCGGTGACGGAAAACCAGCGCGCCGGTCGCGATAGGCTGGCGTTAAAAAACTGATGCGCTGCGTTGGTCGGCAGCACGAAGTAACTGCCAGGCCCCCACTCGAAGGTTTGCTTTGTTCCCTGCTCGCGCCACACCGAGGTCGAGCCGTGTCCGCTCACGACATAAATCGCCTCGGTATATAGATGCCGCAGCGGCGCGGTGGAACCCCCCGGCGGGAGTTCAACGATATGCTCGTCGCCTTCGTCGTCGCCATCGAGATAACAAAGAGCACCCTTGACGCCATCACCCTTGCGCGGCCACGGTCCGACTTCCACCGCCTTCATGTCTTTGATGTAAACACCGCCGACGAGCGGCGCGCCTTCACCCTTGCGCCAATCTTGATACCTGTCGATACGGACAACGGCCGGCTGTGTTTCCGGATCTAGATTGCTTGACGCGCTCATGTTAGCTCCTCCAAACTCGTTAATCTTAAATTCTCCTGAAGTTATTCAGGAACCGGGCTTCATGTCAAATTCAGATCAGTTAACATTGCGTTGACCGTCGCAATCTACTTTGGTAGCGTCCGCGACAATGGACTGGTTGTTGAAATCGTGCTTCAGCTTGTCCCCAGACTGAAAAGGGAGAGTACTCATGCCACGCAATCAGATTCGCATCGAGTTCGCGAGCAGGGCGCCCTTCGCCGGGGGTGCCTCGTTCGGCAACACTGGCCCGTATGAACGTCTGTTGGGCACCGCGTCCTTCGCGATCGATCCCAACGACAAAGATTTGCCATTCATTTGCGATTTAGAATTTGCCCCGCGAAATCCAGAGGGGCTCGTCGAATTCAAAACAATTCTCGACATCGTCAAACCGGTTGACTTAAGCAGGGGCAATCGCAAATTGCTTTTCGACTTTTCCAATCGCGGCGGCCGCGGTGCGTTCACGCGGCTAAACGACGGTGGCGGCGCCGATCTGACAAAAGCAAGCTATGCCGGCAATGGTTTTCTCAACCGGCATGGCTACACAGTCGTGTGCGCCGGCTGGCAGGGCGATTTGGTTTACACCGGCAGCAACGTCGTGGCGTTCTTGCCGGAAGCGCGCCAAAACGGCCAGCCGTTGCGTGGAAAGGTTCGCCAGGAATTTATTTCCGATAAACCCGGTGTGCTATCAATGCCGGTGAGCGGCGCAGCCAACATTCAATGTTATCCCGTGCTCGACCGAAACAACGCAACACTGACAATGCGAGAGAAGGAAGCCGATCCGCGGGTCGGTGTGTCGGCAAGCGATTGGGAATTGGCTAAAGCAAAAGATGTGGACGGCACGATCACGCTTACGCCATCCAACACCGATCTTTACATCAAAGGCGGATTCAAGCCGGGCTGGATTTACGAGCTGATTTACGACACCGAAGGCTCGCGCGTGATGGGCCTTGGCTTTCTTGGATTGCGTGATCTGGTGTCCTTCTTGCGCCACGACAGAGCGGATGCGAGCGGTCTCGCGAATCCGCTCGCGGGTTTTATCGACAAAGCCTACGGCTACGGCGCTTCGCTCGCCGGACGAGTTGTGCGCGAATTTATTTATGAAGGTTGGAACCGTGACGCAGAAGGTCGCAAGGTTTTCGACGCCGTGCAGACCCATACCGGGATCGGCCGCTTATACTTCAACATGCGCTTCGCTCAGATCGGTCGCTACCCGCGCCAACACGAGGAACATTCCTATCCGTCGGAGCGCTATCCCTTTAATTTTTCTCCCGTGCCCGATCCCTTCACCGGCAAAGTCGACAGCGTGCTCAAGCGCCCCGACACCGACCCGCTGATCGTCCACTGCCACACCTCCAGCGAATATTGGGAACGCCACGGCTCGATGACCCACACTGACCCACGCGACGGCAGCGACGTTGAGATGCCGCCGAACGTGCGCATGTACATGCTGGCGGGATCGCCGCACGCGGCCATCGCCGCCGACAATCCGAAATGGGTCGGTCAATTGCCGCCGAGTAATTTTTCGCCGCAGCCGTTTTTGCGCGCTTGTTTTACGCTCATGGACCGTTGGGCGAGCCAAGGTGTGCTGCCACCGCCGAGCCGCGTGCCGCGAAGGTCCGAAGGACGGTTGGTGTTGCCCGAGGCGACGCTCAAGAAATTTCCCAAAATCTCCGGCGTCAATCTGCCCGCGACGCCGCGCCGGTTGCCGCTCTGGAACTATGGCGCCGACTTCGATGAGCGCGGCATCATGAGTATTTTCCCGCCCGAGGCGGTGTCGGGAAAAGAGTATCCGATCCAAGTGCCGCAGGTGGATCCCGACGGCAACGACTTGGGCGGCGTGCGCTACCCGGATATGCAGGCGCCGATCGCAACGTACATCGGCTGGGCGTTAAGAAAAGCCGGCTTCGCCGAAGGCGAACTATTGATGACCAACGGCTGCATCAAAGCCTTCGCCCGCACCAAAGCCGAGTGCGAAAAGAACGGCGATCCGCGTTTGTCGATTGAAGAGCGTTATCCAAGTCATCAGGCATATGTCGACATTGTAAAACGCGCCGTCGATGAACTGGTCAAAGAAGGTTTCCTGCTGTCGGAAGATGGCGAGAGCTACATCGAGGCGGCGAAGAAAAAAAATCCCTTGGACCTGTCGGTGGAGATAGAACCATTGGTGACCGCGGGGCGGGAGGATTGAAAGGCCATTCCGTGTGAGTCGCGGAAGAGTTACGGGCGTTGTTCGACGGCGTTGCTCGATTCATCCGCTCAATACGCTGAAAGGGAATTGCTGCCGGGTTTAGCAAGGCTCAGAGCCCGTAAAGCCGTTTCGGATTGTCGACTAAGATTTTTTGCGCCAACGGCTGACTGATTTTGCCGCTGCTCGCGAGGGCTTGGATCGCCTCGATATCATTGGAATAGTCGGCGTGACCGTAGTCGGTACCGACGATGAGATTATCTTCACCGGCGTGCTCGACGACGTAAGAAAAATCGTCCGAAGTCTGGCACGCGACGTAGATCCGGTTATCTCGCAGTAGAGTGGCAGCGGCGAGGTGGCGCTCCTTGGGTCGCACCTGCGTCAGGACGTGGCCGGCGTATTTGCGCTGAAACTCGTGCTCAGCTTTTGTGCGAATCACCAGATCATTGATGGCATAGGGGATCCATTGGGAAGTCGTTTCGACAAACGACCAGCGCAGGTTTGGAAATTTCTCCGGCACACCTTGATAGATCAGGTTATTGAATGCGCCCACCGACGGAAGCTTGAAGCGCGAAAATACATCCTGGCCAAACTGATCGTAGTAGCCGAAATTTCCCGTGCCGGCATGAACGCAAATGGATAGGTTGAGCCGTTGGGCCTCTTCGTAGACAGGGAACAGAGAGTTGTCGGAGAGCAGACGCTCGCCCTCGAAGCCGCGCATGAAAACGCCGCAGGCTCCGTTGGCTTTGCCGAAATTGATTTCTTCGATGGCGCGGTCCGTGGATCGAAGTGGCGGAATCACTACCCAGCGTAGACGGTCTTTGCCTAGTTTCCAGATTTCTGCTAGCCAGCGATTGTAGCCTCGACAAAGCGCTAGCTCCGTTTCTGCCCGCGCTGTGAGCGGCCGTAAAAAAAGTGATGGATAAAGGACCTGGATGTCGATGCCCAATGAGTCCATGTGGGCGACCCGGGAGTTTACGTTGGTAAGATCTCGGGCATCTTCCGGGACGTTGAGACCGAGATTGGAATTGGCATACACCCGTTCGTCGATTCGCCAATATTCGACCCCGTTCTTGGTCGACACTAGCAATTCCGGCGCAAACCGGCGGTCTTCCTCGCGCATGAAACTCCAGGTTTGCTCCGTCTCAATAACGTGTGCGTCGGCGTCGATAACACCCATGGTTGGTTGACCTCCTGTAAGCCAAATCACGCTCGTAAGCGATGATTGCGGACCGGCTCCAACCGGCAGCCTCCTTCTAGGCTGCCGGCAAAGCTAGTGTCAACACATTTTGGTGGACAAGCGAAGAGACAAACTCTGAGGTGAGGGTTCAGGGAGCATTGCTCAATCCGAGATTAATTGACAGGACGCGGCTATGTCGAATAGACAAGTTTAGATATCTCGGTAAGAAGTCGAATGGCGGCGTTAGGTTCTGCTTCGAACATAAAAAGCTCGCGCCGTGTGGGGCGTCGTGTTTACGTACCAGGAGGAATAGGTGGTATGAAGCCAATTCGGGCGGCCGTTGTTCTCAGTCCATGGTGCGCTGTGATTTTGCTCTGCGCTCACGCGGTCGCGCAGGAAAAGCTTCCAAGAAAAATTTATTGGGGTGTCTCGACGTTGTCGCCGACTTTATGGATTCCCTACATTGCCAAGGATGCAAAGCTTTTCGAGAAGAACGGAATAGATGTCGAGCTGGTTTTATTGCGCGGTTCGGGCCAAACCTCGCAAGCGATGGTGGCCGGTAGTCTATTTGCTTCATCCGTCGCCTTGCCGGCCGTGATGTTGGCCGATCTCAACGGCGCCGATCTGGTAAACGTGGCGCACGGAATTGCCGTGCAGGGTAGCAAGCTCATGGTGAGACCGGAAATTCGCAAGGTCGAGGATCTCAAAGGGAAAAAGATCGGCATATCGAGCTTGGGTTCGGCCGGCGACTTGCTCTTTGGCTATGTGCTGCGCAAATACGGTATCGACACAAACCGCGAAATTTTATGGCTGGCCGTCGGCAACACAGGTGAGCGGCTCCAGGCGTTGTTAAACGGGGCGGTCGATGCCGCCGACCTGACGTATCCCGCGGATGGCCAGGCAGAGCGCAAGGGATTTCGCGTTTTGCTCGATGCGAGAAAAGAGATCGTTTATCCGACGGCATCGGTCGTCACGCGACGCAAAACGATTCGGGAAGACCGGGACACGGTTATGCGTGTCGTGCGCTCCTATGTCGAAGGCATCGCCTTTTTGAAGCAGAACAAAGATTTCAGCCAGAAGGTCTTGGCGAAATACTTTAGAACCAACGATCCAGAATATTTGGAAGGCGCTTATGCCATATTCAAGCAAGATTTTATTTCCGCGCCCTATCCTATCACAAAAGGGCTCGACGCGATTTTACGAAATCACCGCTGCGCGGCGACCTGAGATCCGCAGCCACAAGCCCGAAGAGTTCGTCGACACCAGCTTTGTCGCGGAGCTCGACAAAAGCGGCTTTATCAAGAAGCTGCATGAGCAAAGATAGAAATAAGGCTCATCGCCCTGAGATTGATTTCCTTTAGAACCTTCTAAGACGGTGCCCGCCTTCGTGCCAGTGTGAATCAACGAATCACATTTTTTGTGTCAGAGACGAGGGGCCGAAAGCATCCTTGGTTTGCGAGTCCCGGAGTGCAGCAAGCTCCGGATAGAGCGCTCAAAAAACGAAAAGGGGCGGGCGCATATTCGTGGGATCGAGCTCCTCACGTTCGCCTTCAAGTAGTTGTCGCCGTGGATCATTTACACCCGAACAGACATCTAGCGCTGGCTGATTTCCTTGGCGAGCCTCTCCCACTTTTCACTGTCCCGCTCGAATTGTTCTAGGGAGCGGCCAAATCCGGGATGCCAGCGCTTGAAGGGCGTTTCGTTCGACGGATGACCATACTGGAATTTCTCCAGAATTTTCCTTGAGGCAGGACTGAGAAGAAAGTCGACGAAAAGAGCGGCTGCGTGCGGGTGTGATGGCTGGGCGGCGAGGGCGACGCATCCTGAATTTGTCGGCACCAACTCCATGGGCACCCAGCCTGCCGCCGATTCGCGCTCGGCCGAGACCATGGCGTGATTGCGGTAAATGTGGAACGATGCGCCGAGCTCACCCGAAGCCATGAGGTCGACCAAGGCGGCGCTGCTCACGGTGTAAACGCGGATGTCCTGGGCTTTGAGTTTTTTGACGAACGCTTCGCCTTTGATATTGATCATTGCGCCGATCATGCGTGCCGAACTCTCGTTGAGCGTGATCCCCATTTTTCCTTTCAGCTGTGGGTGCAGGAGTCCATCGAAGCCTTTCGGCACGGCGTTCTGGTCAATTTGTTCTTTACTGTAGCCGAACCCCATATAAGACTCGCGAAAGATTGTCCAGAACGTAAGAGTTTTATCGGCCTTCTCTTTAGCTTCGCTTGGATACGTCGCAAGCACCGGTGAATTGTAGGGGCGGGTTAGTTGGTTCGCCCGTGCGACCATCATGAAATCGTAAGTCGTTTCCAGGGCGTCGAAAATCGGACGGCGGGCCTTGGTTTCTTCGGACATGCGTACGACCAACTCGCTGCCGCCTGCGCGAAAGGCGTCGACGCGCACGCCGGAGTATTTTGCTTCGAAAGCACGCGCAAGGGCTTTGTACGAGTCGCCCGCCAGAGATGTATACCAGGTAACTACGCCCTCCGCTTTCGCTCCGGCAGATAGAATCTGCTCACGATCCGCGCCCATATACGTCGCGATTTCCGCGACGGTCGTTGGCTTGGGGATCTGCGCCGGCAAGCGTAGGGGAAGCACTAACAAATCGAGTAAGGCGAAACCGAGCAGGATTCGCGTCTTCATGGATGGTACGACCTTCCTATTGGAAAATAGCTTGAGCAATTCGCCGCACCCAACAAATTCTCTCATCCACCCTTTCGGCTAATTTCCTTGAGCAGTTTCTCCCAGACTTCGAGTTCTTTTTCGTATTTGTCCGTAACTATTCCATGATCGGGGCGCCAGCGTTTGAAACCGAGATTTTTTGTCGCACTGCCGTAGTCAAATTTTTCCAGCACGGCCTGACCTTCCGGACCTAGTAAATAGTCGGCCAAAAGCAAAGCCGCGTGCGGATGCGGCGGTTGAACGGCGATGGCGGCGCCGCCGACGTTGGTCGGCACGATGTCCATCGGCACCCAGTCAACCGGCGCGCCTTTCGCGATCGCGTTTAACGTGTGATTGCGAAAAATTGCCGGCGAGGCGAGAACTTCGCCTGATGCAATGAGATCGAGAAGCGCCGGCGGAATGATCGTGTGCAGAGCAATCTCTTGAACCTTAAGCTTTTTGACAAACTCCTGCCCCTTGGTTTTGAGCATGGCGCCAACGACTTTGTAACTCGGATCGCTGACCGATACTCCCATGCGGCCTTTTAGCTCCGGATGGAGCAAGCCTTCGTAGTTCTTCGCCACCGCGTTCTTAGAGAGCAGTTTCTTGTTGTAGGCAAAGCCGATGTAGGACTCGCGGGCGATCGCCCAGAAGTAGAGACCCCGTTCGCTTTTTTCCTTGGCGTCTTCCGGGTAGGAAGCAAATTGCGGCGAGTGATATGGGCGCAATAGAAAAGCGTCACGCATGAACATGAGATTACCCTCGGTGGTCTCCACCGTGTCCGCGATATACCTCTTGGCCTTGGATTCCTCATACATTCTCGTAGTCATGTCCGAACCAGAAACACGGTAGGCTTCGACTTTTACGCCGGCATATTTTGTTTCAAACGCTTTGACCATGCCTTTGTAAGACTCACCGGCAAGCGAAGTATACCAGGTCACCTTGCCCTCGGTTTTTGCACCGTTGTACAGCACCTGTTCGCGGTCTTTGGCGCTGTAGGTGACCAGCTCCGCGATCGTTGTGGGCTTGCGGCCTTGGGCGGGCGATGCCGCGGGAAACATCAAGAATATCCATAGAACAAGAATGCAAGCTCTCATCTTCGAGCACCTCCTATCGGTGCTCTTATCGCGCTCTAGTTTTTCCGGCAAGCCGTCCGAGGTCAATTTATTGCACGCCCGATTAGCTCCGCAGCGAGAAAATCTCCTGGTGCCGGAGTCACTCGCGAAATCTTCGGCGCGACAGTGTCGGTTACGTTCGATTATCCGGCAAAGCATGCGTGCGAATTTGTCAGTTGTTGGAATTGCCGGGAGCTTTTAGTCGCGTTGTGCCACTGACTTTAGCTTACTCGGGGGACGAGCTGATACTGGCTCTCAGCGGCTTGACGCAACCAACACGCGCTCTCATGGACCGGGATATTGGCGCCAAACTGCTCGGTAATTAATCGCAACTTTCTCGATCAAATCGTTGATTTCGTTAAGGCACAACGAGAGCTAGCCGATATCTCCAGTAAGACGGGCGAAGATGGTGAGGCAGATGTGAAATTTCATCAGACCTCAATCCGCAGACAGCTTAAAGTAAAGTATGATGCAAATGGGGTCCGGATGAAGGTTGCGGTTGTGCGGCATGGACGCAGCAACGTGACGGAGATTGCGACAAAGTGCAGTTTAACCTTCACGGTTTGCTTTTACGCCTAGCGGCAGCACCTGTGTTTCGTCAATTGAGTCGTAACATCAGTGTTCCCGCATTAGAAATGAACCGCGGCTGTGATTTGTCTTGCGGTGGATACATGGGAATTTTCACCACCTATGCACAGGAAAACTGTGATCGATAGTGAAGTCGACATCAACGGGCATCCGGCACAATCGGAAACGCCTCTGCGCATTCTGTTGGTCGAAGACAATGTCGACAATCAATTGTTGTTCCGCGCTTATCTTAAGAAGGTGCCCTGTCAACTCGAGCTCGCCGAAAACGGCCTGATTGGAGTCGAAAAGTTCCAGTCCGTCCCTTACGATCTCGTCCTCATGGATATGCAGATGCCGGTGATGGATGGCTACACGGCGACCCAGCTCATCCGCCAGTGGGAAAAAGACCAGAGGCGAAGGCTCACGCCGATCGTTGCGCTGACGGCAAATTCGCTTTGCGCAATGGCAGAAAAGGCTTTGGAGGTGGGGTGCACGGCATATTTCACCAAGCCCGTTCCGAAGGAAACGTTCATAAAGCTCATTGTGGAATATACCGGGGGTCGGGAGTTATGACGCAGTTGGATGGCGACGGCGCCGGTAAAAAAATCATCGTAAATGTCGACCGGGATCTCGAAGATCTGATCCCGGGATTTATGGACAATCGGCAGAACGATATCGTGACCATAAGAAATGCTGTCGAACAGGAGGATTACGAAACGGTCAGAAGTCTAGCGCACTGCTTGAAGGGCTGCGGCGCCGGTTACGGTTTCAACGAAATCACGGAAATCGGCGCTACGCTAGAACAAGCGGCGAAAGCCAAAGACCGGCAAAAAATTGAAGAGTGGCTCAATTACCTGGCGCAATATTTGGGAAAGGTCGAAATCGTTTATGAATGAGCCCATGGATGCAACCATCCTAGCGGTCGATGACGACGCAACTAGTCGCAAAATCTTAGACCGCGTTCTCGCCCGCGCCGGTTTTCGTGTCGTCATGGCCGACAGCGGCATAAGCGCCCTTGAGATTCTGAGCCGAACTAATCCTGACCTGATCTTGCTCGACGTCATGATGCCGGGCATGGGCGGCTATGAGCTCTGCGCCGAGCTCCAAGCAAATCCAGACACAGCGGACATCCCGGTTATTTTTATCACCGCGCTCGGCGAGCAACACGACAAAACTCGTGGCTTCGCGCTCGGCGCCGTGGACTACGTGACGAAGCCGATTCAGCCGCAGACTCTCTCCCAAGTCGTCGGCGCTCAGCTGAAAACAAGCCAACGTTGGAAAAATCTTAGCGAGCACCGCAGCGCCCTCAAGGGTAAAGCGAGCATCGCTCCGGCGGACTTCACCCAATTTAGGCAATTCCTTTCCCAGCAATTCAGTTTGACTGCCGACGGGCAAAAAACTTGCGCTGCGCTGACGCCCGGGGAACTGTATGCGGCGTTAACCAAGCTCGGGTTCGGCGAGAATCAAGTGGCCTTGTCGATCGCCAATTTTATGAAGCTTGCTTACCTTCCCCTCATCGAGCCCGAGGATGTGCAGGTGGGCATCCTTTCGCCGCCGTTCGCCAGGGCCAATCTCGCCGTAGCAATTCAACGTGACGGTAAGAACATGTTCGCTTTATCGAATCCATTTGACCGAGGTCTGATCGAGTCACTGACAAAATTCTCGGGTTTAGGCGATCAATTTATCTTGGGTATTACGGCGCCGAAAAACATTAGCGCATTGTTTACGGCGACCACCGCCAATACTCAACAGGCGCCGTCGAGGGATCGGCCGCCAGCGACAGGATTACCCCAGCCCTCACTGCACCAAACTCAGCCGTCAAACTCTTCCTTGGGATTCGCGAACCGCACGCGCGTTGCCGGCGGGTTGCGCGCCGTCGCCGACTCCAATCCTGCCTTGGCGAAACTCGACGCGTTATCCCGTGACACGCAGTTGGAAACCGAATCGGTTTTGCAACTGGCTGATCGATTACTCGAAAGGGCGGTATCGGAGCGCGCGAGCGACATTCACATCGAGCCCAAAGCCGCCGACGCGGTAATCCGTTTCCGCGTCGATGGCGATATGCGGGAGATTCTATCGATTAAAAGCGACGTGAACCTCATGTTGATGTCGCGGCTCAAAGCGCTGGGCGGAATGGATATCGCTGAACGGCGCAGACCCCAAGACGGTGCCTGCGAGGTCAAAATCGCCGGCCGCCCGTTCAAGATCCGGCTGGCGACGACATCGACGCCGGACGGAGAAAGTTTGATCATGCGCGTGCTCGAGCCAGGAACGCGGGCCAAGAGTCTGACCGAGCTGGGCATGACCGAAGAGCAGAGCCGCGCCATGACCGTCGCCGCCAGTTCCACGCAGGGCCTCATTCTCATCGTCGGTCCGACGGGCTCGGGAAAAACGACCACGATCTTCAGCGTGTTGTCGCAGGTCGATACCCGGACTCGAAGCCTCGTCTCCGTCGAAGATCCGGTGGAGTACCGCATCCCTTTCGCCAACCAGCAGCAGGTCAACGAAAAGGCCGGGATCAATTTTGAATCGCTGTT
>WNGI01002497.1_pt1 | contig 15994 bp, 14 predicted proteins | sample 5400621 | NCBI WGS metagenome assembly WNGI01 (sample SAMN13153374, study PRJNA577476) | soil metagenome | isolation source: 20 cm soil or saprolite under Garry oak tree replicate 1 | place: USA:California | collected 2016-06-15 | reverse complement strand
TGATGCCGTTTACGTTGTAGGTAGCAACCCTCATCCCGCCTATGGTAGCTGAGGTGGGATCCGCTCTGTGGGACTCGGCGGGAGTGAGGCCTGTTGTGGATACTGTCCGTGCCCGTCTGTGCCCGGACACTGAACGGTGTCCGGGCGCTGGGACAGAGCGCGTACCGGCGCCTGATCCAGCGCATCGACCGGATCGCTCCACAGCTGACCGACGAACGCGCAATGTTCCCCGAAGCTGAACAGAGCCTTCATCCTCGACGCATCAAAGTCGAGCGTGCCCCCGAAGGGGTAGGCGTCGGGAATCTCGGCGACCGCGACGCTCATCTGGTGCCGCTGCGCGACCGAATAAGCGAGCTCGAGCGCGGCTCGCGTTCCACCTTGCAGCGTAGCCGCGGCGCTGCGCCTGACTATGGAGACCGTCTGGTTGCGGGTGGTCGCTTCGGGCGTCCGGAAGCCGCCGTTGACCAGCACATACAGGTGCCCGCCGTGCAGGGGCTCGAGCGGCTCGGGGAGAAGGGCGGTGACGTCGGGTATGAAGAACAGGGATGCCATCGCGCTGCCGTCGACATGCATCTCCTCGAGGTCCTCACCCGCCTGTTGTACACGGATCATCACCGGGGGAAATATTCCGGGGACGCTGACCGAGGCCAGCAGCACGTCACGAAACAGCCGCTTTGACTTTGCTCCGCCTTGCTGTGCGATCAGCCCCAGGTTCCAGATTACCGTCTGCTCAGTGTCGAGGTCCGTGGTTGCCACCAGCAGCAGGCGCCCTTTTTCCGCTTCCCGTGCGATCGCGCTCATCAGCTCGTCGGTCACGTATCGATCAAGCAACTGTGCGAGCGGTTCGCCCCGATAGACACTTGCGCCGAACAGCGCGCCCGCCCAGCGGGCGCGCATCAGGTGTTGCGTTTGCGCTCCGGAGAACGCCTCGGTGAGCTCGGGGTCCCAGTTCCGGCCGGCGAACGCGAGCGGCGCCATCAGCGCACCGGCGCTCACACCGGTGACAATCTGAAACTCGGGACGCGTGTCCGATCGGCTCCAGCCAACGAGTGCTCCGGCGCCAAACGCGCTCCCGGCGCCGCCACCCGAAAGGACCAGCACGTTCACCGGCCCGCCGGCGGCGGCGGCCTGCACCTGACACAGCAGACGCGAGGAACGCACCTCGAAGTCGCGCCGAGTCGCGCCCGACCAGCGAATATCGCGCGGAAACCCCGGCACATCAGCCTTCGCGTAGTCGACCACCGGGGCGCCACGGCGCGGGACGCCGGCGCAACCGCTCAGCAGCAGCAAGCAGCCGGCAAGGAGTATGCAAAGCCAGAGCGGGTCGTGCCGCCGCGGGCGGCTGCAGGGCGGCGCGTCAGGACCGAATACAGACCAACCGCCGATCCCCTCGACCACAGCGATCACCTCTCTTGGCTGTGACCATAGACCCCCACGCCCATGGAAAACCAGATGCTTAAGATGGACCGCGGCGTCCATCCATTGAGATAGTCCGGGGGCACGCGCCTACGTGTGGGTATTTGCCCGCCCGTCCGCTGTCTGCGGGCGCAGAAATTCAGGGATGTAGTCCGACTCCTCAGGCTTTACAGACTCTCCCCGCAGCGCCCGCTCCAATTGTCTGACACGGTCCTTCGCGCGGCGTAGCTCATGGAGCTTGCGCGCTTTGCCGACTATTTGTTCTAACTGGTCTTCATTCATGGCACAGGTTCCCTTTCCGAGTCGGAGTTGGTGGCGAGCAGCGGCCGACCGAGCTTGAATGTCGGGTCGATGGGGTATTGGTCGGCTCTACTGATGCCGAATAATCCCGAATTGAGGTGGATCGTCAGAGTCGCAAAATCCTGACCGTGATTCGGTAGTCGGATGCCACCGTTCGACCAATGACGCATGGTGAGCTCACCCATCGCGCGGTTGCCGGGCAGGCGAAAGCGCAGCCCCAGCTGGGAGGCAAAGTCCCAGCGCGTGGTACTCAGGGCGTCGGACTTGGTTTTCCCCGCCATTCCGAATCCGAAGAATCCCTTGACCGGACCGCGTTCGAACAGCTGCCACCGGCGTGACAGCGAGACTCCCCAGTAGGGATCGGCCATCAGCCGCGCGTTGCGCGATCCGGATTCGCGCAGGGTTTGTTGGGTCGTCACGCGAACGAATTGGAGCTCGTAGCGACTCTCGCTCCAGGTCACAGCCACCGGCAGGACCACGCCGCCGGTTGTACCCCAGTAGTGATAGGTCCCGCCCAAGCCGACCTGCACCTCACAGCCTTCACACAGGGAATGCCCATGCGCCGACCAGGGCGCCTCGGCTGCGCAGACAAACAACAGCAGCAGGCCGATCTTGATGCACTGGCGACGCTTCCCTCCCATGGAGTTAGGCTAGAAGGGCGAGCTGCGGCGCGGTACTTGCCTCTATAGATAGGCCCGCGCTGCACTGACGATATATCCGCCGGCGTTCTCCCGAGGGATCCGCACCTAAGGCAAAAGACAAGCCAGCCGACTGACGCGACGCTTGTTTCGGCGCGGCGATGGCGGCATTCTTCCGAGCTGCGCGAACGGAACCAGCAACATTCAATGGCAACACCACGACATGAAATCGCGCTGATTGTGGGCGCCGGCCCCGGACTCAGCGCCTCTCTGGCACGGCTCTTTGCCCGCGAAGGCATGCGCGTCGCGGTCGCGGCTCGCCATACCGGCAAACTCGCGACCCTGGCCGCACAGACCGGCGCGCAGACTTTCGCCTGTGATACCGTCGACGCCGATCAGGTGGCGCGCCTCTTCGAGGAGGTGGAAGGCCGGATCGGCGCGCCAGATGTCGTGGTCTATAACGCGAGTGGACGGTTGCGCGGTCCGCTGATCGAACTCGTCCCCGCGGAGGTCGCGGGTGCCCTCGCTGTGAGCGCTTTCGGGGGATTCCTGGTGGCTCAGCAGGCCGTGCGGCGCATGCTGCCCAAGGGATTCGGCGCGATCCTGTTCACGGGCGCATCCGCGAGCGTCAAGGGCTACGCTCAGTCAGCACCCTTCGCGATGGGCAAGTTCGCTCTACGGGGACTGGCGCAGAGCATGGCGCGCGAGCTCGCGCCCCAGGGCATTCACGTCGCGCATTTTGTGATCGATGGCGCGATCCGTAACCCGGGCAGAACCGAGGCGCCGGACAAGCCCGACTCGATGCTCGACCCGGACGCCATTGCCCAGAGCTATCTCCAGGTCCTGCGACAGCCGCGTAGCGCCTGGACCTGGGAGATAGAGCTGCGGCCTTGGGTAGAGAGGTTCTGACCGCGCAGGGAGCTCACGGTGGTCAAGCTCGAATCGCCGGCATACGGATTCCAGGGGACCGCTCGCGCCCGCGCCCAGGCGGCGAGATGGCTGTTGATCGGGCTCGTTCCGGCATTCCTGGTGTGCTGCGCGAAAACGCAGAGCAAGCCCACCATCCCTGCCGGAAATGCACGCTTTGAGTTTCTGACGCCGTCGCTGGTGCGCATGGAGTACTCGCCAGCGGGAGTGTTTGTCGATGCGCCCACTGCAGTGGTGCAGAAGAGGGACTGGCCTGCGGTCCAGGTCCAGTCGACGCAGAAGGAGGGTTGGCTGATCGCCGCCACCAGCGCCATCACCCTGCGCTACCGGCTGCGTTCCGGACCGTTTACCGCGGCCAACCTCAGTGTGACCTGGAACGATCCGGCCGGCGCCGCACACGCCTGGCATCCCGGTGACGTGGACCCGCTGAACCTGGGGGGGCTCACCTATTCGCTGGACAACATCAGCAAACCCAACCTCCCGGAAGGGCAGATGGATCTCGAAAGCCCGGTCAACGACATGATTCCGGGCATCGACGTGCTGCTCGCCAAGGCGAAGCCCGGTTTGTTGAGCCGCGGCGGCTACGCGTTCATCGATGACAGCCAGACTCCGGTGTGGAATGCGCACAGAACGTGGATAGAGCCGCGCCCGCAGCAGAACGGCCAGGACTGGTATCTCTTCACCTACAACCGCGATTATCAGAAGGTGCTCAAGCAGTACGCGGAGCTCTGCGGGCCGATCCCGATGATTCCGCGATACGTCCTCGGCCCCTGGATCACTGACTTTAATTTCGAATATTTTCCCGACACGGTGGAGTCCGGACAACCGGCGTTCAAGCGCTACAACCAGCGGTACCTCAAGGATGAGGTCTCACGGCTCCGCCAGAACCTCATTCCGTTCGACACGCTGGTGCTGGATTTCGCCTGGCACAACTACGGATGGCAGGGGGGTTACGACTGGAGCCCGCTCATACCGCACCCCGATGAGCTTCTGAGCTGGCTGCACAGCCAGGGCGTCAAGCTGAGCCTCAACGATCATCCGGGTTACGCCAACACCGAGGAGAGCATCCTTTCGTTCAACGACAGCCACGCACCGCAGGTGCTGAAGGACCTGGGCCGGCCGCTGCCCCCGAAGCCGTCGTTCGACCTGGACATCTCGAAGCTGTGGAGCTTTTCCACCGATCCTCACGATCAGGGTCTGAGCCATCACTGGTACGCGACCGATCATGCCGAGGGACGCTGGAAACCGATCCGGATCGGGCTGCCCTGGCAGGATCAAGGCTACAGGACCTATCAGGGTGTTGGCTGGTATCGGGCATCGGTTCGCCTGCCGGCCAAGCTTCCTGAGGCGCTGTATGTGTATCTAGGCGAGGTCAACAAGACTTATCGGATATTCGTCAACGGCAAGGAGGCGACGCACAGCCGGATCCATTGGCCGCGACGATTGACCTATACCGACATCGCTCCCTACGTCAAGGCTGGTCAGCAGAACGAGATTGTCCTTCGCGTGGAGCCCGGCGAGAACCATGGCGGAATTCTCCGTGGCCCGGTCGCGATCAGGGACGTCGCGCCACCGCCGCGGATCTATTTCGATCTCTCGAACCGCGAGCAGGCCGAAGTCTTCATGCGCGACTTGCACGAACCGCTGATGCGGCAGGGCGTGGACCTCTGGTGGGTCGATGGCGGCAGTGGTGCCGTTGACATGCCGGGCCTGAACAAGCAGCTGTGGACCAACAAGGTCTTCTACGATTACACGCAGCAGGAAACCGGCCGGCGCGGATTCATCCTGGGCCGCTACGGTGATTGGGGCAGCGAGCGTTATCCGGCGTTCTTCACCGGCGACGCGTATTCGCAGTGGCCGGTGCTGGCCTACGAGGTCGCATTCAGCGCTCGCGGCGGCAACGTGCTGGTTCCCTACATCAGTCACGACATCGGTGGATTCCACGGCGCCAAGATCGATTTCGACCTGTATGCGCGCTGGATCGAGTTCGGCACTTTCAGTCCGCTGCTGCGAATGCACAGCGCCCACGCCAATCCGCGCGAGGGCAACATGCGCATGCCCTGGGTCTACGGCAGTCAGGGCATAGCGTTGATGAGGAAATACTTCACCCTGCATACGCAACTGATCCCTTACCTGTATACGTACACCTGGCTGGCGCATAAGGAGTCGATGCCGATCCTGCGGCCGCTGTACCTGCAGTACCCGGAGCTGGAAGAAGCCTACCAGCACTCCCACGAATACTTCTTCGGAGAGGAACTGCTGGTTGCTCCCGTGCTCGACCCGAGCGGCAATCGGACCATCTATCTTCCTCCCGGTCAGTGGATCGATTTCTTTACCGGCAGGCGCTACCAGGGTGGCACGACATTCACTGCGCACTATGCAGTGGAAGAAACACCGGTGTTCGTTCGCGAAGGAGCGATCATCCCCGAGCAGAGCGCAAGCGAGTACTCGAACGCCAAACCCCTGGACACCCTCATCCTCAATGTCTACGGATCGGGCAAAGGCAGCTTCGATCTCTACGAGGACGACGGGGATTCCCTTGCCTACACTGAAGGCCAGTACGCTCGGACGGCGATGACCTATGCCTCGAGCAGCGACGGTTTCCATAACCTGATCATCGAACCGACACGAGGCACGTTTCAGGGCCAAGGGCAGGCACGCTCATATGAACTGCGCATCCACGCAGCTGACAAACCCTCATCGATATCCGTCAACGGCAGGGAGGTCGGTGGCTGGATGTGGGATGCCGGGCAGGCAGCCGCGGTCGTCGTCCTGCCGCGGCAGTCAATCCGTGACCGGATGAGCGTCACGTGGCGGTGAGATTGGCCAACACTTCATCGAGGAGGAGCTCGAGTTCAGGCGCGAGGTCACCATTGGGCCACGAGCTCCCGAAACGGCCGCTCGAGCCGAATTCCCTCAGCGCTGTAGTCGAGCCGTGACCGTCCGTCCACGGTCACCGCCAGCGGGCGTTGGCGAGCGGGCCAGTCGACCTGCAGCGGCGCATTGTCCCGCAAGCCCGGTTCCAGGACGACGCGCATCACGGCCCCTTCCTGTCGTGCCGACACCGACAGGGTGCCAAACGCAGTGGGCAGATTGCTGATCCGCAGTCCTTCGCCAGCCACCCAGGAGCGAGGTACACCGGGAAGCAGGTCGAGCCGCTCGTCTTCCTCGTGCAGCAGCATGCCGAATAGTGCACGCGCATACTCCGCCCCGACCCAGGTATGAGGCATGTCGCCGAGGTAGAACGGCCGGCGCGCCTGCGAGCGTACGACCTCGGCGAGTACCTGCCATTGGACCGGCCGGCGACCGGTGAGGAGCCTGCCCAACAGCTCCTCGCCATCCTTCGGTCTGTTGAGTTGCACAAATGTGAGTACGTTACGAAATTCGTACGGGGTGTAGGCGTACAAGGCGCCCGGTAAGCCGCGCTCGCGCACCTCATCGAGGTAGCGCACGAATGTGTGAGAGAGCGCATCTGCCGGCAACAGGTCTTTCTGGCCGCAAGGATCGAGCCCGATCGACACGCTGCTGGGATCGCGATCCCCGAGGTCGGCTGAAGCGGGAATGTAGTCGACAGCTTTCCATTGCATGGTCGCGCGGATCGAGCTCGCCACTGAGTTGCGCAACGCCGCGTACTGAGTCAACGCCCATGCGGCCATTTCCTGGTCGCCCCATTCGTGCGCGAGCCACGCGCCGTCGTGCCATCCCTTCAGCGCCCAGTAGTCGTCCCAATAGCTGTGGGTCGGCTTCGAGTAACCCTCATGGCTGATCGAGGGGGCGATGATGCCGCGAAACCTCTCCGGCGCCTCACTCGCACCCATGTAGCCGGGTACCAGGGTGCGCTCGCGCAGCTGCTGCAGGAACTCAAGCGCCAGGCGCACCTTGGGCAGGTACTCGCGCACGCTGGCCGCGCCCCCGTCAAGTCGCGCCACTTCCACGACCAGCGCGACGAATTCACCCTGGCTGTCGTACTCGAGATCGGAGCCAAACCCCCTGTTGACACTGCCGTCATCATTGAGAATGGGCGACACCAGGCCATTCTCGTGTACCGCATGGTCGGCATACCAGCGCAGATACTCGCGTGCGGTGCTCGCCAGGCCCATGCGCAGCAATACGGCGGCGGTCGCTGAGCCGTCGCGAATGAATGACCGATCGTAATTGCGCGGCCCCGCCTGCATCGCCGGACCGGTCTGGTTGATCAACATGTACGCGACCTGTGCGCGCAGCATATCGACGAGCGAAGAATCCGGGAGCGCGAGCCCGATGCGAGCGAATCGCACCTGCCATTGCCGCTCGACGCGCCTGGCTATTGCATCGAAGGCCGCCCCTGGCTTCGCCTCATCCAGGGGTTCAGCGCGATTCAGGGCCGAAGCCCCGAGCAATTCCGATGCGCTGTCTGCTGGCGGATCACCCAAGGGGAAGGCGAGGACCACGTCGCGCTGCTCACCGGGGTCAAGGTGCACGTCGTAGATGAGCGCGGCAGCTGCGAGTCCCTCTTCATCCCGGGCACTGAGCCGGTTCGGCACGCGGCCTTCCGCCAGGTACCGCGTGATTTCCGTCTCGCCGTGCAGGCCGAAGGGCGCCGTGCCACGCGCCATCGCCGGCGTGAGCGACGTCAGGAGGGCGCGACCGTTGACGTCTACAATGGAGCGCGCACCAGTGCCTGCGATCTCCACCAGGCGTATGGGAGACACGCCACCGTGCTGCCAGGGCGGATTGACCTGCATTGGCCGGACGACGATCGCCAGTTGCCCCTCGACACGGCTCGCTCCCGTATTCACCAGCCGGTGGCGTACGAACGTTACCGGGCCTGCAGCCTGATCGGCGGCGATGGCCTCGCTGTGCAATTCCAGTCCCGGTTGTGGCGACCACTGCACCGCGGGCATCGGCATCCAGCCCTTGCGCAGAGAGTTTGTGGCGCTCGCCTCGTATGCAGCGGCCGTGCGACCCGAGCTGTCACGCCACAGCGGCTGCACGAGCGGCGCACCCTTGAATGCTTCCAGGTCGCCGTATTCGTCGAATACGCTCTTGCGGTGGGCCGCCGGCACGCCCACCGCCGTCCAGTAGACCTGCTGACCATGCAATGACGATGGAAAGAGCTCGTGATGGGCGCGCGATGCAACGATCTCGTAGCGCTTCATCGTCGTCAGGGCCTGCGTGGGACTGAGCAGCCGCAGCCGTCGGATCGCAGGCACGTGTCCTGGCGCCGCGCTCACTCTCAGGCGCAGTTCGCTGACGGTGCGGGGCTCTCGCGCGGCGAGATACGAGCTGTCCCCAAGTGGCACCGGATCCTCGGCCAGCAGCCGCCACGGGCCGGATACGCCGCGACCCTCCAGGCGCGCGTCGCGACGGGCCGAGTCCCAGAACACCTCCAGCCCGGAAACGGGCAGTGGCCGTGGGAACCGCAGGTGAAGCTCGCGCGTGCCAGAGGTCGGAGCCCGGCCGACGATGGTGCCGGTCGCCGCCGCGCTCCACAGTGCTGCCGGATGGTCGCCTTTCCTGAGGCCCGTGATCCACGGCGACTCACTCGCCGCCAGTGGCTCGAATTCGAAAACCGACACCCCCCAATCGGTGGTGCGAGGCGCGCTGACCAGCCGCAGGTAACGCGCCCGCACGGCGGGGAAGAGCACATAGTCCGTGCCGCCCGGCGAATCGGTGGTCTCGTATGCGGTCTGCCAGTGCTGCCCATCCTCCGAGGTCAGGATGAGGTACGCCGCCGCGAAGGCGGCATCCCAGTGCATGAGTACGCCGCCGATCGTGGCCGTGCGACTCAAGTCAACCTGCAGCCAGTTGCCGGGCGAGAACGCGCCGCCCCATTTCGTCGACTCATCGCCGTCGATCGCCAACGCCGGCTCCATGGACGGTTGCGTAGCCGATGAGCTGCTCGCCCCCCACTGCGAGCGCGGCGGCAGGGTTTGGTCCTCGGCGTAGGCGACCGCCCCGGCAAGTACCCCCAGAACCACGGCGGGCAACACCACCGGAGCGAAAAACGACGGCACGTGCATGTCAGCGTTCCGGTCCGTGATCACACCCGCGAGCAGCGTTGCGTTATTACACCACACCGCCGCGAGAGTACCCGCAACGACAAGGCAGCGATGCTGGTCATAAGGTCTACTGCACGACAATGGTTCCGACCATGCGGGGGTGAATCGAACAGGTGAAGTGATAGGTGCCGGGCTTGTCGAACTTGAAGGCGAAGCTTTCGTTCGTATCCATGGAACCCGAGCGGAACAGTCCCGTATCGCTGACTACGGTATGCGGCTCATCGTCCATGTTGGCCCAGGTCACGGTCGAGCCGGCCTTGACGGTCAACGACACCGGCACAAACATGAAATCCTTCACCACTATACTGCTCGGATCCGGGGTGGCGGCAGTCGCTGGACTACCGGCCGCAACCCACCACAGCAGCGCGGCGCTGACAGCCGCCAGCACCCATCGGTATCGTCCCAGAGTCATGTGAGTGTTCTCATGGTTCACAGCCTTGCGGACCTGTCAGGCAATGGTCGCGTCACTGAGTACCAGCGAGCGGGGATGTTTCACGACGGAGACGCTGGTGATGCCGAGCATCCCGGGCAGTTGCTCCGCGGGGACCTTGAGAGGCCCCGGTCCAGAACCGGTACCGGCGATGGGTTGCGGATAGGCGGTCGAGCGGGCCGTGTGGAACGTCACGTTGCCTTCCACCTTCTGAATGATCTGATGGATGTGTCCGTTCAGTACGGTCACCGAGCCGAAACGGCGCAGTTGGCTCATGAGCTGGTCCGCGTCACCCGTGCCCCAGCCCCAGGGCTCATAGATGGTCCACAGCGGCATGTGGGCAAAGACCACGATAGGGGTGCTGTCCGAGCGTCCCTTCAAGTCGGCCGCCACCCAGGCGAGCTGCTCCGTGCCCAGCGTGCCGAGGCCGCCGGGCTTGAATTGCAATACATTGATGAGCGCCACGAAGTGCACGCCCGCGTGGTCAAAGCTGTAATAACCCTTGTTGTTGGAGACTTTCCCGAATCGGTTGAAGTATTCCGTGACCGTCGCATCGGCGGTGTCGTGCTCGCCCGGAACCGTGTGCAGCTCGGTGGTACGCAAACGCGAGAGCATCTGCTGCGCCAGGTCAAATTCCGCGGGCTTGGATAGGTGGGTAATGTCGCCGGTGTGGATGATGAGCGCCGGCTGCTCGGGCATCCCGTTCACGAGATCAATGGTCTGCGTGAGGGTCCCGTTGACATCGGGATTGGCGTCCTTATTGAAGCCGATGTGCGTGTCGCTGATCTGAACGAACAGCGGCTTTCCCAGCCGGGCAGCACCCTGTTTGTCAGCGGCCGCCACCGCCAGCTCGATCGGCGTGAAGACTCCGCCCGCCAGGGCGAAGAGGGTGCCAGCCCCGCCATAGGCCATGCATTTGAGCGCATTGCGACGCGATCGCAGCAATTGATCATCCGACACGGCCGTCTCCCTTGATTGAGTTCAGGAGAGAAGACTATCGATCGGATCGTTTTATTCCCGGCCGTCGCGAGCGCTCAGATCCCGCAGCAAGCGCACCAGCCCCAGCAGTTCGTCCCGCCCGGTATCCGAGACGGCGCAATACTCCAGATCCCCCGCCTTCCAGCAGGCCAGGTGATAGCCGCTGCGGGTCGTGTTCCTGGGCAAGGCGCGCTGAGTTGCGGCCCAACTGAATACGTTGATGACGTGCGGACCGTGTTGGTAGATGACCACCGCCGAGCGTTGATGATCCAGGTAGTCTGCGCGTCCGCCGATGAGGCGGTAGCCCTGCTGCGCGAAGTCGGCGACCACCGGCGAAACATCAGTATGGCCGGCAAACCAGGGCTTCACCGTGTGCTGGTCGGTGGACGCCACGTCGATCAGATGCGGCGGCATAAGCGAACGCACATGTGCGGCCACCAGGTCATCGAGCAATCGATTGGAGAGCGAGGGGGACAGGAGCAAGAACGCGAGAGTTGCCGCGACCGCGGCGCTGCCAAGGCCGCCGAGGGCACCCAGCCAGAACGGCAGCGTGCGCCAGGTCGATCGACCCCACCCGCTGGGCCGCAAAGTCCTCACCGCAGTTTCCTGATCGAGCGCGCGCATGATCCGGGCACGCAGCTGCGGCGGAGCACGGCCGAGTGTCAAGTCCCGACGGATCGCGGTGCGCGTCTGTTCGAGATCCTGAAGCAAGGCGCGGCACTCGGCGCAGTGCTCAGTATGTCGTTCGATATCGGCAGCCGAGACCGCATCGACCTCGCCGTCGAAGTGAGCCTGCACGCGCAGCGATTCAGCGCACCCCACGCCGCTCTCCCTCGTCCTCTTCCAGCCATCGTGCCTTGAGGGCCGCCCTGGCGCGCGCCAGCCGAGACATCACCGTCCCAATCGGCACGTTCGTGACCGCGGCAATCGCGCGATAGTCCAGGTCCTCGATTTCCCTCAATACCAGCACCTCGCGATGCTCTTCAGGCAACGCCGACATCAGCCGCTCGAGCGCGCGCGCATCGTCCCGGCGGATCGAGGCGCCTTCCGGATCGGGCGTTGTCGCGATCATCGCGTAGCCATCCTGTGGATCGTGTTCTTCCGGTAGCGGCACGAAGGCGCGTCGCTGCTGCTGCTTGAGCGCCGTCGAATGACAATTTCTCACGATCGCCAGCAGCCACGCTTTCGCATCGGAGCCTCGCAGGCCGTCAAAGCCGCGGAACGCGCGCAGGATCGCCTCCTGCACGACGTCATCCGCATCGCCGGGCGAATGCGACAACCATCGTGCAAACCGGTACGCGGCGTCCAGATGCGGTAAAACCTGCGCCTCGAATCGACCGCGCTTGTCATCCATGGATGCAACCGAGTGCAGCCCTCACGGCGTCTCACCAACCCTCACGCACGAGGAAAGACTCACGCAAGACCCATTTTATTCCCTGCATGGTGCCGAGCCAGGCCGCCAGTGATCGCCCGCTCGCACATTCCAACCGAGGCGAGTCGACCCGGTGTCGCCCGTGGTGTCCGGCATGCGGAAGTCACTTAAAGAAAGTGACGTAAGTAATTGATCGGAGGAAAATTGTAGGGTAGCGCCCGCGAGACTCCACGGATCGCCGGTGAATACCCGCGCCCAATCAAGACATGGCTGGCTTACGATCACAGCGCAAGTCACCCCTGGAGACTGACAATGAAGGTCCTGGCGCTCTTGTCCGGCCTTGCCCTGGCGACGTTTGGGGTCACCGCAGGAGCGCATGCCCATCTTCAAAAGGCGAGCCCCGCGGATGGCAGCGTGGTCAGGACATCCCCGTCGAACGTTGTGCTGAATTTCTCGGAAGCGGCGCGGTTGACCGCCGCCTCGATCCAGAGGGGTGATGAGCCCCGCCAGAGCCTGAAACCGTTGCCCACCGCCGCCGCGCGGCAGATCTCCGTTCCTCTGCCTCAATTGACGCCCGGTCTCTACTCGCTCACCTGGCGCGTGGTGAGCGATGATGGGCACGTGATGTCAGGTACCCTGCACTTCACGCTGAGCCCCGACCGCGCGGCACAGCACCCGGCACAGCACTGACGTCACCGATCCAGCTGCGGGTAGTGACGGAACAGATCCTCGTTGTTGAAGGCCAGGCGGCGGCCCGAGGCGACGTAGTGGGCAATTCGCGGCCGATCAAAGACAAGGTCGTGCAGCGTGCGCAGCCGGGGGCGGTTGCGAAATGCCGTGCGGCTGGCTGAAGGGAAGGCATAGCGCAGGCCCGCAATCACCTGCGCCATGGACAAGTCCACGTAGCCGAGCTGTGCTCCGACCATCCACGGCCCGCGCACCCGGTTGAGTTCGAGGACGCGCTCGAAGTAGCCGAGAAACTTCGGCAGGCGCGCCGCCAAGAAATCCTTCGTGCGCCGCTTTGCCGCCGACCGCTGTTCCTCGTAGGCATAGCCGTCGCCGAGTGGGTGATGCGTGTGAAAGATCTCCAGGTAGAAATCAAGCAGGGTGAGCTGCAACTGATGCGCCCACAGCTTGCCTGCCTCATCCGTCGGAGCGAGCTTCAGTCGCCCTCCGAGGAACAGCAGGATATTCGGCGTCTGCGAGATGAACTGCCGACCGGCCTTGAGGATTGGAGGGGCAAAGGGCGGACGCCGGATGCTTCTGGCCTCGAGCACTTTCAGAATGGCGGGCACGCCGCCGCCTTTCGCCTCCGGCAGGACGGCCACATCGACGTACCGGGCGCCGGCTTCCTCCAGTGCGAGGCGTACGAATTCGCCGCGTCCCTGGACGCCAGGCCAGTAATAAAGCTCGTAGGTCACGAGGGGGTTGCCGGCTAAGTCTTGAGTTTGTAGCCTGTCTTGAATATCCAGCTCACGACCACCAGGCACAACGCGAGAAAGCCCAGGGTCGCGGCGGCGCTCGCGACGACATTCACGTCCGACACGCCGTAGAAACTCCAGCGGAAGCCGCTGATCAGGTACACCACCGGATTGAACAGGGTAATCCTCTGCCATATCGGAGGCAGCATGCTGATCGAGTAGAACGCGCCGCCGAGGAAGGTGAGCGGCGTGACGATCATGAGCGGCACAACCTGCAGCTGCTCGAAGTTGTCGGCCCACAGGCCGATGATGAAACCGAGCAGGCTGAAGGTTACCGCCGTCAGTATCAGGAAGACTACCATCCATACGGGGTGCGCAATTCCATAGGGCACGAACAGACGTGCCGTGACGAGGATCAAGATTCCCAGCATCACTGATTTGGTTGTTGCGGCACCGACGTAGCCGATCAGCGCTTCCGCATACGACACCGGGGCGGACAGTAGCTCGTAGATCGTGCCCGACCACTTCGGCAGGTAGATCCCGAACGATGCGTTCGAAACGCTCTCGCCCAGCAGCGACAGCATGACGAGGCCCGGCACGATGAACGCGCCGTAGCTGACGCCATCGACGCTGCCCATGCGGCTGCCGATTGCGGCGCCGAACACGACAAAGTACAGCGATGTCGATAGCACGGGCGAGGCGATGCTCTGCATCAGCGTACGGAAGGTTCGCGCCATCTCGAAGCGGTAGATTGCGCTGATCGCAGGCACGTTCACTTCCGTGTCCTCACCAGGTTGACGAAGATCTCTTCGAGCGAACTTTCGCTGGAATGCAGGTCTTTGAAGTTGATATTGAGGTCGCCGAGGCTCTTCAGCAGCGTGGCGATGCCGGTTTCCTTGCTCTGCGCGTCAAACGTGAACACGAGCGCATGCCCGTCATCGGTCAATTCGAGCGGATAGCGGGACAGCTGTGGCGGAATCTGCACGAGCTGATTCTGCAACTGCAGTGTCAGCTGTTTCTTTCCGAGTTTGCGCATCAGCAGGGACTTGTCCTCGACCACGATCAATTCGCCCTTGCTGATGACGCCAATGCGGTCCGCCATTTCCTCGGCTTCTTCGATGTAGTGTGTGGTCAGAATGATGGTGACCCCGCTCTCGCGCAGCCGGCGCACCATCTGCCACATGTCGCGGCGCAACTCGACGTCGACGCCGGCGGTCGGCTCGTCGAGGAACAGGATCTGAGGCTCGTGCGACAGCGCCTTTGCGATCATCACGCGGCGCTTCATGCCGCCGGATAGCGTCATGATCCTCGAGTCCTTCTTGTCCCACAGCGACAGATCGCGAAGCACCTTCTCGCAGTGCGCAGGATTGGGCGCCCTGCCGAACAGGCCGCGGCTGAACCGCACGGTCGCCCAGACGCTCTCGAACGCGTCGGTGTGGAGTTCCTGCGGCACCAGGCCGATCCGGCTGCGCGCGGCACGGTAGTCGCGCACGATATCGTGACCGTCGGCCACTACGCTGCCTTCACTCGGCGTGACGATGCCGCAGATGATGTTGATCAACGTGGTCTTGCCTGCGCCGTTCGGGCCCAGGAGTGCCAGGATTTCCCCGCGCCGGATCGTCAGGTCGATGCGCTTGAGCGCCTTCAGGCCGCTTGCGTACGTCTTGCTCAGACCCGTGACGGTAACGATGGGCGACGAAGCTGACGGATTCTCAACTATAATTCCTGCTGCGGCTTGCACGGTGGCTCTTCTTCAGAAGTGGCGCCAGTGTAGCGGGTCAGCCGCCGCTGCGCGCCCCCTGCAGGGTCAGGTTGCGCCGCACCCCGAGGGCGGTTCCGCCGAGCACCAGCACGGAAGATACCGCGAGGCGCGCCGTGATAGGTTCGCCAAACAACACTACGCCAGCCAGAGCCGCGATCACGGGCACACTCAATTGAGCGTTAGCAGCGGCAATCGCTCCGAGGCTGGGCATGGCGGTGTACCAGGCGGCGTATCCAAGGCCGGAGGCGAGCGAGCCCGACAGCGCGGCGAGAACTGTCCCCTCCAGATCTGCGCAGCGATGCGCCCACCAGAGAGCGCTGATCAGCAGCACGCCGGGAACTGAGCGCGCAAAGTTTCCAGCCGTGTCTCCGAGCGGGTCCGTCGATCGTCGTCCACGCAACGAGTAGATTCCCCAGGCGATGCCTGCGATCAGCATGAAAAGCGCTTCGAGTGCTGGAGGTGCCGCGATGCCGGGAAGCACAAGAAGGATCAGTCCCGCGACGGCGAGCAGCCAGCCGAGGACGACCGTGCGGTCAATGCGCTCGCCCCCGAAAAATCCCGCTGCAATCATCACGACCTGTACCGCCCCGAAGAGCAGCAGCGCTCCCGTGCCCGTGGTCAGTCCCACATAGGCGAATGAGAACGCGATGGCGTAAGCGAGTAACGCGAACGCCGACGGCCAGCTCCCTGCGGCAGGTTTTTCCTTGCC
>WNGI01006820.1_pt1 | contig 16000 bp, 19 predicted proteins | sample 5400621 | NCBI WGS metagenome assembly WNGI01 (sample SAMN13153374, study PRJNA577476) | soil metagenome | isolation source: 20 cm soil or saprolite under Garry oak tree replicate 1 | place: USA:California | collected 2016-06-15 | reverse complement strand
CAGTTCGGTCATCGAGGATATGTCGTTTATCGAAGGGATGTCTTTGAGAACAGTTCGGTGGGTGGTCTTTAGATTGTGGAGCAATGGTGAATGGTGTGGAGGTGCATAAGCGTGAAAGCTACGAGTTTGGAGAGGAGTCTAGTTTTATTGTTATGTTTAGTGTTGCCGAAGCTAGGCTAGGCTAGGCTCCGGCTAGGCTAAGTTGCCGGAGCTGCTTTTTTGGCTCAGCCAGCCGCAAGGAGTCGGCTCTAGCTGGCTTAGCCCTTGATTTGTCAGCACCCCCTCTGTGGGGCTCAGATGGCTGCTTTGGGTACCCTGGCAATCACCTGGGGTAGTCATGCCTATCATTCAGTGGCAAATCACATTTATTTCACATAATTACTATGTACAGCTTAATTGTCATGTGTAGCTAAGACATAACTGGTATTTTCATGGATGCCTGCATGGTTAATGATAGTTTGGGCAGAAATGAACAGGAAATGACTGAAAAATGCAAGGCCAAATCGGTCACTTGAGCAAAGAAATAGGAATACTGAAAGAATGGATGCACCGCTCGTCAAATGGATAGCGCGACGAGTGAGAGTGATGAAAACCCTTGAAGACGACGCCTGGTTGATGTAGAACGGACCAGAAATGGATGAGATATGGCTTAAAAGCTGTTGTTGCCAAGTCTGCAGAAAGTCTGTTGAATCATGGACAATCGAAGGAGCAATTTAATAAGCGGTTGGGGCGACGAGGAAGAGTGGTAGAGGGGCTTGAATTTCATGCCATACCGATAGAAATCTGAGGAGAAATGAATGGGATATGGTCTGATAAGGTCAGTGGAGGTGATGACTTGCCTGTACAAGAACGAGAGTAGAACCGGTTAAGCGATTGATGCGGTGAGGGAGGTGAGGGAGGGCATAGTATACCTTCATATTGATGCATAAATGAAGGGAATCCGACCATAGCAAGGTGAGATATGGCTTGAAAAGTCTTCCCAGAGCGGTTCCACCAACAGAAAACATGGAATTGCAAAGGAGTGAGACTCAGAGCCGGCTACAAGCCCTGAGCTAAATTTAGACTCCGGCTCGGCTACTAAATGGCTCGGCTAAGCTGACTAACGGCTTTGAGCCTAGCCGTCGGCAACACTAGCTGGAAGAGTAGCACTCAGTAGACAATACTTGCATCGACAAACAAGAAAGCCTACCACATCTTTGCTGTCGCACACAAGTCGAATCTCCAGTGATTGAGTCTCAGCAGCTGTCTTTGATATCCAATTCTGCTCGGCGAAGCGAAGCAGAAAGTTTTTTGCTGTCCCTTCGGTGGTGTAGCGATCGGCAAGCCTCATAGCCTTTTGTGTACTTTCATGTGCATAGAAAGTGATTATCTGCCTAAAGAATCAATGTAGCACTTATATGTGTCGAAAAAACCAATGTTTGTCGTACCTTGAAATTGGTGGTAGAAGCGGAAACGACTTGCTATACATAGCCTTTGCTTCAGTAATGAGGTCATCAAGTGCATCATAGATCAGACGTTCTTCTCCAAACATCCGCGAGAAGTATACTTCAGGAATCTGCGTCAAATACATCAGTTGGAACTTTCAAGCGAGAAAAGTCAATACCTTCTTAAATTTCTTGTTCCTGTCGAGATAGTACAGCCCAGCTGTAATTTTGATCCTGTTTCGCTTCTCCTTGACAGCACGAATTTCATCTAACAATGACTTCGTTTTCGCTGAAACGGAAGTTGTCCTAGGAGCGGCTAACTTTCCATACTGTGCGGTCCTTGCCGACGTCGGTTTAGCTGCGGTGGTGGCACTTCGAGCTTTTTGGAGGTTGGAGTTTTGCACCCGAGGTAAGCCTAAACGACTGTCAGAAGCTTGCTGTTGGTATATAGATGCGAGCCCAAGCAGCTCAAAAGCAGTACTTTCACGATATTCAGCTAGCTGAGCTTCGGCACCCTTAAGTCCCCGAATCTCGGGTGGAATAGTTTCCAACTTGCCTGGGCCAACATCATAAGCAACGCATCAATGAAAGAAGTGGCTTGCTTACTGAAATATTTGCAGCAAGTATTACACAAGGGATCTAAGAGGTTTGCAAAGACGATCGAACATGACTTGCACTGTCCCTTCTCCTGTTGAACATCGACATGAACCCTGCATGAACATGCTGGTGACAAAACTGCAGGGCTCACCCGAATTGTCGCTTTGTCGATGGCCGACTTTCCCATCAACAACTCACATTTTCTGCAGATTACGCCTCGGAGAAGGTAAAAGAAAAGACTACAATCATTGCAGTCAGGCATTGTAAACGAGCAGACAGAGAGTTGAGACGGCCAGAAGCACTTGCGTTGAGAGAAAACCGAACCTTCAACGTGTCTTAAAAGGATCTCTGGGGATGGCACCTGGATTTGCATGATTCGCATTCCAGTTCTAATGCTAGTGTCAGAGTATCAGGACTTGGATTCGCAAATGAGCCTGTACAACTTACCCATGGTGCAGCCCCAACCAACAATGGCCTAGTACTAGAGCGTTGCACGAGGCAGAATAATCACGGGGGTGGCGCAGTAGACGATCTACATCCATTGGTGTAAGTAGGGTATGAGAGGATACATGTCACATCATGACGCGGCCGCTATGGAAAGGCCCAGGTGAGCTATAGTTGTTCCCGACTCGCGAAGGAGGTGGAAGAGATATCTCCCTGGGAGGCCCTCTCGAATCATCTCGGAACGGAACAATGATCTATGATCGGTGCATGTATGACTAAGTCGTATTCGCATACGCGGTCGGAAGTACGTCTTGAGGTCCAGGGACCGCAAGTATTTTGGGCCTTGCACAGCAATTGCAGCCGCTGAGTAGTGGCTGGGTTGTTGGGACCCAGCTCAGCCGCACACGCATAGGCATCAATGGTGACGGAAATTTGGTTGTTGTAGCTTTCATAGAGACGGCCGGGATCAGACCGTACTTCAGAGATGTATGGATTGATGCGGATGGCACAGAGAGTAGGCATCTAGCACGTCACGAGATTGGTTGATCTGGAAGTATAAAACACCAATCGAACACCAAAACGTTGGATTGCAGCCATCAGTTATGTTTATATTTCTACAATTAATCTATATCCAACACTACACCACTGCAGAATGCAAGTATGAGGCACACCAGAAAGGAATCAAGCGAAGAATAGATCGTACCATGAGTAACAGCCGTACACCTACACACGCCACATCGACCCTCGCCAAAGGTGACCATTGCATAAGGAGATGTATACCAATTTGTCGTTGTTTCTAGCCTTTAGCTAAAAAAAGGTGAGAACGTAAGTTAGAGAAGAGATGAGCGAGTGAGGACTTGCCGGGGATCCGCAAATGGGGTGAGCAGCCGCTGCACAGTGTTCTGTTCAGATCCGCGCCGATCACTCCTGAGGCTAGGCTCCGTTAAGTGGCACGGCTTACAACTAGCGCGGCCTGGTATAACCAAGGCGGGGCTTAGAAAGCGCACCAGAAGAGCCAGACCAATAGGTGGGAGTGATGATTTTGGAGGCCAATTGTTGTAAACACCAGGCGCCAGGTGGGAGGTAGCTGATAAGCGGTGGACTCAAGGGAGAGAAGCCGATGGTAGGTGGGCCGCGAAGTTCGAACGGCAGTAGAGATGGGGTGGTAGTGTTGTGCATAGTGTTCTCGCACCAAGCCGCAACATACATGTCCTCTGGGGCTCACCCGGCATCGAGGCCAAGGTAAAGGAGGAAATGCAGGCGTGCGAGGATGAAAGCAGGTGGTGGGGATTCTGCACAACGGAACGTGGCCTAATGCCAAACAGGGCTGTCACGCATAGGACCCCAACTGCTTATCTCAGCGAATCGAGCCTGCGGAACTTGAAAAATAGACCTGAGCCCAGTCGGCAACCGTAGAGACGTCTCAAATTGATACCAAGTCAGTCATAATGCGTAAATTGTTTTCGCAAATTGAATAAGATTGCCCAAGAGACCACTCCTAGTATAAGACCCTATATCATCGATGTCATCATTCTTTAGCGATGCGGATATCGTCAGTGCACAAAGGTACATCTCACAATCTCCGCACGCGCGATGCGCCCATTTACATTGTACAATATATTTTGAATCGGCCTATCATTTCTTCTAGGCCAGCTGATGACTAGTACCAGATATCACCCTTCTATCACAAGAAAATGTGCATATGAATGCAGACTGAGAGATGGTCGCTTCGGAAGCGCTGATGATCGGTATGCGTCACGCGTCACATGTGTCGAAAAACCCTCGTCAGACAGCACCGAAGCATCCCAATCCCATCTTTGGCTACGGCCGAGCGATTTTTTTTCTCATGCGCTCCACGACCCGATGATACATATATAGAGCACGTCTTTAGAGCGGCACTTGTCAAGATCCACCATAATGTCTGTCGACATTTCCAAGTTGCCTGTTCCACCTCTGCCTACTCTCGCCAATCTGAACGCGACCGTTCCAAACGATCTGGACGCTCCTAAGGTCGCATTGGAATGGTTGAATGCGCTGTCCGCTGCGATAGAGTCAAACGATGCCAAGAAAGCTGCGAGCCTCTTCGTGGAAGATTGCTGGTGGCGTGACATGCTCGCGCTCACATGGGATTTCCGAACCTTCCGTGGTTCTCCAGCTATCGAGGTATTTCTTCGTGACCGAATTGACGCAACACATCCGAGGGCATTTCAATTGCGCCGAGACTTCCTGGGATTACAACGACCATACGAAGATTTGGCATGGATTAACGCCTTTTTCGACTTCGAGACGGATACCGGGATTGGATTTGGTATCTTCCGATTGGTTCCTACCGCAAATGGTGAATGGAAGGCGCATGCGGTTTACACGAATTTAGAGGACCTGAAAGGGTTTCCCGAGAACATTGGAGCCCTGCGTAACCCGCATCCGAATCATGGACACTGGGAGGAAGATCGGAACTGTGAAAAGGAGTTTGAGAAATCCGATCCTGTAGTGTTGATCATTGGTGGAGGGCATAGTGGTTTGGATGTTGCGGCGCGACTGAAGAGCCTCGACATGCCCACACTAGTTGTTGAGCGAAATGAACGTATAGGCGATAATTGGAGGAACAGGTATGATGCGTTGTGCCTCCATGATGTCGTTTGTAAGTTTCAGATTTATGTATGTATGCATACAATGACTCAAGTTTTGTTTCGTACAGGGTATGATCATCTGCCATATCTTCCGTGAGTATGCGTTACAAAATAAACGCTGATCAAGTTCTGACAGATTGCAGATTCCCGTCAAGTTGGCCTGCGTATGCTCCAGCGCGCAAGGTAGGAGAAACTATAGCACAGCTTTTCAAATCTGATAATGTTCCAAGTTCGCGAACTGGCTAGAGACCTTTGCCGATGCTCTTGAGCTCAACGTTTGGACGTCCTCGACCGTAACTCGGGCCATCCAAGATCCTGTCTCGAAGCACTGGAAGGTCACTATTAAACGTGGCAACGGGACTGAGCGCGTCTTCAACGTGAAACACATTGTGTTTGCGACTGGCGTTGCTGGCGTAGAACCAAATACACCCAAGGTCCCTGGTGCGGTAAGTATGACTGCGTGCGAATGTATGTGGGGTCTACATCTTCCACTTGCAGGAAAAATTCAAGGGGCAAATTCTACACTCGAGCCAACACAAGCGAGCAACCGATCATGCAGGGAAGAAGGTCGTCGTCGTTGGCGCCTGTACTTCTGGTACGCGATATCCTCATTTTCTGTGACGTGAAAAAACTCACAGTCCAAGCACATGACATTGCGCACGATTACTACATTCACGGCATCGGTAGGCAGTCGTGTTACTCTCTATATTCCGTTATTCTCACTGCGTTACAGACGTTACGATGTACCAACGCAGTTCCACGTACATCATGACAACCAAAAACGGATGGGATGTCCTTTTTGCTGGTTGGTCCTCCTGTGCATCTCCTTTTTATCTCCTCACGTTCTGTCCATCAGGCTTGTATTCCGAAGATGGACCTCCAACCGATATTGCTGATCGACTCAGCGCTTCATTTCCGCACTTGATGAGTATAGAATTAGGGCGACGTTCCGCTGAGCGAATTGCCGAATTGGACAAGTTTGTCAAATGCGTTTATAGTCTTAAAAGCGTCTCAATGTTGCACAGAGATCTTTTAAATGCATTGCAAAAGCGTGGATTTAGGACTAATCAGGGAATCCATGGAACTGGGTTTGGACTGTTGGCCTGGAGCAGGGCCGGTGGTTATTATCTAGGTATTTATGTGCTTCAATTTCCTTACCCTCCCTTAACTAAGAACATACTCTAACTAGACGTTGGAGCTAGTCAACTGATCGCAGACGGCAAGATAAAGCTTAAGAACGATAGCCAAATTAAAGAGTTTACGGAGACAGGTTTACTGTTCGAGGATGGCAGCCAACTCCCCGCAGATGTCGTTGTATTTGCAACCGGGTATGTCCGCATTATCGATGATTATGTTCCGGATTTAGAACAATTTTCAGGCTGAGCAGCACCAATGAACATATTCGCAAAATATGCGGCGATGATGTGGCCAACAGATGCTCGCCGATCTGGGGCCTTGACAAAGAAGGAGAACTGAATGGTACCTGGCGAGATTTGGGCGTGCAGGGTCTGTGGTACATGATGGGTAAGCGTTTCATTTCAATTTCGAGCAATATTGATGATTCCACCGGGCTCTAGGTAACCTGGCATTATGTCGCTTCCATACAAAGCACGTTGCGCTACGTGAGTAGCCTATTCAATTATATCGTTAAAGTCTAACCTCGTTGCAAACAGAGATCAAGGCGATGATGGAAGGGGTATTTGGCGAACGCTATAGCCTGTCTTCATGATAAACGGCCCTATTTTTGACTAAGAATGAGACGGTATTGGTTTGCTTAACAGCTTCTTCATACCTTCATACTGATGTATAAATTGCTGGAACACCGCTTGATATAAAAATGGACATCGGTATTCTCGGATTGTTCCTGTTTATGGCCACTTTGATTTCTTATACCGTTCATCTCACAGGTTTCTTGGGGGGTAAACGTACCAAGTCCAGCTTCGATTGACAAGGCCGCATTCAGGCGTCTGCTTGCCTTGCGGCGAACTTGAGACCCCTGGAATCGGTCATGCTAAATGTGCTTGAGAGAATGCAAGGCTTACTTTAAGTCTTTATTTCCCATGCTACTCATGATATGCTGGCGCACGAAAATAACGGTATCTGCTTAGGGGTTCAAGCTGCCAGCATTCTCACTCGGGTTCACGTGTCTGCTCTTATTGAGTTCACATGGAAGCCAATAGATTACGCTCGGCTTATATAGGGCAGGCCCAACACTGGGCAATAGTTATCGCTCGGCGAACTTGAATGTCCATCGATATTTCTACGCTGCTTGTCCCCCGTCTTCCTACGCTCCCGAATGATCTAGACGTTCAAGAGGTCGCATCCGAATGGTTGGATTCGTTGTCTAGTGCGATTGGATCAAATAACCCCGATAACGCTACTAGCCTATTTGTAGAAGATTCCTGGTGGCGTGATATGCTCGCGCTCACATGGGATTTCCGCACTTTTCGTGGTGTACCAGCTATCATAACTTTCCTATCCGATCGCATCGAAGCCACACATCCAAGAGCATTCAAATTGCGCCAAGATTCCCTGGGATTACAGAGACCATACGAGGATTTGGCATGGATCAATTGCTTCTTTGACTTTGAGACGGACACCGGAATCGGATTTGGTATCTTCCGATTAGTTCCTACCGCAACCGGTGAATGGAAGGCACACGTAGTCTACACGAATCTAGAGGATCTGAAAGGATTTCCAGACAAAATCGGAGCACTACGTAACACAGAGCCGAATCACGGTCACTGGGAGGAAAATCGGAACCGCGAAAAGAAGTTCGAGAAATCCGATCCTATAGTATTGATCATTGGTGCAGGACAAAGTGGCTTGGATGTTGCGGCGCGGCTGAAGAGCTATGACATTCCAACGCTCGTTGTTGAGCAAAATGAACGTATAGGTGATAACTGGAGGAATAGATACGAAGCTTTGTGCCTCCATGATGTCGTTTGTAAGTCTCAAACTTATGTATACGGATATAACTTCAGCTCTACTTTCTGCAGGGTATGATCACATGCCGTATCTTCCGTGAGTATGCGTCAATAGATGCTGACCGAGTCCTAATGCGTAATGGACTGCAGTTTCCCGCCAACCTGGCCAGTGTATCCTCCAGCGCGCAAGGTAGGCGAAACCGTAGCAGTCATTCATATCTCACGATGTTTCAAGCTTGCAAACTGGCTTGAAAGCTATGCGGAGGCTCTCGAACTCAATGTTCGGAACTCCTCAACTACAATTAAGGCCACCCAAGATCCCAGCTCAAAACATTGGAATGTTACGATTCGGCGCGACAATGGGACTGAACGTATATTCAACGTTAAACACGTTGTTTTTGCCACCGGCATGGACGGTGTTGAACCCAAGATACCCAAGATACCCGGTCTAGTGAGCTTTTGACATGCGACATACATAAGAAGCCAATGTCTTTCACGCTTAGGAAAAATTAAAGGGCCAGATCTTACACTCGAACAAATATAAGCGAGCCTTCGATCACGAAGGGAAGAAGGTGGTTGTTGTTGGTGCCTGTACCTCTGGTACGAAGTTTCTTAATTTAATGCGACAAATTTGCTTATAGAATACATATTACAAGCCCACGACATTGCACATGATTGCTATCTCCATGGAATCGGTGGATATATCTTTCTGTTTTTTATTGGATTTTTCTCACTACCTCATCGAGACGTTACGATATATCAACGCAGTTCTACGTATATCATGAGGACCAAGACTGGAAGGGATGTTGTTTTCAAGGGTTGGTTAGTCCTTGTGCACAGACTCCTCTATTTTATACATCCTCTGCATTAGGTCTCTATTCCGAAAATGGACTTCCAACCGATGTTGCTGATCGCCTTGGTGCTTCATTTCCACACTTTATGAGTATCGGACTGGTACAGCGTTCTGCTCGGCGAATCGAAGAGCTGGACAGGTTTGTCCACGTCGTTTTCGGGTTTCAATACCTCATCCCCTTGTGCAGAGACCTTCTAGATGCCCTCCATAAACGTGGATTTAGAACTAACCAAGGAATCCACAGTTCTGGACATAAATTCCTGGTCTGGAGTGAAGCTGGAGGTTATTATTTAGGTATTTATAAACTTGAGCGTCTTCTTGCTCTTACAAATCCATCTTTCCCAGACGTTGGAGCCAGTCAATTGATAGCAGATGGCAAGATAAAGCTTAAAAACGACAGCCAGATCAAGGAGTTTATTGAGACAGGTCTCTTATTCGAGGATGACACCGAACTTCTAGCAGACGTCGTCGTATTTGCCACCGGGTATGTCCTATCATCGCATTTTCCCGTCATGTTCTGATATATATGTATGAACTTTCCTCAGACTCAGCGACGTTAAACAACATATTCGCAAAGTATGCGGCGTTGAGGTGGCTGACAAATGTTTGCCAATCTGGGGCCTTAATAAAGAAGGAGAAGCGAATGGTAGCTGGCGTGATCTGGGCGTACAGGGCTTGTGGTATATGACGGGTACGTGTGTTAGATTACCGCTAATTCATAGCTTGACCTTCCGCGCTTCGCATGTATTGGGTAACTTGGCATTATGCCGTTTTCATTCAAAACACGTCGCTCTGTGTGAGTAGTTCATCCAACCAACTTTTGCGAAATCCTCATTTGGTTACGAACAGAGATCAAGGCAATGGAAGAGGGAGTATTCGATCAACGATATAGTCTGTCAATTTGAATGAACGTGATGACTCGTCAGTCTTATCACCTCGAAGAATCTAACACTTCTTAAATCCGCCTTTGTTTTCCATGCTCTTGCCCTATAAGGGTACGTCTCGCCTCCTTCTTCCCTCCTTCCCTCCCCTTTCAACAGCGAGACGTTTCGCGAAACAATGCGGCCCATTGCATCGTCAAATTTCACGTTTAGCCTTTGCCTCAATTGTTGTAACCACCATCTATGCGCCACTGGAGATTGCAATAGAGATGCATCTATCCAATCTTTGCTGTCGAACGTTTGGCCAAGGTTGATTCGCCATTCCTAAGCACATGAAGTTGTGCTATTACTGGAGATGGGGTTAGTACTGGAATCTCACGTCCTAAATCCACGCAAAAGCTGCTGCGAGCGTCGGTACTCGCAGTAAACGTTCGCTTGGTGATGTATTGGATCGTACCTTCACTCCTCCACCTCTCGGACGAAGCCCCTCTTCTGTATCGGTGGAGGAACGCACAAGATGCGAGCTCATGTACGAAAGTAAGCGGCCATGATGATCCGGTTTGTCATCAGTGCATCTCACGCATACAGCCAGACGTGCGGCCCATTGGCGTGCTAGTACCTATTGGCATTTTAAGTAAGCTGACCACGTCGGACCTTGACCAACGCAAACACTTTAGCTTAGCCAGTTTCGTATTAACCACTCAGCTTTCCCGAGTTCATCCACGTTTATGTATCAACGGGAAGATGTGAAGGCCAATAGCAGCACAAATGGGGTATGGCAGGCTATCCGACGCACCAGTCCATAGATCTGGACTCAGAACGAATGTAGTTATACTCACATGTTGTATTACCTCTTTGGTGTCCCAGTGATTTCAAATTCGGCGCGCAAAAACCATTGCGGTTGAAATGAGCAGGCTCTTAGCTTGTTGCGACATGCGGTACCTGTCAGCTGACCAGACCGCACCGGTGATGACGCCCCTTCACCCAACAACCTCAGACTCGTTCGCACGGCGGCGATGAGTAGATTATATAAATAGTGAGTTAATCTTGTTGTGCAAGCAACAATGTCCGTCGACGTCTCCACGTTGCCTGTCCCTCCTCTCCCCACGCTCCTTAACCTCAACGCGACTGTCCCAGATGTCATTGACGTTCAGAAAGTCGCGTCTGAATGGTTGATTGCGCTATCTGATGCACTCGAATCAAATAGTCCCGATGATGCTGCTGGCCTGTTTATAGAAGATTGCTGGTGGCGTGACATGCTCGCGCTCACATGGGACTTTCGTACTTTCCATGGTGCACCAGAAATCAGAACTTTCCTCCACGATCGCATTGAAGCTGTACATCCAAAGGCATTCAAATTGCGCCGAGATTTCCTGGAATTACAGCGACCATACGAGGATTTGGTATGGATTAGGGCCGTTTTCGACTTTGAGACAGATACCGGAATTGGATTCGGTATCTTCCGATTGGTTCCTACCGCAACCGGTGAATGGAAAGCGCATGTGGTCTATACGATTCCCAGAGAAAAACGGACCCCTGCGCAAGCCAGAGCCAAATCACGGTCCTTGGGAGGAAGATCGGAAGCGGGAAAAGGAATTCGAGAAATCCGATCCTGTTGTGTTGGTCATTGGCGCAGGACAGAGCGGCTTGGAAATTGCTGCGCGTTTAAAGAGCTATGAAATACCAACTCTTATTGTCGAGCGAAATGAACGTATAGGTGATAACTGGAGGAAGAGATATGATGCGTTATGCCTCCATGACACCGTTTGTGAGTGTCAAGATTGGATATACGCGTACAATTCAAACTTTGAATTGAACAGGGTATGATCACATGCCGTATCTTCCGTGAGTATGCGACATCTACCTGGATGCTAGCCGGGCGCTCAGCGATAGAAGTTTTCCATCGACTTGGCCAGTGTATGCTCCTGCACGCAAGGTACGCAAACCAGCGTGTGATACAATATAGATCTCACACTTTTCTAGTTTGCAAACTGGCTAGAAAACTATGCAGAAACTCTTGAGCTCAACGTTTGGACGTCCTCGGCCGCGACTCGGGCAGCCCAAGATCCCGTCTCAAAGCTTTGGAAAGTTACCGTAAAGCGTGGCAATGGAACTGAGCGTATATTCAACGTAAAACATGTGATATTTTCCACTGGCTTCGGAAGCCAAGTACCAAATACGCCCAAGATCCCTGGCATGGTAAGTGTGCTTCCATGCGATAAGTATAAGAAGCGAGGCCTTCTTCTACAGGAAAAATTCAAGGGACAGATTCTACACTCGATCCAACACAAACGGGCCTCCGATCACTCAGGAAAAAAGGTGGTCGTTGTTGGCGCTTGCACTTCAGGCATGACATATTTCCTTCTCCATGAAGTGAAAATCTCATATAACACAAGCTCATGATATTGCGCACGATTACTACATCCATGGCGTCGGTACGCATATTTTCTCTCTTTATACAGGATTACACTTACTCCATAAAGATGTTACAATGTACCAACGCAGCTCCACGTATATCATGACAACGAGGAATGGATTCGACATTCTTTTCTCTGGTCGGTCGCTCTCTAAAATCCACCTTCCTCTTATTAACATGTCCTCCGTGTCAGGCCTTTATTGCGAAAATGGACCTCCAACAGACATTGCTGACCGTCTTAATGCTTCATTTCCCTTACTTCTGGGCATAGGACTCGGGCAACGTTCAACTGCGCGCATTGCCGAATTGGACAGGTATGTTAGCTTGCTTTTGGTCTTTAATGCCACAACTATTTGTCTAGAGATCTCTTGGATGCATTGCACAAGCGCGGTTTTAGAACTAATCAAGGAATCCATGGCACTGGATTGGGAATGTTGGTTTGGACGAAAGCCAGCGGTTATTATTTAGGTGTTTATCCCTTTCAACCTATCCCTTATCTTCGCTCAACTGGCTTCGTCAGACGTAGGAGCAAGTAAATTAATCGCAGAAGGCAAGATAAAGCTCAAAAACGATAGCCAAATCAAGGAGAGCCAAATCAAGGAGTTTACAGAGACGGGTCTTCTATTTGAGGATGGTAGCCAACTCGCCACAGATGTCGTCGTGTTTGCGACAGGGTACAGCAACGTCAAAGAACATATTCGGAACCTGTGTGGCGACGAGGTGGCCAACAGGTGTTCGCCTATCTGGGGTCTTAATAAGGAAGGAGAACTGAATGGCACCTGGCGCGATTTGGGCGTCTCAGGTCTGTGGTATATGATGGGTATGAAATTTCCTTCTTGAACGTAAAACCTTAGTAATGATTTGACGCCTTAATGGTTCAGGTAACCTGGCATTAGTCCGTTTCCATTCAAAACACCTTGCCCTGCGTAAATATTTAATGATCTAATTCTATGCGCAACATGCTCATTTCATTGCAAAAAATAGAAATCAAAGCGATAGAAGAAGGTGTATTTGGCCAACGCTACAGCTTGACCGCCTGATCAGCACAAGATATATCAAGGTTCGAGAATCATTCGACGTGCGAGGTGTCATCATCCTGGCCACGTTTGTTATCTTCATACTAATGTTCCAAATAATAAAGATTGGTTGCCAGAGGTGCCAGTGGCGTGCTTTGATCAGCAACGCTCTTACCCACATTGCTTTTCTCTTTTTGTAATAACGACTTCGTTGCTTCTCCTCTATAAATGAGTTTGCAGTCGTTCTTTCTGCATACTCAATTAGTTTTCATGAGTACCATCTGTGCTAGGCAACGCGGCATTGTGTCGCTTCCACTCGAAACACCTCGCGCTGCGTAAATATTTATTTAATTTCACGTGCATAATGCTCACCTTGTTGCAAACAGAGACCAAGGCGATGAAGGGAGGAGTATTCGGGTAATGTTATAGCTTGTCCGCTTGATTAGCCTATGAATCGCAAGTTGCAAGATGATCACCGATCCAGGTTTCATTGCTCTGTTCTTGTTCTTTGTATTGAAGTTTGGAGTGACAGAAACGGGGCACGACATTAATGCGCTCCAACACTCTTGCTCGTAATCTCTGCTTTTGTAATTGACGCGATGAGTGCTTGGTAGTTTGGTTTTATATTGGATAAGATTTGATCTGCGAAGACACTTCGCAGTTCCGAATCATTCCTGGGATATCCCGGAGAATTTCAGCGTTGAGACCTAAAACTATGGTAGTGGTAGTTAGTAAACGTTACACCGTCTGACTTGCCATAGATGGAAAGATCGTCGACTTCATTACCATCGGACCCCGGGTTCAACTAGATCTCAATTGGTGTATATAAAAGGATTGGCCGCTAGCAGTGCCGCTAGTACCAATGTCACCAACCACCACCCCTCAGAGGCCTCAGCCACGGTTCTTAAGCTTCGGGCGCCCGCCCCCCGCATTCCACGAGCATTATGCCAGTTCCAACTCGCGGGAACCGATCCCAGAATATCCATCCCAAGGCTCCCCTGTGCCGCCAGTACAAGCCTTGACTGAACGAACGGGATTCACGGCCCAAGATGTTCTGGAGGGCATGGTCAGTAGCTGTTCTGGTCATTCAGCTCGAGATGCCAACCGAATCGGGCACTTGCCCGGATTACGACAGAAAAATCCCATAAACCCGTTCACTCAGCAACCTCGCTCAGATGCTTACCATGACCTCCTTCAGAAGCGGACCCAGTTGCCCGTATTTGCCCAACTAGAAAAATTCTGTAAAATGGTAAGTCGCAAATCTGCTCAGTCAATCTCATTCCTTTTGCACCCACGGTCACGGTGAGGGTATGGTAGGGCGAATCTTGTAGCTTCATCGAAGTGGTCGATTTGTATGTTCTGCAACCGCCCTACCTCCACAGTCGAAAGTACAACAGTCCATTCACCCTGATCTCTTGCATAGTTTTCTAAACGACAAATCGTCATAGTAACTGGTGAAACGGGCTGTGGGAAGACAACACAGTGAGTTTATTTCCTTCATCAAGGATGTCGGTCCCATTTGAGTTGTGGTATTGTGCAGGATACCACAATTTGTGGCACACGGAGATCCACCCCATGTGAAAGAGATGATTGCAATTACACAACCAAGAAGAGTCACAACTATATCTGTTGCAAGTCGCGTGGCCAGTGAAATGGATGGTACGTCTGGCCGCTGAGCGTTCCGCAAATTCCAAACTCACGCATATTAGTCGAACTCGGAAAAGAAGTTGGTTACTCCATTCGCTTTGATGAGAAAACGACACCGGGAACAACATTTATTCGGTATATGACTGATGGAACACTTCTTGAAGAAGCGATGTATGACCCTGACTTTCGCCGTTACTCCACCATAATAATAGACGAGGCGCACGAAAGGACGATCGCCACAGATATCCTCCTCGTTCTACTCAGATCCGTTGCTAAAAAACGACCAGATTTGAAGATCATCATTATGTCCGCCACATTGGACGCGCCCATGTTTCAAGAATACTTCAGGCTTGACAAAGCCAAACCCGCTCCGCTTCTGCTCATCGAGGGCAGGTCGTACCCTGTCGAGGTAAACTATGTAAAGGAGACACCCGAGGATTATGTAAAGAAAGCCATAAAGGTGGTGTTGCACATCCACACGAGCGATGAGCCAGGAGACATTCTCCTTTTTTTGACCGGAGAGGACGAAATTGAGATGACATGTCAGCGGATTAACCTTGCAGTCGACGCAATTCGTAAAAGGGAACCAAAAACGGGGCCAGTGGATTGCATCCCCTTGTACTCTCTTCTGACCCGTGAAAAACAACAAAGGATTTTCGACCCTCCTCCAGTCAATCGAGTCCGAGGCGGCCAAGCAGGTCGAAAAGTCATCGTTGCCACGAACATTGCCGAAACGTCGTTGACGATCGACGGCATTTATTTCGTCATAGATTGTGGGTTTTCGAAGTACAAGATTCACCGTCCAAGTTTGAGGATGGAATATTTACGGGTGAAGAAGATTTCGAAGGCTTCGGCGCAACAAAGGGCTGGACGCACGGGGCCCGGGAGATGCTACAGGCTATACACAGAGGATGAACATAACGACATGGCCGAGAAGACAAGGCCAGAGGTGCTGAATATTGATTTGAGCGATGGCGTTCTAAAGTTGCTAACAATTGGTATAAAAGTTCGTGATTTGTCACTTGGCGATGACATGTTGGTGAGGAGGCGCACAGGCAGACGATATTGCCAATTTCGATTTTATCGATCCACCATCGTCTGAGAGAATTACATGCGCCCTTGAGACGCTGAAGGAGCTAGGCGCCCTGGACGAGGAGAGGCGATT
>WNGI01002643.1_pt1 | contig 16000 bp, 17 predicted proteins | sample 5400621 | NCBI WGS metagenome assembly WNGI01 (sample SAMN13153374, study PRJNA577476) | soil metagenome | isolation source: 20 cm soil or saprolite under Garry oak tree replicate 1 | place: USA:California | collected 2016-06-15 | reverse complement strand
GACCCAGTTGCTTCCGCATGCCGCTCCTCGTGTCTAGACTTTGGTCCGTGCCGGTCTACCAAGCCCTCACATCTTGCCCCTTTACCGCCCTCGTGGCCAGACCGTGCTGACAGCCTTGGCGTTGCTCGCGGTGCTCCAGCATCCGGAACACATGCCCATGCCGATGAATATGACGGATCCGTTGGGCATCTCGATGGAGCGGATGGGCTCGGGCACGACGTGGATTCCTGACGCGGTTCCCCTTCCCGCGCGTCACGTCATGGCTGGCTCCTGGCTCGTGATGCTGCACGGCTTCGCCTTCGTGCAGTACGACAAACAGGGCGGTCCGCGGGGCGACGATCAGTTCGGATCGCTCAACTGGGCGATGCTGATGGCGAGCCGGGATCTGCTCGGCGGCCGCTTCCAGGCGCGCACGATGCTCAGTCTCGATCCCGCCACCGTGTCGAATCGCGGATATCCCCTGCTGCTCCAAAGCGGCGAGACCTACCAGGGGCAGCCGCTCGTCGATCGCCAGCACCCGCACGACTTCTGGATGGAGCTGGCGGTGATGTACGAACGCGCGCTTTCCCGCACCATCGGTGTGAGCGCCTACGTCGCCCCTTCGGGCGAGCCCGCGCTCGGCCCCGTGGCATTCATGCACCGGCCCTCGGCGATGGACAATCCGATCGCGCCGCTGGGCCACCACTGGCAGGATGCCACCCACATCAGTTTCGGCGTCCTGACGGCCGGCGTCTTCGGCCATCATTGGAAGCTGGAAGGATCTGTCTTTAACGGGCGCGAGCCCGACGAGGAACGGTGGGGCTTCGATCGCATCCGTCTCGATTCGTACTCGGGGCGATTCAGCGTACATCTGGATTCGAATTGGACGGCGTCAGTCGGATACGGGTACCTGAAGAGTCCCGAGGCGCTGAATCCGAGCGAGTCGGTGCATCGCGTGACGGCGTCGGTGCTGCACGGCCGCAGGATCGGGCACGGGGGTCAGCTCGCGACCGCCCTGGTCTGGGGCGCGAATCGCAGAGCGGGCGGGACAACGCATTCCGCGCTCGCCGAGGTGGAGGCGGTCCTGGACCGGTGGAACACCATATACGGTCGGTTGGAGCTCGCGCAGAAGACCGCGGAGGACCTCGCGCTTGGCGGTTTCACCCCCGACACGGAGTTTAACGTCGGCGCGATCTCGGCCGGGTATATCCGCGAGCTGCTGCGTGGCTCGGCGATGACCGTCGGCGTCGGATTCCAGGGAACGGTGAACGCCGTCCCTCGGGCGCTCGAGCCGATCTACGGGTCGCTGGCGCCGGTTGGCGGCATGGTGTTCGTTCGTGTCCGTCCAGTCCACGGACCGCACCTTGCGCCATTGCATCACCCTGAGAACGTTCCGCAGCAATGACACGTCTCGAGCGCTGGATCGAGCCGCGCGTCGTGGCGAACGCCGGTCCTTCGCCCGGCGAAGAGCGGTCGGCGTTTCGCCTCCTGTCTACGGGCATCGATGCCTTCGTCGCGCGCGCCGTCCTGATCGAGCTCGCCGAGCGCACGCTCGACCTGCAGTACTACATCTTCCATCCCGATCGCACCGGGTCGCTCATCATCGAACGCCTCATCGCGGCGGCCGACCGCGGCGTGAAAGTGCGGGTGCTGCTCGACGACTGGGGCACGCTCGACAAGAAGGACGAATCGGTCGCGGGCGTCGACGGCCATCCGAACATCGACGTCAAGCTGTTCAATCCCTACACCCACCGCTCGGGACTCTACCGTCTGGGTGAGCTGCTGACCGACTTCACGCGCGTCAACCGCCGCATGCACAACAAGCTGTTCGTCGCCGACGGCATCGCGACGATTCTCGGCGGCCGCAACATCGGCGACGAATACTTCGGGGTTGGCGAGCTCGATTTTCAGGACGTGGATGTCCTGGGGGCCGGACCGGTCGCGCGCCAGGCCACCGCGAGCTTTGAGACCTACTGGAACAGCGCGCCGGCGGTGCCGATCGCGCAGCTCGGAAAATTCGCGCCCGACCCCAACTTTTTCCCCGCTGTCCAGGCGCGGCTGCGCGATCGCTGTGACGGCTTGCGTGAGACGATCCACAGCCGCGCGCTCGCCGACTCACACCTCGCGCAAGAGCTGCGGGCCGACGACCTGCACGTGCACTGGGCTCCCGCCCGTGTCGTCGCCGATCCTCCCGAGAAGATCACGCAGCCGGACGGTCAGCCAAGCGACGCATACCTCGGCGGCCAGATCTCGCCGAGCGCGCAGGCCACTCGCTCCAAGCTGCTGGTCGTCTCGCCCTATTTCGTGCCCGGCACTGCCGGCGTGGACTTCTTCGCCGAGCGCCGGCAGGCCGGCGTGGACGTGCGGGTGCTGACCAATTCGCTCGCGGCGACCGACGTGTGGTTGGTGCACGCCGGGTACATGAAATACCGCCGGCCGTTGCTGGAACACGGCGTCAAGCTGTACGAGCTACGGCCGGAAGCGGCTGGGGCGACCAAGCCGCGCCGCTCGAAGGCGACGATCGGGTCGTCGCGCGCGAGCCTGCATGGCAAGAGCTTCGTGTTCGACCGAAGCTCCGTCTTCATCGGTTCGCTGAACCTCGACCCGCGCTCGCTCCTGCACAACACCGAAGTCGGCGTGCTCGTCAGCAGTGTGGAGTTGGCCGGTGAAGTCGCCGCGCTGTTCGAGCGCTGGGCGAGCCCCCAAATGGCCTACGAAGTCACGCGCGGCCGTAATGGCGGCTTGCGGTGGACGCCGGGCGGCTTCACCACCGAGCCCGGGGCTGGCCTCTGGCGCCCCCTCGGCGCCAAGTTCTTTTCGCATCTGCCCATCGATTCACTGATTTGACGGGAGACGCATGCTGACCCTGTTGCTGGTGTTACAAGCGGTGCCGGCCTCGCCCCGACCGTCCCAACTCACACGGTTCCTCGAGCAGAACGTTGGATTCGACGCCCCGCAGTTCACCGCGCTCGAGCGCGGCGAACCGGTCGTGAAGGTGCTCGAGGCGCGGGATCGGCTCGACGTGGCGGTGTTCGGCATCGTCACGCTGCCGGTCGCGCGCGAGCCATACGTCCGCGCGCTGCGCGACTTCGCCACGTCGCTGCGCACGCCGAACCGTACGCAGTTCGGGATCTTCAGCAATCCCGCGAGCGAGAGTGACGTCGCCGCCGTTACGATCAAAAGCCGGGACGTCGCGGAAATGAAGAGCTGCAAGCCCGGTGACTGCGTGGTGAAGCTGCCGGCCACCGACATGCAGCGGATTCACGACCAGACCAACTGGTCAGCGCCCGCCGCGGACGTGCAGGCGCAGCTCTCCGCGTACGCCCGGCGCCGGCTGGTGGAGTACGTCAACGATTACCGCCGCCGCGGCGATTCAGCGATGGCCGTCTACGACGATCGCGGCAACCTGAACGTGCACTCGAGTGAAGCGTTCGCCGCGCAGCTCGCCGAATCGCCGTACGTCTACCAGACCGTCCCGTCGCTCCAGAGCTACGTGGCTAATTATCCGCGCGGTCCCCTGCCCGCGGGCGCTGCGGAGATCGTCTTCTGGTCCGAGGATGTGATGCCGCACCTGCGCCCGATCCTGAGCGTCACGCACCTCGTGGTGTACACCCCGGCCGAGCTGCCGGGGATGACGCTCGCGGCGTCCAAACAGATTTACGCGAATCACTATTTCGAGGCGGTGATCGATCTGACCGCGGTGGTGGACCGCAACCCCGGCTCATATCTCGTCGTGCTGCGGCGCTACCGGTTCGACAATCTGCCCGGGGGCATCTTAAACATTCGCGGCCGGGCGATCGGCGCGCTGCGCGATCAGCTGACCGCCGATCTGCGCCGCCAGCAGCAGCTGGGAGCCGGCACGCAGTGAAGGCCGCCGCTACGATCAGTTCGTCGACCTTACTCGTGCGCGCGGACCTGTTCGGGCACCTCCAGGCTTGAGAGTTCATCTCCTCGACGGTACCTACGAGCTGTTCCGCCATTTCTATGCGGTGCCTCGCCAGACGGACACCCGCGGGAACGAAGTCGGCGCGATCGCCGGCGTCCTGGGCTCGGTCCTCGGCATGCTGGAAGGTGGGACGACGCATCTCGGCGTCGCGACCGACCACGTCATCGAATCGTTCCGCAACGATCTCTGGGCCGGCTACAAGACGAGCGCCGGCATCGAGCCCGAGCTGCTCGCGCAATTTCATCCACTCGAGGACGCGCTCGCCGCCATGGGTGTCAAAGTCTGGCCGATGGTGGAATTCGAAGCCGATGACGCGCTCGCGGCCGCGGCCGAGCGCGCCGCGCTGTCGGTCGAGGTCGAGCAGGTGATCATCTGCACGCCCGACAAAGATCTGAGCCAGTGCGTGCGCGGCCAGCGCGTCGTCCAGTTGGACCGGCGCAAGCGCGAGACGCGCGACGAGGCCGGAGTGGTGGCGCGATTCGGCGTTGGACCGCGCTCGATCCCCGATTACCTCGCGCTCGTCGGCGATTCGGCCGATGGCTTTCCCGGCATCAAGGGCTGGGGCGAGAAAGCGTCCGGTGCGGTGCTGGGGCGCTACGAGCATCTCGAGCGCATCCCGGTAAACGCCGCGGACTGGGAAGTCCCGGTCCGCGGGGCCGCGCGGCTCGCCGCGGCGCTCGCGGAGCATCGCGAGCTGGCGGTGTTGTTTCGGACCCTCGCGACGCTGCGGACCGATGTTCCGGTATTCGCATCGCTCGCGGAGCTGCGCTGGCGTGGCCCGACGGCCGCGTTCGAGCAGCTCGCCGCTCAGCTCGGCGTGCCGGGCCTGTGGGAGCGCGCGCGCCGTATCCCTCCGACGAGTTGAGCCCCTGAGCTTTGTCAAGTATTTATTGTGATTACTAGACAAATCAATGGTCTACGGCTAACTCTCCGGCATGACCAACTGGCTTGGACGCCTCCTCGGCGAGACGCAGCTCCGCCTGCTCAGCCTGCTGCGGCGCTCGCGGCAAACCATCACGACACTCGCGGAAGCCCTCGGCCTCACCGACAACGCTGTCCGCATGCACATCGCGGCCCTCCACCGCGATGGCATCGTCGAGCAGGTGGCCACGCAGCGGGACACCGGCGGGAAGCCGGCTCGCATCTACGGCCTGACGCGCGCCGGCGAGGAGTTCTTCCCCAAGGCGTACGCGCTCGTGCTCGGCAAGCTCGTCGACGAGATCGTGCGCACGCAGGGACGCGAGCGCGCCATCGAGTTGCTGCGCGCCGTCGGCGCCCAGGCCGCAGCGGAGGCAGTGGCAGGCAAAGCAGCGACTAAAAAGCAACGGCTCGAGGTGGCCGCGGGTGTGTTTCGTGACCTCGGTGCGGACGTCGACGTCCAGCAAACTCCAGCCGGCTGGCGTCTGCAGGGATATGGCTGCCCGCTTTCCGCCGTCACCTCAGGCCACGCAGAGATGTGCGAGCTTGGGAGAGCGCTCGTCGAAGACGTCGTTGGGGCTCCCGTGAGGGAATGTTGTCAGCGCGGCGATCATCCGCGCTGCGCGTTCGAAGTCGTCGACAGCGCCGCATGACCACGTATCGCTATCTGATCGTGGGCGGCGGCATGACTGCCGACGCCGCCGCGCGCGCGATCCGCGAGTCCGATCCGAGCGGCACCATCGGCATCATTTCCGCCGACGCGCATCCGCCGTACAATCGTCCGCCGTTGTCCAAGGGATTGTGGAAGGGCGACGATCCCGCCAAGACGGTCTGGCGCGGTACCGACACCATCGACGTCGATCTCCGGCTGGGCCGGCGCGTAACGGCGATCAACACCAGGCAGAAGACCGTCACCGATGATCGCGGCAACAGCTTCACGTACCAGAAGCTCCTGCTCGCGACCGGCGGCACACCGCGACGCCTGCCACTCCAGACCGGCCAGATCATTTACTACCGCACATTCGATGATTATTCCCGGCTGCGCGCACTCGCGAACGAGAAACTGCGGTTCGGAGTCTTAGGTGGGGGATTCATCGGCTCGGAAGTCGCCGCGGCGCTCAAGCTGGTGGGGTGCGACGTCACGATGATCGTGCCGGAGGATGGCATCGGCGCACGCGTCTTCCCGGCCGATCTCTCGAAGTTCATTGTCGATTATTACCGCGAGCAAGGCGTGGATGTCCGGACCGGCGAGGGGCTCGCCGATCTGCAGCAGGCCGCTGGGAAGGTGCTCGTGAAAACGACGCACGGCAAAGAGATCCCCGTTGACGTCGTCGTTGCCGGCCTCGGGATTCAACCCAACGTCGAGCTCGCCGAGCAGGCCGGGATCCGCGTCGACAACGGCATCGTGGTAGATGAGCTGCTCCGGACGAGCGCCGCCGACGTCTTTGCCGCGGGCGACGTCGCGAACTTCTTCAACCCCGCCCTCGAGATCCGGATGCGCGTGGAGCACGAGGACAACGCCAACACGATGGGCGCAGCGGCGGGACGCTCGATGGCCGGCAAGGGCTCGCCGTACACTCACCTGCCCTTCTTCTATTCCGACCTCTTTGCGCTCGGCTACGAGGCCGTCGGCGAGCTCGATCCCCGGCTCGAGACTCAGGCGGTCTGGAAGGATCGCTTCCGCGAGGGGATCGTCTATTACCTCAAGGACGGCAGGGTGCGCGGCGTGCTGCTGTGGAATACGTGGGGGCAGGTCGACAACGCGCGGGCGATCATCGGGACTACCAAACGATTGGAATGATCAACGCTCAATGATCATTGGACATTGATCATTGGACATTGACGGCAATGCTCCTCCAGAGGCCCTGCCGGAACCGCAGCACGCTCAACGCGCACCGCGTCAAATGCCCCGCGAGAATCGCGAGCCAAATGTCGATGGGATCGAGCCTCGCCGTCTGTTTGATCACAAAGCAGATGCCGAGCGGCACGAGAATCTGTGAGATCATCGAGATGTAGAGCGGGCTCTTGGTGTCGCCGGTCCCCTGGAGGCCGCCCGTGTAGGCCAGCGCGACGGTAATAAAGAGACCTGACACGCTGAGGACACGCAGCAGCTGGATGCCGATATCGACGACCACCGGATCGTGCATGCCGAACACGGCGAGGAGTTGACGGGGCAAAAAGAGGAAAAACAGTCCCACGAATGCCGCGACCGACAGCCCATACCGCGCGGCGATGTGCACCGCCTGCTCGGCGCGGTCGGGATGACCGGCCCCGAGGTTCTGCCCCGCCACTGCCGCCGCCGACCCCATCAGGCCCACCGATGTCCACGTGATCAGCGAGAACAGCTCGGTGTACGAGACTGCGAAGGCGGCTTGAGACGCGGCACTCTGCGCGAGCGATCCGATGAACGACAGCATCAGCACACCGCCGATGTTCATCGCGATCCCCTGAATCCCGGTTGGCAGTCCGAACCGGAACAGCTCGCGGATGATGGTCCAATCCGGACCGAAGCCACGGTCACGCGGAAACGCGACCACCCAATCGCCGCTCCACAGTTTCCAGAGCGCGTAGATCGCGAGCAGGCCGGCCGTGATGCACGTGCCCATGGCGGAGCCCCGCGTGCCGAATGCCGGAATCGGTCCCAGCCCGCGGATCAGGATCACGTTGAGCACGAGATTCAGGAGCGTCATCGCAATCCCGAGCCGCATGGGAGTGCGCGCGTCGCCCGCGGAGCGCAGCGCGCCGCCGAGCATGAAGAAGATCATCATGCCGCTCGAGAAGCCGAACATGATGCGGAGAAACGGCAGCGCCTCCGTCTTCACCTCGGGCGCCGCATTCACCAGACCGAGCAGCCACGGCGCCGCGACGTAACCCACCGGCGCCAGGATACCAAGGGAAATGCCGATGGCGGTGAGAAACGCCTGATAGACGACGCGATTGACCTTGTCGGGCTCGCCGGCGCCCGCGAACCTGGCCACCAGCACGCTCATGCCGGTGAACATCGACGAGATGAACACGATGACGACCAGAAAGATCTGCCAGCTCACGCCGATCGCCGCATTCGCCTTGTAGCCGACCAGATTGCCGACGAGCACGTGGTCCACCATGCCCTGCAAGCCGCCGAACGCATTGGTGACCATCGTGGGCCAGGCGATCTTCCATACCGCCGCCTGGAGCGGCCCCTCCACGATCGAGCGATCGTAACGCGAGGCGGTGGCCGTCACTCAGCTGACCGGAGCAGTAGACGCGCGGCGCCGTGCAAGCCGTGCGTCGAGACTCCACGGTCCGGGTCCCGCGGCCGAGATATAGAGGAAGAGGAAGCAGAAGATCACCGCGGGGTGCCCCATGTTGGCTACGGGCCAGAGCCAGTGTCCCATGCGGGCGTGGCCATAGAAGTACGCGACCGCCATCTCGCCGGCGAGGATGAAGGCCACGGGGCGGGTGAACACGCCGAGCAGAATCAATGGGCCACCGATGACCTCGAGCATCCCTGCCACCCAGGCCAGCGATCCGACCGGGATCGTGACCCCTGGCGGCAGCGGCGCCGGAAAACCGAACAGCTTGATGGTGCCGGCCTGAATGAGGAGATAAGCCAAAACGATCCGCAACACACTGAGAAGTTGTGGCGCCCACTCTCTTTTCACAGGGCCTCCATTTTTTTCAGCAAGAGCGCGCGTTCGCGCGCATTCTGGGTGAGCTCGGCGGCTCGCGCCAACTCGGTCCTGGCCTCTTCGAAACGACCGAGTTTCGCGAGGAGATCCCCGCGCACGCTCGGCAACAGGTGATAACCCGCCAGCGCCGGATCGGTCTGCAGCTGATCGACCACCTCCAGGCCCGCCGCGGGACCGAACGCCATGCCGAGTGCCACCGCGCGATTCAACTCCACCACCGGCGATGGCATCAGCTGCGCCAGCGCATCGTACAGCGCCACGATGCGCGTCCAGTCGGTCTCATCGGCGACACGCGCGCGCGCGTGGCAGGCGGCGATCGCGGCCTGCAGGGTGTATGGTCCGGACGCGCCTCCCAGCGCCTCGGCCCGCTCGAGCGCCGCGAGCCCCCGTCCAATCAGCAGGTGATCCCAGCGGCCCCGGTCCTGGTTCAGTAAGAGAATCGGCTCGCCCGTCGGGCTCACGCGCGCGCGGATGCGCGACGCCTGGATCTCCATGAGCGCCACGAGCCCATGGACTTCCGGCTCGGCCGGCGCCAGCTCAGCGAGGATGCGGCCCAGGCGAAGCGCGTCCTCGCAGAGCGCCGGCCGAACCCATTCATCTCCCGCGGTCGCGGAATAGCCCTCGTTGAAGATGAGGTAGATGACCTCGAGCGCCGAGTCGAGTCGCTGTGCCAGCTCAGCGCCGCGCGGCACCTCGAACGGCACGCGCGCGGCCGCGAGCGTGCGCTTCGCGCGCACGATCCGCTGCTGAATTGTCGCCTTCGAGACGAGAAAGGCGCGCGCGATCTCGTCCGTCGTCAGGCCGCCGAGCAGGCGCAGCGTGAGCGCGGTGCGTGCCTCTGTCGTCAGCACCGGGTGGCAGGCCGTAAAGATCAGGCTCAGCAAGTCGTCGCCCACGTGATCATCGATCGCATCGGCCAGCTCGGCTTCGGGACTGACCTGTCGCTCGTCCAGCTCTCGTCCGAGATGCTCGTGCTTGCGGTCCTGCATCTTGCCGCGGCGGAGATGGTCGATGGCGCGATGCTTCGCCGTCGCCATGAGCCACGCGCCCGGATTGTCCGGGACGCCCGATTGGGGCCACTGCTCGAGCGCGGCGACGAGCGCATCCTGCGCGAGGTCTTCCGCGACGCCGATGTCGCCGACGACGCGCGCCAGACCGGCGATGAGTCTGGCGGACTCGATCCGCCAGACTGCATCGATGGCCTCAGCGACCGGCTGTTTCAGGTGGCGCATCCATCATCGGCCGGACTTCGACTTCCAGCTCCTCATCCCACAGTCCGATGTGCGCTTCCAGAAACCGGCGCGTCCATTCGAGCGCGACCTGCTTCGACGGCACGTCGTAGATCGCGAAACCGCCGATGACTTCTTTCGCCTCGGTGAACGGACCGTCAGTCACGGTGATCTTGCCGTTTTTCGACAGGCGGGCACGCGCGCCCTGGGCGGTCGGCCCGAGGCCACCCATCCCCACCATCACGCCTTCCTTACTCGCCTCTGCGCCGAGGCTCATGATCCGGTCGATGAGCTCCTGCGATGGCAGGCAGCCCTCGCGGCCTTTTACAATCGTCATGAATCGCATGGCTATTGCCCCGAACGTTGTTTGTTCTTCGCGATGGCCGCGCGCTGCCGCTCTTCCTGCTGGCGCAGCTCGGGCGTGAACTCGGCACCAAAGTCCTCGGTCTCGAAAAACTGCCGGATCTCGACTTCACCTTCCTGGAACGGAATGCGCTTCGCCCACTCCAGGGCCTCGGCCTTGTTCTTCACTTGCCAGATCCAAAAGCCGGCGACCAGCTCCTTGGCCTCCGTGAACGGGCCGTCCCGCACGGTGCGCTTGTTGCCCGTGTACGCGATCCGCGCCCCCTTCGACGACGGCGTCAAACCCTCGCCCGCGAGCATGATGCCCGCCTTGACCAGCTCGTCGTTGAACTTTCCCATCTCGGCGAGCTCCTGCTGGGTCGGCATGGCGCCGGCCTCATACTTCTGGTTGCCTTTTACGATCACGAGGAATCGCATGGCTGACCCACTTTCCTTGGTGTTGTCGGTTCGACGTCTCATCTACACGTCGAACGACCCGTTCAGAAATCGACATCGTCCCAGCCTATTGTTGTAGGCCCACTTAGGGGGTAGACTCGGGCACGACCCTTGTAACCCAGAGGACCCGGTATGTGCAGAAACATCAAGACGCTCGCCAACTTCGAACCCCCCGCGACCGAGGACGAGATTCGCGCCTCCGCACTGCAGTTCGTGCGCAAGCTGAGTGGTACAACCCACCCTTCGCACGCGAACGAGGAGGCCTTCAACGCCGCCGTGCAGGACGTGACGATGATCGCTCGACGGCTGATCGATTCGTTGACGATCAAAGCCCCCCCCCGGACCCGCGAAGAGGAAGCTCGCAAAGCCCGTGAGCGCGCTGCGAAGCGCTTTGGGTAGGCTGCGTGACGGAATGAGGAACGATTGGTGCGGATGCCCTGGCTCGGATTCGAACCGAGACGCCTCGCGGCACTGCCCCCTCAAGACAGCGTGTCTACCAGTTCCACCACCAGGGCGAGCGCAGAAAAATACGGAGGCTGCTTTATGATGACAATGGTGACATAGGTCACAAGACTGCTCGCGCAAACTCGCGCCGTGCATAGCTTTGTCACATGGAGCTCTGGGTCGCGTTCGGATTTGGCGCAGCAGTCGGTGCGCTGGTCGGTTATCTGCTCGGCCGGCAGCGGCAGACACCTCTCCCGGTGGCACGTCCCGCGCCGCCTTCACAACCTCCACCCTCTTCCAAATCGTCCTCAGCGATTCCACCCGTCAAACATGTGGTGCTCGACGAAGGCTCAGCCAACGTCCTCAACGCGCTGAACAATCGGTTGTCCGGGATCGGCGCGCTCGCTGATTTGCTGCACGGCAGCCCGCTCGATCCCGAGCGTGCCCGTGCCCTCGTGCTGCTGCACGGCGAGGTGCGCCGAGCCGCGGAAATCACGAGTCATTTTCTCGAGCTCGCCGCGCATCCGGCCGGCGCCGCCGACCCGTGTGATGCGGCCGTCGTGATCAACGGCGTCCTCGCCGATCGCGATTCGACGTTTCGCGAGCTCGGCGTCAAGATCGCGCGATCGATTCCCACCGATCTCCCGATGGTCGCGTGCCCCATGGCGCAGCTGACGGAGATGCTCACGAAGCTGCTCGACTTCTCGCTGCGGCGCTTGCGCGCGTCCCAGCCGCCGCGCGAGCTGCGGCTCGAGGCGATCGCGACGGGGCCGTCGGTCGTCGCGTCGTTGTGGGATTCGGGCACGCCGCTCTCCGTGGAAGCCGAGCAGCGGCTCGTGTCGCCGTTTCGGTTCACGCAGACGGGTGGCGGCGGCGAGGTGGAATTCGCGCTCGCCCGGGCGCTCGCGCAATCGGCGGGCGGCAGCCTCCGCCTGCGGCCGCGGGGCGGCGGCACGGGCGCCGAGGTGGTCGTGACGCTGCCGCGCAGCCTGCTCGGCGCGCAGACGGCGCTCGCCGCGCCGGCCGAGTCGCTGCCGCGGATGCGCATCCTGGTGGTGGACGACGATGCAGTGAACCGGCAAGCCATGGTGCTGCTGCTCGAGCGCGAGGGCCATCAAATAGTGGCGGTGGAAAACGGGCTCGAAGCCATGGAACGGCTGGGCGATCGCGACAACACCTTCGACGCCATCGTGACCGACCTGCAGATGCCGCGCCTCGGCGGCCGCGCCATGTATGAGCAGCTCGTCAACAGCAGGCCGCTCGTGGCGAGGAAGTTCGTGTTTGTGACGGGCGATCAGGCCCGCGGGGAAACGCGGTCATTCCTGGAGAACTGTGGGCAGCCGTCGGTGACGAAGCCCTATGATCTGGGCGATTTGATCAATGCGATCGGGACGGTTTCGAGAAAAAAATGATCCATGATCATCGATCAATGATCATGGATCAGTTGGGCGCATGCACTCTCGGCCCGCCATAGTCCCGATCGAAGCCAATCCCCGGCCCCGCCAGCTCCAGTCCACCGCGATCATTGTTGATCCGCGCGATGAACTGACGAAGTGACCCCGGGAATTCCTGTGGGCGCCCGTTCTTGCCGAACGGATCCGTGTACCAGACCTCGGGGCCGTCCGCGTTGGAGATGAAGTTCGAATTGATGTCCACCCCGCGGTCGCTGCCGTCGAACACCGATCGGGGATCGTCGAAGGTGATGCCGAGGATCGTGCCATTGCCCGTGGAGCGGTCGCAGGCTCCACCGCGCGCCGCGTTGCCCGCCGGCGTCACCTCATAACACACATCGATCGGCCGACCCACGATCCCCGTCTTGGCAGGATCATAGAACCGGCTCGGCAACGAGACCTGGAAGTACGGATTGAAGAAGGCCAAGGTGTGGCCGTCCTCGCGTCGCACGGAGTTCGATGTCTGCCAGCTCTCGTGCAGCGCCCCAAAATTCGAAGTCTGGCCCGGCGGGACGAGGATCTCCCGGTCAACGCAGGTCCGGTCGGGGATGAGCCGCACGCCGCCGCCGTCGGGCGAGTTGGGAGGCGTCGCGGGGCCCACAACCACCGTGGTCCCGTCGCAGCTGCGCTCGAATTGGCCAGGGGTCCCGATCGCCGCCAACATCGTGATGTGCATCTCGGTGCCGTCGGTGCAGCGGATGTGATAGACCAGCTCGTGCAGGTTGTTGGTGAACGCGTCTTTCGAATGCGTGCCCTGATGCAGCTTGACGAGCACGTCGCAGCGCACATCGAACAACGCGTCGGCGACATCGCTCCCAAAGTGCATCGGGACATCGTTCTGCCATTCGACCTTGTGACCGAAATGATCTTCGTGCCGCGTCGTCAGCGGATCGTAGACGTCCAGCTGTTCATTGGCGTAGCCAAACGGAATCGGCCCCAGCTCGTGATAGAGCGCCGAGCCTTTGGGATCGCGGCCATGATCGTGCCCGAAGGAACAGCCCGTCACCGGATCGATGGACGGGTGCCACGTGGGATAGCGCTTGTGATCGGGACCGACGACGGAATAGGCGTCGTGCTGCGCCTGGGTGCAGTCGTCGTTCGGACCCGGCACCCAGATCCCAAACGACGCCGCGTTGCCGGTGGCGGGACCGTAGTCCGGCGCGGTCAGTCCATCGTGACACGCTGCCGACACCATAGCGGCAGCGGCGAGAACAGCCAGTGTCGGTGCGACTTTCATGAGAGGCTCCCCTGACCCTCACGTTCGCCCCGATTGCGCGCGACGAGCCGTGACCGCAGTCACTCCCAAATGGGCCACAGTAATTGAGTTATAGTGGCGCTATGCGCAACGCCGCAGTGCTCCTGCTCGTCTTGTCGATGACGGTCCCGAACGCGCTTGTAGGCCAGCGCCGCCGAGAGGCATCAAACGGTGGGTTCTGGTACGGCGTGGCACTCGGGCCCGGCTGGACGCGGTTCACCTGCGACATCTGCGCGGGCCACCGGCAGACCGGCATCTCGGCGTCCCTCGCGCTCGGTGGGACCGCCGGTCGAGGACTGCGCGTGGGTGGCGAGCTCTCGGGCTGGCGGAAAAGCGACGCGGGCCTGACCCAGACGTTGATGGTGGTGAGTGCGTCCGCATCCTGGCATCCGAATCCGCGCAGCGGGTTGTATCTGCGTGGCGGCGCCGCGCTCGTGATGCACCGTGCCGACGATGGCACCGATGTCGTCACGTCATCGGGTATCGGCCCGCAGCTGGGAATCGGCTACGACTACGCCGTCAGCCGGGCGTGGCGTGTGGCGCCGTTTGCTAACTATTCGATTGGAGTGTTTGGCGGCGACGTGAAGTTCAACGGCGGCGAGGCCGCGGGCAGCACGACCGTGAGCTTCCTTCAGATCGGTGCGAGCTTAACGCGCCGTTAGCGATGTGGAGTGTCCAATGATGAATGATCAATGATCATTGGACAACGATCATTGGACATTGATCATTCGACCTTGATCATTCCGTCAGGATGGGCCGACTCGGAATCGAACCGAGAACCTACTGATTAAGAGTCAGTTGCTCTGCCAGTTGAGCTATCGGCCCTGGGGAGAGGCGGAAAAATCATCAGGCTCGGGAGCCGAGGCAAGGGAACGCGTGGGCAGCCCGATCTTCGTGCCCCATTCATCAGTCAGCTTGAACGTCTCGCTCATCGGGAACCGCAGCACCCACAGCCGCCGCGCCAGATCCTTGAGCGACCAGATCACCGTCCGCTGCACTTCGACTGACGACCACTGCCCAAAGTCGTTGTGCCCGAGGTCGGTCCGGAGCGCTTCGGCGATGCTGACGGCCAGCTCCTCATGCTCCTGCTGTTGCTGTCCTTGTTGTTGTGGAACCTTTTTGGTCCCTTTTTGGGGACCTGACCCTTCGCCCCAAAGTACCCACTCGAGCGTAACGTCCGGAATCCCAAGCTCTTTTGCCTTCGTCACGATGAGGCGGGCGACATCGGCAGGGAATTTCTCCCTGTGCGGCCATTTCTTTATAGCTGCTTCAGTTACGCCACCGCCGAGCGCCGCCGCGAACTGCCGGTAGCTCAAAGAGATACCTTCCCAGGGGCTGAAGACGTCCAGCAGGACGGCCAGCCGACTCGCTACGGGGACTCGTTTCGGGCCAGTTTCGGGCTTGACGGGTGACAAAAAATGCCTACTTTCGGTGTCAATGATGGCGGCCTAGGGACCAAGTACGTCCTCAAGGTGTCGCCTTAACCGAGTGCAGTCAAGCGCCCAGCCCTTGGAGACCCCTTATGTTCGTTCGCCGCTCACTTCTGGTCGCCGCCGTCGCGCTTTCCGTCGCGCGTTGCGCGGACCAACCCACAGCGGTGAAAGCTCCCGCGGGTCCGCAGTTCCTGCGCTGGGCCGCAACTCCTGAATTCTCTGCTCGCACCGATGCTCACGCGCGCCGCTCCGGAGCGATGGCGCCAACTACAGCAGCAGCATCGACAACGTAAACCATCCCTTCCTGACGCTCACGACCACGGACCCGCAGTTCGTGCCGGGCGTCGGCGAGCTGGCGATGGGCGACTCGGTCCTCATCACCGTCACGGTCGATACGAGCAAGCTCGGCGTGTCGCTCGAGCCGAGTGGTTTGGTGTTTGGTGAACCCGCGCAGTTCAAGCTCTGGTACGGCGGCGCCGGCGGCGACTTGAACGGCGACGGAGTGGCCGACAGCACCGATGACGCGATCGAAGCGAAGCTGCTGGGACTCTGGTATCGCGAAGACCAGGGTGAGGACTGGACCCAGGTCGGGGCGTCGCAGTCGGTCGACGAGAAATCGTTCACATACGCCTTGCCGCACTTCTGCGAGTATGAAATCGCAGAAGAACTGTTGGATTGGTCCGTGGCCTGGTAAGCGGAGTCCGCCGCCAATGTCCAAAGATCAACTCCGCGACCAGCGCCTCCAGGAGGCGTCTCCGGTTATCGCGAAAGCCCGCGCACTCGCGGCTGCCGGCCATCATGCCGCAGTCGTCGAGTACCTGGGATCGCGTGACCAGAGCGAGCTCGAGGATCCCACCCTCGGGTTGCTCTACGGCA
>WNGI01006385.1_pt1 | contig 16003 bp, 13 predicted proteins | sample 5400621 | NCBI WGS metagenome assembly WNGI01 (sample SAMN13153374, study PRJNA577476) | soil metagenome | isolation source: 20 cm soil or saprolite under Garry oak tree replicate 1 | place: USA:California | collected 2016-06-15 | reverse complement strand
GCACCGGCGTTGCCGCCATCGGGCGCGGGCCTGAGGGGATGTGAACCATGCTGGCGCGCGACTGGTACTACAATGAGCGGCGGCAGATCGGGCTGGGTTCCGCCGTTGCCTCGATCTACGACCGCCGTGACGACAACGATATCCGCGCCCGCGCGGCGCTGACCATGTTGGGGGTGCAGCGCGGCTGGCGCGTGGCCGATATCGGCTGCGGCATCGGCGTGCTCGCCTGCGAGGCCGCGCTGATGGGCGCCGAGGTCGACGCCATCGATATTTCCCCCGCCATGCTGGCGCTGGCAGAAATCCAGGCGCGCGACCGCAAGGTCGCGATCCGCACCCAATCGGCCGGGCTGCTCAGTTTTGCTTACGAACCAGACTCATATGACCTGATCGTCAGCGAGTTCGCGCTACATCATCTGCCGGATTTCTGGAAGGCGGTGGCGCTGTCGCGGATCTATTGCGCGCTCAAGCCAGGCAGCAGCTTCTATTTGCGCGATATCGTATTCGTCAGCACGCCTGACGGCCCCGAGCGCGATGTCGCGCAATGGGCGGATTTCAACATCAAGAACCATGGCTTTTCACGCGACAGCGTCGTCACCCATATGCGCGACGAATATTCGACCTTCGGCTGGGTGATCGAGCGCATGCTGACCGACGTCGGCTTCACCCTGGTATCGGCCGATTATCACGCGCCGCTGCACGGCACCTATTTGCTGCGGAAACCGAAACACGGCGAGCAGAGCTAGGCCGATGAAGCCTTACGACGTCTGCCTCGCCGTCCTGGTAGCGGTGATCTGGGGCCTTGCCTTTGTCGCGAGCCGGATCGCGCTCGACGAATTCTCGCCGGCGCTGATGACGGCGCTGCGGTTTGCGATCGCGGCCGTGCCGTGCCTGTTCGTGCGCAAGCCCCTGGTCTCCTGGCCGCTGTTGATTGCCATCAGCGGCACGCTGTTTTTGGGACAGTTTCTGGCCCAGGCCTATGGCATCGCGCTTGGCGTGCCGGTCGGCTTGACCAGCGTCATCGTGCAGAGCCAGGCGCTGTTTACGATCGCGTTTGCGGCAATCGCGTTTTGCGAAATGCCGACGCCCGTGCAAACCATCGGCATCGGCATCGCCACCACAGGCCTGTTGATGATCTGCGGCACCGTCGGTTTTGATTTCAGCGCCGGCGCATTCGCCGTGCTGATGATCTCGCCGGTCAGTTTCGCGATCGGCAATCTTTTGCTGCGGCGGGCGAAGGACGTGCCGATGTTCGATCTGTTCGCCTGGCTCTGCCTGGTGCCGCCGCTGCCGCTGTTGGCACTGGCGCTGCTCACCGACGGGCCGCAGGCGACCTTGAATTCGCTGATCCATATGTCGCTGACCGGTCTCTTCTGCATGCTCGCGCTCGGCGCGATCTCGACCAGCATCGCCTACTGGCTTTGGGGCCGGCTGCTGCGGGATTACCCGGCGGCGCAAGTGGTGCCGTTCGCGTTGTTGGTGCCGTTCGTCGGCGCCGCGGCGTCGACCATTGTTTTCGGCGAGCGGTTCGGCCCGCTGCGGCTTTCCGGAATGGTCATCGTCGTCTTCGGCATCGCGGTGATGCTGCTGTCGAAGCGGCCGCAAGCCCTGCCGAAAATCGCCTGATGCTGCCATGTCGCAACCGCTGCTGATCGCCTTTGTCGTGTTCGCCGCCGTGATGTATTTCACGCCGGGGCCGAACAATGTCATGCTGCTGGCTTCCGGGCTGACTCACGGCTTCCGCCGCACACTGCCGCATATCGCGGGCATTACCTTCGGCATGGGCTTCATGGTCGCGGCCGTAGGTTTCGGCCTGGGGACCATCTTCATCACCTATCCGGTGCTGCAGACGATCCTGAAATACGCCGGCGCGACCTATCTGATCTATCTCGCAGCCGTGATCGCGATGTCCGGGGCGGCGCCCTCGGGGCAGAACAATCAGCGCGGCCCGATGACATTCTGGGGCGCGGCGGTGTTCCAGTGGGTTAATGTCAAAGGATGGGTGATGGTGATCGGCACCATCACCGCTTACGCGGCCATCGCCAGCTTTCCCTGGAATATTATAATCCAGACCGCGATCTGCCTCGTGATGGGAGCGGTGTCGACGGTGGCCTGGGCGATATTCGGCAGTTCACTGCGGCCTCTCTTGAGTTCACCCATGGCGGTGCGGGCGTTCAACATCGTGATGGCCGTGCTGCTGCTGGCATCGCTCTATCCGGTCTTCGCCGACGCATGATGCGGCATTGCGCCATGCAGAAACGGGTTTCCCCTGAGGTTAAAAATGCTCTAGACAACGCCGGAAATCGCCAGCCAACCCACCGGGACTTCACAAACACATGACGATGCGGGCACTCAGCCCGGCCAGCCAAGAGGAACGACCATGCGTGTTTATTACGATCGCGACGCCGACCTGAACCTGATCAAGGGTAAGAAGGTCTGCATCGTCGGCTATGGCAGCCAGGGCCATGCCCATGCGCTGAACCTGAAGGATTCCGGCGTCAAGGAGGTTGCCATCGCGCTCCGCAAGGGCTCGGCGTCCGCCAAGAAGGCGGAGACCGCCGGCTTCAAGGTGATGGAGGTTGCCGACGCCGCGAAGTGGGCCGACGTCATCATGATGCTGACCCCCGACGAATTGCAGGGCGACATCTACCGCGATCATCTGCACGCCAACATGAAGAATGGCGCGGCGCTGTTGTTTGCCCACGGCCTCAACGTGCATTTCAACCTGTTGGAGCCGCGCGCCGATCTCGACGTGCTGATGATCGCGCCGAAAGGCCCCGGCCATACCGTGCGTTCGGAATATCAGCGCGGCGGCGGCGTGCCCTGCCTGATCGCGATCGCCAAGGACGTTTCAGGCAACGCCCATGACCTTGGGCTAAGCTATGCCTCGGCCATCGGCGGCGGACGTGCCGGCATCATCGAGACTTCGTTCCGCGAAGAATGCGAGACCGACCTGTTCGGCGAGCAGGTGGTGCTGTGCGGCGGCCTGGTCGAATTGATCAAGGGCGGTTTTGAGACGCTGGTGGAAGCCGGCTATGCGCCGGAGATGGCCTATTTCGAATGCCTGCACGAGGTGAAGCTGATCGTCGACCTGATCTATGAAGGCGGCATCGCCAACATGAATTATTCGATCTCCAACACCGCCGAATATGGCGAATATGTCACCGGCCCGCGCATCGTCACCGCGGAGACCAGGGCGGAGATGAAGCGTGTGCTCGATGACATTCAGTCCGGCAAGTTCGCGCGCGACTGGATGCTGGAGAACAAGGTCAACCAGACCTCGTTCAAGGCGACCCGCGCCAAGCTCGCGCAGCACCCGATCGAGGAGGTCGGCGTCAAGCTCCGCGACATGATGCCGTGGATCAAGAAGGGCGCGCTGGTGGACAAGACAAGGAATTGAGCTGCTGCGCCTCATGGTGAGGCGCGCGGCACGCGCGTCTCGAACCATGAGGACCCCCTCAGCACCCGTCCTTCGAGACGCGGCCCAAGAGCCGCTGCTCGGGATGAGGTACTCCGCTCCGCCGGCTGAAAACGGGAACCGATAGCCCGCTTGCCAGTTCCATATGGGCTGGTCGACTTAAGGCGTTCAGGCATTCGGAGCCAAGATTGTCTTCCGCCGATGATCCTCATCCTGCCAAGGCCGATTCCGCCGCAGGCGCGGTTGGCAACGGCGCGCGTGTCACTTCAGAACAAATGCGCGCATTTTTACGCAATCTCGCGCCACAGGCGTTGATTTTTGCACGGGGCGCCGGGCGGCAGGCGCACATCTGGTGGCGGGCTGTGCTGGTGTCGATCGAGAAAGGCTTCGCTTCTCTCGCAGAACAATGGCCCGGACTAAGAGCGCGGGTGCAGTCATCGATCATAAACGCTCGCTGGCCAAATCGCGGCGCAAAACAATTCGAAGGCCAGCCTCTTCGCGTCATGCCAAAGCCGTGGCGCAATCCGCGTGTCATGAAATTCCGGGCGAAGTCTCTGGCGGTGTTCATTGCGCTCGGCCTAGCGCTTGTTGGCGGATATGTGCTGTACAGCATCGCCACCTTGCCGATCGGCGGAGGCCTTCAGGTTGAAGCCACCCAAAGTGCGCTGACCTTCGAAGGCGCCCAGGGCGACGTTTTCGCCACCCGCGGCGTATTCAAGGGAGACAAGCTGACGGCTGCGGATCTGGCGCCGCATCTGGCCCAGGCCATTATCGCGATCGAAGATCGAAGGTTCTACCAGCACAGCGGTATCGATCTCTGGGGAATATTGCGCGCCGGCTGGCGCAATACTCAGGCCGGCGGCATCCGCGAGGGCGGAAGCACCATAACCCAGCAGCTTGCGCGCCTGATGTATCTTACCCCGGAGCGGACATTGCGCCGAAAAGTACAGGAGGCGATCTTGGCGGTGTGGCTGGAAAGCCAGCTCAAGAAAGAAGACATTCTGCTGCGCTATCTGAACACGGCTTATTTCGGAGCCGGCGCCTACGGCGTGGACGCAGCCGCCAGAAGATATTTCGGCAAGAAGGCCCGCGAGCTCGGTCTCGGCGAGGCTGCGATGCTGGCCGGACTGGTGCGCGCGCCGTCGCAGCTCGCGCCAACCCGCAATTTCGGCGGTGCCAGGGAGCGGCAGGAGCTCGTGCTGCAGGCCATGGTGGAAACCAAAGCCATCACCGCCGCAGAGGCACAAGCGGCACGCAAGCAATCCGTGCAATTGCGAACGCCCCCGGAAACGCCGCCCGGCACCAATTATTTTGTCGACATGGTTGCCGGCGACGTCCGGCGGCTTCTCGGCTCCTCATCGGGTGATCTGACGCTGCGCACCACGTTGAATCTGGAGCTGCAGCGGCTTGCCGAAGGGGTCGTCGCGCGGCGATTGGAGGCGGAGGGTGCAAAGAAGAATGTCTCGCAGGCTTCGCTGGTGGCTCTCGGCAAGGACGGCGCCATCCTGGCGATGGTTGGCGGTCGGGATTATGAAGCCAGTCAATTCAATCGCGCCACGCAAGCCAAGCGGCAGGCGGGATCGCTGTTCAAGCTGTTCGTTTACTTAACCGCGCTGCAGCGGGGCTACACGCCGCAGTCCGTCGTGGTCGATCGGCCAACCCAGATCGGAGAATGGGAGCCGCAAAACTACAGTGGCGGCTTTCGCGGCACGATGATGCTGCGGAACGCGTTTGTGCATTCCATCAATACCATCGCCGCGCAATTGGGCGACGAAGTCGGCATCCCCGCCGTCATCGATACCGCCAAGCGGATGGGCGTGCAGTCGACGCTGCCGGCGGTGCCAAGCCTGGCGCTCGGCTCGGCCGAGGTTAGTTTGCTGGAGATGACACGGGCTTTCACCTCGGTTGCCGCGGGTTCTCAGATCGAACCCTATTCGGTGCGCTCGATTGCGGGCAATTCTCAACAGGCGCTTTACACCAAAACCGGCGGGGGAAGCGAGTTCACGGGTCAGCTGGCCGCCAGCCGGGCGATGATGCTCGAGTTGCTGCAGGGGGTCGTGAACGAGGGGACCGGAAAGGCGGCGCGTCTTCCAAACATCCCGGTTGCTGGAAAGACCGGCACCACCCAGGAATATCGCGATGCCTGGTTCATCGGATTCACGCCGGACATTGTTGTCGGAGTATGGGTGGGAAATGACGACAACACCCCGACCAACCGGGTCGTCGGCGGCGATCTCCCCGCCAACATCTGGCGCGATTTTGTCGCTCGCGCCATGCCCATCGTTTCCAAGGCGTCCCCGCAGGTTGCAAGGCGAAACCCTGACACACCCAATCCGGTGAATGCGCCGGGCCTGCCCGTTCCCGGTACCGCCGTTCCGGCTTCGGCCGGCTCGGATCCAGGCGCAAGAGGCGCGGCAGACGTGCTCGATACCGCGACGCTTGCGATCCGTGGCAGAAGAATCCAGTTGGAGGGGATTCTCGGCGACGGCGATCGTCGCGTGGTCCGGCCGCTCGCGCGGTTTCTCTGGCGACGAGAGGTGATTTGCGCGCCCAGCGGGGCGGCGGAGCGCTATCGTTGCAGTGTCGATGGACAGGATTTGTCTGAAGTGATTTTGAGCAACGGCGGCGCACGTGCAACGCCGGATGCGCCGGCGGAATTGCTTGCGGCCGAAGAAGAAGCCAGATCGGCCCGGCTTGGAATCTGGCGGCACATGTAAATTTCCGTCTTTCCGGTTCTAACCGGTTGCGCGCGCTTCCACGGCCCGCGCCTTGCGGCGCTCGACCGCGAACACCTCGACCGCCGCCGCGCGCCCGCGCAACTGCGTTGGTCCCAGCGCTTCAACGACAAGATCGCCTCCGGGACGAACCAGGCGCAGCAGTTCGGCGGACACGAGCAGCGCGCGACCGACCTGCTTGCAATGCTCCTGCAGCCGTGCCGCCACGTTCATGGTGTCGCCGAAATAGGCGATCTGTGGCCGCGAGTCCCCGCATTCGCTGATTACCACCGGTCCCGCATGCGCGCCGGCGCGAAAATTCGGTACCAGGCCGAACTCCCGCCGGTATGTTTCCGCCTTCTCCGCAATGCTGTCCTGGATGGCAAAAAAGCAATCGAGGCAATTTCGCTCCGACCCCTTGGCGGCGAGCCGCCAGGTCACGATGACCTCGTCCCCGACATAGGCGTGCACCTCGCCGCCATGGCTAAGGATCGCCTCGTCGATGTCATAGAAAAAACGCGTCAGAAGCTGATGCATGCGCAATTCACCCATCGATTCCGCCAGCGTGGTCGAACCGACGAGATCGAGGAACAGCAGCACGCGCTGCTCCCGCGTCGGCCTTCGATATCGTCCAAGAATGAAGTTGAGAAGGATGCGGCCGCCGACGAGACGTGTCAGTTCAGAGATCGCGCCGATCACGACGGACAAGACAAGGGAGATGCCGACGATGCGCGGAAAATGGGCGGCGAGCCACGCTGCTTCGATGCGATGGTTATAGAGGATAACCTCCAACGTGATGGCGACCGTCGCAACGACGATCGCCATCACCACGGACTGCACGACGATCTCGACGACCAGGGGCCATCGTCTCACCCATTCGCTGCTGCGCGACTTGAAGTAGAGTTGAACCGACCAGGCGGCGAGCGTTACGCCCATGCCATGGAGGCCGCTGCGCAGGTAGTTCGCGAGCGTGGCTTCGCTCGGATCGTTGGCGAAGTAGCGATAAGCGCCGCCCGCAACCAGGCCGAACACGGCGAGACCGATCCAGGGTGTCAAGGCTCGCCGCATCCCGTCTCCAAATGATCTAGCGAAAGACCATTATACGCGCGTCATTGCTGCGCCGCACCGCAAACATTTCACGCGACAAATAGTCTTTCGAGCGCCGGCTGCTTTCGGCAACCCCGCGCCCCTGCTATCGTCCATGCCGCCAAAAACAAAATTCGAGGGAACGGTGGGACAAAGCCGGGGAGGCAACATGAAGCACTGCGCTGGGGATTTCATCAGGACGCTGGGACTTTCGCTTGGACTTTCCGGAGTAATCATGGCCGCGGCTTCGGTGCCGGCTATCGCGCAGAAAAAATACGATCCCGGCGTCACCGACAGCGAAATCAAGATCGGCAACATCATGCCGTACAGCGGCCCGGCCTCGGCCTATGGCATTATCGGCAGGACGATGAGCGCCTATTTCAGGATGATCAACGACAATGGCGGCGTCAACGGTCGCAGGATCAATTTCATCACCTATGACGACGCCTATAGCCCGCCGAAAACCGTGGAGCAGGCGCGCAAGCTGGTCGAAAGCGACGAGGTGTTCCTGATCTTCTCGCCGCTGGGCACTGCGAGCAACGCGGCAATCCAGAAATACATGAACACCATGAAGGTGCCGCAGCTGTTCGTCGCCACCGGCGCGTCGCGCTGGGGCGATCCGGAACATTTCCCCTGGACCATCGGCTGGCAGCCCAACTACCGCGCCGAGGCGCGCATCTACGCGACCTATATCCTGCAGCATCATCCGAACGCGAAGATCGGCATCCTCTATCAGAACGACGATTTCGGAAAGGACTACGTGCTCGGCCTGAAGGATGTGCTGCGCGACAAATACAGCAAGATGGTCGTCAGCGAGATTTCGTACGAGACCAGCGTGCCGACGGTGGATTCCCAGGTGGTGGCGATCAAGACCGCCAACCCGGAGATCTTTGTCAACATCGCCACGCCCAAATTCGCGGCGCAAGCGATCAAGAAGGTGGCCGAACTCGACTGGCATCCGATCCATATAATGACCAACGTGTCGGCGTCGGTCGGCGCGGTGCTGAGGCCAGCCGGGCTGCAAAACTCCAAGGGCATTCTCAGCGCCCACTACCAGATGGACGTCACCGATCCGCAATGGGACAGCTATCCGGGCATGCAGAAATTCCGCGCCTTCATGGCAAAATATTATCCGGAAGCCGACAAATCCGAGAGCGGACCGCTGACCGGCTATAATCTGTCGACTGCGCTGGTCCACGTGCTGAAGCAGTGCGGCGACAACCTCACCCGCGAGAACGTCATGAAGGTGGTCGCCAATATGGATTTCGAGATCGACACTTACATTCCCGGAATCCGCATCAAAACCTCGCCGACCGATTTCTATCCGATCGAACAGGTGCAGATGCAGCGATTCAGCGGCGAAAACTGGCAGCTGTTCGGCCCGATCATCGACGGCCACGCCGAGTAGGGGAGCTCACTCCAGCTGGTATCTCGACCTCAGCTGTCGTCACCCGGCTTGACCGGGTGACCCAGTAGGCCGCAGCCTCTCGGCTGACCCAGAGCGTCTCTCGAATACTGGATCGCCCGCCTTCAGGCCGGGCGATGACACTTTGCTGAGGCAAGCATCGTTCCCATCTGATTAGCAGTCGCACAGATTTTACATGCTCTCCGAAAAATCGCGGCTACGGTGGCTGGTGGCTGGCGATGCTCGGAACCATCGTCGCCGGCGCGCGCCGACAAGAAAAGGAGGCAATGAATGCCCAGCTATGATCTCCGCGTCAACGGAACCGTGCGGCAAGTGGATTCATCTGATGCCGACAAGCCGTTGCTCTATGTGCTGCGCGGCCTCGGCCTGACGGCGACAAAGTTCGGCTGCGGCCTTGGCCAATGCGGCGCCTGCACGGTGCTCGCCGACGGCGCGGCGGTGCAATCCTGCCAGATGACCATCGCGGATGCGCAGGGCAAGGCGATCACCACGCTGGAAGGGTTGGGGTCGGCGTCTAAACCGCATCCGGTCCAGGCCGCCTTCATCGAACATCAGGTGCCCCAATGCGGCTACTGCACCGGCGGCATGATCATGAGCGCGGCAGCACTGCTGGCCAAAAAACAACAACCGAGCGAGGACGACATTCGCTCGGCGCTTGAGGTCAACCTCTGCCGCTGCGGCTCTCATGTGAGGGTCGTGCACGCCGTTATGGCGGCATCGGGACAGCGAGGCTAGCATGAGCGCACCAGCTGAAAAAATCCGCTTCTCGCGCCGGAGCATCGTCAAGGGCGGCGCGCTGATCGTCGGCTTTGCGCTGACCGGAAAGCAAACCAGTGCTTCAGCCCAAGGGGCGGACGGCGCGCCACGCCGTCTCGACGCCAGGGAGGTCGATGCCTTTCTCGCCGTGAATGGGGATGGCTCGGTGACCGTTTACTGCGGCAAGGTCGATCTCGGCCAGGGACTGCGCATCGCGATTCCCCAGATCGCGGCAGAGGAACTCGGCATCGGTATTGAAAAGATCAGATATATCGAGGGCGATACCGCACTCACGCCGAACCAGGGACGGACCTCCGGCTCGACCGGCATTCAGCGCGGCGGCATGCAAATCCGGCAAGCCGCGGCTACCGCGCGCAAGGCACTGATCGATCTCGCGGCGCAACGCCTCAAGGCGAAGCCGGAAGACCTCATCGCCACCGGCGGCGAGGTTCGGCCCAAGGCTGGCGGCGCCGGCATCGGCTTTGCCAGCCTGCTCGGCGATCGCCAGTTCAACCTCAAGCTCGATCCCAATGCTCCGCTCAAGGATCCCGCGAGCTACACGATCGTCGGCAAATCCCTGCCGCGGCCCGACGTGGCGGCCAAATGCCTGGGAACGGCCACCTACGTCCATGACTTCGCGTTGCCCAGCATGCAGCACGCCCGCGTGATCCGGCCGCCGGCGATCGGCGCCACGCTCGTTTCGGTGGATGAAGACTCGGTCAAAAAGCTTCCCGGCGTGAAGGTGGTCAGGATCAACAGTTTCCTCGCCGTTGTCGCCGACGATGAATGGACTGCCGTGCGCGCCGCCCGGGACTTGCGCGCGCAATGGAGCGAAGCCTCGGTTCTGCCCGCGCAGGACAAGCTTGTGGAAACGCTGCGGACCGATCCCGGCATCACCGATCAGACTTTGGTCACCAAGGGGACGCCGGTCTCGCCGCAGCCGCAAAACGTCAAGACGCTGGCCGCCAGCTATTTTTGGCCGATGCAAAGCCACGCCTCGCTCGGTCCGTCCTGCGCGGTCGCCGACGTGCGTGCCGACGAGGCCACGGTGTGGACCGCGTCGCAAGGCACCCATGACAATCGTGCCACCTTCGGCGGATGAACATGGCTGGGACCCCAAGGGACCGCCGCAATTGCTGGACATTGCCGGCGCAGTCGATGCAGAGGGCCGCATCCTGGATTGGCGCACCGAGATGTGGATACCAAAGACAACCAAAGGTCTGCTCAATATCCCGCTGCTCGGGCCGCAGGCAGCCGGACTTGACAACATCGTCGGGCTCAACCCCGGTCTGATCTCCCAGAACGGCGATCCGCCCTATGCGGCGGACCACGTCCAGGTCGTCGTGCATTGGCTGAAAGAGGCGCCGCTGCGGCCGGCGCCGTTGCGCTCGCCCGGCAAGCCGGCCAATTGCTTTGCCGTTGAGAGTTTTACCGACGAACTGGCGGCCGCGGCAGGCATCGACCCGATCGAGTTTCGCTTGCGCAGCCTCAAAAATCCGCGCGGCGTCGAGCTGATCAAGCGCGTGGCGACGATGATGAAATGGCAAACCCGGCCTTCGCCGGGTGCTGATGCAAAAGCCGCGGTCGCGCGGGGTCGCGGCATGTCCTATGTCCACTACAAGCACAGCGAGACTTTCGTGGCGATGGGCATGGAGGTTGCGGTCGAGCGCGCGAGCGGCAGCATCAAGGTCGAACGTGTCTGCTGCGCCCACGATTGCGGACAAATCATCAACCCCGACGGCGTTCGCGCCCAGATCGAAGGCGGCATTTTGCAAACCATAAGCCGGGTGCTGCTGGAAGAGGTGAAGTTCGATCGCTCGCACGTGTTGAGCGTCGACTGGTCAAGTTATCCAATTCTGAGATTCTCCGACCTGCCGAAACTGGAAATCGATCTGGTCGACCGGCCGAACGAACCGCCGGTCGGCGCCGGCGAGGCCGCATGCACGACGGTCGGGGCTTCGCTCGCCAACGCGGTCTATGACGCGACCGGCGTCCGCCTGCGTACGGTTCCGTTCACCCCGGAGCGGGTGAAGGCAGCGTTGAACAACAGGGCAAGCTGATCACCAAGATTGAGGCCGTGCGCGCGTGCGTGGAGGCTGGGGGCAATATGCGTTTGCGCGACTGTCACAATTTTCATGATTTCCGGCGTCTCGCCAGACGACGTCTGCCGGGTCCGATCTTCGACTACATCGACGGAGCCGCCGACGACGAGGTGACCTATCGCCGGAATACAGCGAGCTTCGAGCTCTGCGACCTCGTGCCCAACGTCCTGCGCGGCGTGGAAACCGTCGATATGTCGGTAACGGTGATGGGCCAGAAGCTCGCGATGCCGATCTATTGCTCTCCCACGGCGCTGCAACGCCTGTTCCACCATCAGGGCGAACGTGCCGTCGCCGCTGCGGCCGCCAAATACGGCACCATGTTCGGCGTATCCTCGCTTGGCACGGTCAGCCTCGAGGAGTTGCGCAAGGCGCACGATACCCCGCAGGTTTATCAATTCTATTATCACAGGGATCGCGGCCTCAACCGCGCCATGATGCAACGCGCCAAGGAAGCCGGCGTCGAGGTCATGATGCTGACCGTGGACAGCATCACGGGTGGCAACCGCGAACGCGACCTGCGCACCGGGTTTTCCATTCCGTTCCGGCTGACGGTTGGCGGGATGTGGCAGTTCGCGATCAAGCCGCTGTGGGGCGTCAACTACGTCACGCATGAGAGCTTCAAACTGCCCCAGCTGGACCAACACATCGACATGAGCGGCGGGGCGCTGTCGATCGGCAAGTATTTCACCGAGATGCTGGACCCCTCCATGGACTGGGACGACGTGGCCGAAATGGTTCAACTGTGGAACGGTCAATTTTGTCTGAAGGGAATTATGTCGGTGGCAGATGCGAAACGCGCAAGTGAGATAGGCTGCACCGGCGTCGTGCTGTCCAATCATGGCGGGCGGCAGCTCGACGGCTCGCGCGCGGCATTCGATCAGTTGGCTGAAATCGTGGATTCGGTCGGGGATCGCATCGACGTGATCATGGACGGAGGAATCCAGCGCGGCACCCACGTCTTGAAGGCGCTCTCGCTCGGAGCCAAAGCCGTTGGAGTCGGGCGCTTTTATCTCTATCCTCTCGCGGCGGCCGGCCAGGCCGGGGTTGAGCGGGCCCTTGGCCTGATGCGGGCGGAGATCGAGCGGGGAATGAAGTTGATGGGCTGCACCGCGATCGGCCAGCTCTCACGGGAAAATCTGCGGTTCAGATAATTGCTTCGCGTTCCAGGCCTTCAGGCTTTGGCCCTGGCATTGTCGCGCCGTGCAAGATCGAAAGACCGTTCGCAAATGATGTTGAAAGGACCGACTATGCAATCCGTTGTCATCACCGGAGCGTCCACCGGGATCGGCTGGGCCACCGCAAAGCTACTGCTCGATCGCGGATTTCGCGTGTTCGGCAGCGTGCGCAAGGAGGCCGACGCCGACCGGCTGAAACGCGAATTCGGGGCAAATTTTACCCCGCTCTTGTTCGACGTCACCGACGAAGCCGCGGTGTTGGCCGCCGCGCGCCAGGTCCGCGCCGCGCTGAATGGCGAAACGCTGTTTGGCCTCGTCAACAATGCCGGGATTGCGGTCGCGGGGCCAGTGCTCGAGCTCGCGGCCGATGAATTTCGCCGTCAGATGGAGGTCAACGTCATCGGGCCGATCATCTCGACGCAAGCCTTCGGGCCGCTGCTCGGGTCCGATCCGTCGTTGAAAGGGCCAAAGGGCCGGATCGTGATGATCAGCTCGGTGGCCGGCAAAAACGGCAACCCGCTGACGGCGGCCTATGCGGCCTCCAAGCACGCGATCGAGGGACTGTCGGAAAGCCTGCGCCGCGAAATGATGCTGTTCGGCATCGATGTCATCATCATCGCGCCGGGCCCGGTGAAGACGCCGATCTGGAGCAAGGCCGAGGAAGTCGACATTTCCGCCTACAAGAATTCGCCGTTTTTCCCGGCGCTGGAACGAATGCGCAAATTCATGCTGCACCTCGGCGAAATCGGATTGCCGGCAGAGAAGATTGCCGAGCGGATCGCCGAGGCCCTGACGTCAGCCAGCCCAAAGGTGCGCTACCAGATCGCACCGGATCCGATGCGGCATTTGATGAACGCGGTGCTGCCGAAGCGGATGGTCGACAAGATCATCGCCAGGCGCATTGGGCTGATGCCGCCGGCATGAGCCGGGACATGGGCGCGGTGCCGAGCAACCGGCGCCGCCACCCGCCCGGACAGAGGGCATCGCCAGGGGGTCGCGGCCGGCCTGGCCCGCCACCCGGAAAAGCGTTAACGCGGGATTTGCCAGTCTCGCGCCGGGCAATGCAAATTCATTGCGTGTTCATGACGGTTCCACTACCGTTTCATGACACGCCGCAGGCTCCGGCTGCGTCGTCCGTCTCCTGGTCATCGCCAGCCAAGGCCCCAACCACCGCGCCGGGTGTAGTTGCGTTCCGTCCATGGCGCCCGCGCCAGATCCAGGTCCCTCCGCTACGGCTTCCGCCGTAAGCGTCAACCCGCTAGGCACCTGGGGGCTACTGGCCGTTGCAGCGCCGCATCTGGCGGCGCTGGGCGTCATGCTCCACACCGAAACCGATCTCGGCTCGCGCACGGGCTTTCTGCTGGCGTGGGGCATTTTGAACTGCTTCTGGATCGCGCTGCTGCGGCGTCCGGCTCTGTCGGGCGCGCTCTCGCTCACGCTCGTCGTCGTGCTGATCCTGCTGTCGCGGCTCAAGCACGACATCGTGCAGATGACTGCAAACTTCGTCGACCTGATGGTGATCGATCGCGATACCGCGGCGTTTCTGTTTACGATCTTTCCCAATCTGCGCTGGTCCGTAATCGGCGCGGCCCTGGTCATTATCCCGCTGATGTATGCGCTGTGGTGGCTCGATCCGTTCCGGATCCGCCGCCTGCCGGCACTGGCGGGCAAGCTGGCCTGCCTTGCCGCGCTGGTCGGATATTCCCTGGCCTGGCCCGATGAGGCCTGGCGCGGTTACTACGACGACGGCTACCTGTCGAAATTTGCCCGTTCCGGCGTCACCGCGGTGTCCGATTTCGTCAATTACGGTTTCATGGAATCGGACGCAGTCGCCGCCGAGCGCCTCAAGGTGCCGCTGTTGGACTCCTGCCATCCCGCAGTCCGCCGGCCCAACATCATCATGATCCATGACGAGTCGAGTTTCGACATTCGTCAGGCCGCCGGCATCAAGGTGCCGCCGGGCTATGGCAGCCATTTCAAATCGTTCGACGGCAAGGAGCGCAAATTTCTGGCCGAGAGCAATGGCGGCCCCAGCTGGTTCACCGAATACAATGTGCTCGCCGGGCTCTCGTCGCGCTCGTTCGGCCGGTTTTCCTATTTTGTCACCCGCATCGCATCGGGGCGCGTCGAGCGCGGGCTGCCGCTGGCCCTGCGCCGCTGCGGCTATAGCACGATCTCGCTCTATCCGGCCTATGGCGCCTTCATGAGCGCGCGCAGCTTCCAGACCACCACCGGCATCCAGCATTTCTACGACGCGCACGATCTCGGCGCCAAGAACGTCGAGCCCGACAGCTTCTTTTACGACAAAGCCCTGGGGCTGATGTCGCAGCAGACGCCGAATACTCCGGTGTTCATGTTTGTCTATCTCGCCGCCAATCATTTTCCCTGGGAGACCCGGTTTCGCCCCGACCTGATGCCGTTCTGGCGCAAGCCCGGCAACGAGCCCGTGGTCGATGAATATCTGCGCCGACAGGCGATGAGCGCCGAGGACTACGCCGCATTCATCGCGGGGCTGAAAAAGAAATTCCCGGCGCAGCCGTTTTTGATCGTGCGTTACGGCGATCATCAGCCGGAATTCTCGCCGCACGTTCTCGATCCCGGCCTCGATGAAGCCGGCGTCGGCAAGAAGCTCGACCAATACGACCCGCGCTATTATGCGACCTACTACGCCATCGACGCGATCAACTTCGAGCCGGTCAAGAGCCCTGCGGTGATGGACACCGTCGATGGGCCCTATCTGCCGCTGGTGATCCAGGAGGCCGCCGGCATTCCGCTTGATCCCTCGTTCGAGGAGCAGAAGAAGATCATGCTGCGCTGCAAGGGCTTGTTCTACGCCTGCAAGGACGGCGCGGAAGCCCGCCGCTTCAACCGCCTGCTGATCGATGCCGGCCTGGTGCGCGGATTGTAGGCAGCCGCGCTCGCCTGAAGCGACGGGTTCGCGCAAGGCCGCGGCAACTTTCGTCCCGTGACAGCTTGACCAAAGGTGCAGACTTCATATGAGATGAAGTTATGAACCTAATCCGATCGATATTCCTTGTTCTTCCAATCGCCCTCTGGTCCTCGGCGTCCGCAGAGACGATGAGGTTTGAAGACTCCGCGGCAATGCTGGCTGCAAGCTGTGCCAAGGACATCGATTCGAACTGCCGCGGCGTCAATCCTGATCCTACCCGGCTCAAGGACTGCCTGACCCGCAACCAGGACGTGTTGTCGCCCCAGTGCAAGAATGATTATGGGCGGGCTTTCGATGCGATCCAGAAACGCGTGGCCGCGCGCGCGGCCGTCACCAAACTATGCGCGCGCGACGTAACCAAGTTTTGTGGCGACGTCCC
>WNGI01002872.1_pt1 | contig 16004 bp, 21 predicted proteins | sample 5400621 | NCBI WGS metagenome assembly WNGI01 (sample SAMN13153374, study PRJNA577476) | soil metagenome | isolation source: 20 cm soil or saprolite under Garry oak tree replicate 1 | place: USA:California | collected 2016-06-15 | reverse complement strand
CGAATCAGATTACGCGTGGACTACAGCGGGTCAGTAGAGTTCATCGAAGTACGAGGAGAAGTGACTAACCCAGGTACTTGCAGATAATAGAGAACGGGTGGACACATCCTGACCCGATCGCTGCCACAAAAGAAGTCATTGCTCCCCTTGTCGCTGGTTTGCTAGGTATGATTGTGGTCCCAGCTGCATTGTTCAAGCTAGCGGATACGTTATTCCTGAGCGCTGACTTGGATGGCAAGTTTATTTGTGAGTTGATTAACCTAATCAATACCATTTTGCTGATCCTTATTCATACAGTCATGCATGTCTATCCTGGCCTATTTGTATTCGTCGGCTTGATGCGCTCAGCCGTAGTCCTCTATGATCTGTTATCAACGTGGTCACAGACGATCAGGGACAAAGAATTTTTAGTGGAGATGAGGCTGGTGAATCACGACAACGAAAAGACAGAAGTAAAAGACAATGTAGGGGCTGAAGTACAGAGCGTAGCTCGAATCGAGGCACGGTAGAAGGGATTAGAAGTGGTCAATTTGTAACATCTGTCATTGCATTTTATAAATTATTATAGCTGCAACACTTCCCATAAACCTCAAGCATCACTCATCGAATCAAACACCAGTAGTCTTTCAATAAATTTATTTATTAATGTACAAGTACAGGTAAGGTGATACAACAGGAAAAGACAAATGTCGGAACGTCTATGCACCGAAACCGTAAAGTGTGCGGCCTGACCGCTTCAGGGCATAAACCACATCGAGAGCGGTAACTGTTTTCCGCTTAGCGTGCTCAGTGTATGTTACAGAGTCACGAATAACCTGAGGCGCATGGATCAGCAAGATGAAATAAGAATGACAATGCAACACCCACGTTTTCCAAGAAGATCTTGAGGACACCACGTGTCTCCTCGTAGATGAGACCAGAAATACGCTTCACACCACCACGACGCGCAAGACGACGAATGGCTGGCTTTGTGATACCTGTTGAAGATGTAAGTATGTAAGTAAAGTAACAAGCAACTAATGGTGAAAACGAACCTTGAATGTTATCACGGAGAATTTTGCGATGACGCTTTGCACCACCCTTGCCAAGACCCTAGAAAGCAAGAATTTAGTCTGGATAATGACAAAACTGAAGACCATCTTACCTTTCCACCCTTTCCACGTCCAGACATGTTATGCAAGTAAAGTTGTTAAGAGGAAATTAGCAATTGAGAGACCCGAGATATCGGAGTGAGAGTCAGAGGTAAAACGGAATTAGCCTGCTGTGACAAGTCATCGCCTTATATATGCGCACTGACCGGTTGTGGCTGTGTTGCATTTGCCTTTTGTTGATCACGGAGTCGCGTCGTAATGAATCACGTGTTCGACGCGGACAAAGTCATATATAAAGCTCGCCACAACGCACAGAACTCTTTCATCCACGAACCGTCTAACGTTCATCGTACCCAAAACTCAGTCTATCACACATGGCACGTACAAAGCAAACAGCTCGTAAATCCACCGGTGGTAAGTATTTCTGACTACTCGTGTGCGTTGACTCATGCGACAATCAGGTAAGGCCCCGCGTAAGCAACTCGCTGCTAAGTCGCAAGCTCGTAAGACTGCGGTAAGACACCCACTTAATGTGAAAGAATGTTCTCTTATAGAAATCTATTCTAGGCTGCAGCTGGTGGTGTAAAGAAACCCCATCGTTTCAGGCCTGGTACCGTCGCTCTCCGTGAAATTAGACGGTATCAAAAATCAACGGAGTTGCTAATTCGCAAGCTCCCCTTTCAACGTCTAGTTCGGGAAATCGCACAGGATTTCAAGGTACGGGGGATGTCCTAGTTGATGATTATCTATTGACTTTCTTTAGACCGACTTGCGTTTCCAATCATCAGCCGTTATGGCTCTCCAAGAAGCCGCCGAGGCATATCTTGTATCCTTATTCGAAGACACGAACTTGGCTGCTATCCACGCTAAGCGTGTTACAATTCAGCCGAAGGACCTAGCACTTGCTCGCCGATTGCGGGGCGAACGATCATAGATATCAATTTATTTTTTGCAGTGTACTAGTATATTTGTATCATTCCTTATTCGCATGCGTACGCGCGTATGACTCATGCACATTGCATCAATATGTCGAGTTTAATATATTTGACTTATGGACAACTATCTAAGGGTGATGTGAATCCCACTTGGCAGTCCCATGCTGATATGAAATGAGTCAGATAGCACCATTATTCTGTAACCTGCTTCTCCATGACTGAATTGTTTAGGTCCTGGTTGGAGGACTAAGTACGAATATGTAAGTCTGTTTAGAATTTTGTTGCCAATGCCAGTTAACTCACCGAACCATTGGAATCCCTGAACAGCCAATGTTCACAGTGGGTGAACATGTCCCGGGAGGGGAAAACTTCTAAGATTTCACATTCAAACTCTGGGACGGCGACTCTGTATTTGCGCCATAGCTGATCGTTCGCTTGCTTGTCCTCCGTTCCAGGGGCCGTAGGACAGGGACCCACTCCTACGGCCAAGATATCGAATTCAGGTACTTTCGCGACACGCCGAAATACTTGCCCAATACCGTACTTTTCTTCCAGAACAAGGCGGGCGCATTCTGGGGATGTGATGCGCACCGTAGACGTTGCTACACATACAATCTTGTCCATGCAAAGAAGCTGAATCTGCCGTTCTTGTCTAACGGGCGTGGCAGGGGACGTGGATGCAATCTCCGCCTCGCTCAAGACCGAAAATGACACTAGTTCGGAACCGGTCATTTTCTGAACATATGCCTGCGTGTCGATAAGAGTGACTGTAATCGGGTAGTTGAAGAAAGCGCTGCGAAATGCCTCATTTCAGCTTTAGCCACTTGTCCTGTTTACATGGTTAAACCTTAAATTGCGCTGTAAGTCAGCTTGAGACGACAAAATTATGCGCTCAAGGCCAGTTATCTCAGAAGGCCATGCATACTGCGGTACTGTCAGATTAGCAGGTTCTTGTAAATATTTATGGTGCGGCCGCACGTACATTGACACTCGTAGTCCGCGCAGTATACGTGTCGCATGAGGTTGTCATGGTTAAAGACAAGGATCAAATGTGGGCGCTATCGTGACAGATAAGCTATTTATCCTAGTCCCAAAAAATTAGGAAACAGGGGCTGAGCGTTGCACTTGAAAGTCGCCAACATGGTGATTGTTTGTTCGTATATATGTTATAGCTTCTTAGAAATATTTTGTTCGGCTCTTAACAGCCACTCTCTTCCTCTCAAGCACGGGGTTTCCATCCAGCCCTCCGACCCCACGGGCTTACAGGGAAGAATGGCACTGAATGGTTGTCAGTCTCCAAGAAAGAAGTCGTCGAATGGCGCACTCGTCATAGCTCAGGTTCAGGCATTTCTTGCCGCCGCGGAGGATGTGGATATAGATCCTGAAACCGTAGAAGACCTTCTTCAAACATTTTCTGAACACCAAACAGAGGATGGGAACGCAGAAGTCCAGGAAAAGGCTTATCCTGACAGCGATGATGACAGCTGCGCTGATAACCGAGACACGGACGTGTTGGATATCTCTGCACTATTTAATAATCGGGAAGCGGGTAAGTCATTCATACTTCATTCCAAATCAATAATGCCGACAAACGACTAGATATCTGGACTAAACAAGAAATCGGCAATCTCTTAAGGCATCTTAAGGAGCATGGTGAGCAACTTAAGCGACGTCAAATTCAGCTCAGTGACATTGGGCCACAAGGAATGACATCTTTTATCCAGAAATATGTCTTGGAACGTAAGATACCTATACCAAGATTGTTACTTGCTTTCGGCGTGAACCTGGTTCGTTTTTCCTATCTGAGATTGTGTTCTTAGGCCTTTACAGATGCTTGGTAGTGCCCTGAACTGCAGATGAAGCGTCCCAGCACCCTACTCTACTTTTTGAGAGTGATACTGTCCCACCAGTAAGTGGAGATACTGTATCATTTTCCATTAATCTAATCAGGCAATGGAGACTGCACTTGCGAGACAAATTGACTCAGTACAATACGATAGAAGACGCTTTGCAACTAATCCGCAACGCTCGGCGAGTAATAATACTGACTGGCGCGGGAATCAGTATGATATTACTTTTTAAATCCTGACTTCATACTCATAAATGACGCTTCCAGGCGTTTCTTGCGGCATTCCAGATTTTCGTTCCAAAGACGGCATATATGCGACCTTAAAGGCAAATGGTGCTTATGATCTTGATGATCCACAGCAAATGTAAGCTCACCGACTTGTTGAAAACGGTGATGCTGATCTCGCATTCACGAAGGTTTGATATATCATATTTTCGGGAAAACCCTCTTGGTACGAGAATTTATTCAGTGACTTATTTTTATCGTTCTGATGGCGACAAGTTTTCTAGTAAGGCATAAGAATATGTTTTGATGGGCGTTTATCCTGACGAGTTGTGCGCCGAAAGCTCCTTTGCTAGGTGATCGATCACCCGACTCATGCAGCCACAAAGCCTAACTGGACGACAGTAAAATATACCCCTCAAATTTTGTGCCATCACCTTGTCATCGATTTATTAAGCTCGTGGAAGACAAGGGCAAGGTATGATATTCGAACAAAGACTCGCACTACAGTTGAGCGAACATTTTTTACAGTTGCTTCGAGTAAGTAATCTTGGTGTTTGATACATTGACGATTAACGTTTCGGGCCAGAATTATACTCAAAACATAGACACCCTTGAAACATTAGCAGGTGTAAAACGTGTACTACAGTGCCATGGATCATTTGCTATGGCAAGTTGCCTCCAGTGCCGCCGTCGTGTGCCAGGCGCCGAGATAGAAACGGAGATAATGAGGCATCGAGTACCACTGTGCACAGTTTGTAACTCGCAGCCCCCTCCCGCTACATCCACGAAAGGCAAAAAGTCCAAAAAGAAGAAAGACAAATGGGACAGTGATGTTGAAGATGAAAGCGATGTGCCACAATACCCTCCTGGGATCATGAAAGTATGTCAAATTGTTCACTTGACTCAGCGTATTCAAACCTGAACGTTTGCCAGCCCGATATCACATTTTTTGGCGAAAAGCTTACAGATGATTTTGACCACTCTCTAGAAGCTGATCGGGAATCTGTTGACTTGCTGCTTGTCATAGGAACCTCGCTCAAAGTCGCTCCTGTTGCTGATATACTGAGTACGTCTTGTCGCTTTCCCTGCCGCATCAGAATTAACGAATTTTCATAAAGCCCACCTGCCCCACTCCATCCCTCAGGTTCGTTGCTCCGTGGTACTATTTTCCATTCCTCAACGTGTCCCTCTAGATTCTTATCAACAAGACACCAATACGACATATCAACCCGGATGTAAGTGCTGATTTGGATCGGACCTCCCAGTGACTTACGTCCATAGATTGTTTTACTTGGAAACGCGGATGATATCGTGATGCACCTATGCAACAAGCTGGGATGGGAATTACCGCCTGAGAAGGAACCCTCACCTGCACAAGAATCCGGCCGCCCATATCCATCGCGCAACAATATGAAGAAGAGGTCCAGGTCACTGCTAGCGGAGGATCAAGACCCGCAACGGGTGGGCAACAGGCGAGTCTAAGACTGTAACCCGAAAAGTTTTATTGATGTCTTTCTACCAGCCATGTCTGGTTGTTCCCCGGTGCAGAAGGTGGTCGGTGGTTGCAAGAGTTTCAGGAGAAAATTGCTCGGGAAGCGCCAAATGGTGTACCATTACTTCCGACGACAGTCCCTGCAGAGCCGGTGACAACAAGCGTCGACAATGGTATTCAAGGATCCAAGAAGAAACAACGAATGCAATAACAGAGTATTTAGCGTATATATTAGTATGATTGTAGTGTAGTGAGCTGTGCGGTTGTTGGTACATTATATCACAAACTTTATTATCTAATTTTCGTCCAAGTTCCAACGCTTCGAATTGTTAGTCAATCTCGACTCTGTGACCATATGCTGGCTCGACGACCGCTATTCGCATTTGTGCACTCCACGGTAGCCCAGCTATGCAATCGGCCTCGTTGGTCGCCAACTTCTGACAGCTCAATGTGCTTGTCTCCTTTGGACGTATTCGCAAGGACATCTTCACGTTTCTCCTGTGCAACACGCCGGGGTATGACTTTTTTGGGCCCAACTGCATCGCAAAAGTTGTCGGAGGTTGCTCCGAAAGGTTCGAAAGGCGGAAATAACGCCCTCCGGCGCCGGCAAACTCGCTTTGAACGGGTGTTCGCGAGAAACTTGGAACAGTTGCTACGCCGTTGGGGGCGGCATTACCCCGAGAGTATACAATCAGACGGGTTCATACGGGTGAAGCGCATTGTATGTCCCCTCTAGTTTGTCGTACAACGTGGCTCACACGTCAGTAGCTGTCTTTCCCCCCATTTTGCAAGATATATGATGTGGAGTTCTTTGGAACACTTGCGAACAGGGACCGCTTGAAGAGGTTTCAATTGAGACGCCAGTGGTGCAGGAAGTCGGGTATCCGGGAGTGGTTTGTAAGACTAGTGAGGGGGGAGATGGAGGTACCCATAATGGTATGTTCCTAGTTTCCTTTCTGGATCCCGCTATGAACAACGATTTACAGGGAGTAGATCGAGGAAACATGAAAATAACGCATTTGTCGCGTTTGCCGCAAGAAGCGCAGTGTACGCTCACGGTGGAGGACTGGTTATTGTTCCGTAAGTAAAATAAAGACTATAGACTATGAGTATTCATCGTTTCTACAGGCCATTACGGTATTCCGAAGAGTGCTGATAACTTGGTACACCTACATGCCGTTCTAGATAATCCCTTTGACGGTACGTATAAACTGGTATACCTCTGATTTGCGTAGTTGATGTCAAATCAGTTGATTACGGACCAAGTGGTACTGTGGTTCTTGTATACATCGATCTACGTGCGGCCTACCTCGAGGGTATGTCGTTCTATCTCGCCAAGAACGGCGACATTGTCACGCCAGGGGACGGTGATGGGATTCTACCTCCAGTCTACTTTAAGAAGGCGGTCAAAGTCAAATATGAATCCCACCAGTTGTTGTTCCGTAAGAAAGCGGTCAAAGTCAAACGCAAACGCAAATCCCGGAGAGTTATTCATCAGGCTGACCCGTTGTTGTTGCGTTCCGTCGAAAGCGAACAACCTGATACCGATACCGGGTGCAGTGAAGGGGATCTACCATAACATCCGTTCGTTCTATTCAACAGGGTAATACAATGTAAGCATTTTTTAAACTTTGACTTCATCTTAGACGCGACTACCATACACATCCTTAGGTGTTACGCCAGCCTGGCCCTTGCGAATGTTTGCTTGCGCCCATCTGTGATCAAATTATTTGTGACGTGTTCAAAAACACGGATTACAAGGATACGCACTTCTTGATCCTGATGGATTCGATCTGGATGAAGCCGGTGGTATCAGAGGGCTCAAAGCCACCAAGTTCGTCCATAGACGATTGGCGTTCATCGTAGAGACCCTGGATAGAAGTCAGATGGAGTAGAATTGGAATGATGGTGATATATACCGACCTCGTCACTGTACCGTCCTTCAATGATGACGTTACCCTTGTACAGTTTCAATCTGATAACCCCATTGACAGTCCTCTGGCTGACGGGAATGGCGCTTGTGACGAACTCTCTTTCCGGTGTGAAGAAGTGACCATTGTACAGGATGCGACTGAGCTCGACGGTGATGAATTGGTCTCGGAGAGCACGGACGTTCCTGTCGAGGGTGAGACCTTCCAAGTCGACGTGTGCGGCGCGCAGAATGGTTGCTCCCGGGGACTCGTAGCAACCGCGTGACTTGACACCGATGAACCTGTTTTCGACGATATCAATGCGTCCGATACCGTGCTTCCTGGCGAGTGCGTTCAAAGCCAGGAAAATGTCCACGCCATCGGTGTATTCTTTGTTTTCGTCTAGTACTTTGACCTTGATTGGCAGGCCCTTTGAAAATTCGATGGTGATGTGCTGAGGTTGTTGCGGTGCATCTTCAGGATCTGCAGTGAGCTTCCACATGTCCTTTGGAGGTGTGGTGTTTGGATCCTCCAAAATGCCTGCTTCGTAAGAGATGTGGAAGAGATTTTCGTCCGTCGACCAGGGCTTGGCTGTAGTTTGAGCAACAGGGATGTTGTTCTTTCCTGCATATTCAATGAGTGCTTGACGGCCAGCGAATCGGTTGTAGAATTCTTTCGTGACTGGTGAGCCATCTCGAGAGTGTGATAAACATAGAGCGACTAACCGGGGATACGCCACGGAGCGATAACTTTGATGTCAGGTTTGAGACCGTAGAATGCCAGTTCGAAGCGAACTTGATCGTTGCCTTTTCCTGTGCATCCATGTGATACGAAGCTGAAAGGGATCGGTGAGGGGTAATATTCAATCGATATGGAGAGTTACTCACTCGCAGCCTTCTTTTTCAGCGACTGCGATCATTCCACGAGCGATGACAGGTCGAGCAAGAGACGTTCCGAGAAGATAGACATTCTGCTGCGGTGTTAATCGATCGATCTCGACGCAAGAGTTGTCCACCTAACCTCGTAGATGCAGTTCGCCTGAACAGCGGGGTAAATGAGCTCTGTCACGAACTCCCTTTTAAGATCCTGCAGTTGATATCTGAGATTTATGGCCAATCGGGGATCAAACGATTCTTAACCTCCAAGAAGAACTTCTTTGCGCCAATTCCCAAAGCTTTTTTCTCAGCTGCGACAAAGTCCTGCGATCGATGATTTTAGCGACAAGATGGACAGATCGGAGTTGAAATGTAGGTACCTCTTCCTGACCTACGTCGGCCATGAATGCATATACTTCATATCCCTGCTCAATCAACCAGTCCAGGATACAAGACGTATCTTGATCATTGTTTCGCTTCAGTGGGCATTACTGTGCTAGATGCACTCACCGAGACCACCAGAGTAAGCCAGCAATACGCGTCCGGATTTCGCAGCCATAGTTCGGTGAGAATCGGTAGGAGCCAGTTCGCGGAACTTTTGAGCGTGGTAAGTACCTTCTAAATCTGTCAAGGTCCCTCCGAGAATTGTTGCTCTAGGTCAGCAGGTGCAGTTGAGCCTGTGAACTGAATGATTGTAATTCAGTGCACAAATCGTGAATCCCCTCGCTGAACTGCCCCGACGTGGTAGCTGACATTCCAATCGTCGACGTACTGTCACGAGTGACTCCAAGGTCCGAAGAAGCTGGTACGAGTGTAAGGACAACAGCCGGTTGAAGAGGGGCACTCTCTTGTCGAACCCGTAGTTAGTTGCCCAATAAGTATAGCCAGCGTCTAGTAACGAGGCGACAGCACACCATGATCTGATGTCCACGTCGTTTAAAAGACCTGCCGTCATCTTGCCTTCCTCCCAATTATGCCCTCTGAATCGCAGCACCACAAGCTAAAGTCTTTCTTTCGCAATGGACTCATGTTTTCTAGCGTGGTAAAGCATGGTGGCAACGGTCTCTCCAGGGACGATCCCACTGAGACAAAGAGCGACCAGACGCCGGGCCATCTTGATATTCCTAAAACGGCTCTCCCTTCAGCGCTCCCGACGCACTGCCCACGTGTGCCCATGGCCAGCCTTCCCCGTTCCCAAGACTATGCCTCAATGGCCTCTCATCGTCCATCAAAGAAGGGCAAGGAAAAGGCTGTCAACGACGACCGTCGCTCACATCTTCATTCTCTCCGACGTCAGTCTCATGGCCTCTCTATAAACGAGGCGCGAGTAGAGTCCGCGGAGCTGCTCGTACCTCCTGACTCAGCGACCCCATTATCCGAGGCAGAGCGTCTTCGAAGGGAGATTGATATATTGAAGAAGGCGCTTTATGAACACAAAAAGATGATGAAGAAGCAATCAAAAGTACGTATATGCGTCAAGTGAGGACATCACACGCTCACTCAAACTCCTAGAGGAATGAAGAGTTAAAGAATGAAGTTGCCGCTGGTATTGCGGTGAGAGATTTCCATGCCATCGTTCCAGGTTTCATTTTGTGACCCCATGACTAGGCTCTGACAGAGAAGAGTTCCGAGTTATCAGCGAAAGAAGAGGAGTTACGGAAAGTGAAAGACAATTTTGGGAAAATTGAAAGCGTAAGTGATCTCGGCGACTATTCTCGGCAAGAGCCTCAAATTATCGAATCAGTCCATGTCCTCGTTTGAATTGACGTTCCAATGTCAAGTATGCATAGAATTATTACACCGGCCATATGCGTACGTGCCTTTGTAACGCGATGCTAGTTAATGAACTCAAACTATGGATCCTCTAGTCTTTCACCTTGCGGTCATGTTTTCTGTCTCATGTGTCTGCAGGAATGGTTTCGAAAAGCTCCTGCCCCCAATTACGATGACGAAGAAGACCTAGAAAATCCTCGTTATATTTTGCGACGTCCAAAATCTTGCCCTTGCTGCCGGACTAGAATCACACATCGACCCATCCCCCTATTTGTTTTACGATCGGCCACTAATGCTTTGGTGACGTTGAGGGCGCAACTTTCCGGTGTGGAAAATCCCGCTGAAAGTCAAACCATCGACAATGACGGCGATCCCTGGAAAGGAATATTTCCTACCAGCGAAGACGACGAGGTGTCTACTTCTGACGAAGATGAAGAGTCATCGTCCGAATCAGCGGGTGCCGACTCTCTGGCAGAATCTGACGACAGAGTGTCTGTTCATTTTACTCAGTATACTGATGAATACGCCGGCTTTGCTTTTGAGAGCGCCAGCGAAAGCGACAACCTTTCCGATGGACTATATGGTGACGATCATCATGGCTTTGGCAGTGACGACGAAGATGACTATGTTCGACCTCGATGGCAACCTGCTTCAAGATACGTGGGCTTTTACAGTGGCTTTGCCGACAGCAACGGTGAAGATAATAGGCGGATGATATCGCTGCTTCGGAGGGGTTGTCCCCTGCAGATGATTCTATCGTTCCGCATGACGTACTCTCGTGAAGAGGGCATCGTCGCCTACGTTCCTTCTCTTAATTCTTCCTTATTCCTCAACGATGGCACTAGGGACATCAATACGATGCATCGAGTGCTACTCGGCTGGAATATCGAAGTCGATGAAGAGATGGACAAGTATGGGTGTAATTTCATGCAACAGATGTTGGATGAGCTAGAAGTTTACCCTCAAAGATGGGAACTGCGAACGAGGTTTAACGCCGAGCAGGGTCAAGTACCATTGTATGACGCGAGACGGTTGGTGAGGCTATCAGAAATGGAGGATTATGATTCGGACCTTGCGTCTTATCTGGAGGGTGCGGAATTGGACTGACTATTGCTATGATATGATATTCAATTATTCATGCTTGTAACTTGTATGTATGTAATATAGAGATGGAACCATACACGGACAAACAAGTTGTACTACCGACTGCAATGACCGGCAAAAGCCACCTCAATCTCGCCCCTCCGCTGGTCGATTCAGGTCAATCAGAGTCTCTGGCAAAAGCCGACCAAGCTATATGCGCGTCGTTGTCTCCTCACGATAATTCATTGGCGGTATACGTGACAAGAGAGGTGCGCGTGGACAATTCTAGGTTGACTGTTGAAATGCTTATGCTTATCAGTAGCCAGGCCAAGTAGGCCAGCCTCGGAGTGCTCGAAAGGAGGATCAACCAGTCTATTTTTCGTGTTTTGACGAACCACCGACCCACGAAAGGCGTCTTGTGAGAATGCTTTCATATCCACTCTCTTTTAACCCCACGCATTTATCGATTTTATACAGTTCATCACGGATACTTCCATAATATACGCAGCGCTTCAAAATGTGCTCAAAACGGGGCGTACAAAAGAGCCGGAATGGTAACTCAAACTTCAAACTCTGATATCGTGTTCACGTCATCGTTTTTTCTAGGATGCAAACCGAACAAACCGTGAATATTGTCCGAAAGCTGGCGATAGACTATGTGAATTTCATCAAGGAATGCTGGGTGCATGCGTCTGTACGCGTTTAACGTGAATTGATGTCGTTTTAAACTGATTTGAAATTTAGCAAGCGGCACCCCGTCCGGACGTCCGTTTGCAATTTAGCGGAGATCATTACCGCAAGCTATATACCTGCTTCTCCCTCTTTGTCGTTTTGTATCTTCCAGAACCGGGATATGAAGACGCGCCTGTGGGAGACGACCTAATGGAATGGTTGAATACTCATTTCATTGAACCTTCTACGGAAGAAGGTGTCCACCTTAGCGCCTTGGAATGTCCATGGGAGGATGAGACTTTTTGGCCATACCTAACTCGGTACGTAATCGGTTTAACTCTGCATCCGTGTCGTGTGCTGACTCGTGTTTTCCCCCCCCAGGACTGTGCTTCGAGGATTATCAAAAGCATCGTTGTTTTTCCTGGACGTGCTTAAACGACACCCTTTGGATGACTTGCAACAAATAGTCGAGACTCTTGGCACGCTCATAAGCACTCAGCCCCGTTTGCAAACCTTTACGGCAGAACGGGATTTCGTGTTGGCTTTGAACAAATGGAGAAACCAAGTTAAAGCGCTCCGTATTGAAATGGATCGCGTGCCCGAAGCCAAACGCTTTGACGCTTTTGAAAATTGGTGGGATCGCTTTAGCGATGTGGTTGCGATTCTGGAAGGACGGGCTGATATTATTCAACGTGTTTGTGAAGAGCTTGGCGCCGATTGGAAAGAAGTTTCCGCTGCGTGGGGTGTGTTCGTCGATGCGCGTCTACGGAGGCAAGATCTATCGTAAGTGATACGTTTATTTGCTTGCGATAACATAACAAGTCATGCGGCCGACAGGGAGATTTTGAATCAAGTGATGGACGAAATGCCTGGAGACCCTACGAATCTCGAAGACATGCTGCATGCTACTCTATTATCGGCACAGCCGGAGCAAGCTTTACAATATGCGTACGAGCTGGATCCTTGGCTTTCAGCGCATATGGCAGACATTATGGATGCTTTGGGAACGATTCCAAGGAACGACGATGAGTAAGTAACGGAGATGATGCTTCGTTCTGTCCTGAAGTTTATCTTTACAGTTCCGGGGTAACTACGCGTGATCAGTATGTTCTGGCATACGCCGAGTACCTTCATTCTGATCCGGGTCTGTGGCGGATGACCGTGAACTATATGTATTCTTGTGGAGATGTCGGAAAGGGCATGGCGGATCAGATTCTGCTCCGTGTACCTCTGAAATTGCGAGAGCAGAATGATTCTGATAGAATTCGGGAAGGCGATATAGTCGGTGTTCTCAAAGATGTCAACGAAACCTGCTTCCAACATCAAAGGGAGGCCGTAAGACGGACGATATGCAGAGTAAGTACAATCTTTTTTTTAATGAGTTCTCTAACATTCATAAACCTAGATTGCGGCCCAGACACTTGTACAGGACAAAGATTATGGCTTGGCAGTATCATACTGTACCTCGGCGGAAGATTGGTCCGGCCTCGGACGCATCGTAGACCAGGTACTGAAGGAGTACGTAACAAATGGTGAGCTCCCACGCTACGGAGATGAAACTCCCCCCGAATTTCGTTTTAGGGACTGAAAAATTTGCCAAATATGCATCTACGATAGCGCCTACAGTACAGCAATTGCGGACACAGAATGTACAGCAAGGCATTTTTGTCCACAGGCTCCTTTTTGCGGTCCGCTATGCCCAGTTTCATGAATTTCGGAGTCAAGGCAATCTTGCCGATGCGGCACAAGAGCTCGTTTCCATCTTTTACGATGATTTGGCACCCAAATCTTGGTGGGCAGTCCTCTTGAACGATTCAATAGAACTTCTTCAAAATGGTGCGTTATGAAATTTCTTTTTTCGGACCGACTACCAAAGATGGTTTTTGCAGATCAAGTGATGCTGTTCGCTGTAACGGCTGTGAATGAGTTTACACGGAAAGTGGAGGAGGTGGTTACGAGAACGTCATACGGAGACATCGATTACCTCGGAACACTGATGCAGTGTATGAAAGGAGGCGAAAAGGAAGCGTTGAATAGGTTGAAACTAGTGCGCGCCGCTCTGGCGAAATACTATGCTAGATGTACCATTGCCAATGTAGGATAAATCGGATATAACGGGTTTGAATATGATGGTTAACGGTGGTAGAGTTGGCTAAGCCTAAATGATGTTTGATGTCCGTCAATATAGTCCATCCAACCGTGGCGCGGTTTAGAGCTTCCAAGATGCGTAACACTTGTTTCTCAGAGATGCCGGGGGCCGAATCGTGGATGTCGTTGTTCCTATTTTGGAGGATGGGCGCATTCGAGCTACCCAGCATGCAGTGCTTGGGCTCGCGATCCTCCGCGTCGTCGAGTCTATTTGCCGTACCGGCACAATTCGAGGAGTATATATAATATTCAGATGAGGGGCCTCGTAAGAGCATTAGCAAGGACAGGCATACCTCCAGAATGTGCTATCGTTTGCATCTCCGAGACGAGTTTTCGTGCGGACACCAGCAATTGACAAAGCGGCAAAAGGTGAGTAAAAAGTCCAAACGAGATTTCCGAGGTGTTTTTTTTTTAAAGAGGAGCGGTGCGGTTCTGCTCGGGATATAGATCGACTGCAATAAAAAGACATGTGCGCTCAGTGATACGCACAAGTATGGTGGTCATGAATGCCAGGAAACATGTACTCAATGGTGGGTATTGAGGTTCTTTTTTATCGATTGCCCGTCGTGGATCTGACTGTTTGGGTTTATAGGTTAGGAGAGGAGGGTATGATGGTGATGAATAAGTTCGACAAGAGATGTGATGCATGTCATTATAATGACCTTTAGGTCGTAATAGGACAATTTGATCCTGGGCTGTACGGTTCCAATAACGTTACCGTGATTACCGGGATCCTAGGTAAATACAGCGAAGGTTTCGAAGATCTGCAGATCAGCGTTGCGTGAGGAATGAGATCATACCAAGTCGCGGCGGATGAGTCTGAAGTGGCACGTGGCAACCCGCTCGCTCTGCCACAGACCGAATTCACTCGTGCAAGTCCAGTTTCGCCGCCGTAACGCCCGCACGCGCTGTTCTCGACGACAACCATGGCGGACGACGGCTACACTTCCTCAGCTGCTTGGGAAACCGACTCACAATCTCCCGAGCTACATTACGTTCTCTCGATTCAACCGGATCTGCAAGCCCTCATCTTACATCCCGCTCCTCCCTTCCCCGAACAAGCACTGATTCGGCTGGTCCGTCTCAGTGGCGAGATAGTCCAACTACAGCACTAGAAAGACGTGACACTTTGGCGAGTCTCCAGGGTCAGCACGAGGCACCAACATTGGTCGAACCTAGTTTCGACGAAAGCGTTTTACGGACCCTGTGTGACCTAGACGTAAGCTTCCCCGCGTATTAATACACGGCCCATAATTAATGAAGTACATAGTGCGGAGTACCGTTATTACTGGATAGAATCAAACAGAGCTTGGTGTCATGTAGAGCGAGTACTCGCCATGTATCGTATGTTTTAATTCCTGACATGTAACAGGAGGCATCTATTTTTTTCAAAAAGCGCGCCGCGACCGAGGAGGACTACGGGAAGACTCTGCAGAAGCTTGCACGCGCGACCTCCGATGCATACGCCGTCGGAGATGGAAAAGCGGGGTAAGATAAGTTATGTCTACGTAAACCTTTTCTCATGAGCAGACCAGATCATATGTGGCTGCATGGCAGACAACCCTGAGGGTACATGAAATGATGGCCGAGAATAGGCTGCGGTTCTCCCAACGATTGAATGAAATGAGCGAAGAGCTTTCAATCCTCGCCAAGGAGGTAGAAAAGAACAGAAAACAGGTAGGATAGGTGCAGAGTATAAATTTATCTGGTCTAATGTCGCCGTAGTCAAAAGATTTGGCGTCCCGTTATGAACGTGCCTTGCAAGAATCAGAAGTTTTGACAGAGAAATCAAGGACACGGCTTGAAATGACTTCTGAGGAACTGGAACGCTTGCTACTTCAAAAGGAAGGTGAACCTCTAAAAGACAACATGGCACAGCCACGCTCAACGGGTGCTGGCGGCAAGCGTGTAATCGGAAAGGCGGTAGCCAAAGGTGCAGTGCTTCTCAGAA
>WNGI01002496.1_pt1 | contig 16006 bp, 9 predicted proteins | sample 5400621 | NCBI WGS metagenome assembly WNGI01 (sample SAMN13153374, study PRJNA577476) | soil metagenome | isolation source: 20 cm soil or saprolite under Garry oak tree replicate 1 | place: USA:California | collected 2016-06-15 | reverse complement strand
CTCCCGGGGTCGTCAATGCGAGTCAAGTCACGGCTGTGTCACGTCGCACACGCGTCCACACGTAGTAGACGGGCACCCCCAGCAGAATCCCCCCGAACGCCAACCCCGTGGCCCCCGGGTGCTCGCGCAGCGCGTTACCGAGGATGACGAGTGAGGCGAGCACGAAGAGCCACGGTATCACCGGGTAGCCCCACACCCGCACCGGGCGCGGCAGGTCGGGCCGGCGGCGGCGCAGCACGAACACGGCGGCCGCCGCGAGGGCGTAGAACGGGAAGATCGCGACCACAAACTGGTCGGCGAGCTGCTCGAACGTCCGCGCCAGCACGAACGCGATCCCCAGGCACGCCGTGAGCACGACCGCGACCGACGGTGTCTCGAATCGCGGATGCACGCGCGCCACCGCCCGGAAAAACAGCCCGTCGTCCGCCATCGCGAAGAAGATGCGCGGCGCCGTGAGCATCGAGCCCAGCAGCGTGCTGAAGGTCGAGATCATCACGACGAGCGACACGAACGCCACGCCGGCGCGGCCTACCAGCAGCTGCGCCGCGTCGGCCGCGACCAGCGGAGAGCGCGCCATCTGGTCGATGGGGAGCAGGTACAGGTACGCCGCGTTGACGAGCAGGTAGATGAGGACGATCGCGCCGGTGCCGAGGATGAGCGCGCGCGGCAGGTTGCGCTCGGGGTCCCGGACTTCGCCGCCCACGAACGACAGGTCGCCCCAGCCATCGTAGGCCCACAGCACCGAGACGAGCGACAACCCGAACAGGCCGCCGGAGAGCGTCCCCCCCGGCGCCGTGAAGTGGGCGACGCTCCCCCGCCCCGCCGCAAAGGCGACGAGCACGAGCAGCAACAGCGCGCCGTACTTCGCGGCGGTGGACGCGTTCAGCACGAGCGCGCTCCAGCGCACGCCGAGGTAGTTGAGGGTCGCGGTAATGGCGATGGCGCCTGCGGCCACGTAATGCACCGCATCCGCGACGCCGGGCGCCGCCGGGTCGTAGCCGAGCAGCCGCAGCAGGTACTCGGCGAAGGGCGTGGCGATGGCGCCGAGCGCCGACGCGCGAATCAACGTCAGCTCGGTCCAGCCGAACAGGAAGGCGGGGAGGCGCCCGAAGCCTTCGCGGATGTAGACGAACACGCCGCCCGAGCGCGGGTACAGCGCGGCCAGCTCCGCGTAGGTGAGCGCGCCGCACAACGCCAGGCCGCCGCCCAGCACCCACACACCGAGCATCGGCCACGGCGACGGCACGCGTGCCGCGATGATCGCCGGCGTGCGAAAGATGCCGCCGCCGATGGTGGAGCCGACGAGTACGGCGACGGCGCTCCACAGGCCGAGCCGGCGCGGCAGGCGATCGCCCCAGCGATCCAGCGGTGCGGTCATAGGGTGCGAGAATATACATTTCGCGACCCATGCCGCGACGTTTCACGCAGCTCGCCTGGGCGGCCGCCGCCGCCACGTACCTGCTCATCATCCTCGGCGCCATCGTTCGCATCACCGGCTCAGGACTGGGCTGCGGCGAGCATTGGCCCCTCTGCAACGGCAGCCTGCTGCCACCGCTCGATCTCCCCACGATCATCGAGTACGGGCACCGGCTCGCGGCGGCAGCCGTCACCGTGCTGGTCGCGGGTCTGGCTGCAATGGCCTGGAGACTCCGTTCCTCGACCCCCGCCGCTTACTGGGCCCTCGGCCTGCTCACGCTCCAGATCGCCCTCGGTGCGATCACCGTGAAGCTCTCGCTCCCACCCTGGACCGTGATCCTGCACCTCGGAACGGCGATGCTACTGCTCGCGGCTCTACTGATTGTGGCGCGGGGCGTCGGCGCAGCGTTGGAGCCGGCATCCGCGGGAGCAGCGGCGCTGGGGTTCGCCACCGTGCTGCTCGGCGCGCTCACGGCCAACATGCGCGCGGCCACGGCGTGTCTCGGCTTCCCGCTTTGCAACGGCCAGCTCTTCCCCGCCGGCAGCGCGCTCCAGCACATCCACTGGACTCACCGGCTGCTCGCGTATGCGCTTGCGGTGTACGTCGTGGTCTGGGCGATAAAGACACAACGGCGTGGTGCGTGGTACGTGGTTGCCCTCGTAGCCGTCCAGATCGGCGTGGCAGCCGGTATGGTGGTTGCGGCCTTGCCGCCGGTCCTACAGGCCGCACATGTCGCCGTGGGAGCGGGTGTGTGGGCGGGGTTGGTGTTGGCGGCGTTGTAGCGGGGCTTCAGCCCGGGAATTCCACAGCGGGCGATCTCGTGCGGTGCGACTGGACGGCAGCGTCCCTAAAACCTCAGCACCTCGTCCACATATTCGTCCCCCATCAGTACCTCCCACTGCGGCCGGCTCGGCTCGGCGGGGTCGTTCGAGTACACGAGCACGTAGTTGCCGAAGCCCGTGAGGTCCACGAAACAGTACTTCCGCATCTTGCCGCGCGTGTACTTCCACACGTCGAACGGGACGGCGACGCCCGGTCCCCGCCGGCCGAGCGTGATGTCGGGCGGGCCATACTCGAGAAAGATCCGGCCGCGGTCGGTACGCCAGCCGGGGACGTCGCCCGTCCCCCGCTCGCGAAACTTCCGGTTCACGACGGCGATGCGCGCGTTAAAGGTCTCTTCGGCCTCGTTCTTGAGCGTACCCGGCGTCGGATCGCGCTGCGCCCAGAACCGCCGCAGGAACTCGCGTTTACCAGTAAGGGACAGGCTCGGGTAGATCCCCCGCTCCTCCGGGCGCATCAGATAGACGAGCGGCCCGTACATGCTGTCCAGCTCACGTTCGGCGGCGTGCGCGAGCGGGTTGGGAGTTGCGGCGGGGTCCATTTGTGCCCAGCTCGTCGTGGGGATGAGCAGTGAGACAAGGAGCAACGGCGTCCGGCGGGCGATCATGACATGCGTAGGAACACCAAGCCCCGGGGGTGGTTCCCCCGGGGCTTGGCAGGCACCACTCTGCTCGTCAATGACCCGGGCGCGTGATCGTCCACCGGAAGTTCTTGGGCGCCGTGGTCGGCCCTTTCGGAGGGGCCGTAGTGGCCGTGGCCTTGCGCTCAAGGACGATGAGGTGCGTCCCCGCCGCGAACTTCACTGTGAACTTGGTGGGCCGGAACGGCGCCTTGGAAGTCGTATCCCGAGCCTGCGGCGTGGCCAAACACGTGGCGGCGACATACGGCGCCGCGCAACCGAACAGCGTCATCCTCGTCGAGTCGGCCGGACTGCCGTCCCAATCGACGGAAAACTTGAAGGTCGCGGTATCGGCGAGCGTGAATTGATAGAACATGCACGGCGCTTGCGCCGTGGCATCCACGCACGCGCCGCCGTTGCTGCCTCCATACAGCGTGGTGACCATCCTCATGGACGTCAAGGTGTCCGGGGGGAGGACGACAGCAGGCGCCGTCGCATCCGTCGAGTCGCCTGCCCAGAGATTGCCGGTCTGCGTGACCGTAGCAACACTCGGCAGGGTGAACACGTAGGCGCTGGTCATGTACGTGGGGTAGACTCCGGTGATCGTGAGCACGCCGGCGCCGGAGAACGGCACGAGCACGCTCGCGCTGCCTGTCGCCTTCGACAGCAACGTCCCCGCCGCCTTCCCGCCGAACCCCACGCCCGTCACCTTGCCAAGCTTCAGCAGCGCCGTCGCGGTGAGCCTCAGGGTGTCCCCGCCCTTGGGGGTGACACTTGAGATCGCACCCGGGAACTCCTGCGGATTCAACTCGATCACGAGCGACGTGTCCAACCCACCCGACTTGAAGCTCACGGTCGTGGCCCCCCCGTCGAGCGCGTCGGCTGCGGACGTCACGAGAAAGGCGTGGGTCGCGCCGTCGATGAAGGTGCGGCTCGTATCCACCGCGACCGTGGCCACGGTCTCGTCCCCCGACGTCGCCGTAACGTCGGCGGCGACTGGATTGAGCTGCTCGTCGCGCACGACCACCAACACCGGCGTATCGGTCTCAGGGTCCGTAATGACCACACTTGGCGTGACGCTGAGGCCCGCTGGCCCGTTGCGAAGCGACGACGTGGGGTCGCCCTTGCACGCCCATGCCCCCGAGGCTATCGCCGCAAGCATCGCTCCGATGTAGAGTCGCTTCATGGTAGCTCCCCGCACAGTGTGGGATCCCGCATCAGAAGTTGGTGATCTCCGCGACCGCGTCCTGGCTCAACAGGTGCATCCAGTCGCTGGGACTCCGCTCTAGCCGGTCGTTCGAGTAGATCAGCGAATAGTTGCCGACCCGTGTGAAGTCGAGAAACACGAACTTGAGCGCTCGGTTCTTCGTGTACTTCCACGCCTCCCACGGACGGTCGGCGCCCGTCTGGGGCTCGCGCCGCAAGTCGTCAGGCTCCCCGTACCGGATGAAGACCCGCCCTCGGTCCGTCCGCCACCCCGGCACTCCCGCCGCGCCGCCCTCGCGGAAGCGCCGGTTCGCCTCCTCGATCCGCCGGTAGAACGCGGCCTCCGTCTCGTTCTCCGGCGTGCTGGGCGTCGGGTCGCGGCGTCGCCAGAAGTCACGCAGGAATCTCTGCTTGCCCTCGACCGTCAGACCGTTGTATACGCTCAGTTCTCCCGGCTGTCCGAGGTACGTGAGCGGCGCAAAAATCGAATCCAGCTGCGCCTCCGTCGCCTCGCTGAACCGATCCGGCGGCTCTACCGTCGCCTGCGCCCGAGCCACCTCGCGCGCGGCCTCGAAGCCCCCCACGTGAAACGGGGCCGCTCGGGTAATCGTGTCCGCACCCACGCCGAGCTGCAGTGCGAGGCGGTACGAGCCTGGAGGCAGGCCCGCGAGGTCGATCGAAGCGGCGATCTGCCCGCCCCCCGCGCCCACCGCCGTCTGCGTAGCGGGCGTCGCAACGATCGCGCGCCCGCCCTCGCCGATCACCCGCACAAGCCAGGCCACCGAGCCGGCCCTGTCACCGTACACCTCGCAGTAGTACGACAGCACCGCGCGGTCAACGGGAAGCGTCAGATCCGGCGCGCTGGCGATGAACAAGTTCCCCTTGCGCACCTCGCTCGGCGCCGCCACGGTGTCGCCCCCCGCTGCCTGCCGGACCGCGTACGCCAGCAACAGGTCCGACGCTCCCGGCTGCGTGCTGAACGCCGTCACGGGCAGGTCCACTACTTCCCGTGCGCCGGAGCCGGAGTCCTGCACCGTGACCGCCACGTCGTAGCTCCCGGGGGCGAGGGCGAACGCGAACGGCTCCACGCTCTCCGAGCCGGCCAGTTGCCGGGCCGTCCACGGCACGCGCCGGGTCCACGCATCGCTCGTGAGCACCATCCCGCTCTGGTCCGTGACCCGAATCTCGACACGGTACACCGCCGAGCTGCCGACCCCCGTCACCCCGCTCAACATGCGATGCGGCACGCGCACGAACCCATTGACGAGGGTGCGACCACCCCGGAAAAACCGCGCGACCGCACCGACCACCCTATCGTCCCGCGCTGGCGCGCCTTGCTGGAGCGCCCCGACAAGGGCTGCGTTCAACAACACCCAAATGAGCGACATGCTTTCGCGCCCTCCGCCCTGCCGCGCGTCACCAGGAGAGCGTGAAGCTCATGAAGTTCGTCCCCCCGAGCACCCCCATACTGCGCCACGCGTAATCGAACCCCAGCCCGAACGCGCTGCGCTTGTACCCGACGCCGAACCCCGCCGCCAGCCCCTGCCGGTTCTCCTTGCTGCTCAAACTCGTCGCGAACCCAGCCTGGTTACCCACATCCAGATTGTTGGCTGGCTGTACGCTCCAGCTGCCGCGGCCCGCCAGGAAGAAGCCCGATTTCCCAAGGTCGGACAGCGCCACCTCGCCGCCGAACTCGAACCCGGGTTTGTTGTTGTTGGGCTGGTTGAACTCGGAGAGGAGCGTGAAGCGCGCCTGCTCGCTCGCCACCGCGTCGAGCGACAGACCGACCCGGAACATCACCGGGAGGTTCCAGTCCTTGCTCTTGAGGGCGCTCGGTTGCCCTTCCTGCGGCACGTCCACCTGGCCCGGGACGGGGGGGCGCGTGACCGTCACGTCGAGCGGCACCCCGGTGTGCTTCAGCGTGGAGCCCAGGTTTTGAATCACGAACGACGCCCGGATCGGACGGCCGCCGGTGTTGGCGTGAAAGCTCGTCCCGAAGTCCACGGCGAAGGCACTTCCGGACGCGTCGCCGAGCCTGTCGGAGATGAGTTTGGCGGTGAACCCCGCGGAGAACCGATCGCTGAAGTTCTGGGCGTAACTCGCCCCGGCGAACGTTTCCGCCACGGCGTAGGTGCCTCCCGTGCCATCCGGCTGGTCGACGGTGTAGATCGGTTGGTCCGAAAATCCGAAGTTGCCGAGCTGAAAGCCGAACGAGCGGGTCCCGCCGCTGATCGGCATGGCGACGCCGGCCCAGGTGTAGCGGGTATCAGCGACATAGCGATACGAGGACACCATGGCCCCCGCGTGGTCGAGCTGCGCAATGCCCGCGGGGTTGTAGTACAGCGCGCTCACGTCGGTGGACAGCGCTGCGTAGGCCCCGCCCAGGGCGCTGCCCCGCGCACTCGCGCCGAGCAACAGGAACTCCGCCGCCGTGGTGCCGTAGGCCGTGTTGTCCGTGGGCAGCGTGACCTGCCCCGCCACGCGCCCAGCGACGAGCGGTAACGCCACGAGGGTGATCGAGCAGGCTCGCAAGATACGCATCATCGGTACGCTCCCTCTCCGGCGCTATTGCGCGAAGTTGACGATGGTGAATCGCCCGATCTTCGACTTCCCATCGGGGGTCTCGACGTGATAGAAGTACACGCCGGAAGCCACGAACTGGTTGTTGCGATTGCGCAGGTTCCACTGCGCCTCGCCCCCGCCGAGCGGGTCGTGGATGGCGATCATTTGCACCAGGATCCCGGACAGCGAGTAGATCCGGATGATGCATTCGCTCGGCAGGTTCACGAACCTCAGGATCTTGCTGTTGGGCGACTGCTCGAACGCGTTGGTCACGTAATACGGATCGGGAACAGTGTGGATCGAGGCGAGCAGCGAGTCGGACACATGGGTAGAGTCAAACGTGTTTCCGGTGAACGATCCGACTGCCTTCAGACCGGGCACGGCCGGCGGCCGCACTGCAGACACGAACGCGTAACTGCCGCTGCTGCCGGTGACGTTACCGGCGTAGAACCGGGCGTGCCACACCGTCCCCTGCGTCGGGAGCGCAGCCATCTTCATGAGGAAGAAGTGGCCGTTGAGGTAGAAGGCAAACCCGTTCCCGGTCGCCGTCAGCGTGGGAGTTAATGTGTCGATAATCGACGTGATGGCAATCGGGCTCAGATGCGCGCGGTTCCGCAACGGCGCGGTGTCCGCCTTGATGGTGTCCGCGCAGATCGCGACCTTGCCATTATCCTGGATCCCGAATGCGTTCAAGGGCGCCACGCAGAAGATGTCGGACCAGGTCAGCAGCCCGTTCTTCTTGTCCTCGGTCCTCGTGGCGGTGACCGCGGGGATGCCCACGAACGACGAGTCATCCAGAATGCCCCAGGACGCGCGCACCTGCTTCGAGAAGGGAACGGTGGCCTTGTGCGTCACGTCCACGACCGAATCGATCACGGCTGACCCGTTGGTCGTCGGCCCCCAGTAGACGGCAAAGTCCGCCGCCCGCACCACTGTGCTGAGAATCCCCTCGATGTCGCGCATCGGCAGGCTGCGCACGGTGCTGTAGGACTGGAGGTGGAAGATGCTGTCCACACCGGCCAGGGCGCCGGCGGTGCGGTTGAGATTCCCCTGTACGCAGGCCCCCGCGGCTGGGGAGCACACCGTCGAGTTCGGGTCGGCTGTATTCTCGTTCGCGGCTCCGGACCACCAGCGTGGCCCGTTGAAGTCCGCGTCAGCAGGGTCCTCATTGATGGAGGCGCGACCGAACGACGTCGTGCGCCACGTCCCCGGCACCGTGACGGTTGCGCCGGCCGACAGCGCGTACGTCGAGTCACCTTTGAACCGCGCCGTCTTCGTCTTGCTCACCAGGGCGACCAGCGGACCGTACGCCGTCCCCGTTGCCGTCGCGTCTGTGGCGTCGACGCTGACCGGCACTTTGATCTGGATCGGCGGGTTGGGTGCCGCCCGTTGCAGCGTCACGTAGTACACCGCCGGCGCCGCGGTGCCGATCCCGTCGGGGTCGGCGTTGCCGGGCACGATGGAGTCGATCTGCATGCTCACGGTGGCCGCCGAGATCAGCTGGCCCACGTCGAGCGCGAAGCCCGCGGCGAGTCCGTCGGTCGCGGGCATCGGACCCGAGAACTCACCGGTGGTCTTGTCGATCGACGGAACCGAGCCCACGGCGAGCGGCGCGCCGTTCGGCGTCTGCAGGACGGTCGCGCCGCCGCCACCTGCGTCCTGCTTGGAGGCCTTGCGCGGCACCGCGGTCAGGGGCGGAAGCTTGCTTTCGAGCGACGCCGACCCGATGCCCGTGGACTTGACCGAGTTCACGTCGAACGCCGCCACGGTGTAGAAGTACGTGAAACCGTTCGCCACGCCCTTGTCGACGAAGGCGAACGGGATTCCCTTGTCGTTCAGGAGCGGGAAGTTCGACCCGTTGCCCGTGACCGCTGTGTCGGCCTGGATGACGAAGACGTTGTTGCTGGGCGAGAGCTTGACGCGCCCGCCGGGCGGGATCTGCACGAAGGGGCTTACGATATCGACGGCGTGGCCCGTCGCCATGTCGCTCGGGCAATCGGTGGTGACGCCCAGCTCGGGAGCGCAGTTGCCGTAGTTCAGCTCCCCCGTGAAATCGATGAAGTTCGTGCCCGCCTTGTCGAACTGCGCGACGACCTGCAGGTCACCGGACGTCCGGCCGCGGTACACGCGGTATCCTTCGACGTCGAACTCGCGGTAATTGGGATCGTACAACGGGCTCGACGCGTCGCCGGCCACCGCGAAGTAGGGATCGCCCGTCTGCTCGGTGTCGGTCTGCTTCCACACGACGGTGACCTGGTTGTCACCAGGGACCAGGAAGAACTGCGGGGCGTCCGGCGGGAACGGCAGCAGGAAGTGCGCATCGAACACGGCTTGCGCCACCAGCCCCTTGCCCAACAGCGAGCGGGGCACCACGTTGACCTCGTTCTGGTCGATCTTCCCATTCGGCCCGCCGCCCGGTTTGCCGCCCGTGTCACCCACCAGGTTTACCGCCCCGAAGATGTGATCTACGGTGCGCAGCGTGTCCTTGTTCAGGGCCAGGGATTCCGGCTGCGCGGGGAACGGACCACCCTTTGGGAACACCAACGACGCCGACCGCGCGGCGATCGCGGGGTTGTCCACCGGCGCCGCCGCGATGTAGGCGACGACGATGCTCTGCGACTGTCCCGGCGCGAGGGTGAGCGGGCCCGATGACTGGAAGAAGCGGATATCGTCCGGCGTACTCGGGATGTAGCAAACGTGCACGTCCTTCGGCTGCTGCGTCGGGGCTCGCGGATAGTTGCAAGGCGCGTCCCCCAACGCAGGGTTCAGCGTCCCCGCGTGATAGCGGTACACCTGGGCCGCGTTCGCGGCGTCGCCGAACGCGCCGCCGTTTACCGTGCCGCTGTACAGAGTCAGGCCGACCTCCTGACCCGTACTCGGGTCCACGGGGCTCTTGAGGTACTTGACACCCACCTCACCGACCGTGGGCGCGAACGGTGGACCAAAGAGGGTGGACGGGTAGATGAACTCGGGGGCGTACCAGTTGCTCTTGAACGCCACCCCCATGAAGAACGGGAGAAACGCCGTGGTGAAGTTCTGCCGGGCGCTCACACTCACGTCCATGTCCGCCGCGAAGGCGACGTAGGCGTTGACGACCTTATAGCCGCGGCTGGGGATGGTCACACCGAACGCGGCGTCGTTCTGCGCCTTGAACCGCCGCCCCAGCGCGGTGAGGGAGTCGTGGTCCACCGCGTGGCCAGCGTTGACGTATACGCTGTCGTCGCTCGCCGTGATGTTGGTGATCGTGTACACCCAGTATTGGATTGCCTCGTTTCCGCTCGGGAAGTTCCACGCCATCCCCCGCTCGTCCACGAGCACGCCCAGGGGATGGGGGCGCCCGGCGTTGAGGTTCGGGTTGCCGTCCCAGAGGCGTGCCCAGACGTCTTCCTGTGACGCCGCCTTCTTGCCAAAGAGGATGGGGCTGAACAGGGTGGGATCGCTGGGGACATATGCATCCCGCGGCCAGTTCGCCGCGTCGTCGGAGTTGGTGGACTGCCAGATGAGCGACAGCTTGTCGCCGTTCTCGTGGGTGCCGCTCGGATCCTCGAAGAAGGCGGCCGTGGTGTCGCCCGCCCACTTGAACCCGGACGTCGGGTCGACGATCCCCGAGACCTGCATGCCCGACCCGAAGACGTATTGGTCGGGCGTGCCCTTGGGCCAGAACCCGCCGCCCACGGTGGTGGAGCCGTTCGGGTCGACGCAAACGTGCCCGAGGGCGTCGAGACCGCAGTCCCACTGGTTGACGTTCATACGGCCGAGGAAGCCGGAAAACAGCGCCGGCGCCCGGCGGTGCGTGCCCGGCTGCGGCACGGCGCGAGCGGTTGGCGCGCTCCCGATGACGCCGAGCGCGACGAACAACCAAGCTTTCGACATTGCCCCACTCCTCCGTGAGAAGGCTTGCCTCAGAACGTCAGCTCCGCACCGATCCGGATGCGCCGGCCGATCCCATAAAACACGCTCGGCGCGTTCGCGAGGTTGTACCAGGCGTGGAACGCCGCCAGGTACTCATCTGGCGTGAACACGCCGTCCCCGTTGCCATAGCGAGCCTCCGCACGCTCGAGCAGCACGCAGTCCACCGGCCCGCTCGCGAAGTTCCCCGAATTGCGACCCTGCCAGTTCGCGCAGTCGCCCAGGGCCGTGAAATCCACGCTGTTGTTGGCCGTGAGGACACCGGCGCTCGTCGCCTCACCCGTGAGCAGCTGAGTCTGCTCGTCCGTGTACTTCTTCTCATACGATGGGTACACGACGTCCTGTACTTCTGAGAACAGATTGAGGATGTTCTTGAAGTTGAAAATGTTGTGGCCCTCCGCGAACAGCGTCCACTCCTTCCGGCCGAGCCTGATCCCTTTCGTGATTCGCAGGTCGACGTTCCGGTACCACGAGAAGCTCGAGGAGTTCACGGGCTCGGCGATGGTGCACTCGAGCCCACAGCGGCCGACGACGGTCGCCCCGTCGTTGTTCGTGACGAGCTTGGTGTAGGGAAGTCCGCTCGCGAACCGGAAGGTGACGAACGCCCCGAGGTTTTGGAAAACGTTCCCCAACATCGTCCCCTTCTTCCAGTCCGCGGGGAACTGCAGCGATGCCGACCCCGTGATGTTGTGCTCGCGGTTGTCGTCCGTCGGGAAGATCGACTGCGGTGGGGGACTCGTGGTCCCCGTCAGGGTGTTGATCTCCCGTCCCAACAGCGTCGTGTAGCTGAACGGGTCAGACCCCGTGTTCTTCGCCAGCTGGAACGTGTACGCCACCGCTCCACTGAACAGGTTGGAGAAGCGGCGATCGAGTCGCACGTCCACGCCGCGCACGTTGCCGAAGTCCGCGTTCGTGAGCGCGCGGAAGTCCCCGGTAGCGTACTCGTTGGGCGTGGCCGTGGGCTGCAGTGGATCGGGTAGCGAGAACAGACGCGCGCTGACGTCGGACACCTTGTCCTTGCTGTACGCCGCCACGTCGAGCACCATATCCTGGTTGAACGCGTGCCGGATCCCGAACTCGAAGATGATGGTCTTGGCGAAGTCCAGGTCGCGGCCGTACGTCTGGTTTCGGTTCGACTCCGAGAGGTCGGTGTTGATCCCGCGGAACATGAGGTCGAAGTCGGGCACTTGCACCTGGTGCGCGTACGAGAGCCGGAAGTTCGTGTTCTCGGTGACCGGGAACGACACCTGGACCCGGGGGCTCCATGCGGTGTGGCTCGGCGCCTGGATATAGGTCGCCGTTGGGTCGTAGGGGTTGAACGCCGACGTCGCATTCGGGATCGAGCCGCACGGCTGCAGTCCTGGCGGCGGCGTGGTCCCCGCCGGATAGCAGACCTGATCCGAAGGCAGCTGGGGAAGCGACGAAATGCGACCGGGCGTGTACGGGAAGCTCGCCCTCGAGTCGTAGGAGTCGTACCGCACCCCGCCCACGATCACCACGTCGCCCAAATCGAGTCGGTCCTCGACGTAGGCGCCGTAGCGGACAGGCTTCTCGTGATACGCGTTCAACACGAACGAGGAATTCATCCCGGCCGGTGCGTTGTAACGCTCGGTGTCGAAGTGGTGGTACTCGCCTCCCGCCTTGATTCGGTTGTATCGGTCTGCCTGCCAGTCGAAGTTCGCCCGGCCCTGCAAACGGGCCTCCCGAGACATGTCGAGCGCGTTGTCCGTGCCCGCGGTCCACAGCGAGAACAGGTTGCTCTGTTCCACGCCATAGGGATTCAAGCGATACGGCATCACCGAGTTGAGGTCGTTGTCGTTCAGGAACGGCACGTCGTCCTGGCACGCCCCTTCACCCGATTGCACACACTGGATCTGCCGGTCGTCCAGGTAGTGGACGCCCGTGTAGGTCGAGTCCTGGATGCGGACCGTGTGCGTTGAGTTGAAGTTGACCAGATAGTCGAATGGCTTGAGGATGAAGCCGCCGAACGGACTGCGCGTGTCGAGCTCTGACTGCCGGGTCAGTGGGCCGTTGAGGTTCTTGTCGATTTGGTACGACAGGTGCACGTCGAGTGCCATCGCCCGCTCGGCCGAGCGCGCGAGGTTCTGCGTCAGGTTGACGATCCCGGCCAGGCTCTTCTGGCTGGTCCCCGTGTAGTTGCCCGCGTTGTAGAGGCTCGAGAGGGGGAGGGTGTTGCCGAACGGGTTGGTGACCGGGTTGCGGCTGTAGTTCCCGCTGCCCAAGCCGGTGAAGCTCACGCGTGAGCCGTTCCCGTAGGTGTACTGGAGCTTCGCCGTCGCCGTGTTGTCCCCGGCCGCGGAGAACGGCTGGCGCAGTCCCTGACAATCGACGCCGTAATTGCTCCGGATCTGCCTCGCAGCGGCGGACAACGTGTCCCCTGCGGCGAGCGGCGCCGCACCGTAGGCGCCGCAGCTCCCGTTGTACTGCACGAATCGCGGAATCGCCACGGCCACCGAGTCCGTCGGATCCGATCCCCAGGTGCTGGGTTGGCTGACGATCGTGTCGACGCCGCTCGCGACGAAAATCGGCCGGTCTTGGTCGCTGTGCCACGCCACGTCCGCCGATTTCTGCCCCGTCAGAGTGGTCGAGAGGAAGAAGGTGAGGTTGCCCTTGATCGGTCCCCCCAGGCTTGCCTCGAGCCGGTTATACCCGATGTTCTGCCACAGCCCGACGTCGTCGCTCTGATAAGTGAACGAACCTTGATAGCGCTGCCCGCCGGTCTTGGTGTTGAAGCTGAGCACGCCAGACTGGGCGTCGCCGAACTCTGCCGCGAGAGCACCCGTCGTAACGGACACCTCCTCGACTGCGTTGCCTGGGATCTCGAGCGGTGTGAACCCACGCTGCGTGTTCCGCACCAGCACTCCGTCGACGTACGTCGCCTGCTCGCCAGGCCGACCCCCGCGAATCGACACACCCTTCTGTTTACCGCTCTCCACAACACCGGGCTGGAGGTTCAGGACGTTGCGGAGGTCTTCGACGGGGAGGTTCTGGAGATCTGAGGAGGTTATCGCGGTCTTCGACGTCACCTGGTCTCGCGGGACGATCGGGTTGGCGGCGGCCTCCACCACCACCGGCCCGATCGCTACCGCAGACGGCGTCAGCTTGATGTTCTGGGTGATCGTCTGTCCGGCGAGGATCCGGACGCCCGGCACCTCCGCGGCCGTGTACCCGATGAACTTCCCGCGGACCGTATACGTGCCCGCCGGGACGTTGTTCATGAAGTAGTAGCCCTTGTCGCTCGTCAGCGCGGCGAACGCCGTTCCCACGATCGTCACCTGGGCGTTCGCGATGGCTGCGCCTGCCTGATCTGTCACCGTACCTTCGATCTTCCCCGTGGATTCCTGCGCGGCGAGCGGAGCGACGGCGCAGAGCAGCGCCACCGCGGACCCGATGCCCAGCGCGAACAGGCGACCGAAGGCGCCTCGCACACGATGCGTCATGGACACATCCTCCAGATGCGGAAAAGCAATCAATGATGTGGACTGCGGGACAACCGGGGACGACGGCACGGCATCACCTCGATCTGTGTGGTCAGATTCGGTGATTGTTTATTGGCCAACTGTTCTAGAAGCTGGCCGCGATCCCAACGCTCGTCAAGCCAGCTTGGGCGCGGCGAAAATGTGCCCCGTTCCCGCACCCCGCAAGACCCCCCCGACCCCCCCGTTCACACCAGCAGCAGGGCTTCCTGCGGCGCTCGGGGCGTCACCTCAGGTCCGGTTGCGGCGAGAAACACGTTGATTTCACTGCGCATTCCGAACCGGCCGGGAAGGTAAATCCCAGGCTCCACCGAGAACCCGACCCCGGCAACCAGCTCCCGCGTGTCGGTGGTCTCGAAGTTGTCCAGATGGGGGCCGCTGCCGTGCAGCTCCCGGTCGATCGAATGCCCGGTGCGATGCACGAAGGCCTCGGCGTACCCCGCCTCGCGGATCACCCCCCGGGCGACGTCGTCGAGGTCGGCACCGGACACGTTTCCCCTTTCCCCTTTCCCCTTTCCCCAGGTCTCTCTCAGGCGGTCTACGACGGCGTCCCTCGCCCGCCGTACGGTGTCCCAGACGCGACGGATCTCCGCGTCCGGCGACCGCCCCGTGAACCCCATCCATGTCTGGTCCGCGAACACGGTGCCCTTTGCGGGGCCCGCCCACAGGTCGAGCAGCACCACCTGGCCCGCCTCGAGCCGGCGGTCCGCACCCTCGCGCGGCTCGTAGTGCGGCAGCGCGGAGTTTTCCTGGAACCCGACGATCGGCGGGTCGTCGGTGACGAGCACCGCGCGCGCTACGCCCTCGAGCACGCGCCCCTGGAGCGTTACCTCGCGCACTTCCGCCCCCCGCGCCGTCTCGGCACCCGCCCACGCGAGCGCATCGCCCGCGACCTCCGCCAGCACCTGCGCGGCGCGCTGATGCCCGGCCAGCTCGCTCGCACTCCAGCGCGCCGCGAACTGCGTCACGAGCGGCGCCGAGGACACCACTCGCGCTCCGAGCGACTCCAGCAACCCGACGACGCCGTAGGGCACCCGATCGAGATACGGCACTGCGTCGAGTGCCGAGATCTCCATTGCGACGGTCCGGCCCTTGACCAGCTTCGCGAGCTCGGCGTGCAGCTCGCGCCACCCCGCGTAAGGTCTGATCTCGCCCGGGAATCCCGCGAGCCCGTGCTGCTCGATGCGGTGGGCGACCGCGACCGGCGGGCCGGTGCGCGGCAGCAGTACGAAGAGGCGCCGCGTTCCCAAGCCAATCGCGCGGCTGCCGAGCAGGCGGCCGACCACGGGGTTGACGCGATGAAAGTCGAAGAGCAGCCAGGCGTCGGCCCCGAGCTGCGCGAGCGCGCCCGAGAGCGCCGCGAAGTCGAAGCCCTCGAGCGGCGTCACTGATGGCGGGAGTCGGGAGCCGCCGCGCGCCACTCACAAGCGTCGGCGCCGGTGGCGCGGCAGGCGGTGTGCACCATCGCGCTCTCGACGCCGACAAGGAGCCGCAGCAGCTCGGAGAAGCCGGCCCCATACAACGCGCAGGCGGCGCCGTCGGGGGTCGCGCTGATCGCGATGGTATCGGCCACGCGCGCCACGGGGACGTGGCCCTCGCGCTTCAGGTCACCGCCGAGCACGGCGCGTGCAGCGCGGCGCGCCGCCCCGAACCCGAACACGCCGGGCGCGGTGCGCGCCGCCAGGCGGGAAATCCCGCGCAGCCGCCGCGCGGCGCGCCGCGCGGCACGCCGGCCGGCGTCCGCAAACACGAGGTCCGCGTCGGGACGGCGGCCCACCAGACGCAACAGCGCCTCCACATGCGCCCGCTCGACGCGAGCGTCGCGCCGCACCAGCGTCTCGTATTGCGCGAGCTGCATGGCGACGGTCGGCGAGAGCCCGAGGCGCTTGCTCAGCAGCTCCTCGGCGAACTCGGTCAGCCCATCTTCGACCGGCGTGTCGAGGTTGCGGACGGCCT
>WNGI01002495.1_pt1 | contig 16006 bp, 17 predicted proteins | sample 5400621 | NCBI WGS metagenome assembly WNGI01 (sample SAMN13153374, study PRJNA577476) | soil metagenome | isolation source: 20 cm soil or saprolite under Garry oak tree replicate 1 | place: USA:California | collected 2016-06-15 | reverse complement strand
TCACTCGGTGGGATGGGCTCGATCCCACGGGTCTCGACCTTGAGAAACGCATCAGTGGGAGCACTCTGCTCGACCACCTGTTGGTCAACGGTACTCATCTGTCCCTCCGCTGGAATTACCCAGATCAGGTTCGAAGGGTTGGTGGAGCGGTCCACCTCTCAGCGTTCCAAACGCACCCCGTTACTCGAGTATAGCTACCAGTAGCGCTCTTCTTTCCAGGGGTCGGCGGCGTTGTTGTAGCCGTTGCGCTCCCAGAACCCGAGCCGGTCGTGCTGGACCCATTCCAGGCCCTCGACCCACTTCGCGCTCTTCCAGGCGTAACGCTTGGGAACCACCAGCCGCAGCGGCCCGCCGTGGTCCGGGGTCAGGGCCGCCCCATCGTGGTGATAGGCAATCAGGACATCGTCGTCGGCCAGCACGTCGATCGGCAAGCTGGTCGTGTAATCCGCATCGCAGTGGGCGATCACATACGTCGCGTTGCCGCGCGGTTTTACCAGGGCCACGAGCTCCTTGAAGGCGACGCCTTCCCAACTGTTGTCCAGCCGGCTCCAGGTGGTGACGCAGTGCATGTCCGCGGTCAGCGCGGTCCTGGGCAGCTTCCCCACCTCATCCCACGTCAGCGTCGCCGGCGCCTCCACCTCGCCATAGAGCCGCAGCCGCCAGCGCGTCATGTCGTATCGCGGCGGGCTGCCGTACGAGAGAACTGGCCACTTCTGGGTCAGGACCTGACCGGGTGGAAGCCGGTGTGGATCTCTGACCACCCGCGGATCCGGCTCGCGGTCGCGGCGGAAGAGAATCTCAGCCCCCACCCTGCCCTCCCCCAGAAGGGGAGGGACTGGAATCTTCTGTTGGCTGCTTGAGCTCTTTGCGGAACTGGTCGAAGGCGTCAACGACGACATCACTGACCCCGTAGACGCTCAGCACCCGCTCCAGGGCTCCCTGGACTTCCGAATCCGGGACCAGGTCGGTCTGCACCTCATACCAGGGCACCACGTCGCCGGCGGCGGTCTTCCAGGTTCCGTCTTGAAAGCTGACGGGCACGAACCCACGCGGGCTGTCCGGCTCCGGTGTCATGACTTGTCCTTAATCTATATCGGCGCGCATGACCACGCTCGATTCCGTTCCCATCACGGCATGCCACGAGTGCATCGCCACGCTGACGCTGCCACTGGCGCTCTTTCTCTTACTCGCCGAGACGACCGTTGGGGGCGTGGTGACCGTCGCCTTCCTGCGCCTGACCGGCGGGCTGACCCACGGCTTCCTGAAATTCATCACCGTGACCTACGCCATCCTCGCCGCACTGGCATTCCTCGTCGTGGTGGCGGCCCCGCCAGGGTCGTATCACCGGCTGCTCGCCGTCAACCAGTTCGCGGCCGGGACCCTCCCCTTTCTTCAGGGGCTGCTCGTGATCACCACGGTGATCCAGGTTGTCATGACCTGGCGCCGCCAGGACGCAGCTCTGCGCAGCTGGGTCCCCACGTTGCTCGCGTCGGTGCTGCTGCTGGCCGGGATCATGGCGACGCTGGGGCCGCTCGCCGGCTCGGCGCCGGTGGCAGCCGCCATCGGACTGACTGTGGCCCTTTCCTCGATGGTGCTCGGCGCGGCGACGACCGGGATGTTGCTGGGCCATTGGTATCTGGTCACTCCGGCCTTGACGAACGCGCCGCTGTTGCGCGCCATCGAGGCTCTGCTGATCAGTCTGGTCCTGCAGGCAATCGTCTTCCCTCTGACGCTGGGCGGGCTGAACAATGGTTCCGGATACGTGACGGGCGCTCTCGGTATCAGCCTGGCGCTTTCGGTCCTCTGGACGCTCGGCGCGGTCGTCCTGCCGCTCGCCGCCGCCGGCCTGGCCCTCCCAACCTGCCGGATGCGCTCGTTCATGTCGACCACGGGCCTGCTCTATCTGGCGATGATCGCGATCCTGCCGGGCCAGCTGCTCGGGCAGCTGCTGCTCTTCGTCGTCGCCTCTGCGTGATAAACCGCACTGCCACTTAGCGGATAGCCGTAGGGGCGGGTTTCTCGGGCGGCTAACCGCTTGGCCGGGACGACGCGGCCGCCCTAGAATCCCCCGACGCCAATCCAGACCACAAGGGGGATTCTGATTGTCACGTTCAGTTACGAAGACGGCCCTGATCGCGGCGATCCCGCTGCTCACGCTGGGCTTGGTCAGCGTGCTCGGGTCGCCCCGGACGCCTCACAGGGTGGCGACGACGGCCCGTCCGCTCGCGACCGCCAGGGTGGCCTTCGTGCATCCCGGGCATCCCGTTCTGGCGGGCAAGTTACAACCGACGCCCACCCCGGCGCCGGCCGTCGCGATCGCGCCAACGGCGAAGCCGCCGGTCGCCGTCCGGCCCAAGCCGGTCGCAAAGCCGGCCCCGCCGGTTGTGAGCGTCGGCGGAGCCGCCGGAGTCCAGTTCAGCCTGGTCAACCAGGACCGGGCCGCCAGTGGCGTCGCTGCGCTGGCCTGGAGCGGGTCGCTGGCGCGCGTCGCCCAGTTCCGCGCCCAGGACATGCTCAACCGGAACTACTTCTCCCACACGGACCCGGCGACCGGCCAGCTGGCCTTCGTCCAGCTGCTCCACCTCTGGGGTATCCCGTACAGCACCGCCGGCGAGAACATCGCCTGGTCGACCAACCCATCGATGGCCGCCATCAACGCCATGTTCATGAACTCCCCCGAACACCGCGCCAACATCCTCAAGGCCGCCTACCATCGGGTTGGACTCGGCGTGGCAACCAACGGCGCCAAGACGATGGTGGTCGAGGTCTTTTCGAACTAGCCGTCAGCTTCGTTTTGGCTGCTCCCCAGCCCCCGGAATTTCCGGGGGCGTTTCTGAGTTATTCTGAATACGAAGCGTTCAAGTAAGGGAGAGTCATGAGCAAAGCAGTCCAAGTTACAACCGCCACGTTCGAAGAGCAGGTCCTCCTTTCAGACCAGCCTGTGATCGTGGACTTCTACGCCGATTGGTGCGGCCCGTGCAAGATGCTGTCGCCGGTGCTGGAGCAGATCGCCGCGGAGCATGTCGACGTCAAGATCACCAAGGTCAATGTCGACGAGGAGCCGGCGCTGGCGGAGCGCTACCGGGTTCGGGGCATTCCGTATGTCGCGATGTTCCGGGATGGCAAGCTGGCGGAGCAAGTCGTCGGCTACCGGCCCAAGGCCGCGCTCGAGGCCGGCCTGGGCCTCAACGGCAAGCTCGTCTAGAAATTCATTGCGCGGCCCGCAGCGCCGCGCATTCCTCGCATGGGCAAATCGCCCGCAGCAGGCTGAGGCCGTAGATGCCGGTGTTGTGGCCGTCCTTCCAGTAGGGGCGGATGCCAAACAGGCCGACGGCCTCCACCTGCGCGAGTTCGACCTGGTCGTCGTTGAGCTCGTGGGTACTCGCCAACTTCCCCGGGAGACCACCCTCGCCGGCGCACTCGGCGCAGGGACAGCTCCAGCGGAGCAGCTCGAAGTCGTATGCCGATTGATGGCCGTCGGCCCACTGGATCGTTAGCAGCCGCCGCGCCCGATCGGCCAGGATGTCGAGCGGCCGCTCGCGGTCAGCCGGATCGCCGTTCTGATGACTCAGCGTGCTTGGACCGCGACGACCTAGGCGGCTTCGTCGTCCCCAGGCGCGAGCGTCAGGTCCAGGTCCTGCCAGTTCGGCACCCGGCGCAGCTCGGCCAGCTGCAGCATCACCCGCCCCTGGGCCTCGAACACCGCATCGTGCACCGCGTTGAGGTCCTCGGCCGTCGTGGCCTGGATCCGATCCGCGAGCTCCGCATCGTGGCGCCCGGCATACGCGACCACCTGCTCCCAGATATCCTCGGGGAGCGCGCGCTCACCCGCGACCCGCAGTTCCTCCAGCCGGGCCAGCAGCGTGTCGAGCGCCGCCATCCGCCAGTAGGCGAGCCGGACCGGGGCGTGCATCAGTTCCGCCTCGGCCGCAGCCTGGGACATGTCCCGGACCGCCGACTCGTAGTGCGGCGCCGCCTTGGTCGACATCGTCATTCCTTGCAGCACGGTTACTCCCTGTGAACGCCCGAAACCCGGGCCTGTCACTTTTACCCGATCCAGATCCCCAATAAACACAACGAGGGCGGACATTTTCCGCCCCTCAATTGCTGAAATCCAGACTAAACCAGTATATCTTCGCTCGCCAACATGGTCAATCGGGTCGCCGCCCTAGCCGGACTTGGACTCTCGGGCGAAACCCGGCGTCTGTCCGCGGCGCTTCTCGCGACGCAGATAAATCCGATCGGGTCCTCCATTGGGGCCCGGCGGCAGGATGGTGAAGAGCTCGAACCCCTCCTCCCCGAGCTGATTGGCTTCCTCGACGGTGTGAACAACCTTGTACTCGAACGGCATGTCAGCGCCTAAGCATAGCGCCGGGTCAGGCGAGTTCGCCGAGAATTCGAAGTCCGGTCGCGCTCCCCACGATGGCGGCCCGGGCGATGCCGAAAAAGAGGCCGTGCTCGAGGACGCCCGGGATCGCGTGGATGGCCACACCGAGCTGCGCGTCGACCGCACCGAAGGTGGTATCGAGAATCAGGTTGCCGTTGTCCGTCGTGAACGGCCGGCCCGACTCCATCCGCCGCTGGGGTCGTCCCCCCAACGATTCGATAGCCCGGCTGGTCGCCTCCCAGAGGAACGGTAGCACCTCGATCGGCACCGGCCCCCGGCCCAGGCGGCCAACAAGTTTGCTCTCGTCGGCGATCAGGACGAAGCGCCGGCTGGCAACCGCGACGATCTTCTCGCGAAGCAGGGCGCCGCCACGTCCTTTGAGGCAGTTGACGCTGGGGTCGATCTCATCGGCGCCGTCTACGGCCAGGTCGAGTGCTTGATCGTTTCGCTCCGTGATCGGGATCCGGCCTTCTTCGGCGAGTCGCCGGCTCTCCATCGACGTTGCGACCGCCTGCACCTTGAGGCCGGCGCGAACTCGATCCCCCAGCCCGGTGATGAAGTAGCGGGCCGTGCTTCCGCTGCCGAGTCCGACAACGGTGCCGGGCCTGACGAGTTCCAGGGCCCGATCGGCCGCCGCCTTTTTCTGCGCCTCGACTTCGGCTTGTTCGGTTGTCATTTACGTGATAGCGCTGGTGTCAGCTAGAATCGATCGATGGGCGGGCTGATGGAGGGCCTTCCGGGTCGGGTCATCCGCAAGTTCCTGGAAGACCAGGCGCCAAACTGGGCCGCGCTCATCGCCTGGAACGCCCTGTTTGCCATGTTCCCGATCGTCATCTTCGCCGCTTCGATCCTCGGCTACGCGCTGCGTCTTTTCGGCCAGGCCAATGACGCGGTTTATAAGACGATCTTCACCGCCATCCCCGGCGACCCGAAGCAGCAAGACGAACTGCTCAAGGCGGTGAGCGGCGTGAAGAGCCAATCTGGCATCCTGCTCTTCGTCGGGCTGGCTGGCCTGCTCTTGGGTGGATCGGCCCTGTTTGGGGTGATGGAGCAGGCGTTCGCCGTGATCTACCACACCAGGCCCCGTGACTTCGTCCGGCAGAAGCTGATCGCCTTTGGCATGGTGTTTCTGTTCACGCTGCTGGTCGGCGTGGCGGTGGCCACGTCGGCTATTCTGCCAGCCCTCAAACACATCCCCGACATCCCGAGCTTCCTCTACTCCGGGGCCTCGGCCTTCATCCTCCAGGTTATTGTCGGCCTGGTTGCCGGTTTCCTCCTGTTTCTGAGCATCTATTTCGTCATCCCGAACCGCACACAGGATTTTCGAAAAGTCGTGCCTGGCACGCTGGTCGCCGCCGTGCTCTTCGAAGCGATCACCCTTCTCTTCCCTCTCTATCTGGAGATCAATAAAGGCATCAACCAGTACGGCAAGACCTTTGGACTCTTCTTCCTCCTGATGACGTTCTTCTTCTTTCTCGGACTCATCACGATGGTCGGCGTCGAAGTCAACAGCGTGATTTACCCGGTCCCCATCGAAGCGCCGGGCAAGGATGCCCACGTGGTCGCCCCGCCCGAGTCGGGTCCCGATGGCGAAGGCCGGCTGGTTGGAGGCCGGAGCCGGGAGGGCCGCAACGGCAGCACCAACGACGGCCGACGTCGGATCCCGGCTCGGGCGGCCCTCGGCATGGCGGTTATCGCGTCGGTCGTCGGAATCCTGCTGGGCAGGCGCAGCGCAAGCGGCGGCTGAACCGCGAACTAAACTGAGCCTGTGGCGGTTGAAGCTCTCACTCCGCGGCCATCATCGGCCAAGGAGGCGTCCCCGGGCCGCGCCTGGTGGATCGAGCCCGCTCTCACCGTCATCTGCTACAGCGCGTTCGTCATCTATGCGACCTGGTCGGTCTTCTCCGGCACAAATGTCGTCTTCGACTCCTACGTCTCACCATTCTTCTCGACCTGGTTGGGCTTCGGCCTGATCCGGGTCCCCATCATCGGCATTCTGATCCCCATCCTCGCCGTCATCCCGCTGGGTCTTCGCGGCAGCTGCTACTACTATCGAAAGTCATACTTCCGATCGTTTTTCTGGGATCCCCCGGCGTGTGCGATCAAGGAGTTGAAGCGGGGACGGTACCGCGGCGAGACCCGCTTTCCCTGGGTGCTGAATAACTACCACCGGTATTTCCTGCTCCTGAGCCTGATCGTCGTCGTCTTCCTCTGCGTCGACGTGGTGCGCGCCTTTACGTACCAGGGCCACTTCTTTGTCGGCCTCGGGTCGGTGGTCATGCTGATCAACGTCATCCTGCTCAGCCTCTACAGCCTGACCTGTCATTCCTTCCGGTATCTGATGGGCGGCCGGATCGACCGGTTCTCGAAAGCCCGCGCCGGCCGCTTGTGGCAGCGAGCCACCATGACTCTGAACCGGATGAACCCCCTTCACGGCGCCTGGGCCTGGTACAGCATGTTCTCCGTCGCCCTGACCGACGTCTACATCCGGTTGTTGATGGCGGGCGTCATCCACGAGCCGAGGTGGATCTTCTGAGCGAGCCCTACCAGACGCTGACGACTGACGTGCTCGTCATCGGCGCCGGCGGCGCCGGGCTGCGGGCGGCGATCGAGGCCGCCGCGGCCGGCGCTCGGGTCGACATCGTCTGCAAGTCCCTGCTCGGCAAGGCGCACACCGTCATGGCCGAAGGCGGCATCGCCGCGGCACTGGGCAACGTCGATGCCGACGACAACTGGCAGGTCCATTTCCAGGACACGATGCGGGGCGGCCAGCTGATCAACAACTGGCGGATGGCGGAGCTGCATGCCCGCGAATCGCCCGACCGCGTCTATGAGCTGGAAACCTACGGCGCGATCTTCGATCGCACGCCCGACGGCCGGATCATGCAGCGCGCCTTCGGTGCTCATACCTACCGGAGGCTGTGTCATGTCGGCGATCGCACCGGGCTCGAGATGATTCGGAGCCTGCAGGACCGCGTGGTCCAGCTGGGCATCGAGGTGCACATGGAAATGACGCTGACGCGACTGCTCAAGGATGGCGACCGCGTCGTCGGCGCCTTCGGCTACAACCGGGTGGACGGATCGTTCGTCGCGTTCAGAGCCAAGGCCGTGATCCTCGCGACCGGTGGCTGGGGACGGATTTTCAAAGTCACGTCGAACTCGTGGGAAGGCACGGGGGACGGGGTCGCCATGGGTTTTGACGCTGGGGCCGAGGTACTCGACCCCGAGATGGTGCAGTTTCACCCCACCGGCATGGTCTGGCCACCGGGCGTGCGTGGCATCCTCGTCACCGAGGCCGTCCGCGGGGAAGGTGGCTATCTGAAGAACCGCGAGGGAACGCGCTTCATGCTGGAGTATGACCCCAAGAAAAAAGAACTGTCGTCCCGCGATGTCGTCGCGCGATCGATCTACAAGGAGGTCGAAGCCGGTCGCGGCACCGAGCATGGCGGCGCGTTTCTCGACGTCACCCATCTGGGCGCCGAGAAGATCAAGAAGAAACTGCCGTCCATGTACGAGCAATTCCTTCGGCTGGCGGACGTCGACATCACCCGGCAACCCATGGAGGTGGCGCCGACCATTCACTATGCGATGGGCGGGCTGCGGGTGGAGGCCGAGACCGGCGCCACGACGCTGCCCGGGCTCTACGCCGCGGGCGAGGTGGCGGCCGGACTGCATGGCGCGAACCGGTTGGGCGGAAATTCATTGTCCGACCTGCTGGTGTTTGGCCGCCGGGCCGGGACTGCGGCGGGCGCCTACCAGCGCGAGGTTGGTCTCGGCGGGATCGACGAGCACCAGGTTGCCGAAGAACGGGACACGCTGCTGCTGCCGCTGACCGGGGAGGGCAAAGAGAATCCGTACCTGCTGCAGCAGGCGCTCCAGCAAGCGATGCAGGACGGCGCCGGCCTGGCCCGTGACGAAAAAGGCCTGAAAGCCTGCCTGAACAGCGTGCTCGAGCTCCGCCAGCGGGCGGCTCGCATCCATGTTCCGGGGTCGCGGCGATACAACCCGGGCTGGCATACGGCTCGCGATCTACGATTCATGCTGACCGTCAGCGAATGCATCGTGCGCGCGGCCATCGAACGGCGCGAAAGCCGTGGCGCGCACTGGCGGCTGGACTACCTGGAGAAGGACGCGGCGCTGGGCCGGGTGAACTTCATCGCCTACAACGATGATGGCGTTGTCAAGCTCAGGCAGCGGCCGGTCCCGGAGATGGCCCCCGAGCTGGCCAGGCTAATCCAGGAGCCGGCGGCAACGCCTCCGCCAACCACACAGCCGCCCGCGCCGAGGCCGCCGTCACCGAAGCGGGTCCCCGCGTGATCACCAAGGCTCCGAAGACGACGAGCTCGATCGTCTTCCAGGTATTCCGCGGCGATGACGCGGCCGGCCGCGAAGAACGGTTCGAAGTACCGGCCGTCGAGGGGATGGTCGTGCTCGATGCGATCCATTACATCCAGGCGAACTATGCGAACGACCTTGCCTGCCGCTGGAACTGCAAGGCGGCGAAGTGTGGATCCTGCAGCGCGGAGATCAACGGCCGACCAAGGCTGATGTGCAAGACCCGGGTGGACGAATTCGGGAAGGACGAGATCCACGTGTGGCCGATGCGGGCGTTCCCGCTGATCAAGGACCTGGTAACCGACGTCTCCTGGAATTACCAGGTCAACAAGGAGATCCCGGGGTTCACGCCGCCGGCCAACGAGCCCGTCCCCTACCGGATGCTGCCAGAGGACACGGAGCGGGTCTATGAGTACCGCAAATGCATCGAGTGCTTCCTGTGCCAGGACGTGTGTCACGTCTTGCGCAATCACGACGACAAGTCCATGTACTACGGGCCGCGCTACATGGTGCGCATCGCCGCCCTCGAGATGCACCCGCTCGATACCCAGCGGCGCACCGGCCTGCTGCATGGGAAGGCGGGCGTCGGCATGTGCAATATCACGAAATGCTGCCAGGAAGTGTGCCCGGAGCACATCAAAATCACGGACAATGCCATCATCCCGTTGAAGGAGCGCACCACCACCGACGCCTACGACCCGATCGCCTGGATGCTTCGCAAGGTTCGTCCGCGACGCGAGCCGGCCGGGATCACGGGTGCGCAGACCAGCGAGCTCGGCGGCGTCCGGTTGCCCCAGCGATTCGCCGTCAAGGACGTCGTTCGGCTGAAGTCAGCTGGTCGCCCCTTCGCGCGCGTCGGCGGCGTGCGGCCGGACGGCAAGCTCGAAGTCTGGATCCTGAAAATGCGCGGCACCCAGCAGCACTGGAAGGGTCCCCGCGTCGTCGACACCAGCGAGGTCACGAACAACTACGGACCGCTGGATGATGTCGGCATCGGCAGCAAGCTGTTCGAGCAGACGCTGACGGACCACGCCGAGTAAGGTCAGGAATAAACCTTGCTGTGCTCCATCGGCCGCCGCGTTAGTTCAAGCGATGCGAGGATCGCGCGCGCGATTTTTTCGCCGCCGGCAGACGACGGCTCGATTGGATTGGCATAGTCAGAGGGCTCGCTACAGACGAGGCGCAGGTCGATGACCCGGAAGCTGGCCTCAAAGGCGACACGCAGGATTACGTCGTTGAATGCCGTCAGGCCGACACGCGCCACGGCTGCTTCGTCCCGACTGAGGTTGCCGTTGTAGATGGTGCAGACAGTCGTCGTCAAGCCGAGCCGGCGAACCCGGCCGATCATCGTCCGGTAGGCGCGCTCGAACCGGCCGGCCCGGTCGCCGAGTTTCAATAGGGCGTCGGCGACCGATCTCGCCGGGCTGCGCATGAGTTCCATGCTCGCCAGGACGTCGTTGCCACCGATCGTAATCACGAGATGACTCGTGTCAGACGGAAGCTTTACAAGCTGGTCGGGAAGGTCCGCGATCATGCTGCCGTCGACCGCAAGGAGAGAGGCTCGCCACGAGCGCGGCAACATCTCACGCAATTGGCTGATCACGTCGGGGCCGCCCGACGTATAGCCGCCGTTGTCCAGGATCGAGTCGCCGAGGAGGGCGATGTGCCCGCGTTCCACCCGGGTCATTATCCCGGGGCTCCCGGCGTCACCTGGAGCGACGAAGACCCTGATAGCAACATTGACAGCTTTTGTCTGTTCACGGTATAAGAAAGACACTAACTTCGACAGGAGGTCATCGAATGGGGATTATTTCGTGGATCGTTCTGGGACTGATTGCGGGCGTGTTGGCGAAGCTGATCATGCCGGGGCGCGACCCGGGCGGGATCATCGTGACCATTCTGATCGGGATCGCCGGAGCCATTGTGGGCGGCTTCCTGTTCAGTCTTTTCGGTGGTGGTGGCGTGAGCGGCGTGAACCTCGGCTCGATCATCGTCGCGGTCATCGGGGCGCTGGTTCTCCTGTTCCTCTATCGGATGTTCGTGGGGCGCCGCGGCTCCACCTCGTACTGACCGTCATTCGCTAGCTGGTCAGGGCCAGCCTGCACCATCGTGCGGGCTGGCTTTTTTTGCTATCTGAAACCCGCTGTCTGACGCTTTTGCCGTTACGACAGACAGCTGTCACAACCGTCGGTCATGCTGCGACTATGGCCGCAGCCGGCGATCGTCTGGAGAGCGCGCGGATCCGGGCGGTGGCCGCGGTTGACGACTATGCGGCCGAACTACGGCGGGTGGACGGCGCCCGGCTGGGCGAGGGTCTGATCGAGACCCGCGCCCTGAAGGATCGGGTGGAGGCGGTCTTCGCCGAAGGCCTGCGTCGCTTCGATCAGTCGGGCGAGTATGTCGCCGACGGGGCGATCGACCTGGTGGCCTGGCTGCGGGCGAAGTGCAAGCTCTCGGGTGGGGCGGCCGCCGAGCGGGTCGGGATCGCCCGCCAGCTCCAGCATCTGCCGCAGACCAGCAAAGCCTTTGCCACCGGCGAGCTCGGCTACCAGCATGTGGCCGTGCTGGCCCGGACCGCCGAGCACCTGGGGGCCGCCATCGTCCGCAAGGCCGAGGCCAGCCTGCTGGCCCTGGCGGACACGATGGATCCCGGCCAGTTCACCGGGGTGGCGAAGAACTTCGAGCATCGGATCGATGCCCAGGCGGCCCTGACCGAAGCCAACCGGGCCCACCAGCGGCGCTACCTGACCATCAGCGAGCCGCTCGACGGCATCGTCCGGATCGACGGCCTGCTTGACGTGGAAGCCGGGGCCCTGGTCCGCAACGCCGTTAACGCCGGTCTGCCGCCGGCCAGAGACGACGACCGGACGCCGGGGCAGCGGCGCGCCGACCGGCTGGTCGAGCTCTGCCAGCCGCGTGTCGTCGGCTCAGCCGATGGCGCCGGGCCGCGGCCGCACCTGATCATCCGAACCACCGTCGACACGCTGATTGGTGCGGCGGGTTCGCCCGGCGCTGAACTGGACGGCGGCGTGATCATCCCGGCGGAAACGGTGCGCCGGATCGCCTGCGACGCCGCCATCAGCCGGATCATCGGCAAAGGCGAGCTCGACGCGGAGCTCACCCGGGCCAGCCGGTCGACGCCGCCCGCCACCCGGCGGGCGCTGGCGGCCCGGGACCGGGGCTGCGTGGCGGAGCACTGCAACCGGCCGCCGCAGTGGACCGACACGCATCACGTCAAGCACTGGATCGACGATGGCCCGACGACGATGAGCAACCTGATCCTGTTGTGCCGCCCGCACCACCGAAAAGTGCACGAGGGCGGCTGGGGCTTGCAGCGGCTGACCACCGGCCGCTGGGCCCTGATCCGGCCGCTGCCACGGTCTCGATCGGCCTGAGATCTAGGCGCTAGCCCGGCTTACGCCAGACCAGACCGTGCGCGTAGCCGAGCTGGTGGAATTCCGCGGCCGGAAATATCGCCCCGTACCGTCGCTCAAACTCGCTGCGGGACAGATAGCGATCAGTCATCAGATGGTCGAGCCAGGAGACGCTAGTGCGGAACCCGAAAAGCCATCGGGCGTCAGTCCAACCGAGGCGCCGGACGTCAGCAGGAAAATCACGCACAGCGCCGAGGACATATATCCAGCGAGGAGGGTTCGGTCGTGGGGCGACGTTGTCGACGAGCACAATCGTGCCGGCCGGCCGGACTAGCCCACGTAGGTGCAGCAGGGCCGCTTCCAGGTCCGGCATGTGGTGAATCGTGGTCGAGCTAAAGACCAGATCGAAGCCCCCAGGATCATAGAAAGCCATCAGGTCTTCCATGCAGAACTGGACGGTACGACGAACGCGCTTTCGTCGTGCGATCTCGATCAGCGGGCCGCTGATATCGACGCCAACGACCTGGTCGAACTGATTTGCCAGGGCTAGCGTGTGCCGCCCGGATCCGCAGCCTGCATCGAGCGCTCGCGTGCGAGACGCCGGCAGCTGCCTGAGCAACCATTCGAGAATGGTTGGTCGTTCCAAGCGTGCAAATCGATCGTAGTCCGCAGCGAATCCATCGAAAGACTGCGCGCCGCCCATCCTCGGGACGATAACTCAGGCTCGGCGGCTTAGGCGCGGCACAGGGAAGGGACCGCGGCTGGTCCCTTCCCTCGAAATCAGCCTGGCTTACATGCCTCCGCGTCCGACCATCGTGCCGTTCACGTCGATGTTGTCGAGGAACGCTGCGCCAAAGAAGTCAGAACCGGTGTCTGTGCCTTCGTCGAAGACGATGTCGATCCGTTGGACAGTCCCAGAAACGGGCACCAGGGAGAAGTTAGCAGGACAAGCGAGGGTGGGCGTCGGCGTGACGCAGAAACCAACCACACTTCCGGCCGTGCCATTACCCCAGCGGAGCCGGGTCCATGGACCCACGGTGCTCTCACTAGTCGGCGGCGGAGAAGTGCAACCGATGAAGTAGAACGCCTCGGTGGTTTGGATGTCGAAGCGCGGGGCGCCGGCACCGCAGTGCGATCCATTCGCGCTTAGGCTGCCACCGAATTTGCGGATGTCGTAACCGAGCTCATTGAGCGTGAGGCCCTTGACTTTCTTCAAGGACGCCTCGGCCGAGGCGAAGTTAGTAACGGTGGGCCCGGTCTTCGCCAGCAGCAGCCCTTGATTATGTGGATCTTTCGGGTCGCCGGTCGGGCAAGCCGGTTCGCTGTACGGAGCGGTGCTTCCAGACCACGCACTGAACTCCGCGTTCGGTGTGGCAGTGAAGCCATTCGTCACGCAGCCCAGTCCGTCGAGCCACCCTGCCTCAACAAGATATGTGTGGCCGGGATCGAAGTCATGCGGAATGACCGCGTGAAACTGCTCCGCCGGATCGGATACCGGGTTTCCGGACACGTCACGTACTACGTTCCCATTCGCATCGAGCAGAGGATCATCGGCGGGCGGAGGGATGGCATTAAGGATCGCCAGATTGAGCGCCACGTTGATGTTGGGGGCGGTGTCAGCCGTTGCTCCAGGGCCGACCACAGCCCCGACGAGGACCGCGGCGAGAAGCGCAACGAGCAACCTTCCTTTCTTCATATCGATCTCCCAAACGCCGCGGCTCTTTGCCGGGCAGGGTGAAAAACAAATTTCTCCTGGCAGTTGCCGCTGGCTGCCCCCGTTACCTCCCTTTATCGATGCCGACTGACTGACGCCCAGTCATAACCACTAAACGTGATCTCGGGACTATCAGTCAATCACCCGTACTCGATTACAGGGTCAGCGGGCTCAAGCTCATGGAGCGCGCTAGCGGGCGAGAGACTGATTTGGGCCGTGAAGGACTCGAACCTTCGACCAACCGGTTATGAGCCGGCCGCTCTAACCGCCTGAGCTAACGGCCCTTAGATAACTCCTGTATTTTGCCTGCTGCCCGCGCGGGAAGCTCAAACGGCCTGACGGCGGGCTGAAAGATATCTTCGGGCATCCGGGCGACGGGTTGCCGCATCGTGACGGGGAACGGGATCTGCATGAGGACATCGTCGAGCGCCAGGCCGGGTGCGATCTCGAGCAGCTCAAGGCCATCGGCGGCCAGTCTGAAGACGGCGCGCTCCGTGACATACAGGACCTGCTGCCCGTTCTTGCGAGCCTGATGGGCACTGAACGTCATGTGGTCGACGCGGTTCACGAACTTCTCGTTGCGGCCTTCGAGCATAAAACAGAAGCAAACAAGCCGGGCGCTCTGCGTGATGTCGATGAATCCGCCGGCGCCGATGACGCGGCCGCCCAGCCGGCTGACATTGACATTGCCGTCGCGATCCACCTGGCCGGCGCCCATGAACGTGGCGTCCAGTCCTCCACCGTTGTAAAAATCAAACTGCGCCGCGTGCGAAATGATCGCGGTCGGGTGCGCCGTGATGCCGAAGTCGACGCCACCTGCCGGCACACCACCGTAGACGCCGGACTCGACAGTCAGCGTGATCGCCTCTGACAGACCGGCTTCGGCAAGCGCCGGCCCGACGGTGTCGCCCGGGATCCCGGTGCCGATGTTCACCACGTCGCCTCGATGCAAGAAGCGAATCGCGCGCCGGCCGATCACGAGCCTGTTGGAAAACAGCGCCTCTGGCAGCTTGCTGTCCGAGGACGCAGAAATATAGACCTGGTCAAAAAACGTCCCGTCCGTCTGCCGGTGCTGACGCTCGGGGTCGGGCGCCTGGACGACGAGATCGACCAGGGCGCCTGGGACGGTGACGTGCCTGGGTGGAATCGCTCCACGCGCGACGAGTTTCTTCGCCTGGCAGATCACGAGGCCGCCGGAGTTGTGGGCCGCCTGGGCGATTGATAGTGCGTCCAGTGTGACGGCTTCTTCGTCAAGGGAAGAATTGCCAGCCGGATCGACGCTGCTGGCGCGAAAAATGCCGACGTCGATTTTGAAACTTCGATAGAACATGAAGTCCTGGTCGTCGATGCGCTCGATCGCGACATAGTCGGGCGCGCGGTCGCGGGCCGGCTGATTCACTTTCCCGGCTTCGATCCGCGGATCGACGAATGTCCCGAGGCCGATACGACTCAGGTTTCCGGGGCGGCCGGCCGCAATGGCTCGATAAAGACTTGACAGCTGTCCTTGCGGCAAGCACACGGCCTCGGCCAGGCCCTCGCCGAGAAACGCCGACATCCGAGGCATCAGGCCCCAGTGCGAGCCAACGATGCGCTTCGCGAGGCCCTCGACGGCGAAATGCTCGAAGCCAATCTTGCGATTCGACTGACCGGCCGCGTGCACGATGACAAGATCTCGCGGATGGCCGGTCTTCCGGAACGATTCTTCGATGCCCTCATACAGGGCTTCGGCGACGCCCATCAGGGTAAACCCGTCGACGGCGACCGTCGCGCCGTCGGGAATGGCGGCGACCGCCTCCGCGACGGAGGCTAGCCGCAAGATTTCATAGCACGTACCCGCCGCCGACGTTGATGACTTCGCCCGTGACGTAGCCTGCCTCATCCGAGGCCAGGAACGCGACCACCGCAGCCACGTCAGCCGGCTGCCCCATGCGACCCAGCGGGATCTTCGCCACCTGTTGCTCCCGGATCGTGTCCGGGATGCCGCGGGTCATCTGCGTGTCGATGAATCCCGGGCAGATCGCGTTCACGGTGACCTGCGAGCGGGCCAGCTCTTTGGCGGCCGTGCGGCTCAAGCCGACGACGCCGGCCTTGGCGGCGGCGTAATTCGCCTGGCCGATATTGCCCATCCAGCTGGCCGAGGAAATATTCACGATGCGGCCACGGCCGGCCGCGCGCATGAGCCGGCTGGCAGCCCGG
>WNGI01002491.1_pt1 | contig 16016 bp, 7 predicted proteins | sample 5400621 | NCBI WGS metagenome assembly WNGI01 (sample SAMN13153374, study PRJNA577476) | soil metagenome | isolation source: 20 cm soil or saprolite under Garry oak tree replicate 1 | place: USA:California | collected 2016-06-15 | reverse complement strand
TCACCGTGGAGGAAGAGCGCGCGCGGAGTGGTCGACTAGAGCGCGCGCTGACGGTGTTCCTGGCCGGCGCCGAATGCCCCTACACCTGCGCGTTCTGCGATCTGTGGCGCTGGACGCTCGACGGTCCGACGCCGCCGGGCGCCCTGCCTGCGCAGCTGTCGCGAGCGCTCGAATCCCTCGCCCCACCTTTGCCCCACCGGCTGAAGCTGTACAATGCGAGCAATTTCTTCGATCGCCGCGCCGTGCCGGCGGAAGATCTGCCGCGGATCGCCGAGCTCGCCGCGCCGTTCGCCGCGGTGACCGTCGAATCGCATGCCAACACGATCGGCCCGTTGACGCTCGAATTCGCGGCGCTGCTCTCCGGCAAGCTCGAGGTCGCGGTCGGGCTCGAAACCGTTCACCCCGTCGCCGCGGCCCACCTCAACAAGAAGCTCGAGCTCGATCGGTTCGAGCGCGCCGCCGGCTTTCTGGCCGAGCATGACATCGACCTGCGCGTGTTCGTGTTGTTGGGCGCGCCGTACGTGCCCGCCGAGGAATCGATCGAGTGGACGCTCCGCACGGTCGAGTATGCCGCGGGACTCGGCGCCGGTCGGATCGCGGTGATCCCGGTGCGCGGCGGCAATGGCGAGCTGGAACGGCTCCGGGCGCTGGGCCATTTCGTGCCGGCGACGCTCGTGCAGCTCGAGACTGTTTTGGAGCGTTGCCTGACGATCCGATCTGCCGTGGTCAGCGGGGATGTCTGGGATATCGCACGGCTCTCCGGTTGCGAAAATTGCCGCGCACAGCGAGTGGCGCGCATCCAGACAATGAATCACAGCCCTAGTCCCCAACCCCCACCCCCCATCCCCTGTTCAGTGTGCGCGTAGCGGTCGTCGGCAGCGGATTCGCCGGCTCACTGCTCGCGCGCGTCCTCGCCGTGCAAGGGCACGACGTCGTCCTGCTGGAGCGGGGCACCCACCCGCGGTTCGCGATCGGCGAATCGAGCACGCCACTCGCCAATCTCACCTTGGAGCGCTTGGCGCGGCGCTACGGGGGGGGGCTCGATGACTGTTACGATCTCGCGGCCCACGGCCGCTGGGTCGCCCGGTTCCCCGAGCTGCGCCGCGGGTTGAAGCGCGGGTTCACGTTCTATCGCCACCACGCCGGGCGTCCCTTCGTCTCGGACGGCTCGCGCACGGAGCGGTTGCTCGTCGCCGCAAGCCCCAACGACCACATCGCCGACAACCACTGGCTGCGCGCCGACCTGGACCACCATTTCGTCCGCGCCGCCGTGGCGGCCGGTGTGGAATACCGCGATCGGACCGACGTCACGCCTGACTTACTGAAGTCCGTGCGGGCCGACTTTGTAGTGGACGCCTCCGGACCCGGCGGCTTCCTGGCGCGCCAGCTCGCGATCCCGTCGGCGCTGCGCCGCATGCATACGAACTCTGGTCTCTTGTTCAGTCACTTCGACGGCGTGCGTCTGTTTTCCGACGTAATCCCTGACCTGCCGGCGGGCCCCTACCCCGACGATTGGGCAGCCGTGCACCACATTATAGAAGAAGGGTGGCTGTACTCCCTGCGCTTCGACCATGGCGTCACCAGCGCAGGGTTCGTGCTGAAACGCAGGGTGGCGGGAACGCCGGAGCAGCAGTGGCGATACCTGCTCGGCCGCTATCCGACCGTTGGGGCCCTGTTTGGCAGCGCCAAGCCACTCATGCCGCTCGCCTACAAACCGCGGATCCAGCACCGCCTTAGCCGAGCGGCCGGTCCGGGCTGGGCAATGCTGCCCCACGCGTACGCGTTCGTGGACCCGCTGTTCTCGACGGGAATCGCCTGGAGCCTGCGCGCCATCGAGCGACTGGGTCTTCTCTTCGAGAAGGAGGGGGGACCGACTGACCAGGACCTAGCTCGATATGACGCCGCGTTGAGCCACGAGGCCGATCAGATTGATATGCTGGTCGCGGGTGCATACCACGCCATGGCTCGCTTTGATCTCTTCGCGGCACATGCGATGATCTATTTCGCCGCTGTGTCATTCGCAGAGATCCGGCAACGACTGCTGAAAGACGAAGCACACGCGTGGTCGGGATTCCTCGGTGTGGGCGATCCACAGCTTGGTGGGTTGCCGCGCGCCAGCCTGCGCCGCTTGCGGCACGTTCGCACGCCCGACGATCGCCGCATGTTCGTCAAATGGGTGCGGAAGGCCATCGCGCCGCGTAACGTCTGCGGCCTCGCGAACCCCGCCGCTCATCACCACTATCCCGTCGATCTCGATCTGCTCGTAGCACGGCATGGCGTGCTGGGCATGAGCCGGGAGTCGCTGATCAACGCTCTTCCCGCACTCCGGGGAGGCGGGGGGGGGGAGACTTGATGATGCGCGTGTTGTACTCGCGCAGGTAGCGCTGCCGCGCGGAATCCGCCGGGTACGCATCGCCGGACGCGTACGGATATGACGTGATCGCGTGATAGGGGAGCGGACCGATCGTAGTCCCGTCCGCCGTATTCAAGTCGGAGTCCTTGATCCAGCCATCTGAATAGAGAACGAACGTCCTCGTCCAACCGGGTGGCGGCGCGTCGGCGGGAGCGTCGAACTCCACGGTGACCTCGTCTCCGGGTACCATGACCACGTACTCATCGTCGGCTCGGTCGAGCAGCGGGCGCACGTCGCCAAAGCGCGTCGCGGCACCGGTGATCGGGCGCCAGGGTGACTCGGTCGTGACGTCGTCGTACGCAAACCAGTGGGGACCGTAGCGCCCACCGCGCCGGTACATCCGCGAGAAGCCGCGGAAGTGCAGATCTCCTGAGACGGGCGCGAGAGTTGCGATGTGTGGTACCATTCCCTTTTCCCCAGTCCCGGTATCAGCCACAAAAGCGTGATCCCAATAGATCTGCATGTTCGTGCGTAGCCGCACGTGGTGATCATGCGTCGGGAACATGCCCGCCAGATCGATCACAACCGTCTTGTCCTTGCCCGAGGGAAAGCCGACGCTGGTGCGCGTCGAAACCCAGCGTCCCCGCGCGTCTCGTACCTCGAGCGTCGGGAGGTCGGCGCGCAGCTGGTGCTGTTGCGATAAAGCGACGTTGATGCTGGCATCCGACGGATAAATCCAGCCTCGCAGGAACAGGAACGTTCCGGGACGTCCTGCGCCTGCATCGAGATCGAGTATCAGATCGTGAGGCTCCATCAGCCCCTGGTAGCGCTGCGGCGCCAGGTTCGAGACATAGCGATCGTCGTGCTCGCGCAGGTCGGCAAGCACGTCCTCACCGTGCTCATCGACCGCGGCCAGCGGTGGCCGTTGGTGGACGATCTGGAAGAGGCGCAGACCCCTGGAGGCAGGCGGGAATCGCTCGTCGACAAACACCTCAACTGAGTCGGGATGGTCCACCGCGAGAAGGCGTAGTTGATCGAGATAGGCGGTCTCCCACAATTCTTCGGTGACTTGCAGGACGTAGCGGCCGTCGCGCGGCCGAAGCGCATCGCTCGGGATGCGGATGTACTCTTGCGAAGCGCCCGCGGGAGCATACCCCATCCCCTTTCCCCCATCCCCCCTCCCCATAATTCCAAGCGGCATACCCAATGCGCTCCGCCACATCACATCGGTGATAAATTCGAAAGTCTTACCATTCCAGGTGTACAAAAAAGCACAGGAGCCTTTGAGCTGCTGCAGCTCCAGGACGTCCTGATCGGTTCCGGGGAAGTAGATCGTCTGTGGCACACCGTTCGGCCACTGCACGCGCAGCACGTCCGCCTTGAAGTGGCTTCCGAGTCCGAAATGCGTGACCGGCTCCGTCACGACGCGCGTCTGGTACAGCTCTCCGGCGCGCACTTCGACCTTTGCGCCAATGCCGAACGAATTATTCTTGCCGCTCCCAAGCCCCACCGCGGTCAGCTGCACCCGCATCGCGAGATGCGCGTTCCCACCGTCGTTGCGGAGGACGTGGACGCCCTTCCGGTCGCCGAGGATGATGTCTTGATCGCCGTCGCCATCGATGTCCGCAATGAGCAGCGGCCCAATCGAATCGCGCAGCAATGCCGGCGGCAGCAGCTGGCTGCGGTCCGCGAAGCGCCCCGTCCCATCGTTGTGGAACAGCGAGGCGCCGCGCGGCCCCGTTACGATCAGATCGAGCCAGCCGTCGTTGTCGTAGTCGAAGAAAACCGCGCTGGTTGCCTGCAGCGTCGGCGAACCTGGAACATGAGCAAACCGGCCGCTGCCGTTGTTGTGCCAAAGACCGCTGCCGGCGACGAAGATGTCGACGGCGCCATCGTTGTCGTAGTCGCCCATCGCGACGGGCCCCTTGCCGCGGATCGTGTCTGCGGTGCGGGTGAAGCCGCGCACGCCATCATTATGGAAGAGGCCATCCGAGCCGGTCGCGCCCGTCACGAATACGTCGGTGCGGCCGTCGTCGTCGACATCCGCGAACGCGGCATCGGTCCCGCCTTGGACAATCCCGTCCGCGTTCGGGAATAGCATGAACGTGCCGTCGAGGTTGTTGCGATACGCTGCGAGCGATCCTCCGCCGACGAGGAGCAGGTCGAGATCGCCGTCGTGATCGAGATCGACAAAGATGGGCCGCCGGGCGCCGCCGACATCGCGCACGCCCGCGGCATCAGTCACATCGTCGAACCGCTTGCCGTCGCGATTATGCAGCAGGTAGCCGCGGCCATCGGTGCCGATCGCAAAGAGGTCGAGCCAGCCATCATTGTCGTAGTCGACGAAGCTCGCGACGACCGCGCCGGCGGGAAGCGGGAGCGGCGTCTTTGCGCTGACATCTGCGACGAAACCGCCGTGGACGGCGTAGAGCCGCGGTCCTGGCGCGGCGATCAGGAGATTGCTCTCACCATCCCCGTCGTAATCGCCCCACGCCAGCGCCGTTACCGCCGCGCCCAGGTCCGGCAGGCCGCTCTCGCCGGTGACATCCGTGAAGTGAATCGGCCCGGAGGCTGAAGCGGATGTGATCCCACGCATCGCGATGAGCGACTGCGGGCTGAACGCCAGGACCGGCCGGCCCACGAGCGGCCCTTCGATCCCGTCCACCTCCGCGAGCGCCGCCTGGTATGGCGCCGTGACTTCCATCAGCCGGAGGAATCGATCGAGGGCGGCGCGGGCGTCTGTCAGGCGCCCCGTGCGGAGCGCTTGCAACGCTGTCTCGAGATACGGTCGGATCTCGCGGGGCGGCTGGGGCCGCAGCCGGCGCGCCTCCTCGAGGTAGCGAATGGTGCTGTCGGCCTGGCCGAGCCTCAGCAGCGCATCGGCGAGCTTGAGCCGCACGGCGAGATTCGCCGGAATACGCGTGAGCACCTGGCGCAGCCGGTCCGCGTACGCGCTGTCGCCATTCTGGCGGTCGAGCTCGGCGAGGGCGTAGAGCACTCTGGCGTCGGGCGGAACCGCAGCGAGGACTCGCCGTGCTTCAGCCGGCTTGCCCGTCAGCGAATAGAGTTCCGCGGCAATGAGCGCGACGTCGGGATTCTTGGGATCGAGCCGGCGCGCCCGCTCCAGCTCGGACTCGGCCTCGGCGTAGCGCCCCGCGCGCAGGTAGGTAAGGCCGAGGTTGGCGTACCCGAGCGGGTCGCGCGGCGCGAGCGCGATCACGTTGCGAAACTCCTGCTCGGCCTCGGCCAGGCGTCCGCGTTGCAAATGTTCCAAACCGACCGTCCGCGCCGTGATCAACGCGCCCTGATCGATGGGCTTCTCGCGGCACGCGACAGCGCCGCAGAGCAGCAGGATTGCGAGCGAACCGAAAGTTTTCACGCTATACTGGCGCCCCCGCCCCATGCGAAAATATCTGGCGTTTCTCCTCGTGTTGAGTTGCGGTCGCAGTTCTTCTGCGCCGCAGCTGTTCGTGCTCGTCGCGCCGGAAACGAGCGGGATAACGTTCGCCAATACGCTGCCGGAAGACTCCGCGGTCAACATCGTCAATTACCTCTACTACTACAACGGGGGCGGCGTCGCAGCCGGCGACATCGACGGTGATGGACTGGTCGATTTGTATTTCACGTCGAACCTGGGCTCGAACCGCCTGTACCGCAACTTGGGCAATTTTCGGTTCGAGGATATCACCGCGCGGGCGGGCGTCGCCGATTCCGTCGGGTGGAAAAGCGGCGTCACGATGGCCGACGTCAACGGCGACGGCCGTCTCGACATCTACGTGTCGGGCGTGGACTATCTGGGGATGAAGGGCCGCAACGTGCTGTACATCAACAACGGCGATGGCGCGTTCACGGATCGGACGAAAGAGTACGGGCTCGATTTCGCGGGCTACTCCACGCAGGCCGCGTTCTTTGATTACGACGGCGACGGCGATCTCGACCTGTACCTGCTGAACAGCTCGACATTCGCGGAGCGCGCGGCCGCCCAGAGCACCGACCGTAACGTCCGCGACGCAAAGGCCGGCGACCGCCTCTACCGCAACGATCGCGGTCATTATGTCGACGTCAGCGCCGCCGCCCACATCTATGGCGGCGTGGAGGGATTCGGCCTCGGCGTCGTCGTGAGCGACGTCAATCTCGACGGCTGTCCCGATATCTACGTCGCCAACGATTTCCAGGAAAATGATTTCCTCTATCTCAACAACTGCGACGGCACGTTCACGGAGTCGATCACGCAGGCCACGGGGCATACGAGCCGCTTCTCGATGGGCGCGGATGCGGCCGACTTCAACAACGACGGGCGCCCCGATATCGCCGTTGTCGACATGCTTCCCGACAGCGAGCGCATCCTGAAGAGTGCCCAGTCGGCGGAGAACTACGAATTGTTCAATCGGTATCGGGCGGCCGGTTATCACTATCAGTATGCGCGCAACACCCTCCAGCTGAATCGCGGGGTGGTGAACGGGAGACTCCGGTTCAGTGACATCGGCTTTCTCTCAGGGGTCGCGGCGACGGACTGGAGCTGGGCGCCGCTGTTCGCCGATTTCGACAACGACGGGAAAAAAGACCTGTTCGTCACGACCGGCATCTATCGGCGGCCGAACGATCTCGACTACATCGCGTGGCTGGACAGCATCCCGGCCGGCACCGAGCCGCCGGCCGCCCGACTCGTCGCCAAGATGCCGCACGTGCCGCAGCCGAACTACGCGTTCCACAACAACGGCGATTTGACGTTCACCAACCTGGCCGCTGCCTGGGGACTCGACGCCCCGGGATTCTCGAACGGCGCCGCCTACGTCGATCTCGATAACGACGGCGCGCTCGATCTCGTGGTCAACAATCTCAACGCCCCGGCCGCAGTCTACCGCAACCGCGTGCGCGACCTGGACAGTGCCGGTCATCACTATCTCACCGTCGCCCTGCGCGGCTCGGGCGCGAATACGGCGGGACTGGGCGCAAAGGTGACGATCGCCGCCGGCGGTTCACACCAGCTCGTCGAAGTGATGCCGACGCGCGGCTTCGAATCATCCGTGGACCCGCGTGCTCACTTTGGACTCGGCGCGACGTCGCGTGTGGACTCGCTGATCGTTATTTGGCCCGACCGGCGCTCTCAGACGCTGACCAACGTGGCCGCGGATCAGTTCATCACCGTGTCCCAGGCTGACGCGCACGGCCAACCGCCCATCCGCCCGTCCGCCCATCCGCCGCTGTTCTCGAACATCACCGATCGCCTGCCCATCAGCTACAAGCACGCGGAGAATGCGTTCTTTGACTTCGGCCGAGAGCCCCTGATGCCGCATCTGCTCTCGACCGAGGGCCCTGCGCTCGCCGTCGGTGACGTTAACGGCGACGGCCGGGACGACATTTACGCGGGCGGCGCCAAATGGCAGCCGGGCGCGCTGTTCCTGCAGGACGCGGCCGGTCGCTTTCGCAATACGGCACAGCCCGCTTTTCGCACCGACAGTCTGGACGAAGACGTGGACGCCACACTGTTCGACGCCGACGGCGACGGCGATCTCGATCTCTACGTCGTGAGTGGCGGCAACGAATTCTGGGAGGGCGCGCCGCTGCAGGACCGGCTGTATCTGAATGATGGTCGCGGCAATTTCAGCCGGGCCGAGGGCGCGTTGCCGGTGTTCTTCCACAACGGCTCCTGCATCGCGGCGAGCCGAGATTTCCTTTTCGTCGGCAGCCGCGTCGTCGCGCGGCAGTATGGCGTCATACCGCGAAGCTACTTGCTGGAGAATGACGGACGGGGGCACTTCCGCGACGTTACCGCCCTAAAGGCTCCGAGCCTAGACTCAGTCGGGATGGTGAGCCGGGCGACGTGGGTCGACTACGACGGCGACGGCAAGCTCGACCTGATCGTCGTCGGCGAATGGATGCCGGTGCGCGTCTTCCACCAGGAGAACGGCCGGTTCGTGGACCGCACGAGCGAGGCCGGCTTCGCGGGCTCGAGCGGCTGGTGGACCAGCATCCAGGCGGCGGACCTGAACGGCGATGGTCGTCCTGACCTGGTGCTCGGCAATCTCGGCTTGAACTCCGTGATCCGTGCGTCGCGCGCGGAGCCGGCGCGGCTGTACGTGGGCGACTTCTTCAATTCGGGAAAGCTCGTGCAGATCCTCACCTCGTACCGCCACGGCGTCAGCCATCCGTTCGCGGGACGCGACGAGCTCGTGCAAGCGATGCCGTCACTGCGCAGCAAGTATCCGACGTACGCGTCATTCGGGGCGAGCCGCATCCAGAGCATCATCCCGAGTCGGGAGTTGAAGAAGGCGCACGTGCTCGAAGCCGATATGTTCGCGAGCGCCATCGCGCTCAACCGGGGGGACGGAACGTTCGCGCTGCATGCCCTTCCCACGGAGGCGCAGTTCGCTCCGATTTACGCCTCGCTCGCCGGTGACTTCGACGGCGATGGGAAGATCGATCTCGTTATTGCCGGCAACTTCTCCGGGGTGACGCCGCTGGAGGGCCGCTACGACGCGAGCTACGGCCTATTACTACGGGGGGACGGCCGCGGTGGATTTGCCGCGGTGGAGATGGAGCAGAGCGGCCTGGCGATCGACGGACAAGCCCGGCACATGGCGTTGCTCAAGCGGGCGAACGGCGATCGGCTGATTGTCGTCGCAAAGAACAACGACCGGCTGCAGCTAGAGCAGATAGCCCCGCTTCATTAGGTTCTGCGCCGACGCCGCGTACCCCGCGGTGTCCGGCAGATACCAGCCGAGCGCGTCGGCGAGACGGTCGTAGACGTTGAAGAGCGCGCAGACGTTGATCGCGTCTTCGATGGCGTCATCCGACAGGCCGGCGGCTCGTAACGGCCCGACATCGGCGGGCCGCACGTCGTTCGGCCGGAGCGTCAGCTTCTCCAGGAACCCAAGAGTCGAACGCAGCTTTGCGTCGAGCGGCGCGGTGCGCCAATCGTCGATGACCGCCTTCACGAAGGTGTGGTCCTGCAACGCCAGCGCCGCGACCGCGGCGTGGGACTCCGTTCAGAAGACGCATTTGTTGAGGCGTGAGGTGAACGCGGCGAACAGCTCGCGCTCGCCGATGCTCCAGTCCGACGGACCGCGCATCACCGCCTGCGTCCAGGCACACTGGGGCGCCCCGAAGAACTCGGGCCGGTACATGAGCGTCTTGACGACGTCGGGAACGCGGCGGCCGCCCACAATCCGGATGAGCATGAGGAACAGCTTTTGCTTGAGCCGGTGACCGTGCTCGACCGCGCGGACGCGCATTAGTCGGGCTCCTCGCCGCGCAGCGCGGCCATGCCCCGGTCGAGCCGGTGCAACGCGGCCCCGACCGATGCGAGGACGGTGATCTCGAAGACGGTGTCGTCGGAGTGACCTGCGCGCTGCAGGGCTGCGATGTCCGCATCAGTGACTTTGTAGGCGTGGCGCCCGACGGTGTCTACATAGCCGGCCAGCGCAGGGGGGGCGAACCGCTGTTCCAGGACGGCCCGGCGCTGCGCCTCGGGCGTAACGCCGGGAGCATTCAGGAGCGATTCCACGAGCCGCTTTCGGAAATCATCGTAGCGCATGCCGGAATTTACTCGGGCTTTCCGATCCTTGACACCCTCCGGGCGCGGGTGCCTTTTGGAATCCCCGATGAAAGCTCTTACCGTCACAGCCTGAGAGGTCGTATGCGCCGTATCCATTACGCGATGTGTGCGCTCCTGGCCCTGTCCTGGGCCGCACCACTCGCCGCCCAGCAGCCCACCGGTACCATTCGCGGACGGATCACCGACAACAGCACACAGCAGCCAATCGCAGGTGTGCTCGTCACCGTCGGCACACGCAGCGCCCAGACGCAGGCGGACGGCCGCTTCATCATCAGCGGCGTGCCTGTCGGCAGCGATCTGGTACGGGCTCGGCTCATCGGCTACGCCGTCGTGTCTCAACCGGTGATGATCGCCGGCGGCGATACCGTGGCCGTCGATCTCGCGCTCAGCGCGACGGCGGTGGGTCTGTCGGCCCTCGTCGTGACGGGGTACGGCCTGCAGCGCGTCGGCGACATCACCGGCTCCATTACTGCGGTCCACGACTCGGAATTCAACACCGGTCGGATCGTCAGCCCGCAGATGCTGATTCAGAACAAAGTAGCCGGCGTCCAGGTCGTCGATAACAACGAACCGGGTGGTGGTCTCAGCCTCCGGATCCGCGGTCCGACGTCGGCAACGGCGAGCAGCGAGCCGCTCTACGTGGTCGACGGTGTCCCGCTCGGCCAGGGCTCCGGCACCGGGCTGTCGGCAGGCCGCGATGCGTTGAATTTTCTCAACCCGAACGACATCCAGGACATCACCGTGCTGCGCGACGCCTCCGCCGCCGCGATCTATGGGACGAACGCGGCTAACGGTGTCGTGTTGATCACCACGAAATCGGGAAAGGGGACGTCGGGCGCGCGGTTCGAATACTCGAGCAGCGCCTCCGCGTCGTCGGTCGACCGCCTGCCGCAGATGCTGAACGCGACGCAGTTCGCCGCTGCGGTCGCGCAGTACGCACCCACCCGAGTCGATTCGCTGCGCGGCCAGAACACGGACTGGTTCGGCGTCATCGACCGCACGGGGTACGGCCAGGAGCACAATTTTGCCTTCACCAACGGCGGTGACGATCAGAGCTACCGCCTGTCTCTCGGATATCTCAAGCAGGAAGGAATTATTCGGAGCAGCGACCTCGACCGAGTCTCGCTGAGCTTCAACTACCGGCAGCAGCTGTCTGACCGTCTGAGTTTCAGGACGAGCGTTCGTGGCTCACGCACCAACGACACCTTTACTCCGGGTGGCGTCCTGGGCAATGCTGCCGCGATGGCGCCGACCCAGCCGGTCCTGGATCCGACCAGCTCCACGGGCTTCTGGGACTGGCGGACGACCAACGCGGCCCCGACCAATCCGTTGTCGATCCTCGCGCTCGCTACCGACCGCGGGACCACCTGGCGCAGCATTGGCAACGCCCAAGCCGAATACAAGCTGCCGTTCGTCCAGGGACTGACCGGCAACCTCAACGTCGGATACGACGTGACGAAAGTCGACCGGACACAGTTCTTCTCCAGTACGATCGCGTCGCAGGTTCGGCAGGGTCAGGGCAGCTTCTCACTGCAGAACAACACCCAGGGAACGTCGGTCCTCGAGACCTATTTCGGTTACGCCCCGGCGCGAGCGGCCGGACCCGGGCATATCAACGCCGTGGCCGGGTACTCGTTTACACAGTCGCACAGCGAATTCCCGCGGCTCGATGAAACCGGTCTCAGCAGTAACCTGCTCGGCCCCAATGGCATCCCGACAGCGACGAACGTCCGGACCCAGCTCTACATCAGCGACTATAAGCTGATCTCGTTCTTTGGACGGTTGAACTACAACGTCAACGACAAGTATCTCGCCGGGGTCAGCGTGCGGCAGGATGGATCGTCGCGCTTCGCGCCGGGCCATCAGTGGGGCACCTTCCCATCGGTGGCGGTGGCGTGGCGGCTGTCGCAGGAGCCGTTCATGCAGGGGCGGTGGGGACTCTCCGACTTGAAGCTCCGGTTGTCATGGGCACGGACGGGCAATCAGGCGTTCGGCGACTACCTGTGGTTCTCGACCTACACCTACAGCGACGCGCAGTCACAAGTGTTGTTTGGCGGCAGCTACACGCCGACCATCCGCCCCAGCGCCGTCGATGAAGGCATTCACTGGGAGACGACCGACGCGTACAACGTCGGCCTGGACTTCGGCTTCAGCAATCAGCGCGTCAGCGGCACGCTCGACTGGTACACGAAGAACACGAGCGAGCTGCTCTTCTTCATTCCGATCCCCGCCGGCACGAACCTCGGCAACTTCGTCACCACCAACATCGGCAGCATGAGGAACAAGGGCCTGGAGCTCGCGCTCAACGCGGACGTGCTGCCGAAAAGCCGCACCGGGTTGAGCTGGACCGCCACGATCACCGCGGCTCACAACACCAACCGTTTGTTGTCGATCAACCCGAACCGCAGCGTGACCCGGGTATTGACCGGAGGTATCTCCGGCGGAGTCGGCAACATGGTCGAGGAGCTGGAGCCCAACGTGCCGGTGAACTCGTTCTGGGTCTATCAGCAGAAGTACGATGCGGCCGGCAAACCGATTTACGACGTTACCACGCCGACGAACATGTACGTGGACCAGCCCACCGTTCGGGACACGGTGGCATGCCCCGCCGCTCCGGGCTGTGTTGGGCTCTATCGTGGCGATGGCGTGATCAATGACTCCGACCGCCGGCCGTTCCATGACCCCGCGCCGAAATGGATCCTGGGGTACTCGTCCTATTTCACGTACAAGCACTTCGACGCGAGCTTCACGGTGCGCGCCTACCTCGGCAACTGGGTCTACAACAACGTCGCATCTTCCCAAGGTGCCTATCAGAACCTGACCGGATCGGCGATGCCGGTTAACCTGCACTCGTCGGTGCTGACGACCGGATTCGTGGTGCCGCAGTACTACTCCAGTTATTTCGTGGAGGACGCGTCGTTCGTCCGCGTGGACAACGTGACCTTGGGCTACGGGTTCAGCTATCGCGGCCAGCCGCTGCGGCTGTTCGGAACCGTCCAGAACGCGTTCACGCACACAGGCTATACAGGCGTCGACCCGACTTCGGGCATCAACGGCATAGACAACAACATCTATCCGCGCTCGCGCACGTTCACCACCGGCCTGAGCGTCCGGTTTTAGGGGGCATGGACATGAACCGCACACTCCGCATCGCCAGCGTCGCCGCCCTGCTCCTCAGCGCGGCCGGAATTGCGTGCACCGACCCGACGGTTGCTCCGAAGAGCACCGTGACGAGCGCGAACATTTTCAACGATCCCAACTCCTACCGCGCCTTCCTCGCCAAGATTTACGGCGGGTTGATCGTCACCGGCCAGCGCGGGCCCGACGGCAACCCCGATATCGCCGGAATCGACGAGGGCTTCGGGGAATACCTGCGGCTCTATTGGTACCTGCAGGAGATGCCAAGCGATGAGGCGGTGATCGGCTGGAACGATCCGGGGCTGCCCGACCTCAACACCGCGACGTGGGGATCCAGCAACAGCATGGTCAATGCGATGTACTATCGCGTTTTCTATCAGGTCATGCTGGCGAACGAGTTCCTGCGCCAAAGCACCGATGCGAAGCTCGACTCGCGCGGCCAGAATGATCCGACCCTCCGCACGAACGTGCACTTTTACCGCGCGGAAGCGCGGTTCCTGCGCGCGCTGAGCTATTGGCACGGCCTCGATTTCTTCGGCAACATCCCGCTCGTGACGGAGAACGACCCGCTCGGCTCCACCCCGCCGCAGCAGGCGACGCGCGCGGACATCTATGCGTATGTGGTGAGCGAACTGAACGACATCATCAGCCAGCTGCCACCCAAGGGCCCGTCGACCTACGGTCGCGCGATTCCCGAAGCGGCGCATATGCTGCTCGCCAAGCTGTACTTGAATGCGGGTGTCTACACCGGCACGCCGAACTACGCCGGCGCCGTCACCGAGGCAGCAGCCGTCATCGCGGGCGGCTTCACGCTCGATCCCAGCTTCGTGCACAATTTCCAGGCCGATAACCACACCTCGCCCGAAATGGTGTTCGTCGCACCGCAGGACGGCAACAAGACCCAGACCTGGGGTGGCATGACCTTCCTCATCCACGCGGGCTGCGGCGGCAGCATGTCGGCGGGCACCTACGGCATCGATTACTGCTGGGGCGGCTACCGCATGAAGCAGCAGATCTATCGCCTGTACGGCGCCGGCGACGGGCGGGCCGCGTTCTTCTACACGACCGGGCAGACGGACTCGGTTTCCGACCGCGGGGACTTCACGAAAGGCATCGCCGCGCCGAAGTTCACGAACAAGACGTCGGGCGGCGCGAACGGCGCGCAGCAGGGCATGGTCGATACGGACTTTCCAATCTTCCGTCTCGCCGACGCGTATTTGATCTACGTAGAAGGCAACATCCGCGGTGGCGGCGGCAGCGCAGCCACGGCACTCGGTTACCTCAACGCCATCCGGCAGCGCGCCTACGGGAACACGAGCGCCAATTTCGGGGCGCTTCCCGTTGTGGATACAATTCTGGCCGAGCGCGGCCGCGAGCTGATGTTTGAAGCACAACGACGCACCGACCTCGTCCGCTTCGGGGTGTTCAGCGGCGGTGCGTACCTCTGGGCATGGAAGGGTGGTGTTGCGGGCGGAGCCTCGATCGGTGCGTTCCGCGATCTGTATCCGCTGCCCGCGAACGAGCTGATCGCGAACCCGAACCTGCACCAGAACACGGGTTACTAAGAGGGTCCTGTTGTTCTCGCGCCCCGCCGTGTCACCACATCTCCTCACGGCGGGGCTCGTGTTTTTGGCGTGTGCATGCAGTGACAAGGGGATTCCCACTCCCACGCCGGGGCCGCCCCCCCCGCCGCCCCCGCCCCGCCCTTCCCTCCCCGAGACCTATCGCCCCAGCGGTCACATGGCCGCGGGTGACGTCTTCGTGCACCTCTTCGAGTGGCGCTGGACCGATATCGCGGCCGAGTGCGAAAACTTCCTCGGCCCCGCCGAGTTCAAGGCCGTACAGATCTCACCGCCCGAAGAGCACAGCATCGTCCCGAGCCACGACTGGAGCGAGCGCTATCAACCGGTGAGCTACAGCATCGCCAAGAGTCGGTCGGGAACGGATGCCGAGTTCGCGGATATGGTGACGCGCTGCAGCAACGTGGGCGTGGGCATCATCGTCGATGCCGTGATCAATCACATGACCAACTTCCCGAGCCCCGGCGTCGGCAGCAACGGCACGAGCTACTCGAAGTACGAGTACCCCGGCTTGTATAGCGCCGCCGATTTCCACACGCCGTGCGCCGTCACCAACTACCAGAGCGCGGCCAACGTTCAGGACTGCGAGCTGTTGTCGTTGCCCGATTTGAACACCGGCCTCGCCTCCGTCCGCCAGAAGATCGCCGACTACCTGCTCACGCTCGCCCGCCTCGGCGTGGCCGGATTCCGCATCGATGCCGCGAAGCACATCCAGCAGGTCGAGTTGAACGACATCCTTGCTCGAATGAACAGCACGCTGACGGCAGAAGGCAGACAGCTCCCTTACGTATTCCTCGAAGTCATCGGAGGAAGCGGAGAGGCGCTTGCACCGCATGATTATTTCGGCGAGGGCTACAGCTCCGGCGGCGCCGCCGACATCACCGAGTTCACGTTCGTCGGCGTGGGCAACAAGTTTCGTGGCATCAATGGGGAGCACATCTCACAGCTCAATCCGAACGGGCCTCCGGGCGGCCAGTTCTCGGAAGTGGCCTGGGGCATCATGCCTTCCAACAAGGCCGTGATCTTCCTGCAAAACCATGATACCCAGCACAGCTGCGGTATCAGCTACCGTGACGGCAATGTCTTCCGCCTGGCGAACGTGTGGATGCTGGCGCAGCCGTATGGCTATCCGTCGATCCTATCGAGCTATGTGTTCAGTTGTCCTTCACAGAACTCGCTGGGTCCCCCCTCGGACGCGAATGGCTGGACGACGCCCGTCGTCTGTGCATCGAGCCTCGAGACCGCCGGCATCGGCCAGTGGGTCTGCGAACACCGCGATGCCTCGATCTTGAACATGGTGAGCTTTCGCCATGTCGTGGCGGGCACAGACGTGAACCACTGGTGGGACAATGGCGCCAGTGCCATTGCCTTCTCGCGCGGCAGCAAA
>WNGI01002486.1_pt1 | contig 16021 bp, 12 predicted proteins | sample 5400621 | NCBI WGS metagenome assembly WNGI01 (sample SAMN13153374, study PRJNA577476) | soil metagenome | isolation source: 20 cm soil or saprolite under Garry oak tree replicate 1 | place: USA:California | collected 2016-06-15 | reverse complement strand
TTCCACTTACTCAGTCAGCTCCAGCAGAATGCCGTTCGTGGTTTTCGGATGGAGAAAGGCGATGCGTCGCCCGCCGGCACCGCGCCGGGGCGTCTCGTCGATGAGGTGATAGCCGGCTTGCTTGCAGCGTGCCAGCGTGGCATCGAGATCTGAAACGCGGTAGCAGATGTGGTGAATGCCGGGGCCGCGTTTGGCGAGAAACTTCGCCACGGGACTCGTGGGATCGTGGGGCTCGAGCAGCTCGACGTCCACCGGACCGAAGCGCAGGCTGACGATGGTAGCGCCATCGGCCGTTTCCGACTTGCCGGGAGCAAGACCCAGCACGTCGCGGTAGAAGGACAACGCTTCGGGAATGCTGGTGACCGCGATGCCGATGTGCGCGACAGACGAATTCATGAAGTCAAACTAACGTTTATCGAAGGAGCGTGAAGGGTTATGGAAGATGTGAAGCATCCGTCCGCCGTCACGGACGCCACATTTCAGGCCGAAGTGGAGCAGCACATGGGCCTAGCCGTCGTCGATTTCTGGGCGACGTGGTGCGGGCCGTGCCATATGGTCGCGCCGATCATGGACCAGCTCGCCGGGAAGTACAATGGCAAGGTGAAGATCGTGAAGGTGGACGTCGACGCCAACCAGGCGACGGCGATGCGCTTTAACGTCCGCTCGATTCCGAGTATTCTATTCTTTAAGGACGGACGTCACGTGGACACCCTGGTGGGTGCCTATCCGTCGCAGGCGTTCGAGCAAAAGATCGACCAACACCTTTCCTAGTTTCCTCACCGGAGGACGATGCGCGCGAGCACCGCTCGCCTGACGAATTCGCCGGTTCGCCTCGCGGATCTCCAGTTTCCGCAGGTGAACCGGCTTATTCATCGCACCCGCCTCGCCTTCATCCATCTCGACAATCTGTTGGCCTACGCCAAGCGTGACCGCGACGGCCGCATCGACGGCTACATCGCCGCGCACCTGCCGGATGAGTGCGTGCTGCTGCTGTTTCGGAAGGGCGAGGCGGTAAACGCGGCGTCGCTCTCGAGCGCCGGCCGTCAAGTCATCACCATCACCGAAGCCTTGAAGCGCATGCGGACCGAAGTCGAGCGCGCCGACCTGGAGTACTGCGCCGCCCCGATGGAGCAGCTCGCCTGGATGTACGGCTCCTGCGCGGGTGGATACCAGTCGCGCGTCATCGACGTCAAACAGGCGGAAAAATTCTTCCCCGTGTTGCAACAGGAAAAGGTGACCGGCGTCCTGGAACTGATCTCAAATGGCCGGGTCTCCTACTTGAAGTTCGATCACGGCAAGTACCTGAGCGGCCATTTCTGCGACAAACCCGATAACGTGCCGGCGGCCCGCTACCTGGAGACGCTGTTCGACCCCGGCCCGAGTGGCGCACCGCCGGCCATGTCGGCCGGCACGTTCCAGGCCGCGGACGATCTGCCGGCCCAGGCCGCGACTGCCCTCGTCAACACGTACCGCGAGCTGTACTGGCGGATCGTGGACGCCGTGGAGCGGGAGTTTCCCGGCGAGGCGAAACGGCGCGCGCAGAAGGTGACCGCCGCGATCGTGGGGACGCATCACGCCCTCGCGCTGCTCAGCGTCCCGCGGGGCACCGACACGCCGGATTCCGCGGTGCGGCCCGAAGAGCTGTCGATCGCGCTGACGGACTGGGCGCTGCAACTGCTCGAGGGTGCGGAGGTCGTCATGCCCGGGACCGCAACGAAGATATTGAAGGATGCCACACGTGAGCATCGGTACGTGCTGCAAGCCGCGGGGTTCTACGGCAAGCTCCCCTGGCAGGTGACGTGGTGACGTGGCCGGCACTCTCTACGTGGTCGCGACGCCCCTCGGCAACCTTGGCGATCTTTCGCCCCGTGCCGCCGACACGCTGAAACGCGTGGCGGTGGTTGTCGCCGAGGACACCCGCCACTCCAAGCCGCTCCTCACTCACGCTGGCTCGCATGCCGAGCTGGTCAGCTTCCACGCCCATTCGTCGGAGCGCGCCCTGGAGCGCATCCTGCGCATCCTGACAGATGGGAGGGATGTCGCGCTAATCACCGACGCCGGTACACCCGTGATCAGCGATCCGGGCGTGGCACTCGTGGCTGCGGCGCGGGAACGGGGAATCCCAATTGTCACAATTCCTGGACCGACCGCCGTAGCAGCCAGCCTGGCTGTCTCGGGCATCGGAGGCGACCGCTATCTGTTTCTCGGATTCCTGCCACGTAAAGGGAGCGACCGCCGCCGTTTACTCTTGACCGCCGCTCAGTCTGAATGGACCGTCGTCATCTTCGAGGCACCGAATCGCGTAACGCAGCTGCTGACCGATCTAGCCGAGGTATGTGGTCCTGACCGCCAGGTCGCCGTCTCTCGAGAGTTGACGAAGGTGTTCGAGGAAACCCGTGCGGGGACGTTACAGGATTTGTCAGAGCACTATGCGGACGCCCCCATCCGGGGCGAGGTTACGGTGGTGCTCGCCGGCACCGGCAAGCAGCACGTCGAGGAGCGGCCCCCCCCGCCGGATCTGGCGGCGCGCGCGAAAGCGCTACTTGAGGAGGGGCTCTCGAGGAAGGATGTCGCTCATCGATTGGCGGAAGAAACCGGAATCTCACGCAATTCGGCGTACAGATTGGTGAGTGAACTATGACGGTTGGACGGTTGGACGGTTGGAAGGTTGGAATGATACTGCTGGCCGGGGTCAGCTTCGTCGGCGCTCGCCCATCACCACCTTCCAACCGCCCAACCTTCCAACATTCCCTCGCCTCTTTGACAATCGGTCGGTTGCATTACGATGGCGGCGGCGACTGGTATGCCAATCCGTCGAGCCTGCCGAACCTCCTGACCGCGTTGCGCGAGCGTACCACGCTGCCGGTTGCTGACCGCGAGCGTGTCGTCACGCTGACTGGGCCCGAGCTGTGGGATGTCCCTTACATCTATATGACGGGCCACGGCAACGTGCATTTCTCGGACGTGGAGATCCGCAATCTCCGCCGCTATCTGGAGCAAGGCGGTTTCCTGCACGCCGACGACAACTACGGCATGAACGCGTCGTTCCGGCGGGAGATCGTACGCGTCTTTCCGGACCATCCGATGGTTGAGGTCCCGTTGACGCACCCGATTTACAACCTCGTGTACGCGTTCCCGAAGGGCATCCCCAAGATCCACGAGCACGACGGGCTGCCGGCGCAGGGGTTCGGCATTTTTTTGGGAGACCGGCTTGTCGTATACTACTCCTATCAGTCGGACCTCGGGGATGGATGGGAGGATTCCACAGTCCACCACGACCCTCCCGAGCTTCATGAGGCGGCGCTGCGCATGGGTGTGAATCTCTTCACGTACGCGGTGAGCGGCAGCAAATGACCGAGACGGCACGTCGGCTGCGGCGCCTCGGGGCACCCCACGCACGGGCGCGGGCGTTCGCGGTGGTGCTCGGCGGCCTCGGCGCCGGTCTCGCCGCTGCGGCACTGGGGCTCGTGCTGGCGCCGGCGGTCCCGGGCGTCGCGCTCGCCTGGATCCTGGTGGGTGCCAGCGCGGCCGCAGCGGCGTGGGCGGTGCTGCGCACGCAGCGCGAGTCCGCGGCACCCGCGCTCGGCCGGCTGATCGAGAGTGCGGCGGGCGGCCGGGCCGGGAGCATCGTTGGCGTCGTCAGTCCCACGGCAGGGAAAGGGAGCGGTTCGAGTGCGGCCCTGCTCGTGGCCGCCGATACGCGGGCAGCGGCGGTGGTTTCACTCGCGGCGCCAAGCGTTGATGGAGTCATGCGGCGCACGACGCGCTGGCATGTGGCCGCCGGCGCTGGAGTAGCCATTACGGGAATGCTGCTGTTTCTCGCCGGCTCACCCACGTCCGGCCGCGCGGCGGCGTTCTGGCATCCGATGCGTACCTGGCGCGATGCGCGGGAGCCGGTCCGGTTGGTCGTCGATCGTCGCTCGATACGGCGGGGAGGTACCGTCACGGCAACGATTACGGTGCCCGGCGCCGAGCGCGTGACGCTGTGGATGCGTGGAGCGGGCGAGGCGTGGAAGGCGACGCTGCTCTCGCTCGCGTCCGATGGCCATGTCGTGCAGCAGGTCGGTCCCCTCGAGTCCGACCTCTATCTCCGTGCCTCGAGCGGCGGCCGCCGCAGCGGCGAGATCAAGATCGATGTCGCACTTCCGGCATTCCTCGCCGATCTCGGGCTGACCGCGCGCTTCCCGTCCTACCTCAATCGCTCCGACGAGCCGCTCCTCGTGGGGCCGGATGTGATTCCGCTGCCCGCCGGAACCACCGTCACCACGAACGCCACGGCGAGCGTGCCGCTCGCCACCGCTGCCTGGACGCTGGAATCGCGCAGTGAGAAACTGCGCGTCGACGGCACCCGCGTAGATGGTCGCTTCACCCCCGCGACCAGCGGCACGTGGCGGCTGCGCGCGACGACGGCGGATGGCTTCGAGCTCGAGGGCGCGAGCCCCGAGCTGCATCTCGTGATCGTGCCGGATTCGGCACCGGTGGTGACGTTGCCGGTCCCGGCTCGCGATACGACCTTGCCGATCTCGCTGCATCAGCAAATTGTCGCCGACGTGCGCGACGATCACGGCATCGCGCGCGTGACGCTCGTGAGCTGGCGCGTGAGCCGCACGGGCCGGGTCGGCGAGGCGCTGCGCGAGTCGCTCGACGTCACTGGTGTCGCCGATCGAGCCATCCTGCAGGCACGGCTCGATGCCGAGCACCGCGGCCTGTTGCCCGGCGACACGCTGCGGCTGTACGTCGAAGCGCTCGACAATTCCCCCACACCGCACAGCGGGCGCAGCACCGAGATCGCCCTGCGGCTGCCCAGCATGGAAGAGCTACGCGCGCAGGCGCGCGAGGCGGCGCGCGCGGCGTCCAGTGCCGGCGATTCCGTGTCGGCGGCGCAGCGCGAGTTGAGTGATCGGACGCGCGACTTGGCGTCGGAACGAGACCGTGATCCTGACGGCCGGCCGGGTGGACGGCCTGACGCCCGCAGTGGACAGCAACAAGGCGCGATGTCGTTCCAGTCCACGCAGCGGGCCGAAGAGATCGCGCGCGACCAGGCGGCCATGTCGCAGCGCGTTCAGGAGCTCGCCCAGGCGATGGAGGAGATCGCCCGCGCCGCCCAGGCGGCCGGCGTCGATGACAGCGCGTTCCAGAGTCGGCTGCGGGAAGTACAAGAACTGTTGCAGCGGGCGCTGACGCCGGAGCTGGAGCAGCGGCTGCGCGAGCTGCAGGACGCGTTGGCGCGCCTCGATCCAGAGGCGACCCGGCAGGCGCTGCAACGTCTGGCCGAAGCGCAGCAGCAGCTGCGCCGCGAGCTGGAGCGCAGCCAGGAGCTGTTCAAGCGCGCCGCGATGGAGGGTGAGCTCGCGTCGCTCGCCAAGGACGCCGAGGACCTGCAGCGGCGCCAGACGGAGTGGACGAGGGACGCTGCGCACCGTGCCGACTCGACCGCCGCGGCCGCCGAACGGGATCTCGCGGCCGCGACCGACTCGCTCGCCCGCGGCGTGGAGCGCGCCGGCGAGTCGGTGCCGCTCGAGCGGTCGCAAGCCGCGGCGCGCCGCGCGCACGGCGCCATGCAAGAGGCGGCCGATGCCGCGAGCCAGCGCAATGCACGCGGCGCGCGCACGGCGGGACAGGAAGCTGCCGACTCGCTGGCGCAGCTGCCCGATGCGCTCCGCCAGCGGCGCGATTCGCTGGCGTCGGCATGGCGCCAGGAGACGCTGGACGCGCTCGATCGCGCGCTCGCGGAAACCGCCGCGCTGGCGCGCCGCCAGCAGGACGTTGTGGGCGCGCTGCGCAATGGCGAAGCCGGCGCGAGCACGCGCGCCCGGCAAGCGGCCGTCGAAGAAGGGACGCACGCCGTCGAGCAGGAGATCGGCGCCGCGGCCGGGCGCCATGCGCTGGTCTCGCCGCAGCTCGAAGCGGCGCTGGGCTACGCGCAGAATCAGATGCAGCAGGCGCGCGAGCAGCTCGAGCAGGGCGATCCCAACCCGGCCACCGCGGCGCCATTCGCGGAACAGGCGCTCGATGCGTTGAACGCCACCGCGCATGCGCTCGTGCGCACGGCCCAGCAGGTTGCCGGCGCACAATCGGGCTCGGGGTTCCAGGAGGCGCTCGAGCAGCTCGCCCGCATGGCGCAGCAGCAGCAGGGGATGAACGGTGACGCGCAGGGCCTGTTGCCGATGATGGGCATGGGTGGTGAGGCTGCGATGCAGCGTCTGCGCGAGCTGGCGGCCCGCCAGCGCGCGCTCGCCGAACAGCTCGAGCGCCTGCAAGCCGGCGGCGATGCGAGTTCCGCGGGCGCCCTCGCCCAGGAAGCGCGCGATCTGGCGCGCCAGCTCGAAGCCGGGCGCCTCGACGCCCGCACCATCCAGCGACAGGAACGCCTCTACAGAAAACTGCTCGATGCCGGCCGCAGCCTCTCCGGCGACGAGCCCGACGAACAAAAGGAGCGCACCAGCCGCTCAGCCCTGGGTGACAGCGTGCACATTCCCGCCGCGTTGCTGCCCGGTGCGGCGGGCACCGGTCCGAAAGTCCGCTACCCGACCTGGGATGAGCTGACCGGTCTCACGCCCGAGCAGCGGCGCATGGTCCTCGAGTACTTCCGCCGATTGAATGAGCCTAAGAAATAAGTGGGCCGCGCTCACGGCCTTGGTCTTGCTCGCCTCGGCTGGTTCGAGTCGGGCCGCCCGCGGTCAAGCGATCGGTCCCGGCTTCGAGCTCGAGCGGACCGGGCACTATGCCGATGCCGCGAATGTGTACTTCACGATGGTGCGCGCCGACCCGACGAATCTTCCCGCCCTGCTCGGACTCGAGCGGACACTCTTCGTCCTGAACCGGATGCCGGAGCTGTTGCCGCTGGTGCAGGCCGCGCGCGCGCGGCTGCCTGAGAGCCCCCCGCTGCGGTCCCTCGAGCTGCGCGTCTATGCCGCGCTTAACCAGCTCGACTCACTCGAAACGATCGCCCGGCGCTGGGCGGCCGGCGCTCCGCAGAGCGAGTCGCCGTATCGCGAATGGGGGCAGGCGCTGGCCGATCGGCGCATGTGGGATGAAGCGCGGCGTGCCTTTCTCACCGGGCGGCGCGTGCTCGGGAATGAGGGCGCGCTCGCGCTCGAGCTCGCCCAGCTGGAGCAGCGGACCGGCAACTGGGAAGCGGCCGCGGCGGAGTGGGGCCGCGCCGTCACGCGCACGCCGGATGTCGAGCCGAACGCGGCGACCCTGCTCGCCGACGCGCCGCCGGCCATGCGCGAGCGGGTGGCCCGCGTGCTGACGGCGCCCGGCGCGTCGATCGGCACCCGCCGCCTCGCGGCGGAGATCCTGCTCAGCTGGGGCCAACCGAACGAGGCGTGGAGCGCGATGCAATCCACCCTCGTTCCGGTCGATAGCGACACGCCGGCGGCGCTGCGGCGCTTTGCCGACCTCACCGCGGCGCTGACGACGCCCGCAGCGCACCGTGTGCGCGGTCTGGCGTTGACACGCTGGGCCGACATGGTGCCCTGGTCGCTCGGCTCGCGGGCTCGCGCCGAAGCCGTCGGCGAGCTGCTGGAAGGTGGCGACAAGGTTGCGGCACGGCGCGTCCTCGAAGGCCTGACGACGGATTCCACTGTCCCGCCTGAAGCCCACGCCGCGGCTGAAGCCGCGCTGCTCCGGGTGCTGATGGCCGACGGCCAGCTGGATGTCGCGGACGAGCGCCTTGCGTCCGAACGCACCGCGCTCACGGCGGATGATCGCGCTGCCCTGCGCCTCACGCTGGCGCAGGCGCGCGTCGCGCACGGCGACCTGGATCGCGCCGAGGCCGCGTTGGGGAGCGACTCGAGCGTCGTGGCCATCGCCGAGCGCGGCTGGATCGCGCTTTACCGCGGCGATCTGAAGGGTGCGATGACCGCGTTCCGGACCGCGGGTCCGTACGCCGTCGATCGCGCTGCGGCGACGGAACGCACGGCCATGATGGCGATGCTCCAGCGAATTCAGAGCGAATCGAATCCCGAGCTCGGCGCGGCGTTGCTCACGCTCGCGCGTGGTGATTCGGTAGCTGCGATCGCTGCGCTGCGGCGTGCCGCGGCGCGGTTGCCGGAGCAGGGTGGACGCCTCGAAGTGCTGCTGCTGGCGGGTCAGGTCGCGTCGCAAAAAGGCGGCGAGCAGGAGCCGACGGCGCTCGCCCTGTTCGACGAAATCGTCCGCGCGGGAGGCGAAGGCGCGGCACCGGCTGCCGCTGATTTGGAATGGGCGCGGTTGCTGGTGCGCACCGGACGGCCTACCGAGGCGATCGCGCATCTCGAGCACCTGATCCTGACCTATCCCAACAGCGCCTTCGTCCCGGAGGCTCGGCGGGTGTTGGAGCGAGCAAAGGGAGCGATTCCGAAGTCATGAAGCGGCGAGAATTTGTAAGGGCGGTTGGGCGGTTCGGCGGTTTGGCGGTTGGTGCTCGCTTTGCGGGTTTCCAACCGCTTAACCGCCCAACCGCCCAACCGTCGCTGTTGATCCCGATGGACGACTCCCAAACCGATCACCTCAAGGCGTACGGTCTGACGTACAAAGCCATCCAGGCCGGTCTCAAAGCGGAGTGGCTCCTCAACTATCGCGGCGGCTCGTTTCTCATTCCCGATCTCGACGCCTTACGGCGGGATGCGGCGCTCAACGGCATCCGGACCGAGCCGGTCGACAGCGCGATGACGGCCGTGCGCGGTGAGATCGAAGCAAACAACATGGACGCCGTGCCGCTCGAGAAGGCGCCGAAAGTCGCGGTCTACGCGCCGCCCAATGCCGCGCCGTGGGACGACGCCGTGACCATGTCGCTGCAGTACGCCGGCATCCCGTTCACCAAGATCTGGGATCCGGAAGTCATCAACGGCTCGCTGAAGGACTTCGACTGGTTGCACCTGCACCATGAAGACTTTACGGGGCAGTACTCGAAGTTCTTCCTGATCTACTCGGGCATGAGCTGGCTCGCCGAGATGGTCCAGCGCAACACCGACATGGCGCGGCAGCTCAGCTTCGCCACCGTGCCGGATCTCAAGAAAGCCGTCGCGCGCGGCATTCACAGCTACGTCGCAAATGGCGGGTTCCTCTTCGCCATGTGCACCGCGACCGAGACGATCGACCTCGCGCTGGCCGCGCAGAACGTGGACATCGCGGCCACGTTCGCCGACGGCACACCGATCGATCCAGGGGCCGATGCCAAGCTCGACTGGTCGAAGTCGTTCGCGTTCACCGGCGGGCACATCGAGACGAATCCGCTCGTCGCGAGCTTTTCCGACATCGACGGGCACCAGGTGAACGGCGGGGCGCGCCGCCAGCCGCTCGGCGCGTTCAAGCTGTTCAACTTCAGCGCCAAGATCGATCCCGTGCCCACGATGCTCGTGCAGAATCACCGGCAGGTGATCCCCGACTTCTATGGCCTGACGACGTCGTTCACGCGCAACCGCCTGAAGCCGGGCGTCACGATCTTGGCCGAGGAAGAGAGCGCCCCGTGGGTCAAATACATCCATGGTGACCTGGGGAAAGGCACGTGGACCTTCTTTGGCGGCCATGACCCTGAGGACCCCCAGCATCAGATCGGCGATCCGCCCACGGACCTCTCGCTCCACCCGCACTCGCCCGGCTATCGTCTGATCCTGAACAACGTGCTGTTTCCCGCGGCGAAGAAGAAAGAACTCAAGACGTGAGCGTCGAGCGCCTGACGGCGGCGGCGCGCACTCTGCTGCAGGAAGAGATCGCCGCGGCCCACGGGCGCGAGGTGTCGTTCGTGGTCCGTGCCGATGCGAATGGCACGCTCGCCGACGCGCGCGTCGTCGCGCGCGGCACGGTGGACGCGGTGCTGGCATTGCCCGGCGTGGCGCAGCGCGGCGAAATGCTGTTGCACAACCACCCCAGCGGCTTCCTCGAGCCGTCGGGCGCTGACCTGCACGTCGCCGCGCGGCTCCACGACGAGGGCGTCGGCTTCGGCATCGTCAACAACGACGTGTCCACGCTGTACGTCGTCGTCGAGCTGCCGCGGGCCCGGACGCTTGCGCGGCTCGATTCACTCGAAATCGCGAACCTCCTCACCGAATCGGGACCTGTGGCGCGGGTGTTGGGCACGTCGTCGTTTGAGGATCGCCCCGGCCAGCGCGACATGGCCGCGTACATCGCCGACGCCTACAACGATGGCGGGATCGCGCTGCTCGAAGCCGGGACGGGGATCGGCAAGTCGTTCGCGTATCTCGTGCCCGCACTCGAGTGGGCGCGGGTGAACGGGGAGCGCACGGTCGTCTCGACCAATACGATCAACTTGCAGGAGCAGCTCGTCGGCAAGGATCTCCCGATCTTGGCGCGCGCCTTCTCCACCGGCGAGCGTGCGGTCACGTTCGCGCTGCTCAAGGGCTGGCGTAACTACCTCTGCCTCTCCCGCCTCGAGCAGGCGCGCGCCGGCCAGGAGTCGTTGTTCGACGACGCGCGCGGCGCCGAGCTCGATGCGATCGCGGGCTGGGCCGCGCGCACGGCCGACGGCAGCCTGTCCGATCTGGTAGAGGAGCCGTCGAATGAAGTGTGGGACGCCGTTGCCGCCGAGTCGGATCTCTGCACCAGGCTCAAGTGCCCGCATTTCGATCGCTGTTTTGTGTTTGCGGCGCGACGCCGAGCCGCCGAAGCCGATGTCGTGGTCGTCAATCATCACCTCCTCGCCTCCGACCTCGCGGTGCGGATCGCGTCCGACAATTGGCAGGAGGCGGCGGTGCTGCCGCCCTACCGCCGGTTGGTGCTCGACGAAGCGCACCATCTCGAAGACGTCGCGGCCCAGCACCTCGGTACTCAGGTCAGCATGCTGGGCGTGCAGCGGCTGCTCGGGCGTCTGGAGCGGAACGGCCGCGGCCTCTTGCCGGCGCTGGCCGCCGAGCTGAGTACGCATGAGGACCTGCTCGGCGCGGCGAGCCGCGATCTGCTGGGACGGACCGTGCTCGATGCACTCGGCGCCGCGCGCCGTTGGGCAGACGAGCTCTTCGCTCGCTTAGGTCGCCGCCTCGATACAGAACAAGTCTTGCGATTCACCGACGCGTTTGCCGAGGACGCCGTATGGCGCGAGGGGCTCGACGTCGCGCTCGACAATCTGCTGATCGCGTTCAGCAAGCTGCGGGACGGCGTCGAAACGATTGCCGACCGGCTGTCGATCGACGACCCCGCCGAGATGCGCACCAGGCTGATCGGTGAGCTCCGCGGCGTGGTGCGACGCCTCGATGCCGCGGCGGAAGGACTGAAGGCGACGCTGCAACCGGTGGGCTACCGGGCGCCCGCGGGAGCTGCCGTTCGCTGGATGGAGCGCCGGGGACGGCGCACGCCGAATCTCACGTTGTCGGCGGTCCCGCTCGATCTCGCGCCCGTGCTCAAGGACGCGCTGTTCGATCGCGTCGAAACCGTCGTGCTGACCAGCGCGACGCTCGCCGCCGGCGGCGAGTTCACGTTCCTCGAAGAGCGGCTCGGCATCTCGCTGCCGCCGTCGCGCGTGACGGTGCGCGAGATCCTGCCGTCGCCGTTCGATTTCGCCGCGCAGTGCGTGTTCGGGATTCCAACCGACATTCCGGAGCCTCGGGACGACGAATCCGGACATGGGGCGGCGGTCGCGCGCGTGCTGCTCGAGCTCGCGCACGCGTCCGACGGCGGCATCTTCGCGCTGTTTACGAGTCACGGCGCGCTGCGCCGCGCCGCCGACGCCGTCCGCGGCCACGTCGGTGCGCGTTGGCCGCTGCTGGTGCAGGGCGAGGGTCAGCGCGACCAGCTGCTGCGCCGCTTCCGCGATGCCGGCTCCGCGATTCTCCTTGGCACCGACTCGTTCTGGGAGGGTGTGGACGTCCCGGGCCGGGCCCTGCGGGTATTAATCCTCGCCAAGCTGCCGTTCAAAGTGCCGACGGAGCCACTAACCGCCGCGCGCCTGGAGCGTCTCACCCAGGCGGGAGTGGACGGGTTCACCAACTATCTCGTGCCGCTCGCCGCTCTCAAACTGAAACAGGGATTTGGGCGATTAATCCGCACGAAGTCCGACGTTGGGGCAGTAGTCCTGCTGGATCGGCGCGTGGTGACCAAACGGTACGGCGCGTCGATGCTCGAGGGGCTGCCTCCGGCCTCGAAAGCCATTGGGAATTGGCCGGAAGTGCGGCAGGAGCTGGAGGAATTCTTCGCCCTGCACGGCATTGGCGCGCCAACAAGAGTTCTCGGCTAGATTTCGGGGCACCAGAGTCTGGAGATATCGACGTGGCAGGATTCAGCAAGCGCGTGGCGCAGCTTCCGGGCTATCCGATGGCCGAGCTGCCGGCAATCAAGCGGCGGCTGCTTCAGCAGGGCGTGGACTTGATCGACGTCGGGGCGGGCGATGCCGATTTCGCACCGCCCGACGTCGCCGTGCAGGCGCTCACCCGCGCGCTGCAGGATCCCGCCATGAGTCGCTACGCGTTTCAGCTTGGCCTGCCCGCGTTCCGCGAAGCGGCGGCGGCATACATGCAGCGTCGCTTCGGCGTGACGGTCGATCCCTTTAAGGAGCTCCTTCCGCTGCTCGGCTCGAAGGACGGCATCGCGCACCTCGCGAGCGCCATGCTGAATCCCGGTGACGTCGCCATCGTGCCGGTGCCAGGCTATGCGGTCTACCACGGCGGCACGGTGCTCTGCGATGCGGAGCCGTACCTTTGCAACCTGACGCCGCGGACCGATTTCCTGCTCGAGCTGGACGAGATTCCCGCCGATGTGCTGCGGAAAGCGAAGATCGTTTACATCAACTATCCGAACAACCCGACCGCCGCCCTTGCGCCGCGCGAGTATCTCGAGCGCACGGTGGCGGCGTGCCGCAAGCACGATCTCTTACTCATCTACGACAATCCCTACTGCGAGATCACGTTCGACGGCTACGTCGCGCCGTCGATCTTCGAGATCCCGGGCGCGATGGATGTCGCCGTCGAGTTTCATTCGTTCTCCAAGAGCTTTTGCATGACGGGATGGCGACTCGCGTGGGCGGTTGGTCGTGCCGACCGGATCGCGGCGATGGCGCGCATCAAGAATTACCTGGACACGGGCCCGTTCCTCGCGGTACAGGCGGCGGGGGCCGCCGTGTTACAGCAGGCGGAGCGGATCGCCGCGGGCTACGCCGCGCAGTTCAAGGAGCGGCGCGATGGGATCCTGCCGGCGCTGCGCGCCAGCGGCTTCGAGGTTGAAACGCCGCGGGCGACGCTGTATCTGTGGATTCCGTTGCCCGAGGGATTGGCGTCCGCCGCGTTCCAGAAACGCGCGCTCGAAGACGTCGGCGTCGTCACGCTGCCGGGCAGCGCGTTCGGCGCCGGCGCGGAAGGCTTCTTCCGTATTGCGCTGACGGTTCCAACTCCACGCTTGATCGAAGCGACCGAGCGACTCGGAAAGGTGCTGGCCACTGTTTAAGGGACAGATAGAGCGCCCACCGATCGGCCGCGCGTGGCTCGTGACCGCGGCGATGCACGTGCTCGCCGTGGTGTTGTTCTTCACGGTGCAGTGGGCGGCGCCGTGGGGAAGGCCGACGTACATCGTGCTACCACCGCGCGAGTTCGGGGACAGCATGGCGTTCGTGCCCGGGACGCGAGAGCTTCGCGCCAAGGGGCCCACAGTCCAGACGACACACCGCGAGGCACCTCCGCCACCTGCGGCCGCTCCCTCGCCCCCCCCCGCCGCCCCTTCGCCGCCGGATACAGCGCCCACCATGCCCGCGTACGATCCCAATGCGAGCACGGTCGCACCGGCGCCTCAGGTGGGGGACGGGCTGCTGTGGGTGAGTCCGCGGCCGGGACTGCCGGCGGAGGTGGCCGCGGCGATTTACGGCGACACCGCAGCAGAGCACGCGGCGGCGGTCAACCGGCTGCGGGCGATGGTGGATTCGCTGAGTCAGATGATCGATGAGGAGCAGCGCGAGCACAGGCGCCCGTCCTGGACGGTTGGCGGTACGGCGGAGAAGCCTAACTGGGGTCTCGATTCCCAGTACATCCACATCGCCGGCATCAAGATTCCATCGACGGTGCTTGCGGCGCTCGGCGCGATCAAAGGCTTTCCTCAGGGCAACTACGATGAGGAGCTGCATGCCCGCCAGCTGAACTACATGCGTGAGGACATCATGCAATCGGCCGCGCGCGCCCAATCGCTCGCGCAGTTCAAGCGCTATGTGCACGAGCTGCGCGAACGCAAACAGGCTGAGCGCGATGCCGAGCAACGGCGCCGCGCGCAGGACACGGTGAAAGCCGTCCCCTAGTGCATCTCGCCGTCGTCCTCCTCCTTCTCCAGACTCCTGGCCTCGACCGGCAGGAGCAGCGCATCCGTGCCACCATCGCCGCGGCGCGCGAGGCGCAGATCGCCTACCTCCAGCGCGTCGTCGATATCCCCAGCAGCACGCTGAATTTCGACGGCGTCCGCAAGGTCGGGGCGGTGTTCCGCGCTTCGCTCGACTCGCTTGCATTCACGACGAACTGGGTGGCGGTGCCGGACGCAGTCGGCCGCGCGGGACACCTCGTCGCCGAGCATCGCGGCAAGGCGGGAGCGGTGCGGATGCTGCTCATCGGCCATCTCGATACCGTCGTGGAGCCCCCCCCAGGCGGCGCCAACTGGGTGCGTGAGGACTCGGTCGCGCGCGCCGTGGGCGGCGCCGACATGAAGGGCGGCGACGTGGTGATTCTGTATGCACTCAAAGCGCTGCAGGGCGCGGGGTCGCTGCGCGACATGAACATCACGATTGTCTTCACGGGCGACGAGGAGCATCCCGGCGAGCCGCTCGCCGACGCCCGCCGGGCGCTGATCGACGCCGCGAAGCACAGTGACATCGCGCTCGCGTTCGAGGCCGGTAATCGCGCCGACGCGACCGTCGCGCGGCGCGGGGCCAGCGCCTGGCGCGTGACGGCGACCGGACGCCAGGCCCATTCCGCGGGCGTCTTCGGCGAGGGGGCAGGGTACGGCGCGATTTACGAAGTCGCGCGCATTCTGGACGCCTTCCGCACCCAGCTCGGCGGCGAGCAATACCTGACGTTCAACTCGGCGATCATTGTGGGCGGCACGGACGTCACCTACGACACCGTTGCCATCAGCGGCACGGCCGCGAGCAAGCTCAACATCGTGCCCTCGCACGCGACCGCGCACGGCGACCTGCGCTTCATTTCCGACGAGCAGCTCCAGCGCACGCGGCAGCGCATGCGTGACATCGTGGCGCAGCACCTGCCGGGCACTGATGCGGGCGTAACCTTCCGCGACGAGTATCCCGCGATGTCGCCCACGCCGGGCAACGCGCGCCTCCTCGCGGTCTACGATTCGTCCAGCAAGGCGCTCGGCTACGGCGCGGTCGCCGCGCTCGATCCGGGGCGGCGCGGCGCGGGCGACATCTCGTTCGTCGCGCCGTTTATCGACGGGCTCGATGGGCTGGGTGCCATGGGCAGCGGATCGCACGGCCCGAACGAGCGCGTCGATCTCAAGACTCTCACGATGCAGACGGAGCGCGCGGCGCTGATGCTGTACCGGTTGGGTCGCCGCCCCGCCGCGCAATTCACCAGGACGTCAACCCAGGCCAACTGATGCTCGCGACCGTCGTGGTGCTCGCCGGGGCGCTGCTGGCCCAGGACACCACGGTTCCTGTCGTACTGCGAGCGGCTGCAGTGCTCGACGGCCGCGGTGGCATCCGCCCGAACGTCGACATCGTCGTGCGGGGCGGTCGCATCGCGGGAATCGTTCCGCGCGGGCCGCTCGCGCCCGGCACGCGCGTCATCGATCTCGGCGATCGCACCGTGCTTCCCGGCCTCATCGACGCGCACGCGCACCCCGCCTGGTATTTCAATCGTCAGAACCGCCTGCATACCGGCAATGACGGCGACACGCCGGCGCAGTCGATGCTCGCCGCCGCGGCGAACGCGTACGCGACGCTCCAGGCGGGGTTCACGACCATCCAGAGTGTGGGCTCGCGCAGCGATGCCGACCTCCGCGATTGGATCGCGACGCAAGGGTTGCCGGGCCCGCGCATTCTCACGTCACTCGATCCGATCACCGACCGGACGCTCAGTCCCGACTCGTTGCGGGC